>Ga0209093_1002185_pt1 | contig 11032 bp, 6 predicted proteins | sample SidtaG_4_FD_187450 | JGI IMG/M metagenome (GOLD analysis project Ga0209093, IMG submission 187450) | Marine algal microbial communities from Sidmouth, United Kingdom - Sidmouth_Male1 metaG (SPAdes) (version 2) | ecosystem: Host-associated > Algae > Red algae > Unclassified | place: Sidmouth...
GGGAGGCAGTGGTGGCGACGAGAGCACGGGGGGGGGCTTTGGTAACGACGAGAATGCGAGCATGTAGGGAGGTAGGGACACTCTGTCCCAATGTGGAACGAGCGGGGTGAACTCTTTCGAAGGACAGCCGTGGGACAAGAGGGTTCGATGTTGGAGTCCGAGGAGAAGCGGAGCGGTGGTTGCGATCTGGTTGGCGAGAAACGCATGTCTGTCGCGGGTTTCCTTTGGAAACTCGACATTAAAGTCAAAGTCTTGTCGCAATTTCCTCATTTGTGTGGCCGGACAACCTCCAATCGCGTGGTCAAAAATACCCGCACCTTCTTTTTTATGCATTATTTATTGCGCTGCCACATTTCATCCGTTCAAGAAACGGAGAAGACGGCTGAGCTAGGGACACTGACACGACCTCAGAAATGTGTTTGCTTGGGAAAAGGAAGCGCAGGAACCCTCACTGTGAGATGAGTGGTCAAACTTACCCGCCAGACGGATACAGTGAGATTGGGCACTCCCGTGTTCCGGGCCCCGAGAGGCCCGGAACGAGGGAGTGTCCAGTCTCAGTGTACAGCGGCGAACGGTGAAGCTAACTCCACGGAGTTGGCGCCAATGAAACTCTTGAATATCATGGCGAGGAAGAATAAATACAACCAAGTCGTTTACCGTTTTGTTTGGTTCATTTCTTGAAATCAACCTGATTCATCGAACCATCTGTACATTCCACATGAACTTACAACCCTGGCAGAGCCGCCACCTGCTGAATCTTGTATACCCCCCTGAAGTCTTTCTGTTCGCGACGCCTTGCTGACGCTCTTTCGAGAGAGGGCGTTAGGGGCGCACGACGCTCAAATGACGCCTTGGTGATGCCCTCAAGGACGCCCTTAACGACGCCCTGGGCCTTCTCAGCAACCCAACTTCTAAATTCCCCACTACGCTGTCTTTAGCAGTATATTTGCGCGGGCTGGTGTACGCGGTGGCGGCGGAGCTGCGACGACGCCCGCATTTTTCTTTGAGTCGCTCGGCACGCGGCGGTGTTCGCACACACGTGCCGCGCGTGATCTTGCACAGAGTGGCTGCAGCCGCCGGACCCCGTTGTGTCGAACGGCACGGCTCTGTGGTCGCCACCCCTCGCCCCCACGCGTTCTGGGGCGTGGACGTGCTCGCGCCGGGCGCGTGGGCGTTGCTGCTACTATTCGCTGTTCTCTCGTGGACGTTTTCGGTGGCGGTCATCAAGACGGTGGCCGCGTAGGCGGCGCCGACCTCTTTTTTTTGTCCGCCGCGGCGGCCGTGACGGTGCCGAGGACGGTCGACGCGGTCGCGTCGGCGTCGGTTAACGTGTCTGGTACTTCGGTGCGCCTGATGAGGCACGTCGGCGTGCCCGCCATGGTCGCTTCGCTGCACGTGCACACAGGCGCAGAACATCGGCCAGGAAACAGGATTGCTGGTTGGCTGGGCAGGTGACTTACATGCCACTCTGACGAGTTCTTTCGACTTCCCACGAAGATCAGTTAAATGGGATGCCAAAAGTCATGATCCAACTGTAATGTCAATGATGGTAGCGCTGTCGCGATGCTGCAAAGTAGCCGCAAATGCCTACCAGAAAGCGGTTGCCAAAAGTCTCTAGTTTCAGAGGATACACGACATCCACTGGGTTGGCCAGTGTCAACACCGATCTTCCGATTCCACTACTTCTGAACAGCCGTGAAGGAAGCGGGTTTCGGTGTTTTCGAAGCTAGACCTGCGAAAGTGACGAGCGCAAATTGAATCCACCAATGAGATCCCAATAAGGCCTGGCGATTGAGCCCTCCTGGCCGCAACCGATTGCCGCCAGCGCGCCGCGCCCTCTGTACCACACTCTGGAGAGCTTCAGGTCAGTGTAGTTGCCGTCAGACCATTTTCTTGTTGACCAATTCTATCCCAAGTCATTAATGACAGCACTCCTATTCCTGTTCTTACCGCACCATTAAGAATTCTCCCCCAGCCCAGCAGCCCCCGTGCCGCCACCCCCGCTGCCCGCCGGCGCCCCTGGTGCCGGCTTCCGCCCCCGAAGCCGCCTGCGGCGCCTGCAGCTCTCCGCCGCCCCCATTGCTGGCCGCCGCCCTCGCTGTTGGCCGCCGCCCACGCTGTTGGCCGCCGCCCCCGCTGTTGGCCGCCGCCCCCGCTTCTGGACGCCGCCCCCACTGCTGGCCGCCGCCCCCGCTGCAGGCCGCCGCCCCCGCTCCTGGCCGCCGCCCCCGCTGCCACCGCTGCTCCGCTGCCGGCCACCTCCCACGCTGCTTGCCGCCGCCCCCCTCTGCCGGATGCCGCCCCCGCTGCCACCGCTGCCCCCGCGGGCGGCCACCGCCCACGCTGCTGGCCGCCGCTCCTGCCGCTCTCTACCGCCCCCACTGTCGCCCGCCGACCCGGCTGCCTCTTGCCACCCCCACCACCGGTCACCCGCTCAAGCCGCTTTCCGCCGCCCCCACTGCCGCCTGTTCCCCCTACCGCCCGCTGCCACCCCTGCGGCCGGCTCCCACTTCTGCAGCCGCCCGCCGCCCACGGAGTCCGCCGCCGCCCCAGCTGCCGGCTCCCGGACCTACTGCCGCTCGCCGCTCGCGCTGCCGGCCGTACACTCCGCCACCGGACGTCGCCCTCGCTGCCGCCCATCGCCCCCGCTGTCTCCCGCCGCCCCTGCCATTGATCGTCGCCCCTGCCGCCCGCCGCCACCCGCGCTGCTGGCCACCGCCCCCACCACCGGCATCCGCTCCTTCCGTTAGCCATCGACCGCGCCGCCGACCTCTACTGGCTGCCGCTCCCGCTTCCAGCCGCCACCCCAGCCGTTTGCTGCGGCCCCCTGCCATTGCAGGCTTCTAACTGTGTTGCTTTTCTCTTCTGCTTTGCATGTTAGCTGATGGATTTGGGGGCTTTTTTGATTGACTTCAGTGGCTGGGCAGCAGGTCGTGAGCCGGGGAAGGTTCGGCATTTGTAGTTTGTTTCTACCATGTTGAGAGGCAAAAATGAACATGAAGCAGTTGTTTGTGCGCATTGCCACCTATACCGCGCTTCATAGCGCAGTCGATATACCCAGGAATGACTGAGAAAGAAAAACGTGTTTCTCGTTTCTCATGCAGGTGCGTCGTGCGCACCCCTCGCCGCTACCGATCTGAGGCCTCTTATGGACCAATCCGGAGCGGTGGGTGGACCAATCCAGAACGATGGTGCATACGGCACATGATGACATAGGGACATTGTGCCTTTTTCTCAGATATGTCAGGGGCTCTTGAGGGCCCTCAGAACTATGGTAATACTGACTAAGCTCGCAGACGATTTCTTCATAATGTTTTTTGCACTCTCAACAAGAACGTCTTGTCTGTCCTCACCACCCCATCACCATGCTTGGCACTGCAGCTCTGCGGATGCTCGCATTGTTCAGAGACACCCAGTGCCCCATCTCCCCACCCCTTCCACAATAGTTTATGTAGTTGCGTCGGCGAAAAAGGGCGAATGCGGTGGTCGGCAGCAGCAGCAGTCGCTGGCAGCGGCGGCGGCCGCCGGCGGCGGCGGCAGCTGCCGGCCGCGGCGGCAGTGACAAGCAGCGGCGGCTACGGAAGGCGGCGGCGGCGGCGGCCGGCGGCTGCGGACGGCGGCGGCAGCGGCGGCCGACGACGGCTGCGGCCAGCAGCGGCGGTGCAGCGAACGCAGAGGGTGCGGCCAGAAGCGGTGGAGGCGGCCAGCGGCGGCAGCGGCAGCCAGCGGCGGGGTTGGAGTCCCGTAGCGGGGGGTGGGCGCTAGCGACACGAGAGGCCGCCGGCAGCTGGGGTGGCGGCGGCCGGTAGGGGCGGCGGTCGGCTGTGGGGGCGGCGGGCGGCAGCGGGGGTGGCGGCACGGGGCTGCTGGGCTGGGTGATGAGTATTCTTAATTATGAGGGTGGAACAGGAGAAGGAGTGCTGTCGTTAATTACATGGGAGAGAATGGGTCGACAAGAAAATGGTCCGAAGGCAACTACACGATCTGAGATGCTCTCGAGAGTCTGATCTGCATCTGGCGCGCGCAGCGCGCCGTTTGCACCCCCCCCTCCCCCCCCCCAGTGCTGTGCTCATTTTCGCAGCTCATGTTCGCGGATCATCTGCGAAAACAAGGATGCCCGATGCCTACCTCCGAACAGCTGTCGTACGGGGTCCATTGCCTCACACCTGGAAAGGCTGTTTCCAGTCTAAGTCATCCAAGTCCCGACACCCGTCCCCAAGCTGCCACCCCTGTTAGGCACCGCCAGACGGCCGTGCCCAACGACGGCACGTGCCACCCGCCGCGGGCGGGTCGACGGGGAGATTTGTCGCGGATGGATTTTGTTGGAGAATTGTGACCACGGACTGCGCGGGAGTTGTGACAAGTGTCAGTGAGGGTCCAGGATTGGTGCCGTGAGATTCCCGGTCGGTCCGCTGGGCTGTGTGGGGGGAGATATAGGGGTGGGCGTGGCGCGGCTACAGCCTCTCGCATTAACGGACCAACGTGCATGACTTGACAGGTTATGGGCCCAGAGCTGACAGCGGCGATTCAAACGCCTCCGTCGTCACCGCTGCGCGCGATCCGACGCACTACCCCGCACGTTGAAACCCCTGCCCGTTGACCGACATAGACAGGCGACCAGATCCGGATTTGAAAGACCTCGCCCCGATGACGGACCCGGTGAAGACCAACGAGTTCCGGGTCGAGAAATTGGACAACGACTACGCCACATGGGCGGTACTGTTCCAGGCAAGCCTGGAGGACAAAGAGCTGTGGGAAGCGATCGCCGACCCGCAGCCCGACGCGGAGATTGACCCGACTGGGGCGGCCACGTGGGCCAAGAAGGACCGGCGCGCCTTCGGGCGCCTGACGATGAGCGTCGCACTGCACCACCTCCCGACGGTGCAGTCGTGCTCAAGCGCCAAGGAGGCTTGGGACGCACTGGAGGGCGTCTTTACCGCCAAGATGAACGCCCGGCGCCTACAACTGACGCAGGACTTTGCCCTGCTCAAGATCAAGCCGGGAGAGACCTTGTTGGCCTACTCGGGGAGGGCCAAGAAGTTACAGCTGGAGATGGCGGCCACGGGCCACCCGTACGAGGACAACACCGTGTTGATTCACTTCCTAAAGGGCTTGGGCGACGACTACAAGACGGAGAAGAAGCTGCTCACGAAAAGCGGCGCCGCCATGCACGGGGACGAGGTGATGCCAATGCTGTACCCCGTGGAGAACGAGCGCATAGACACCAGCACGGTCAAGGAGGGCACCCCCGTCGGCGCCTACACCGCCCAGGGCGGCACCAGGTGGCCGCGGGATACGCCCATGCCTCGGGAGGAGCGTCGCCGCCGGGTGGTATGCTGGACGTGCGGGACTCGGGGGCACTACCAGCGGGAGTGCACCAAGGGGAGTGGCGACCGCCCCGGCACCGGAGGGGCACCGTCTGCTGCCTTCATGGCAACCGGCACGCGGGCGGGCGGAAAGCACGTGGCTCCCAGCAATGACGCGCTTGGGGTGCCCAGTGCACAGGAGACCCAACCGGCGGCGTCTACATCAGTGGCCGGGGGGTGCGCTGTTGCCCAGGCGGGCGCCGGGTGGATGATTGGCTGTCGCCCAGGCGGGCGCCGCGTGGATGATTGACTCGGGTGCAACAAACCACATGCACACCCGCCGCGGGGGGGTTTGTACTTACAACCCCGAGGCGTCCGAGGTGACGGTCGCCAATTGCTTCTCGGTGCATTCGCCGGGGCACGGCTCGCTCTCCCTGTCCACCTCCCTCGGCGGCACCGTGTCGCTCGGCCACGCGCTTTACGTGCCAGGCATCACGGCCAACCTGCTGTCGGTTCGCGCCATGGCCAAGCGCGGCATGGTGACGTTCGAGGGCGAGGTGTGCACCATCGAGCAGAACGGGCGGGTCGTGGGAACGGGGCACGTGGACACAAGCGAGCAGTACATCTTTGACGGTACCACCGTGGAGTCCGCGGCACTCCCGGCGCAACCCTCGGCGGCCACAGCCAATGCAGCGGTGGCCTACGGCCGTGCCTGCGACGTTGGGCACCTATGGCACCGACGATTCGGGAACCTTGGCCTGGCCAATGTCGCCAAGGTGGCCAAACTGACGATCGGCGAGACCCTCATGCCGGGCGACGTGGCGACAACCGAGGGCGCCCCCTGCGTGCCCTGTGTGCAGGCCCGGCTTACCCACAGCCCCCACGGCGACACCGCGACCCACACCTCCAAGCTGGAGAGGCTGCATGTCGACGTCGTGGGGCAGTTGGACCCGTCAGAGGGGGGCGCCGTCCACTTCATGGCGGCGCTGGACGACTCGACCTATATGGGGTTTGCCACCCGCATTAAGACGAAGGCAGAGGCGGGCCCGGCGCTGCGCGTCTGGATCGCCCACCTCGAGAAGCAGACGAAGGTAAATGTTAGGATCATCCGCTGCGACGGCGCGGGGGAGATCGTCAAGAGCGCACCCATGATTGCATTTTTCAATGAGACGGGCATCAAGGCGGAGACGACGGCGCCCTACAATCCCCAGATGAATGGCAAGGCGGAGCGCCTGAACCGGACGATCATGAAGCGCCTGCGGGCGGTGCTTATGGAGTACAAGTTGCCGCGGTCGCTGTTGGCGGAGCTGCTGATAGCGCTCTTTTTCCTACGTAACCGCCCGCCCACCACCGACGGCCAGGCCACCCCCTATGAGCGTTTCTACGGAGCGAAGCCGGACGTGAACCACTTACGCGTGTTGGGAAGCTCCGCGTACGCGCTCAAGCCGAGCACCACCTACAACAAGCTCGACGCGAAGACGCTCCTGGGGACGATAGTCGGCTACGCTGCAGGCGGCCACGCCTTCCGCATAAAGTCGGCTGCCACCGGGAAACTCCTCATACGCCGTGACGTCGTGGCCGACGAGACGGTGCCCGTCAAACCCGTGCATCCCAGCGCGCTGCCTGTCTCCCTCTTCCTGCCCGAGGGCTGGTCGGTCGTTGCACCGACGAGCAGCACCCGTGGGGATGACGGCGGTGGGGGGGACGTGCCGGGCAACGACGTGCCGGGCACCGACGTGCCGGCCGCCGACACGGGGCGGGACGTCCCGGGAGACGATATGCTGGGCGCCGACATGACCGGCTCCGCGGGCGCGGCCACGCCGGGGGCTGCCTGCCTGCGCGACGACGGGCAACCGGGCCACGGCTTCTTCCTGCGACACAGGGTGGCTTCCGACACGCCCACCGCGTCCGCCTTGACCGTCCTGGCGCCTGTGCCTCCGACGCCGGCGCCGTCCAATTTTATGACGGTCGCCGACGCGGTGTCCCACCCCGAGTGGTGCGCCACGCCGCCCAAGACCCGCGCCAACGCGCTCAACCGCCGCGACGCGCACCTGTGGAAGCAGGCAATGGACGACGAGATGGCTTCCTCGCGCGCCGCCCACGCGTGGGAGCTCCTGGCGCTTCCCGCTGGCGCCACCACCACCGGGGGCCGCTGGGTGTTCGACTTTAAGCGCGATGCCAACGGCACCGTGACCCGCTACAAGGCACGGTACGTCGCGCAGGGCTACACCCAGCGGGCGGGTGTGGACTACATGGACGTGTGGGCACCATTCCCGGCGCGCGCGACGGTGCGCGCGGTGCTAGCGATGGTCGCGTCCGACGACCTCGAGCTACATGTCGTTGACATCAAGACGGCCTACTTGAACTCCCCCATGGACATGGACGTATATGTGCAGCAGCCGGAGGGTTACGAAGTGGGCGCCCCGAGGACAGTCGCCCGCCTGCTACACGCCCTCTAAGGCTGCAAACAGGCAGGGCGGCTGTGGGGAAACCACTGCCACAAGACGCTAACGGACTTAGGAGCCGAGCGGTCGACGGCGGACCCGACGATGTACGCGTGGCGGCACGCGGTTCATGAGCCGATCTTCATCCTCGTCCATGTGGACTACTTGGCCGTCGCGGCCAAGACGCTGGCGGGCGTCTCGGCGGCCAAGGATGTGGTGCTGTCCACCTACAAGCGGCGGAACCTGGGAGCACCCGACACATTCCTCGGCATGCGTGTTTGCCGCGACCGCGCGGCGGGCATGCTGTCGCTCAGCTGCCCAGGCGCCACCGTGGCGTTGCTGCAGCAGTTTGGGATGAGCGAATTTCGACCCAACAAGCTCCCGCTGCCGGCCAAGGCTTCCCTGGGGCGGACGGGGGAACAGCCGCTGGTGGACAGGACGCCATACGAGGAACTGGTGGGGAGCATCCTCTACCTCTCCACCACAACGCGGCCCGACCTCGCCAACGCCTCCGGGCTCCTGGCGCACTACATGAGCAACCCTGAGGAGCAGCATTGGACGGCGGCCAAGGGCGTCCTTCGATACCTCTCCGGGACGGTCAACTACGGGCTGTGCTACGGCGGCCGCGAGGCGCTGGCTGGCGCGGTTGACGCTGACTTTGGTGGCTGCCCGGAGACAAGGCGGTCGACCACCGGTTGGGTCTTCACCTGAAACGGCGCCGCCATCTCCTGGGAGAGCAAGCGGCAGCCCACCGTGTCGACCTCCACCGCGGAAGTCGAGTACGTGGCGGCCGCGGCGGCGACACGTGCGGCGCTATGGGTGCGCAAGCTCATGGTGGACCTGGGCTCGCCGGAGGCGCCCATCGAGATTGCCGAGGACAACCAGGCGAGCATCTCCCGCAACGCCAACCCCGAGACCACCGGGCGAGCGAAGCACATCGACATCGCCCACCATATGGTGCGTGGGCGCGTGGCGATGGGGGAGGCGAAGTTTACCTACACACCGGTCTCCGAGGTGCTGGCCGACGCGATGACCCAGGCGTTGCCCACGCCCGCCTTTGACACCTTTCGCTCACGTATGGGCGTGGGCGCCACCGGGGGCGGGGCGGCGGGGTGGCCGGCCCGCGCTAGCCTTAGGGCATTGCGGCGCTGACCCGACCGGCCGAGATGGCCACGGCCGTGGGGGAGTGTTAAGCACCGCCAGACGGCCGTGCCCAACGGCGGCACGTGCCACCCGCCGCGGGCGGGTCGACGGGGAGATTGGTCGTGCATGGATTGTGTGGGGGAATTGTGACCACGGACTGCGCGGGAGTTGTGACGAGTGTCAGCGAGGGTCCGCGATTAGAGACGTGAGATTCCCGGTCGGTCTGCTGGGCTGTCTGGGGGGAGATATAGGGGTGGGCGTGGCGCGGCCACAGCCACTCGCAAAAACGGACCAACGTGCATGACTTGACAACCCCCCCCCACTGCAACACCCCCCACTGCCACCCTGCCCCACTGCCACCCCCGCCCACTGCCACCCCGCCCCACTTCCACCCCCCCCCACTGCCGCCCCCGGCTGTGCCACCGCGTCAACTTACTGCCATCCCCCCCCATTGCCACCCGCTGCCGCTGCCACCGCCCGCCCCTGCCACCGCCCACCACTTCCGCCGCTTGCCTCCGCCGCCCGACCGCAGCTGCCGCCGCCCGCTGCCGCCGCCGCCCGCCGCCGCCGCCCGCCCGCCGCCGTCGCCCGCCCGCCGCTGCCGCCGCCCGCCGCTGCAGCCGCCACCAACCGTTTCCGCCCGCAAAAGCCAAGCGGGCGCCCGCCGGCCAGCGGGTGCCCGGAAAGGCCATTGTCGTTGTTGTCGCTGCCGTGGTCGTTAGCTCGCGTGGGCGTCGCCGCCGTCTTCATAGACGCAAGCGAGGGGGCCGTCGCGCCAGCAGGCGCGCTATCAGGGAACACGGCTGCCCGTTCGACCGCCGAGGGGGCGTCAGCGGGGGCGGGCGGCTGGCCGGCCGGCGCTGTCCTGTCGCCTGCAGCGGCCGCAGCTGCGGAGTGCAGCGGGGATTTTGCAGGCGCAAGCTCTAGCGGCAGGGCTGGGCGGGGCGGGATAGGGCGGGGCGAAGCGGGCGGGGCGAGCGGGCGGGACGGGAAGGCGGGGCGAGCCGCGCCAGCGACCGCAGCCGCCGCAGCGGTGGTAGGCAGCGATGGTAGCGGCGGCGAAAGCGCCGGTGGTGGGGCTGAAATTGGCGGGGCGGGGCAGGGAAAAGCGAGGGGGGCCGCGCAGGGCGGCGGGGTACATGGGGGCAGAGAGAGGCGGCGAGGAGTGTACAAGCACGTTTCCTCGAGCTTTCTCGGCAGTCTTTGTCTCAGCACTAGAGGGGGTCGACGAGCACGGTGAGTGCGCAGTTCTCTGCGTGAAGTAAACTCCCAGAAAGGCGCTAAAACACGGCGGGCGGTCGAAGGGCTCTGGAAAAAGGGGCGGGCAGGTCGGTGGGTATCCGCACGCCGGGCGAGTGCCAGGGTCTGCCGCGGGACAGGGTGGCGGCGACCGACACCAGCGCCGGCGCCTCGGCTACAACCGGCGGCAGCGCCGTGCTCCTGACAGGCGGACGAGCCACGGCCGCGTCACGAGCCCCGCGGCGACCACCGACCCGCAAGGGGGTGGCAGCGGCATGGGAGTCGTAGGGCAGCCGGGTGGGGCGTCGCGTGGGGGTCCGCTGCCACGACGGGTCGCCCCGCCGCGACGGGCGGCCGAGCCACGGCGGACGGCCGCACCATCGCCGTGCCGCCGCTGCCGTGGAGGCGACCGACCGCTAAGAGGGTGGCACCGAAATCAGGAAGGCGCTACGGCGGGTGCTGGCGTTCTGAAAAGAGGGCGGGGAACGCAAGGACTGGTCGGGGTGGGGGCGCCAGCGACATCGGCCATCCGCGGGCGGCGTGCGGAGGAGGGGCCGGGGGGGGCGCCAGCGCTACCGTCGATCCCGCGGACTCCACAGCCGGCATCCCCGCCGCGGCCGTGCCGCCGCCGCCGTGTCTGCTACTTGCAAGGCGGTCGCGGTGGTATAGGGGTGGCGCCCTGGTGGGGGTGGGTGGCGTGCGGTGCGGGGGCCGGGGGGGCAACGGGGTGGTGGGGTGGGGTGCCAGCCATACCGTCGATACCGGCGACCCCCCCGCCGGCAGGCACGCCGCTGTAGCGGTCGGGGGTCCCACGGCTGGAAGGGGCGCGGCCCCTCAGCTGTGGACAGCACACCCCCGGGGGCGGCCCCAAAATATCCCGATCCGGGCCAGCAAGGGAAT
>Ga0209093_1002187_pt1 | contig 11026 bp, 5 predicted proteins | sample SidtaG_4_FD_187450 | JGI IMG/M metagenome (GOLD analysis project Ga0209093, IMG submission 187450) | Marine algal microbial communities from Sidmouth, United Kingdom - Sidmouth_Male1 metaG (SPAdes) (version 2) | ecosystem: Host-associated > Algae > Red algae > Unclassified | place: Sidmouth...
GGGGGGGGGGGGGGGGGGGCTGGAACCGCCATTGGAGGGGGTTGAATCGAAACGGCGACTGGGGGGTCTGTGAGGGGGGGGCGGTGGAACCGCCATTGGAGGGGGTTGCATCGAAACAGCGACTGGGGGGTCTGTGAGGGGGGGGTCTTGCAACCGAGAGTGCCGAGTCGGTGCAACCAGCGAAGCTGGCGCGCAGGGAAACGTTTACCCTGTTGAGCCTGGTTTGTGCGCTCGCAGCGCCCTCTTATCCATGATGTCTCCCACTTGAACAGCTCTACTACGTTGCTGAGAACTGCAGATACGGTCCAAACACCGCCGGTGTGTGTTCTGCGCTCTGGGCCCCCAAGATCCAAACAACGCTGTTCCATGTCCAGGCACCCGCAGCTCGGACGTTCTTGATGTGCACTTTGACAGATGCATTGGATGCATAGGGGTATGAGTAGTGTGGGAAGTATGCGATGTGGGCACACAGTCCCGGGTACTGGGTGCCCCTTCTGGATTCTCAATCCCCGGCCGTCTGGCAACCGCCGCCCGGTCGCATCACGTCCCGGCCGCGGAGATGTCAGCTGCTCTTGCGCGGCGCGGCGGACTGCGTGCCACTGATGAAGTTAACAGCATCTCGGCCGCGTTGTCTGCAGGCACCCAATAGGTGTGGCGGGAGGGCACCAGGTTGTGTCTTCGGCCGTGAATCGTATCCGGCGAGGCCTTGTGGCTATGGTAAAGGTGCTGCGCAGACTGTCGAACTGGAAGCCGTCTCGTCCCAGAAAGTGTCTCCACCGTGACTGTATGACAGCCAGAAAGTGTTAGGGCGGCACCGGAGCAGTGGCGGATAAGCGCGTACTGCTGCGCCGTGGTATCGACGCTGTCAAGAACAGGCGAGGCGCACCCGTCACAGATGCCAAACATCCATCCTCACTGTGTTTTTATGTGCGATGAGACAGCATCCTGCATATGCGACACACCGCCCCGCTTCTGCAGCCGCTCGCCGCTCCCACCCAGCCAACCCGCGTACATGCTCTCTGTTTCACGCTTGAGCGTTCTTCCTGCCTCCCCTCAGCTTTTTTACACACGCTCGCTCTTTGGCCCGTTATCGCAAGAGAGACAGCAACGCTGAATGTCGGACACCACAGCCCCGGTGGCTGCCCTCCTATGGTGGTGACGCGCGGCCGCCCTCCCACTATCGGCTGTGTCGACTGTGCTGGCGATGGCACTGGCGACCGCCACTTCTGTCCCTGTGACTAGTGCACCTCTCCCTGCAGGTGACCGCCCCTCCATCCTCTCGAACACAGGAATGAACGACGTGCTCGGAGCTTGTGTCTGGCTCTGCTTCGTTATGAATGTTGCTTCATGAACAAATGGCCGAGGAACACGTCACTCTGTCTTTTTCTCACGTTCCTATGTCTGCGCACCTCTTCAAGCCGGAGTTAGGAGTAAGATTGCTTCCTGCTCCGCTAATCCATCTCTCACAACCGCCGCTATCATCCCCATGCGCAAAGAAAAAGCATCACATGGCAACACGACTGACTTGACGTCGTGCGCTTGGTGCCACAAAAACGAGAAAGCAAACGGACCACAGCTGGTGAGGTCGTCCTGGGCGGGTACCTTCACCTTCTTCGTGCTCCACGGCTTGTACTTCCTGGGAGTATCGGCACCCTTGACCGTCCTGTTGCCCTTGACCGTCTTTGTGCCTCTGACCGCGTCGGCACCCTTGGCGACGTCGGCCCCCGTTGCGGCGTCGGAGCCCGTCGCGACGTCGGCGCCTGTGGCAGCGTCCGAGCTTGCGGCAGCATCGGCGCCCTTGGCAGCGTCGGCACCCTCGGCGGCATCGGCCGCGCTGGCGGCGTTGGCTGCGTTGGCGACAATGGTGGCGCTCGGGCCCATCACGGCGTCGGCGCCCGTCGCGTAGTCGGCACCCGTGGCTGCGTCGGCGCCCGCGGCTGGACCGCCGCCCTCAAGAATGGCGCCTCCCTTGGAAGCGTCGGTGCCTTTCGCCGGGTTGATGCTTCGGTTGGCGGCAGAGTCCCTGCCGTTGTTGGTGGCCTTGGCGGCATCGGCGCTCTCCACCACCGCCGCCGCGACGGCCTCGTCGGCCAGCTTTGCCCCGTTACACTCGTCCATAAACTCCAGCATGCGCTTGCCAAAGTGCTGGACCTTCTTGCCAGCCGCCGACACGTGCTTTTGTAGGTCGGTGAAGTGCGCCCCCGAGTCATAGAGGGTGACGGTCGTAATGAGGGGCTCCACCACGTAGACGACCCAATGGGCGTTGCTGATGTTGCAAACGCCCATAAACTTGGTCGCCCCGCCCGCCGCGGCGTACACCTCCTCGGCCATGGCGGCGATGCCGGCGTCGTCTTCCGACAGCAGCCGCAAAAAGAAGGAGCAGTGCAGCACCCAGATGGCAGGCCGGTTTGCCACGCACCATCGTGCCAACATAATCGTGTTGACCGTGATGATGTCGTCGGTCATGCAGGTGTCCTGTGCGTTGTTGACCAGCAGGTGGGCAGGCACGATAATGTCCTGCTCGGCTCCAACCTGCTTGGCCGACGCCAGGCGCCAAACAGTGTCGGTTGGGCGGCATGTCTCCAAGGCGGCTACCACATCATTGGCCATCGAGCCATTGGATGGGTGCCCATCACCAGAGAAGTTGGGAACGCGGGCGCTCGTGTAGCCCGACACGTCAGCAAGCCAATCGACCGCCGTGCGGAAGAGCTGGAGGCGCAAAGACGCCGTGTGAAGGTCGATCATCGCCTGCAGCGTCGCCGGCGTTAACGTGAGCCCCTCGGCGTCGCCCCGAGACGCCACCTTGACGTACACCCGGCAATCGTCCTGCTCGTCGACGACACTGCCTCCGCGCATCTCGTCAGTCTTGGCCATCAGCTCCTTTCGTGCCCGCCGTACGGTCGCCTCATCCAGGATGGTTGACACATCTTTCTGGTGCGCAACGATAGCGCTGAACTCGTCTGGTGTGGCAACTAAGACGTCGAAGGCCGGCGCGTGTGCGTCCGTCTCAAGTAGCGGCCAATTGGTCGCAAGAGAATGGTAGGTGTGGTCGGCGAGCATGGACGCCTCGACGAGCACGGCGCAGCTCTGCACGTCCACCTTCGGCGCTAGGTTGGGCTTCTTGAACTCGGCTGCCAGCGCCTCGCTACGCGTCACAATCGCACGGGCCAAACGGGCGCGCTTCTTGGGCGTCGTGGCAGCCGCCGCTCCACTCCGCTTGCGTACAGCCGACCGTTGCGCCTTCTTGGCGGCTTCTGCTGCTTGGTGCGCTGCCAGCACTCTCTGACTGGCAGTGCCGGCCGCGAGGCGGGCCGCAAGCCTGGCCGCTACTGCTGCGCTCAAAACTTGTCCCGGTGCAGCGCTCGTGACCTGCTGGGAGGTGGCAGCAGACGAGTTGGATGGTGTCTCCGGCGGCGGTTGTGTTGGATTCCGCGGGGGGACAGCGTCGAACGCCCCACGCGCCAGGATCTCATCGACCGTCATGGATAAAAGCGCGTCCGCCGCAGGGGGCCCATTCTTGACCGAGCGCTTGACGTTGTGTTCGGCGAGCTTTCTTTCAATCACGGCGGGGACCACGATGGGCTCCTTGTCATAGAGAAGCAGGAGCAAGGCGACGAGGTTGTTTGTAGGGATCAACCCCGACGGGCACACCTCGGTCAGGGTGATGTACTTGACGTCCCCAACGTTGCCAATATCGCGGCTCCTCTCGTTCGTCGGGATGTGGCGCTGTTGCACCTCGACAGGGTACGGCTGCGGCGCCAGCCGGTCGCCCTCCCGGCCGCGCCGCCCGCGTTTGCCGGCCGACATGTCGTTGGTGTTGCGGCTGCTCTTGACGCGTGGCCACCAAACGAGCATGCCCTGCAGCTTCGCCTTGCTCGACAGCGCGCGCCTGGAGACGAGGGCGATGACCACCGCCGCGAACGTCGCACGGAGCAGCCCCACCCACCCCCCTCTGCCGTCCTTAATGGCCGTGAATAGCAGCTCCACGGCCTCGTTAGCGTCGTTCGACGGGACGTGCACGGCCGGCGGGTCAAAGCCGACGCCCGTAGCCGCAAACTCGTCGACCTCGTCGTCAGTCGCGTTGGTCGCCGAGGGTGCCCATGGCGCACGCCCGTCCGCGAGCAGGACGTTGCCGTCGTTGTCGAACTCTTCCGCGTCGGGGTCCACCTCGTCGTTGCCCCCCGGAGGAGCCCAATCGGGTGGCACGACACGGCCGTGAAACATCCGATGGCCGGGGGGAAGCTTGCAGCCGTCGGAAGCTGCTGCGGGCGCCGGCGTCGCCCCATCGGCGCCTGCTTGTGGAAAAGCACCGTCAGCGGTGTCCGTGAAATTCCCGTCCGCCGCCGCTTTGGCGACGGTTGTAGAGAGAGCCTCCGACGATGGGAGCTTCCCCGTGGCTTGGGCCGCAGCGGCTCGGAGAAGCGGGCGAGCGAGTCCGTCTGCAGAAGGAGCGGTGCGACGAGCCATGTCCGCCCGGAACAGCGCCGCCCTCATGACCATGGACGCCTCGCTGTGCAGATGAGTATACACAGACTTGAGGACTCGCTTTGTCTCGTCGCCCGCGGCCAGGACAGCGGCATCGTAGACGACCAAAAAGAAGGACTCAGAGGTCGTCCTCGAAACGCCCGAGACGTGGAAGTGGACGGCCAGCCGCGGGCAGCTTATCTCGAGCTGGTGGAAGAGCTTGAACAGCTGCGACACAATCTCGACCGTTTCCTTCTTCACGGACGACACGCCCAGCAGGACCGCAATGAGCTCGCGCAGCCGCTCAATCTGCTCCTTGTCGCTGCCCACTTTGCCCATAACAAGCAGCCCCGATCAACCCCCTCACACACACGCGCACCGTCGCGCGCGTGTGGCGCAGCGCCGCCGTCGGCTGCAGTTGGACGCGCAATCACCTTGCTCCACCGCCAGAGGGGTTGCACCACTGCGGCAGGTGCCGTCAGCGGCAGCGCCAGCCAATACCGCCGCCTCTTCCAGAGCAGCGCGCCCCAGAATGAAGCCAAACTCCAAATCTGCGACACCCGCCCGCCCCATGCGGCGCGCCCCCCCCCCCCCACGCCGTTCCGGCCCGCAGCTCCCCTGCAGGCGCAGCAGCCGCCCGTGCTCTTAGCTAGGGTGGTTGACGGTGGCGGCCGCGTCGGCAGCTGTGTTGACGGCGTGGCGTCGACGCGGGCGGCGCCCGTGCAGCCGCAGCGGTCTCCGCCAGGCACGCCAATGTGCCGACCACCACCCCGCCACACGGTCAGTGCGCCGCGCCACGCCGCCAAACACAGTTACCGGCAGCGCCACCACCCACCCGCAAAGTAGGAGGAGTACACAGGGTGCGTTGCGGGGGCCGGAGACAACCGCGGGCGCCCCGACCGCAGCCACCGACCGCGGCAGTACCGGTTGGCGTACGGGTTTCCAACCTCCGTGGGCAGCCGAGGCCGTCTGTGCCAGCTGACGCAGCAAGCGACGAGAACAAAGACAGCCGTCCCGCCACCCCCCCGCGCGGTGTCCTACCGCCCCGCGAGATTCCCCCTCCGTCCCACCCCCGCAAACCGCAGCAGGTAACCAGGCGCGTAGCGTCGGTGGCCGACGGCGGCGAGCGCGTCGATGGCCGACGGTGCCAGCCGCGTCGACAAAGGATGGTGACGGCCGCCGCGCCGCCGGGGCGCCGCCGAAGGGGGAGGTGGCAGCGCAGCTGCAGCGGCCACCAACAGCCACGCACATCCACCCACCCCCGCCCCCCCGAACGGCTGCGCACGTGCCGTATCATACCGCTCGCAGCAGCTGTCAGCCACGCCGCCACCCCCCCCCCCCTACGGCAGGAGGGGCGGGCGGGGGATGCCGCGGGGGCGCCGTCCGCAGCCGCCGACGGCGGCGATACCGGCCGCCGCACAGGTAGCCGACCACCCGCCCGGTGTGGCCCCCCCCCCCCCCCCCCCCCCCCCCCCCCGCCCATGCAATCGTACGAGCGGCATGGCGTAGCCGGTGGAAACCGCCACGCGTCCCTGACAGTAGCCCGCCGGCAGCGGCGATACAGGCACGGCAGCCGCGACACGGGCGCGGCAGCAGCGGTGCGAGCACAGCAGCAGCAATACGGGCACCCCCATGGGGAGCGGCGGTACGCAGGACGCGCCACCCCCCTGGAGCGGCGGTACGCAGGCCGCCCGACACTCGGGGGGAGGCGGTACACTCCCGGCGCTGGCACCCCGCAGGGGCAGCGTGAGGGGGGTGCCCCAGAGCGTGACACGGCGAGGGCGGGCGGTGAAGCGCGGTACAGCGGCCCGCGGTGCCCGGGATCGTCCCCAACGCGGGCAATCCAGGGGGGCCCACCAAAATGGGTGGTGGAGTGCGCCCAGCATGACGCGGGACGCGCTTCAGCAGCCGCGAGACCCGGGCTGCATCCGCCGCCGGTGGCTGACGCGCGAGTGGCCGTGAATATTCTTTAATATATCTCCCGACGTCGGTGCGGTCCGTCGGAGAGAACCGTCCCGCGGCCCTGCGCGGGCCCGACCGTGCCCTGCCGATGCAATAAACCGCAGTATCGAGAGAATCTTCTTGTGGGGTGGGGTACGCGAGCAACCGCCGTGCAGTGGCCACCAGGCACGGATGGGCCCGAGCTGCCGGGCCGCGGGCCTGACCTGAACCGGACCGGCTGCCAGCCTGCCGGGCCGGTGCGCCCCATAATTTGAGGGACCATGGGGAGGGAATTACATGCGACGCGTGTCTGTAAGGACGGCCCCGGATGGTGCCTGTCGCTGCGGTCGGTGTGAGTCGGTGTTTATCGGATTGGGAGGGTCGCTTCCTGCCTCCGCGCGGGGGCCCGTGGCGGGCCAAGGCCAAACGAAGCCACGTCGGGGCACACCCGAGATCGTCAGAACAGTGGACATCTGAATGGGAGTCTGAATAGGAGAATCCCGTTCAATGAAGGAGCCCTTGAACGTAGGATTGTTGAGTTCCCCCGGGCGCTGTCTGGGTGCTCAACGGGCGCACTTTGGGCGCTCGAGCGCCCAGCCCCTCCGGTTTTCAAGGCGCTTTTGAGGCGCTCTCGATGAAATGTAGGTGGCCTCTTTTTGCTAAAGATATCGAAAACAAATGTGAACTCCGATCGCCAAAATTTTCAAGGGTCTGTGTATACCCTTGATACTCGCTCTGCCAGGTTTGGCCAATACTCATACTCGGAACTCGGAGATCCATCTTCCTGTCAGCCCATACTCGGTGGCTGGATGCGAGGCAGAAAGAGTATTCGTGGCCAACACTGATACCCTTTGTGAGGCCAGGTGAGCACTGCGCGGGTGGGCCAACCAGACACCTGTTGAAGCCCGCCACGGCTGTGCTGTTGACCCCACTGCACGGGTGGCGCGCGGTCACTCGTCCTCGTCCGGCGCTCGAGGTGTTTTCTGTTCGTTGGTGGAATGCCGCGCACCTGTCGATGACGGTGCGCCTGCATGACGGTGCGCCTCAACAGGCCAACAGCAGTGCGACAGCAGCGCAGCAGTGTCAAGTGTGTGTACGACCTGCCTTCCGCGGTTGAGTGGCAGTCGCCTGGCATGCATGGTGCCCCCTTTTTGGGCGCCGGCGGGGACCACAGATGTCTCCAGGCGGTGAAAACCCAGCCGCCCACGCCACGCGCTGCGTTTTCGCGGTGGAGCACAGGAGCGGGAGCGGCTTTGGAGAGTGCACCGCGGTCGTGCCGATACTGTGTTGCCTGTTTTTCCTACATCCACGTCTTGCTGTTCTCGCCAAGCCTCGTGAGCGCGGGGTGAGCCGCAAACGAAGCCGTATCTGCTATGCAGGGCCTCTCGGAAGCCCAGCGGCGGCTGCAGGTCGTCCTTCACCGGCGGTACCGTTCTGCCAAGCGCGTGGCGGTGGTGGCCACCCTCGAGCCCGGCGTGGGCCTGCTACTCGTAAAGGACGAGCCTTCCCCCGCGCGGACCGCCGCGGCTCGTCGCCGCACCGTCGCGGGTGTGCGGCAGGGCTGGGACTGGGTCGTGCCGCTGCTCCGCGGGCGCTCCGCGGTGGCGGTCGCCGTCGACGCCCCGGGCGGTCAGGCCGTCGGCTTTGATGTGACCGTTACTTCAACCACCGGCGGCAGTGCCGCGGTCGAAGACTGGCAGCTGCGCACGGGGACGGCGGCGACTGCGCACGAGTGGGTCAACCTCCTGCGTCCGTGGCTCGTCTCTTGGGCAGCCCTCGTTCGTAGCGGCTCCCTTCCATCGGGAGTAGCGCCGGGCGCCGCGGCCGCCGCTGCCCCTACCGTACCCGCCGCTGCGGCCAGTCCTTCACTTCTCCCTCGGCCGCCGGTAGATTCGGTCGCAGCGGCGGCAGCGGCAGCCCAGTCCGCCCTGTCCGTCACAAGCGCGTCCGTCGGGGTAATCGCCGAGGGCCTCAGGGCATTGGGCCATGCGGTTGACCACAGCGAGATGGTGCGTGTTGGGGAGGCGATCCCAGTAGCTGGCCCGTTTTTTGTGTGCTTGGCGACAGCCGCGGCGGCGGTGGAGCGCCTCGAGGCGGAACGAGCGGCGACGTCAGAGGGCCTTGACCAGGCCCACAAGGAGGCCGAAATGTGCCTCGCCGCCTTGTTGGCCAGCGACCGCTTGAAGGGCGTCACCGACCTGGTCTCCAACCGGCTGGGGGGGCTGCTGTCTGCACTAGAGGCGGACGTTCTTGAACTCGTCCGCTACAGCGCCATCTCGACGTGGCGTGCTGTCCTGCTTGGTGGCGGCGCGCTAGCTTCCCCGTCGGTGGTGCGGGACCGCATGGCCACCCTGCGGGGCGAGTTGCACACGGTCATGCAGCTCGCCACGATGGAGCACCTGGCGGCGGATAGTGCGCCGCTGCGTGCCGCACCGGGTAGTGTCGGTACAAACGAGGTTGCCGACAACGGGGGGAATACATCCGTCGTGGATGTCTTTTCCGAGGCGGTCGCCCGAGGTGATGTGGTCGCTCAAGTCAACCTCGGTGTCTGCTACCTCAAAGGCATTGGGGTTGGCCGCGATGAAGTGCGGGCGGTCGGCATTTTTCAACAAGCGGCGGACGCGGGCAGCACGGTGGCGAAACGCCTTCTCGGTGTCGCGTACAGCGATGGTGTTGGGGTGGCCAAGGATGAAGTGCGAGCCGCGCAGCTGTTTGCAACGGCCGCGGAGGAGGGCGACCCCGCGGCCAGCTTCTTCCTCGGCCACAGGCGCTGGTATGGACTGGGAGTGCCCCAGGACAAGGCGCTCGCCCTGCAACACTTCACCGTGGCGGCCGACGCCGGCATTCCCGCGGCGATGCAGAACCTGGCCGCTGCCTATCTCAACGGGGAGGGGGTGGATCGGGACCCAATGCGAGCCATGGCGTTGTTGGAGGAAGCAGCCGCGGCCGGCGCCCTGTCGTCTCTGTACCAGCTGGGCTACCACTACTGGAGCGGGGACGCCGGGGTGGACCGGGACCAAGCGCGGGGGGTGGCGCTCCTGGAAGAGGCGGCTGCCAAGGGCCACCTCAGAGCAAAGTACCGCCTCGGTGTGGCCTACTTTCACGGAGACGGCGTGGCGTTGGACAGAATGCGGGGGGTGGCCCTGATTCGCGACGCCGCGGCCGCTGGCGACGAGTATGCCGCGTTTTCTCTCAGTGAGATTCAGGGTGCAACGGGTCGAACGGGGTAGAAGTGAAAGGAATCAAGAGAATAATCATTGTAACCTCCTGCGCGGGAGTCCCCGCCAACGAAAGCTTCCCCCCGTTGCGGCCCCCAATCGCGACGCCCCACTATTTTCCGCTTCGTGTACTACTGCGCTCCGCGCCGGCTGCAGGCACGGCACCGCCGTCCCGAGCACGACGCGCTCAGCTCCAGCGGGGCACCCCGCTTCTCCCCACGACTTGCGCCCTGCGCCCTTGGCACTGCCTTGGGCAAAACAGACGGCGTTGAAGTCGACGCCTCTCCCGGCGGGAGAGCGTGCGCGCACAGTCCGTCTCCTCGGAGTTGGTACTGTGGGCATCCGCCGGGGCACCAGAAAACCTGTTGCTACCCCAACCGACTGGGTGCAGGTCCCTCCATTGCACCGCCACCCCCCCCTCCTCGCGGTGGAGGCGCCGCGGGCGACGCGACGCCGCACGTCCAGCGAGCGCGGGTGGTGTCGGCGACGGGCCGGCGGCCACCCCCACCTAAAAAAGAGAACAAACGCACCAAAATGAAAAGGAACCAAACCGCGCCTGCGCGCCTCCCGACATGGCCGCCGCCGCCGCTGCCAACAGCGACGCCCGTCGCGTCGCGCACCCAGTCGAGGATGCGGCGGGGGCAGGGATCCCCAGCGTTGAGGCGGCCAAAGAGGGCGACGGCGTCTCGGCGGGCGTCGAGGCACGCGTCGTAGCCGAGCTCCACCACCGCCGTCTGCGCCGCCGCCCACAGGTCCCCGTCTGTCGCCCCGTCGTCGGCGGCGGCGGCGGCGGCGTCGGCGACAGCCACCACGTCTGGGACGGCCTCGGCGGCGACGGATGGCCCCGCCGGCGCAAGCGGCGCCCGCACCGGCGGCGGCGCCGCCGAGAGGACCAGTGGCAAACGACCGCCGCCGCCGCCGCCGCCGCCGCCGCCACCGCCGCCGGGCGCCGCCGCCGCCGTGGTGGCCGACGCCCGCTCCGCCAGCACCCCCGTCCAGCGCCGCCCGCAGCGCATCGGCGGTGCCCACCCCGTCGCGGGCGTCCCCCCCCCCCCCCCCCCCGCCGCGGCAGCGTCGGCACCCGCCACCGCGGCGGCGTCGCGGGCGCGAGCCGCCCCCGCGTCCACGCCGCGGCCGCTGGCCCCGCGCCGCGCCGCCCGCAGCGCCGCCGCCGCCGGCGGCAGCGCGGCGGCCGCCGCCGCGTCGAGGCGCACGGCCGCCCCGCCGAGCTCGGCCCGCACGCACACGACGCCGCGCGGGGCGTGGGGCCCCCGGGGGGGACGCGGCGGGTTTGGGGGACGGCGCGCCTCCCGCTCCCCGACGCGCGTGCGGCGGCAGAGGCGCCGGTGGAGCGGGTGGCGGGGGGGCGGGTGGCGGCGCCAGCCGGGGGCAGAGGAGGGGTA
>Ga0209093_1002188_pt1 | contig 11021 bp, 10 predicted proteins | sample SidtaG_4_FD_187450 | JGI IMG/M metagenome (GOLD analysis project Ga0209093, IMG submission 187450) | Marine algal microbial communities from Sidmouth, United Kingdom - Sidmouth_Male1 metaG (SPAdes) (version 2) | ecosystem: Host-associated > Algae > Red algae > Unclassified | place: Sidmouth...
AACACCCCCCGCGGCACCAACACCAACAGCACCCCCACCGCCAGCACGCGCACCAACAGCACCCCCACCCCCCCCAACACCGCCGAGGCTGGCTGAGGACGATCCGAGCGTCAAATACTCGTTCATCATATAAGTTTCCTCACTGTAATGTGCGATTCCAGCTGATCAGCCACTGTAACGTCATTGTGTCAAAACTTGTACAGGCATTTTCTCACGCGCTTTTTCTGGAGAAATAACGAGAGCGTCCCAGTGAAAACGGCGAAGACCGCCGACATCGCAGGAAGCTCCTGAGCAGAGTCATATTTTTCTTGTCTGCTGAGGATCAGATTAAGCCCTCACAGGCGGCCAGTTGCTAAAAACTGGGGTCAGACGGATAAGCCCTCACAGGCGGCCAGTTGCTAAAAACTGGGGTCAGACGGATATTCGACAGCCTTGCTGGAAAGACGCTCAGCGTCGTTACGCTCACTCGTCCAGGCCCACATTGTGGCGGGATTCCTGCGTCCCGACCCGTGCGTTTGGATACGTTGGCGCCAGACGCCCCTGGCGGTGGGTACCGGTGCGCACAGCTCTCTACGACAGGAGACCGGGAAAGGGAAAGGTCAATTCATCCGTCAAGAGGGACGACACAGAAAACGTAGCCCTCTGTGTGCGCCAGAGGCGCAGCAGCACAAGTATTAAATACCTTGGCCAGGGCAGCTCTCTCCTCACCACAGGCCGGTACAATCTTTGCGTGACGAACCTATAAAACCCAATTGGGATCGCGACAGTACATTGACGCGAGATTTGCATCTGATCGTCTCTCGCAGAGCAGTCGGAACTGGCTCATGCAAGACTCCGAAATACAGGGAGGCACAAGCAAAAGACAGCTGCGAAGGGTTGGCCGGATTGCCGGCAAAGCTGACTCGTCGATTTCTCCCCGAGAGGGGTCACATTGCCTTTGAGGCTGTGTCTTTACGGCGCGTGCACGTGCACGTGATTGGGTCCGAAGATGGATTTAACTCCGCCAAGCACGCGTGATTCGACAACGGCTGTCTTGACGGGCCACCAAAACTGTCGTGATTAGATTGCTTGAAACGCGGCATCTGGAGTGGGCAGATCGCATCTCACAGCGATCGCAAGGAAGCTTCGGACACAGCGCGCCTGCTACGTTGCCGCAACCACACCAGCGGGCCCCGCCGGACAGCATCCGCCTCATTGCAGTCACGTGGCCGCACGACACGATCCGAAGAGTGCTCTCGTCCAATCATGCGTGCCAGGTGGAGGGCCGCCCAACAGGCTGTTTCCTTTCCGAGCACGTTCACGTGTCCGAAATATTTTGAAAATCTCGCACACGTGAACGTGCTCGGCCCGATCCGTCTTGAATCGGGAAGGTGGGCCCGTTTGGGACAGTAAGTCCGTTCGTGCGCGAGTGACCCGATCACTCCAATACAGTCAAAACTGGTCGACGTGATTGGGTCGTGATTGGAGCGTGATTAGAAGGCCGCGTTCCCATTGGCTAGAACGCACTTGTGTACGCCGTGCACGCGCCGTCAAGACAGAGCCTGACTGTACAGACATTTTCTTGGGTGCATTTTCCAGCAGGAGAACGGGAGCGCCGCATCAGAAACGGAAAAGACCCCCGAGCCCGCGAGACTCTCCTGAGGCGAGCCTTACTTTTCTTTTCCAGTGGGGATGAGATTAAGCCTTCATCAGAGGCCAGTTGCTAAGAATTGGGGTCAGACGGATACCCGGGCCTGGCCATCGTCGCTAAAGTGCTCTCCAGGTTGGCGCGGAACGTCCATTCACGGGTGCCCGTGACTGATGCGTAGATCGACGTGTTGTCGTCTACGTCCGGCGTGACGGTTAGTACCCGGCGGCCCGCCACCGTATCTACGATCCACTCATCGTCTCCTTTGACAATCAGGGCCATCTTGGATCATCTTGGCTTATCTAGGGCAATCGGCCGATACAAAAAAAAACGTCCGAATGGGTCGATCCATACGACAAACCGATGAAGATGAAAGCGGCCCACGATGACGGCCCATCTCGAGCCAATTCCACCAACCTACCGGATGAGTGACTCACAACGGAAAGACACTCTTCAGACATGTTTTCGGCACCGGTCAGAGAGCGATGGAAGGTCCTTTCATGCACCGTGGAGCTGATCAGTGGCCGCCCCACTGCCGGCCCTCCGCCCTGCTGCCGGCCGCCCTGCCGCCCGCCGCCCCGCCGCCCGCCCACTGCCCCGCTGCCCGCCGCCCCGACTCCCCGCCGCCCCACTGCCGGCCGCCGCGCGGCCCGCGGCCACGATGCCCGCCCGCTCCCCCGGCCCCCCCCCGCCACCTCACTGATAGCGGCTACTGGCTGCCAGCTGCCGCTTACTAGCCGTGGCCCCGTTGTGTTGTACCTGTACCGGGGCTGGTCGCCTTGCTTTACCGGCACCACGCTGGCTACTGTGCTCCAAGACAGGCTCTTCATTCTATCGGTACCACCATGACAATGGCACCACTCGCGGGCCGACACTGTTGGACAGGAGATGTTCAGCTCCCCAGGCCAGTCACACCGGTCATGTGGCGTGGTTGTGACCTCTCAATAGGTTATTGGCCCAGCTCGCGCTGGATTTAGTTCTGAGAGGTCGCGGGCTCGAGATGCGCCACGGCTGCGCCCCAGGAGGGGGACGGAGGAATTTGCAGGAGAGGCAATTCCGAGTCGTGGGTCAGACGAGCCTGGCCCTGAGGAGCTGGGGGGAGTGTTGAACAGGCGATGTTCAGCTCCCCAGGCCAGTCACACCGGTCATGTGGCGTAGTAGGTTTTTGACCTCTCAACTGACACCAGTCACCCCCAGTGTGGCTACAAACGATGAAAGCACGGACGCCCCACGCCGTAAAGTCGCTGGCACAGAGCAGCACCACACAAGAAAGAAGCAAAGAAGGGTAAACGAACACAGCTAGAGGAAACACAGCGGGTCAGAGAGGATACAGGCCGGCGGGCAATCGGGTAGCGCGCCCCACCCCACCAAGGCCGCCAACGAAGCAGCAGGTTATTCCTGGGCTGCGGGCGGCTCGTCATCGCCCGAGTCGCTTTCGGCGGCAGGCTCCGGCATGTACTTCGACGGGAACACGGCGCGGTCCGGGTCGGCGCCGTCGACAATGGCGACCCCGTTCTGCGGCCGGCTGTGCTTCGGCAGGAACTTGTATAGGCTCACCACCTCGGCCACGTAGCGCTTGAAGCGGTCGCCGTCCGGGCCGCCGGTACTCTTTCCAGTGATGATCGTCTCCAGGGCCTCGGCTACGAAGGTGCAGACCAAGGCGTAGTGGCCAAGCGTGGCGTGCAGGACCGGGATGTCGCCCTTCTTGGAGGGCTCCTGGATGCGGTTGCGGGCGTTTAGGTGCGTGAACATCTGCTTCGACGCCGGCACGACGCCGACCCGACCGCGGTCCCACTTGCCGTAGCGGTGCTTGCCCTTCCACTCCTTCGCCTTCAGCGCGGTCATGGTAGCCGCGGTCGAGCCGACGCCGCAAAACCAGGCCGCCACAATCACCCCTTTGAGTGCCCACATGATGTGGGAGAAGACCATTCCCAGAGGCGCGCAGGCGCGCACAGACCGCGGCTTGCTGGCACCCCGGGCACGCTTCTTCTTCGGCTGCTCAATCGTCTCGAGCAGGAACGCGTTGGCCTCAGCGGACGTGGAGTCCAAGAACTCCATGGACACCTCAACTATCATCTCGTACTTGGACTCGGGGTCGAGGGCGACGTCGGCGGTGACCGTCGCGTAGGCAATCATCTTAGAGACGCGCGAATTGAGGACGTCGCGGTTTCCCTGCGTGACGACCAACCCCACTGCCCACCTTTCGGCCGGGTCGTCCAACTGCCCCATCAGCGTGACGGAGGGAACAGCGTTGAGGGAGCGGCGGCACCGGGGCGCAGACAGCTTGTAGACTGCCGCGTTAGGCAGGGCAGAAGGCTCCGCAGCAGCAGGAGACGGGGGCAGTGCCTGCCGGAGCTGCGACAGCGGGACCGGCGACAGCGGGAGCGGCGACAGCGCGAGCGGCGACAGCGGGGGCGGCGACAGTTGGGGCGGTGAGAGCGGGGGCGACGACAGCGGGAGCGGCGACAGCGGGAGCGGCGAAAGCGGGGGCGGCGACAGTTGGGGCGGTGAGAGCGGGGGCGACGACAGCGGGGGCGGCGCCAGCGCGGGCGGCGACAGTGAGGGCGGCGCCAGAGAAAAAGAACGTGCTACCACCTGCACAGAGGGCGGCGACTGCAGCGGCGACGAGTCGACTCCTTATGGCGCGGTCGGCGCCCACTGCTTGATCACTGGCTCGTCCAGGGCAAACTGTACGCGCTTAACCGGCCTCGCCGGCCCCTCCTCCTCTTCCTCGTCGTCGTCCCCGTCCATGTCGCTCCCGGCGGACGGCCGCGTCGCTGGCTTGCACGACTTGCGCATTTCGGCACGGATCTCGAGGATAGCGCTCGCCTGCCGCTCCAGCGAGTGACCGTGGGTGTAAATCTGCTCCGTGTTCATCTTGACCGTAGCGATGAAGTTCACGAGCTGCTTCTTGAGCTTGAGCAGGTCAGCCACCTCGCCGTTCAGCTTCGCAAGCCCCTCCTCGGCGTCCAAGATAACCTGGATGGCGCCAGTCGCCTTGACGGCGCCGGCTGCCTCGCCGGTGCCGGCTGCCTTGCTGGAGCCCGCCGCCTTGCTGGCGCCAGCTGCCTTGCCGGCGCCGGAGGACTTTCCAGCGCCTGCCGACGTGCGCCCACCCGCCGCATTTCCCGCGCCAGCCGACTTCCCCGAGCCGAGCACCTTGCCGGCGGCGGCTGCCTTAGCCAGACGGGCTGCCACGGACGCCTTCGTGGCGGCCGCCGTCAGGGCCTTACGGGCCACCTTTGCGGCTGCCAAGACGGCCGCTGCCCTGGCGGCAGCCTCAGCTTCGGCGGCCGCCGACAGCGGGCCGCCTGGACTGGTGGCAGACGGCGGGGTGGGGGGCCTCGTAGCGTTCCCAGCGGTTGTGGAAAGCGAAATCAATGCAGCCGATGCGACGGCCTCCCTCGCAATGGGGTCACCCCCGACCTTGGCCCGCGCCGCCGAGGGAGCTGACCCGGATGACCCGCCCGCCTCCGAGGGAGGCGCTTGTTTTGCGGCGCCTGGCAAGGATAAGAGAGACGCCACGCCCTTAGTCTTGCGACGCGCGGCGACCGCGCTCCAACGCTTGGCCGCCGCCGCGCGCGCTCGCTTCGAAGTGAAGGGCTTGTACCCCGAGCCGGGGTTGATGATGGGCCGGCGAGATCCCGCACGAGCCACACGGGACGCCGACTGCGGCGCCTTGGGCGCCGTCTTGCGGAGTGGCTCAATCCCATCCACGTCCGTGCGCGGCACCGACGGTGTCGGCCTACCCGCTACGGATGCAGATCGTCAACAACATCAACAAGGAGGTGCGGTGGGTGACGCTGGCCTACATCCCCCAAGTTGAATCCAAGTTCCTCGAAACGCGCAAAGGGCACGAGGTGCGCGCCAAGCTGCTGCAGCGGATCTTACACCGCGTCTTCCGCACGTGCATGGTGGCAAGCCACCGCGGGGTGTGGGTGCAAGTGCCCGGTGGCGGCAGCGTGCTCGTCTCCCCGCGGGTGCTCCTGTATGTTTGTGACCAGCCGGAGGAGCGCGCCATCATGTGTCTGAATGGATCTGGGTGCTTCTTTCCGTGCACGCCGTGTATGGTTGACCGAGACAACTCGTGCACTGCGGCGGGTGCCGCAGCACCGAGTCGTGACGTCGATGCTACCGTCAAGTCGCAGCTCAGTAACGCGACGATGGGTACCTTTTGGGGGGCTGCATCTCGAAGAGCAGAGGTTGAGATGGAACACAGCCTCAACAGTGTGGTATGTGCCCTGGCCGCCTGGGCCGGACTTGGAAGCGGACCGCGGATGCTGTATCGTTTGCCTGGGTTTGACCGCCTGCACGTACGTTCGCTTGCTCTCTAATTCATGGTCGCTCTCCCGTGCGTGTCCCCTCTTCGCCCATCCCTATTGTGTGCATCGCCACACCGGGCTCCACTCAACGATTTTTTATCTTGTTTGGGCATCGGACATACTGTTGACAACGGCTCATCTCACGGCGCCGCACCGTATCTTCGTTGTGCTTGTTACCTGGATCTTGCTTGTACACTTCTACACACACGCAAACGCAAGCACGCAGGTGATGGACTCGGGCATCAACAGAAAAGTGGCCAACAAAGTACCCTTGTACCTCCGCCGAGTTGCCGGTGCGAGCGGCCGCACACGGTTTGACACCGCGGCAAACGCAGAGCGAGCTATGAACTTGCGCTTCAAGTACGCATCACGCAGGCTGCGGGTGCCGCATATCCATCCAGGGGACGTGATTTGTGGAAGGTCCGCGGGGCGGGGGGTGCTCGTGTGGTGTGGGCGGTGCTCGTGTGGTGTGGGTGCTATCACAGCTCTGACACAACGGGAGCCACGGCGTTAGTCGCTGATTTGTACCTCGTTCTTTCTCTGCACTGCAGGTACTTTGTACCAGAAGAAAAGAAACAAGCAACGATGACCGGTAGCGAGCACCGGCGTGCTCTGTCTTTTCTTCCTTTTGTGGTGGTTGGTGTGGCCGGCTCCGACGGGGATGGCGTGGACCACAGTACACTCACACTGGCGATCTGCGAGCTGGTCCATGTGACAAACGAGCTCTTTTCGGCGCGGTGTACTGGCGGCGGCATATCGCTAGCAGAGGCGGAGGTGCTGACGACAAAGGCCCACAAGTGTGTGGTGGACCACTACAAGCCAATACTTGGCCCGTCACACACGACCGAGCTTCACAGTATGGCTGCCCACTTGCTCGACGAGTTTCAGCTGCAGGGCAACCTCTACGACGGCAACACGGCGTACAACGAAACGCTGCACAAGGCGGTGAAAAAGTCTTACAACTTGACCAACCACAGGAGAGACCAGTTCATCGAGCAGCTGATCCTGGTGGAGCAGGTCTCCCGCATCCTCCACGATAATGGCGCCGATAAGCCGGCGTCCGCGCTATCATCCGACGCGTCGTCGGATCCCGAGTACGACAGCGAGAGCAGCGACGCGCGCCAGCGGCGTCGGCGGCGGCGGCGGCGGCGGGGGGGGGCTCGGCGGCGGCAGTACGCCAAGCAGTACACGATTGCGCACCTGGCGCACATCCACGGTCTGCCTGGGCTGGGTACTGAGCTCGGGGTAAGTGACAGTACGACGCTGAGGTGTGCCAAGTCATTGTACTACGGCGATCCCGCCCGCCCGCGACGCGGGAGGATGTCGCACACTGTGCGGGCGGCTCAGAGCTTCCACGGCGCACCGTGGTTTGACTGGGTGCGCTACCGGGGGCCAGGCGGGGAGCTTCGCGTTGGCCAAGCCGCGCTGGTCACCCAGGCGAGGTCAGGCGCGTGGGTGCGCCTCGTCGTGCGGCGTGCTGAGAGCACACCGGCAACCAAGGGCTGCGTGCTCACAAAGTACGGGTGTGAGCGATTGCAGTGGAGTGTGCCGGCCGACGGGAACGCGGCACGCCTCGACGCCGTCGAGGCCAAGGATATCGTGCGCTGGTTGTCGGTAGAGTACGACTGGGAGGACCTCTGCGAGCGTCACGGCGCGACCGTCATGCCCGACAAGGTGCCCAAGACTACGGCTGAGCTCCGTGCGGCGCGCTTTTTTGTCATTGCGTTCGTGTCAGAGCGTGCTCGGGAGGAGGGCGATTGGGAGGAGGGAGATTGCGAGAACGAGTGAACGTCGTTGTCTTCTTTCTGTGTTGGCACCGCGAGGCCCCACGTGCAGGCCGGCCCGTTTGTAGTGCGACTGTATAACCTCATCCACCTAGCCCCTTTCACCAGAGAGGAAGACGCGGCGCGTGCGGCTCATGCACGAGCAGCCCAAGGAGCCTGTGTGGATCGTCGTGCTTCTCAATCGAGGCCGCCGATGCAGCACGCACAGAGGCGCTATTTACAAGTGGAGGTGTGACCAGTCAGTCCATCACCGAGCCTGCGGTGATACGTGCTGCGTGGGGGAGAGGTCCAGCGGTCCAGCGATGCCCGCCGAGATTGATCCTTGACCAGCCGAGATTGATACTTGAACAGTGGCTGGCAGCTTGCTGCCAAGTCGCGTGAGGGAGACCGCTCCGCGGTTCAAGTGGTCCTTGCGGCCTCGATTTGCCTGGGTTTTGATCGACTTGTAGCCTGCTTGAGAGGTGGGCTACAAGACGCGGAATCCGGTCGCCGTCTCGAGCCGTCTCGAGCCCTCTCGAGTACGTGACATGCAGACTTGTAGCCCACGTTTCGGCCGCCCTGGAACAGGCCGGGCTGCGGCCGGGCTCCATTTTGGGCTCCGGGCCTCCGTTTCGGCCCCACAGTATTGCTGGTTGCCCATTTTTGTCCTGGGGGACTGGGACTAGGGGTGGGAAATCGGTTGGCTGGGCCAAATCGATGAATCGGGCTTCAGTCACAGCCGATGATCGATTTAAAATCGATTTTTTCACCTGCCGCCAGCGAGGCTTGCACGCAGCCGAAAACAGGCGCGCAGAGGTGACTCTGCGGGCGCCTGTCCCTGGCTGTTGCTCTCGTGATTATCGACGATGCACGCAATCGTCCACCCACCCGTTCCTGTCCAGTAGCAACTTCGCGCTGCTCCCTGTCGTGCTTCTCTGCGCCTCGCCCGCCCCCCGCCTTGCTCTTCTGCGCCTCCCCCGCCCCCCGCCTTGCTTCTCTGCGCCTCCCCCGCTCCCCGCCTTTCTCTTTGGTGCCTCCCCCGCTCCCATCCCGGCTTTTTGGCGCCTCTCCCGCTCGCGGCCTTGCTTTTCTGCGCCTCCCTCGCTCGCAGCCTTGCCTCTCGGCGCCTCCCCCGCTCCCCTCCTCACTTCTCGGCGCCTCCTTCGGGAGTCCATCTTTGGAGATCAACCACGTTGGGTCCGAGACCCTGCCCATCTCTTGCCCCTCCGCTGGCACCGTATGCCGCACATCGTTCCTCGTCGTCGTTAACGCCGCGTGCGTTCCCTTGTGCTTGTCGTTGCGTGCGTGGAGATGTATCGTGCGTTCCACGGGTGAGTTCACTGAGGGTCCGACCGATGGAAGGTCGAGCTGGACGCGCGTGTTATCTCTCGCGTCCACCCTGTCCCCTCATCGTCTATCATCTGGTATCCTAGAAACACTGCCTGTCATGGTGCGCGTTGTGTATCTGCTCTGGTGTGTCATACAGCTCCCTTGCTCATGTCTTTTCTCCTTTCTTGGTCCTTCAACTGGTGGTGTATGTGGGCGACTGTGACGTGTTGAACGCGCCTCTGTTACATCTTCTCGCAGGGGCGTGCAATCACTCTATGTGCACCAACCCTCTACACGGACGGCCGGTGTGTTCGGCGGGACCTCGGCATGAGCTGTCAGATGGCAAGCCCAATTGAGGTGAGTTGTTGCTGAGAGCTTTGTTCATGGGAATGCACCATGCTGCAGGCGGCTGCTCTGTTTCGGCATGTCTCTTTCTCGTTCTCTTGCTCGCGTGTTCTGCACCCGCAATATTCGGTGAGTGAAGTACTAGCATGTGCCTGTTCACAGGAGCACCGTTTGTGACACACTTTCCGTCCGCACGTGTCGCGTGCCTCGACGAACGTACTCTTTTTTTCTGCATCTTGGGCTATTATCACTGCATCGCTTCTGGCCTTCAATGCATTTGCAGTGCCGCTACTCTCTCAGATGTTAGGCAACTGCCTCCAATCGCTGAGCGCAACGGCGGCGGCAATAGAGTGGGGACCACCGCGGGGGTGGCGACGGCAACGTGGCAACAACTGCGGCAGGGTTACGACGGCGGTCAGAGCAGTGGTTGAGCCAACGGTCGGGTCGAAGGGATGTGGGACTGCAGTGTTGTGGGTCGGGTGCATGATTGACTGGCCGCACCTGCACTGCGTTGTGAGCGACGCCGAGTTCTCTCTGTTGGTGGGAGTCAGGGAGAGGTGACCGCTGTTTCGCAAGTTGCTCTCTTTGTGGGTGACCCATACGATAACCGGGCGGTCTCTCGTCTTTCTCAATCACCCAGCTGCTCTCGTCCGCCCGGGCAAAATCTCCCCGCAAGCGCGTGCAACACAGACAGAAATCACATCCGTCTCCCTCACAACAAGACAAAGATTCTATCAACTACTCCATATCGCCCCTCGCTCGCTCCACACGCCGTCGGCGCGTGATGTCATCATGCAGCACAATGTATTTCTCAGCGTTGGGGCCAGTCATGCGAGCGCGTAGCTTCGTGATTGTCCGGCCAGCCGTGGAGAAGACGCGCTCGGAGGTTACACTCGTAGCGGGGATGGCCAGGAAGTACTTGGCGCCCAAAGCAACACGAGGAAACAGCTTGTCGTGCTGACGCCACCACTCCAGCACCGGGGCGTCCGAGCCCGCATCCACTGGAAAGGACAGATATGACCTCCACTCCTCCTCCAAAGGGCGCTCCAACACGCCACCCACGTCACCTGATGAGTTCATGCCCACATCCCTTGTACCATCTCCTCCCCCGACAATGTCCCCAGCATCCCCCACCCCCGGCGCCAGAAACGTACGCATGCGTCCCTCAAAGGTACCTTGGCGCTTGGCGAGGGGCTCGTCTAGTTCTTCTCTCTGCATCAGCGGCGGCTCCGTCGTTGGCGGGAACGTCCGCGAAACCATCCATCGAATGACGGCCAGTGCCGTTGCCGCCGCGGTTGCCGCCGTGGAAACTTCACCTCCAAAAGATGAAGTTTTGTAGAACGGGTTGAGCAACACAGCAGCAACTCGAATACCAAACCAATCTGGGTTTGGGCCACAGCGGCGCTCGGAGTCGCGGCGCGAGCGCATGTCCATCAACACGGCGCGCTTCAGCGCCGCCAGCACCTCCCCGTCCCCCACGCGAGGCATGCCCGCACTGCGCACGTACCAGAAGATGGTCTCCTCCATGGGACTGGTGGGGACAGCCTCAGAGCCGATGGTCATCGACGCCCCCTCCAGGACCTTCAAGAAGGTTACCACCTGGGATAGAGAGTCCAGCTCGTGTTGGTTCGGGCA
>Ga0209093_1002193_pt1 | contig 10998 bp, 17 predicted proteins | sample SidtaG_4_FD_187450 | JGI IMG/M metagenome (GOLD analysis project Ga0209093, IMG submission 187450) | Marine algal microbial communities from Sidmouth, United Kingdom - Sidmouth_Male1 metaG (SPAdes) (version 2) | ecosystem: Host-associated > Algae > Red algae > Unclassified | place: Sidmouth...
GGCTACTTAGGGAGGGACAGCCGTCCCAGAGCCCGCAATCCGAAGTACGGAGGGACGGGTGCAACTCCCGGCGGGGGCATGAGTACTGGACTTAGCCCCGGTCAATCGCAACAGCGCCGACGCACGCGCGCACGCGGCCGCCCAGAGTTGCTCCTAGGTGCCCAGCGCTGCATTGCTACCACTATTGCTTTTTGACCTGCGCGGGTGCCCTGCTCTGTGCGTAGGCTGTTCGCCCATCGTGGAACACTGCCACCGCCACCTCCACGCCATAAGAGAGACCGTCCTAGACCCGCGTGGTATCCTCGCAGCCATCGACCCACCTCGACAAGACGCGGTGCCGTGAGCGTGGCCGGCCCCACCGGGCTTTGCGCTGCTGTCGACCGACCTCGGCGCGACGCGGTGCGGTGAGCGCAGCCGGTACCTCTGGGACTTGGAGCCCTACGTCGACACCCCCCTTCGCGCTTCTGCCTCCAGTCCTTTCGTTGTGTAGCACAAGTGCGTTGCTCTTTGATTCTCATGCCCCTGTCCGTCCTCCCCATTCCCTTTTCTTTGCTGTCATCGAGGAGCGAGTTGCCTTTTCTACGGGGACATGAACGGCACGTTCCGCGAAGTTAACGAGAAGATAGCGACGCTAAAGGAGAACGGCTTCCGCTCCGTCGCGTAACAGTGTAGCCGCTGCAGACGCCCACCGTTGTGCGACGCGAGGGCGGTCAGCGCAAAAGGAGGCAACTCCTCCCGCTCCGGCCGGCCACGTCGTCCTCTGCTGTATCTCGGAAACAGGGCGCAGCCATGACGAGAGCGGCGACTCCGACGAAGAGGGGCGTTCTCCTCACCGTCGCCGATGCAGGCACGTCGAGCACCCGAAGACTGGCAAGAGAGTATGTCCATGGAAACAGGCCACCAGCTCCGCAAGATGCTTCTGTTGGAAAACCTGCTCCAACAGCCCGCGGCCGTGTGGACGAAGCGAAACTGCCTCGCACGGGTTCAGGCCGGCACTTGCATCCCGCGGTGTAGCTACAGACGCACCCAAAGCCAAAAACTGCTGGGTCTACACAGATATTACTCCCGGAATCGTATCTCTTACCCAATGGGCGAGAGATCCTGAGTCGTCTGCAGAGGGGACAAAGTTGTTGCTGCTCGCTCGCCAATCCACAACCTCCGCTCCGCGCAAATAGCACCAATGGAGAACCGACGCTACCGTGCGTCAGGCAATCGGTGACGAACGCACGCAATGCGCATCGGGCAGCAGTTCGCGAACGACGGCACTGGCTGCTTGACGGCGACCGCCCGACATTTTCCACCTCCTCTCTGTGAGCCTCACACGAGTGGGCTGTCGGAATCCCGACCCCCCCTAGCACGCTTGCCGCAACCCCCGCACTACCGTCGCTGATTGTGGCGCGACTCCTCGTCTCCGACTGTGTTGTCGCCTTGTCTATGCCCTCATATCGCCGCTATTCGGTTCCCTACTACCGACGCCCTCCTTCGCTTCCGACGGCATTGCGCGGCCCTATTGACACCTGACAACCTCCGAGCTCTCCCAGAGTCCTCTCGGGCACAATCGGCAGCGCGGCTCAAGTACCTGCGTTGGTGCTGTACCTCCGGTCTCTTGACGGCAGCGGGACCACAACGGCCACCTGGTGGCTACTTCCTTCTCCCACGGCAGTGCCTTCCTCCAGTCTTCTCCATGGCACCGCGCCACCGGTGTCCGCACAAGAATTGTAGCAGGACATTTCGGTGGAAGGCCGGCCTCGGTCGCCATGCTCAAGTGCAGCACGCAGATCTGATGGGCGTCGCGCAGACTCTGCTGGCCGGTGCGGACGACTCGCAGACCGCCAATGTCTTTGGCAGCACGGCAGCCCATGGCAGAGATATCTCCTCCGGCGCCGGCGTTGCGGTGGCAGCACCAAGTGCTGACGCAGATGCAGACAACACCAACGAAGGTGCAGTGAGCGACGTCGAGGCTGACGGCCACAGCGCCGAAATACTGCGCACCAACTCCTGGACGGGGTCAGATGGAGACGTTCTCAGGACCAGCAGCAGCAGGTCGCAGAGCAGCTCCAGCGTCGCATCGTCCAGCAGCGCAAGCACCTCGACCGACGTTGATCCTACAAGTAGCACCTCGGACGACTACTCATCTGCCGATGAGGTTCTTCCTGCTGCTGACGGCGCCGGGGAAGAGCGGCCAGGCTTGAGCAACCTGCTCGTCGAATCATTGCGGGACCAAACGCCGGTTGCGATGCTCGGGTAAGTGGAGTACGGCTCGACGATAAGTGGGCGCGTCATGCGGTGGTTCCATGAGATGAGGGATGCTGGACATGTCCGCGCTCGTTTTCTCCGGCGACGGGGACATTGCCGACACGGCCCGTTTCGACACACCGGCAATGAAGCGCATATTCTCCGAGTTTTTCACTGCCTTCGGCGCAGGCATGAGCAGCAACGAAGCCAGAAACCTCTACGTCATCCTGCGAGCGGTGAAGACGGCGGATGGTCCGTATGGAGAAGTCGGCGGCCACTTCCCCATCAAGACAGCTTTCTGGAAGGCCATCCGCAACGAGAAGAGGCGGACGCTGGAAGCCTTGGGCTGGCGGACGGTTCCACTCGTGATCACCGGAAAGACGTACCATCTTCTCTACCGCAATGCAATTTACGTGGCTCAGGAGCTTGTGCGCAAAGTGCGGGTCGACCAGCTGCAATGGGACGCCACTGTGCCGGACGACGCCGACAGCAATGAGGACCAAGTCTGGACGGGTCCTTTCGACAGCGCCGGCTTCTTCGAGAACGAAAAAGACGTCAGGGAGAAGATGTCGGCTGGCGCCAAGGTTCTCGATCTCTATGTATACTCTGACAGCACCATCCTGAAGAGCAGCGGTCGTATGTTTACTGCTCTTGAGTCACATGAAGGGGAAGCCTGCATCACTTTTGTCCGTAACCTTGTGAGCGTTGTTCCACTGCAGGGGCGTGGTACCGCATTGCTGATCTCTACCAGTTACTGACTCTTGGATGCCACCGACCAATATCACCCCGATTGCCTGCCTCAGCCGTCTCCGCGTACCCTGTCCGACTGTGTGTCATGAACATAAAGACCAAGCGCATGCACTGGGTAACAGTCGGGTACATACCAATGGTGCTGCACAATTACGAGGGCGGTGCCAAAGAGAAGACGTCAGCCTCGACGGCGAAGTTGCTGCAGCGGTCGTTGTATCTCATGCTGGGCCGTTGCATGGAGGCGTCTCACACGGGCTGCCTCATCACCCTCCAGGATGGTACGACAAAGACTGCGTCCCCTTGCGTACTTCTCTACTTTTGCGACTACCCCGAGGAGCGCAACCTGCTGTCCCTCAAACAACACGGCAGAAAGCACGACTGCACGCTGTGCCTCGCCGACCCCCAGTCGTTTTCCGGGAGACCAGGACTCAACCAGCGGAAGCGGGACGTCATCGAGACGGTGACAGCTCAACTGAGGGGCGCGTGTTTCCAAAAGGAGCACGGCAGGTGCGCCGAGGTGAAGACCATTGAGAAGTCAATGGGTATACATTGCCGTGTCCTCAGCTTGGCGGGGTGGTCAGGGCTGGGATCGGGTTCCAAGCACCTCTACCAGGTCACCGGTTTTGACCGTCTTCACGTACGCGCAATGGTGTCGCCCCGTTGCTTGCCATTGTGGTCTTTCTGTTTGATAGCTGACATACGTCCGTGAGCTCCTCAGTAGCATCCAGCACGCGTCAAATGCCACCCTGTATAAATGCCCGCTGCTTTGTGTTTTCTATTCGCGGTCGGTTCCCACCTATCGGCAACAGGTGGTCGATGTGGGTCTCTGCCGTCGCCTTTCAAAAGAGGTCCACACTTATGCGGAGCTGGTGGAGGACGAGTTTGGGCTCGCTGAGGGAGCCTCGGCCGCGTCGCTGCGCAGCGCTAGCAGGCGCTTTGTGCACGCATGCCGAACTAACCCAAAGCCCCACACCAATCCAGGGTACGCATTGCAACGGATTTCAAACGCGCTTGCGGGCACAGGGGGGACGACCTGAGAGGGGGGGGGAGCCGGCGACACACCTTGTGTGAGAGTCCTTGAAGAATTGTGTCTGCCTTCTGTTGCTGGATACTGATTCTTGCTCATGGACATGTCCCGAGCGCTCTCATTGTGACCACGCCTGCTCTCTGTCATTTCCATTTGTCCTCCTCTCGCTGTGTGCAGCTACTTCGTGTCGCCTTCAGAGAAGCAGGCCACATTGCGCGGTGCCGAGCACCAGCGCGCGCTCCACTTTCTTCCTTTTTCTGTGCCTGCCATTCGGGGAGCCGCCGGAAGCAAGTGGAACCACTCCGTCCCTACACAGGCCATGTGTGAGCTCGCGGCTCTGATGCGGGACAAATTTGGCCCTGCCTGCCTCGGAAAAGGCGTCAAGGTGAACCGCGCGCGGGAGCTGACTGCCCGTTTGGCCACTTGTGTGCACAGGGACTTCCAGGGACTCTTCGGCCCGCTTCACACACCCATGCTAAACCGCCGCCTCGCCCATGTGCTCGACGAGCTCCGCATGCGCGGCTCCCTCTTTATAGGCGACACGGGTATTAATGAGATCAAGCACAAGGAGGTCAAGAAGGCCTACGCACGCACCAACCGGGGCCGCACGAAGCACGCGCTGCAGATGCTCATGGCGGAGCATGTCGCTGACGTTGTGTCCTGGGAGGCCGCTGACTGGGACGAAGACGATGACGTGGACGTGGCGAACAACGACGACCTCGCCGCGGGCGACGGCGCGAACTTCGCGCCTCCCCCCCCGGCTGCTTCCGTACACGCAGGAACATAGACGCATTTTGAAGGATCAGCAACCCCCCGTGGCGCCCGAGTGGGGGCGAGACCGGTCGTATCAGCGGCAGTGGCAGATCATGCGGCCGCTCGTGGTCCTTGTGCCGCACCTGCCTTCGATGAACCATCCATGAGCAGCCCGCCACGACAGCCCCGCCACGGCGTGCCGGTGCGTGTTGGTGTCATCGCCGCTGAGCGTTCAATTGAGGGCCTCGCGGATTGCCTGGAGCTGAAAAACAGCTACGTGCTCACCGTTCCCGTCGGGACTAATTTGGCGCATGGGACGGCTCTGCGCCGCGGGAGGCAGCGGCGCCAGATCTTCAGGGCGTCTATGGATTACCTCAGCGGCCCATGGCTCGACTGGGTGGAATAAAAGTCGGCGGATGGCGGGTACCGCGTCGGCCGCGCACGCGTTGTGATAACACGGATCGGTAAGCGCCCCGTCCGGCTGCTGGTAGTCGAGCGCGCTCGAAGAATACCGGCCGACAACGGGTGCCCCTTTGCGACGTACAAATGCACGCGCCTTGGATTAGACATGAAGGCGTCGGGCGTGACGCCTCCAATTAAGTGTGTGCCTGTCAACCGTGTCAAGCGTGTGCTCTGCGTGGAACACGACTGCGTGAATTGGGTGACTTTCTACGGCTTGGAGGTCATGCCGGTGGCAGTGGCGACGACCAGGCATGAGATGGCTCGGGCCCGCTTCGTTGTCAATGCTTCTATAAATTTGTAGGCGAACCACGGTCTTTACGGTTCAACCGACGCAAAAATAGTCCCAGCTGGCGTTGAGCCCGCCGTTTTGGCTGCAGTGACCGCCACCGTCGGCGATGGCACTGTACGTGGTGCCGTGCGTGCCTCGACCCACAGTACGTGCACGCAAATATACCTGTGACCCATCAGAGAACAACGAAGCAGGGTGCGTGGCCAAGGAATAGACAAAGGGCTTACGTGAACAAATTGCACGCTGATATACTGGATAGATATACTCTGAAGTACTCAGATTCCAGAAAAACAAGCCCGATTATGCGTTTTCTCATCTGAATGGCACCGCGATTTTAATGACGCTGAAGCGGATAAAAGAAAGTACAACGACTTACCAGTCGTCGAACGAAGGCATCCCACTACCTCAGGTAACTTGACTCTCCCGGCGGCTCCGAACGCTCGAAGCCGGCACGAGACACGCAGAATTATGCTAGACACATACGGGATAGCAGTGAGCCAACTCAGGGCACATCGTTGACAGCGAAGGTGATTGGTAAACTGGGCGATTTCTCGCCTTTTGCCGGGCGTGGCAGCTGACGGGCGGCATATACGACTCAGAACACTTCTCATCCATTAACGTCAACCAAGGTAGCGAGATGGGCAACGATGCTTGCGCATCGTGCCTGGCAATCGCTGTCGCGAGCGGGTCATGGTCACGCATAGGTCGCGTTCACATGCTCCACCACAAATCGCTCCTCGTGTTTTCTGGGCAATCAGCATCGCAAGTACTTCCTATCTGACGTAGTTGTTGCAGAATCTGATATCTTCTGAATAGAATCCCGATTCTTATTCATATCCTGCCTTTTTTAGTTTCGGAGACATATCCTATCCGTACTCTGGAAATTGCGTCAAAACTCTTATCTGATTCAAAAACATGCCAATGTTGAGTATATCGGAGTGGGCCGAAAATCGGCGGATTCTTAAGCCCCTGGAATAGACCCGATGTACTCTGGTACATGAATACCTGATGAAAGTTTGTAGAACGCACCGCAGCTTGCCTGGCCCACATACTCGGGACGACACGACATAGTAACATTGGACGTTGACCTCGGTGTTGTGTGCGTCCAAGTGGACAAATGATGGGCCGCTCGAATCGGGGATCGGAGTGGGCGGTCTTGGTGGGTGGTGGATCGGGTGCGCGCAGTCGTGAGTCGATGCCGACGGACGGGCGCATGGAGAAGTGGTGCGACACCAATTTATCGGCCATTGTCGCCGCCGCGCCCGACCCATGACAGATGACAAGGCGAGCCCCCCCGTGCGCAATCATCCCCAGTCGCGCCCTATCGTGGATCCTACGGCTGGCCTTTCCCCAACGATGTCGACCCTCCACCTTGAGGGGGACCGCGAACTCAGAGCGACGGCGTCAGACGGCTCACGGTGACTGCTCATATGGACCGTCTCGCTGCGCTACCACACACGACAACGATCGTGCAGGTGCGCTGCATCTCTCTGGGTGCCTGCGGTCTGTGCCCTCTAAGTTTCTCTGAGGCTGCGGTGGCGCTGCGCCTCTGCGCTTCCGCCGCCCCCCCTGGCTGGATGCGTCCCCCTCCGCTTGCTTGCGCGCCCCTGCCCCAATCTGCCGCCTGTGTGGACAGGGGCGGCATCAGGCGGCCCCACACAATCCTCCGGTCGGGCTCCTGCGACGGCGCGCCGCCCCACACTGCCCCCCCATGGTCCACCCCCGGTCCACGGGACCAACATCGTCTGTGGAGGCGGCGCACCGCTGTGTGTGTCGGCAGTAATCGGCGCGCCGCTGACACACTGGCCATAGTCGGCCGCGGTGCGATGCCCTCCTTCGGGATCGTGCGGCTCCAGCGCACGGGCGATGACTGCTGCTCGTTGCTTGCCTGCCATTAGTCCTGGGTGCATCCTGCTGGGAGGGTGCCAGTGGCGCGCCGCTTCGAGCCAGTTGCAGGTTGGAGCCTCGTCAGTACTGCGCTTCGTTAAAAGTGTGGCACGGGCGCTTTTCTGGGTTTTGTCTGGTCTTTAAAAGCCTCACAATTTCTTTCCTACTGCCTGGATGTGGTGCTGTGATTGTGTCTTCGCCGCTCCCCCCCCCTACGCATCCGACACTCTGACCTGACTCCCGTCCCCCTCTCTTCCGCCTGCCCTACAACCTGCCCTACTCAGACGTCATGCATTCTTCATTCTTCGACACCACTCTATCAGCGTCGACCCTATCGACTGCCCAGGCTCACCGGTGGTCGAGAGGGGCGTTCCACGTTGGCGGCAGCCGAGACGGCCTGGGACAGCTGGCCACTTACACGATCAAGGCTAGATTCGGGTCGCCACCGTCTTCAGAGAGTGGGGCGGCGGCCTCGTCTCCTCGCCACCCCGTGGGCGCAAGTACCCGGCGGCTCCAGTGACCGCCGCCGCTAACGCCGCCGCCGCCACCGCCACCTCCCTCCTGGCATGGGCTCCTCCTCCCTCCGAAGCCCCATAAACGCGCTTTCTGCGCACATGCTCAAGAGCAGGAGACCTCGCCGATGGCCACACCTCGCGAGCGGCCGCAATTTCCGCCGCTCCCTCCCTTACCGTCATTCACGGCGCCGCCGCCGCCGCCACCGCCGCCACCGGTGCCGCAATTGCCCCTGCCTCCGCCTCCCCTGCCGCCGCCGCCGCCGCTGCCGCTTTCTGCCGTGGCTGTCCCCGCCGCCGCCGCCACAAAGGACGCCGCCTTCTCCTCTGCCGGTTTCGTGTCTGCGGTCTGTCCAGTGGCCCCTGTGGGGTAGATAGCGCCGCGTGCGCGATCAACGGGCTAGGAGCAGTGGCACGTAGCAGAGGAGGCCAGGAAGGCGGCCAAGCGGCGCCTGCACCAGACGGCGTCGGCGTTGCAGCTGCTGGCGGTCGAGCGCAATGCGGCGGTCAAGCGCCTTGACCGCCGGCACCTGGCCGCCGAGACGGCGCACAAGGATGACAAGCGTCCCCTCAACCGCGCTGTGGCTGCTACGAAGTCGTTGTCTGAGGTATTATTCGACGTGGAAGACTAGCTGTCTGACTGCTGTTGAGGGGGGAGAACTGAATATGGTGACGTAAACGACTCGGGGACTAGCCCCGTTGCGGGCGGCATTATCATCGCCAGCCTTCATTTCAGAACCTCCGTCGCCCACGCTCCCTCCCCCTCCACCGCCAGATGCATGGACGTCAATTGTGCCCGCTGCGACCGCCCCCGCCCAGTCGGACACCGACGCCTGAACTGTGAGTCGGGCACGTTCTGTGGCGCCAGCCGCCAGCGCTTCTTCGGCGACCGACGCGGCTTACCTCGTGGCCCCCGAGTGGTGGCTGGCGCTTCAGCGTGGACGGTTGCTTCGGGAGGTGGGTGTGGTTGGGATGCGGGAAAGAGACAGGTGGGACTTGACGCTGGTGCGCCGTGTGCCCTTTCTGCTAGCACGAGCGTCGCGCGACTAACCGAGGGAACGGCACCGAGCACCCCAACAATCCTCCCACCTCCGCGCCCACTCCCACCACTTCGCCAAGCCCCACAGCCCTACGGAGCCCAACCGCCTGCCAAGCGCGTCGGCTTTTGGGCGCGGGACGTGTTTCGGCTGCGGTCGCCCAAGATAGCGCGCCTCGAGTCGCGGCGCGACGCGGCGGTGGCGACCCAGGGCCAAGCCGCCGCCCTGGGGGGGGCCCCCGTCGCCGCTTTTTCGGCCGCCATCTGCCCGCCGCACCCGGCCCAGGCGGGGCTCCGCGTGTTTCCCTCCGCATTTTTCTCCTCCGCCTCGCCATGTTGCTACTGTCGCCGAGCGGGGGGGCGCCGCCGCCGTGGGGCGGCCGCAGCGGCGTCGGCGGCGTCGGCGGCGATGGCGGCGGCGGCGGCGGCGGAGGCGGGGGCGGGGGTGGGCCCCCGCTGCCCGCCGTGGATGCGGCGGAAGCTGCCCTGTCGACGGCCGCCGCCGCCGCCGCGTCGCCGGTTAAACCAGGACAAAGCGCTGCTAGCACAAGCTTGTCAACGCGCCCGCGGCTGTGCGGCTTGCCGTGATGCTCCACACCAGCCCCAGCGGGGCGGGCCCGGGAGGGCCGGTCCGCCCGCCGTGACGGGCTTGCGAGTCCCTGCGAGCTTGGTGCTGACGCCCCACCCGCACCTGACGGGCGCGCTCTGATACCCGAAACAAGGGTTGGGGGGGCTGGCGAAGCGCCGCCACAAGGTGGGGGGAGAGTGGCTCGTCCGCGAACTTTCCGGGGCGGGGGGGGCGCCGGCCGGCCCCGTGCCTGTGGCGGGGGCGGCGGCCGCGGCGGCGGCGGCGGTGGCCCGGCCGCTGTCAGGCGGATCGCGCGCGCCGCTGCTGGCAGCGGAGCCGGAGGCGCCGTAAGCGGTGAGGGGCGGTGCGTGTGCACCCCTTCCAGACGCGGGGGTGCCGCCGACGTCTGCCGGCGCGCTCCTCGGGGCGGGATGGGGGGCGGCGCCGAGGGGGATGACGGCCCCCGGTGACGGCCCTATGGCCACGACGGCGTCAACCGCCGCCCCCGCCGACGGGGACGCCACCGACAACGCGGCGATGCCGGCCACGCTCGCGGCGGCCACGGCCTCGGCCATCGCCGTGGCACCCGCTCCGGCACGGGCTTGAGCGGGGGCCTCCCTCCCCGCCTCGCCCTCCTAAGCTCCCCGTCTACGTGGCGCGGGGGTTTCCCCCCCGGGGTGCTCCTCTGCGCCATCCGCGGGCTGTCGCTCGCCGTCTTGCTCCTCGCGGGCGCCGCCTTGTTGGCGCTCGGCATTGGCACGGCTGGCAAGCTGCGCGAATCGCGCACACTCCCCGGCGGGACGCGTCTGTGGGGCGTTCTCCGCCGCGTCGTCCTAGTCGCGTCGGTCGTTGGCGGGTACTGTCTCGCGCTCGCCCTCGTCGGTGCTGCCGCGTCCGAGCGGCGGCTGTGGTGAGGGATGCTCCTGCGGCTCGCGTCCGAGCTCCGGGAGGGGTGCTCCTCGCCGCCCTTGCGAATTCGGTGCGGGGGGGGCGGAGCGCCGACGCCCTAGTCGGCGCGCTGCAGGGGGGGACGACGAGCGCGGCGGCGGGGGAGGTCGACGCCCCGCCCGCAGTCGCCTCGTGTGAGCTCGAGGCGGCGCTCTTGTTTCGGGGCGTGAGCGCGGGGAATTGTGCGGCCAACGTGAGGGACGCAGACCCGATCGTGTGTGTGGCGTTCCTGGCGGCGGCGGAGGCTTACGCGGCGGCGGCTGCGGCGGTCAGCGCAGCCGGGGCGGCTGTAGAGTTTTCAGCAGTGTCCTACCAGCTTCGCGCCGCGCGCGGCGCGATCGGCGCTAGTCGTGTCGCGTCAGCGCCGTGCCCACCCGCGGCCGCGGCCGCGACGCCAGCAACCCGCGCCCCCACCACCTCCCCCACCCCACTTACCGGCCCCCCTCCCCCGTCACCCCCACCCCCCCCCACTATGGACGCCATCCCCGAACAATACCCCGTCGACATCGACACCTTCCGCTGCGTCACGCA
>Ga0209093_1002194_pt1 | contig 10996 bp, 4 predicted proteins | sample SidtaG_4_FD_187450 | JGI IMG/M metagenome (GOLD analysis project Ga0209093, IMG submission 187450) | Marine algal microbial communities from Sidmouth, United Kingdom - Sidmouth_Male1 metaG (SPAdes) (version 2) | ecosystem: Host-associated > Algae > Red algae > Unclassified | place: Sidmouth...
CGCCCCCCCCCCCCGGCCGCCCGCCGACGGATGGTGGTTGTTCCCGTGGTAGTTGGAGTTGTACATCCCCGGCTGCCGCCGCATCATCACAGTATACACAGCGTTGTTGTAGACCGACACCACGGGCGCCGGCGCCGGCGTCGACGCCGGCGCCGGTGGCGCGACGCCACCGGCCGCCGCCGCCGCAGACGCGGCAGCGGTGGCAGCAGCTGATTCATCGCGAGCGGCGATCGCCGCCTGCCGCGTCGCGTCCTTGTACTCCGAAAACGCGGTGATCGCCGCACTCGGCGCGGCAGTGTTGTCGTACTGCACGTATGCGCGGCCGGGGGAGATGGAGTCAAACGCAACCATCCGCCCAAACGTCGTGAAGATGGAGCGGACGTCCGCCGCGGCTTGGAACGTCACGTACAGGGAGCACTGGTAGGGCGCGGGAGAACCGCCGGGGCCGCCCACCGCCGCCGCACCCGCCGCCCCGCCGCCGCGGTGGCCCGACCGGTGCGGACCGCCCGCCGATCCGCCACCGCGGCCACCCTCCGGGGCGCCCACCGTCGCCGACCCGACCGTCGCCAGACCGCCCGCCGCCATCGCCGCCGTCGGCGCGGCCTTGCCATCGACAGACGTCGACGAGGTCGCCGGGGACGGCCCCTTGACGCCAACGTCCTTGCCCGCCGCCGCTGCCGACGCTGCCACTCGCGCGGCCGACGTCCGCGCCGCGGGGGCGGGCGCCGCCGCCGCCGACACGCCCGGCGTCACCGCCGGTGCGGACGGCGCGCCGCCGCCCCCACGGCCGACAATGGCCGCCCACGAGCCGCGAGGTGCCGCAGGGGCGGGAGCAACCACGTCCACCTCCTCAGTCGTCGCCACCGTCGCTACCGCCGCCGCAGGCACCTCCGCCGTCGAAGGAGGTGCCTCAGCCGGAGTGGCGGCAGCGTCAGCGGCAGTGACGGGCGCCGCTTCAGCCACAACCGCCACCGCCGACGCCTCAATCGCGCCGACAGAGGAGGCGTCCGGCGTCGGCGCACCAACCACCCCAGACGTCGGCTCGGGCGCCGCCGGCGTCGACGACGTGGCGGCAGACTGAGATTCCCCAGACGTCGGCGGCGCCGCCGCCGCCACGGTTGGGGTGGCCTCGGCCTCGGCAGTGGGCGCCGCGTCCGCAACTGCCGCCGCCGCCGCCACCACTTCGCCGACCGACCCGGCATCCGCAGTCGGCGACGTGAGCATCGGCACGTCGGCCACCGGCGTCGGCGCCGGCGCCGCGGGCGACGGACCCGCCGACACCGACGCCGACGCCGACAAGGGCAGGTACTGAAGCACGTCATTGTGCACGTAATACCCATTCTCCTGCTTGGCCAACACAAACGATTGGACAAACGGCTGCGCCACAGACGCGACGTCGCCCTCCGAGGAAGAAGACGACGAGGCGCCCGCGTGGCCATTGCTCACCATCACCCCGCCATTGGCCACGACCGCCCCCGTGCGTCCGCCATTGCCGCTCGCGGCGACGCTCCCCCCACCAAACGTGAAAACGCCACGCACAATCACCAACACCGACTCGTTGATCGAGCGCTGGGCGGTCAGCTCCTCAATGGACGCGACGCCGCCGCCGCCGACGTGGCGGAGGCCCCCCAACGCCGCCCCAATCGCCTCCATTGAATCCCCGCCGGCCGTCCCGTCAAATGCCACGGACGCGCCGCCGCCAGCTGCCCCAGTGCCGTCGTGGTGGAAGGAGGAGTGCGCCTTGTAAAATGACGGGAACTGGTCCGCCCTGTTGGCCATCGCATCGTAGTAAATGTTGGCAAAGTGGTGGGCGACCTCCATGGGGGAGAGGGCTGCCACGCCGCCCCCGGCAGCCGCCGCCTGACCGTCGCCGCCGGCACCGCCCGCCGACGTGGTCGCACCGTCATCACCGGAAGCGTCCATAGAGCGCATCCTCGCACCGAAGGCGGGGTTCCGCCGTCAGCCTCGTCGCGGTCGTCGCTCCTGTAGCGTGGGATCCGAGCCCCCCAGCCACAGCGCCAAGGCACAAAAAGGTCAGAGAAAGCCACTGGTAGCCACCTCCCGGCCGCCGTCAACACGAGTAAAAATGGGGGGGGGCGGGGATCCCAGCGGGCCGTCCCCGGCGGTGCGTGACGACGCCTCGATCAGGCGACCGGTGCGTCCCCCCCACCGCCGCCCACCCGCGCACTAGGGAGACCGCCAAGAATATCGGGTGGCCCAGGATACACCGCGAGGCGGGGGGGGACTGGGAGGGGGGATGGGGGTGGGGGTGGAAGGGAAAAGAAAACAGGGGAGGAAAAGAGACAGAGCAACGGATCAGGGAGCAGCGCGCCGCCACGACGGATTCCCGTCCAGACAGGGCAGGCACGCGGCAGGCCCCGCACGCTGCGCGTGCGCCGTCGCGACCGGCGGCCGACACGCCAGCGGCTGCGACGGGGCGAGAGAAGGGGGGGGGGCAGGACCCGGCGACGGCTGCTTCTGGCCATCGCCAGTATTTACTCAGTATAAAAAGGAGTATCCGGTCGTCTTCTTTGTGAGAAGGGGGTGACGGAGGCATGCAAACACCTGGTACAGTAGCCCCCCCATCATCAGAAGCCCCTGGAAGCAGGGCTCCGTTCCTTGGCTTGGACAGCGGAAAAGCTTCGAACACAAGCCAATCTCTCATCGAATACACTGAGAGACTGATACAGTCTTTGTCCATTGCTGTGATGCTTTCATGGGCAGGGTGTCTGCCAACAGGACAGCCTTGCGTTACCGTGAGTGGCGATGGAGCTGTGCCTTCCGCACGACTGGTGCCTTCCGCACGACAACCAGGGCTACAGTGAATTCTCGCCATAAGATCGCCGACATTGGGATTGTTTCCGAAATGATCTGCGTTTCCAGGTGGTCAAGGGGGGTAAATATTACCAACTGCAAGGGCCTTGCAAAATCACCCCCGATCTTATCGCGAGAAACCGCTGTATAGTACCTGCTTTGAACGAAGGTGCCAAGCATTGGAGAAAGACTGCACGCGGGCTGTTCATGATCGGGCACTCTCGCATGTCTGCGCAGCAGCTGACTCAGCTTTTTCTACCATTCTCCTGCGACCGCTCAAACAACAAGGGGTTATTGCCAACGAGGGCACCTGCTGCCTGCAGGTCTGTCACGGACCGGCTGGCTGCCGCCCACGCGGCGCCGTGGTGGGCCGCGTCAGCGCCGACGCTGGTGACCAGCAGCTTATGGCTGACCGCGACGCCGGCGGCCCAGGGAGACCTGCCATTCAGCAACCCAAACACCAGCACCACCGCGTCGGCGGCAGTGGCCACGTGGAGGGCAAAGTCGCACCACGGTTGGCGGGGTGCGAGACGGTCGGCCGCGGATGTCGACGTGTCCGCGTCGAAGCGGCCGGTGACGCCTTTGACGGCAGTACGATCGTGGGCGACCGTGGGCGCCACGTATGGCTCTGCGGAACCCGTGGTGTCTGCCGCGTTGAACAGCCAACAGCGGTGGGCAACTACTGAAGGCTGGGGCGACGCTGCCGCTGACTGCCACGATTGGACTCCGGCGAATGAGCACACGACGATTTAGTGTTGCTCAAGGTCAATGGCAACAATGGCCTTGTCATACGAAAACTGCGTATGTGTACTGGGGTCGTACGCAATCATGGAGAGAGTGACAAATCACGAGGGCTCCTTACAGCGGCGATTCCGATGTGTTCGAGCCAGATTTCGTGGACTGGTGACTGAACGGAGCGCTTCAACAGGCTCTTTACAAAGAAAAAAATAGACAAAAGTCATCATGAGCGTCGCTGATTCGGCGATGTCAAGGACTCATGAGACTGCCTGACGTCTCCCGCTTTGGTTGCACTCGGTTCTGCGTCGCGCTCATCCGTATTGCGTGCTCCACGGACACAGACATGCTGTTCACGTGACTGCATGAGCACGGCGACGTCCTTCTGTCTCGTTCTCAACACGACAGAAGCCAGCCTCCCCAGGCGGTCGGCTGACCCCAGTTTGGAGGAGAGACAGCCGTGCCTCCCGTCCCTCTGAGGCCCGGCTACTGAGGTCCAGTTGGCTCGAAAAGGCGCAGGTGGAACTCCATATCATCCACCGTTGTGGCCACGACCGTCGTCTCGGTTCCAGCGAGTGCAGCAGTTTTCCTTCCTTTCCCTCCCCTCCCTTGCCTCCTCTCACTTCCCCACCCACCTGCGTGACGCGCACACTCGTTGCCCTGTGCTGTTGGACACCATGGCTCCAGGCGGCCAGCCCACTGCCCGCCGTCTGCGTCTGGGACGGGGCGAGAGCGCGTCGGGCGAAGCCGATCTGTCGAGGCGGGGTCCGCCGGTCTGTCGGCGGAGCCACTCTCAGCACCGGCCGAAAGGGCCAATAAGAAGCCTAGAATCGGAGGCTGACAGTCGTCATGAATACATCCGATTGTGCTTCCTCAGATAGCAAGACGCGAGACGGACATCGACGGCCGCGACACGACTGTGCCTGGTTGCTTTTTTCTACCTCTTTCACAGATGAACAAGCAACTCAGGGGCATTCTCCCTATGTGTTTTTTTCTTGCATGGCGCTTGTTGGCGCTTCTCTACTGCCAGATAGCTCCTCAAAAGCATGCAGGATTCGAGCCATCCCCTGTAGACGATCTTTGTCCGGGGTGTCTGGTCGTGGCGCACGCTCCAAGCTGGTTTATTGTGCTCTGTTCTATTTTGCATGGTGTGAAAACAGTTTTGACTATTCGCAAGTCCCGGGTATTTTTGCGAAGGCGCATTGACATTCAGTTCACTCGAAAACAAACGTCGTGACGCTGAAGACACTTGCAGGTACGCGCGCCTGGCGTCGTCTGCCGCTGCCAGCCCGCGATCCTCGCACCCACCGGATTCCCCGCGCCGGCGCGTCAGCCGCGTCTACCCGTCCTCCCCACCCAACCACCCCTTCGCGGGGGCGCCCCCCGCGCCCACCATGTCCGCCACCGCCACTGCCGCCACGGGCGGCGCGGCGGCCTCCGCCGCCGGTACAGCGCCGTCGGCAGCGGAAAGCAGATGTGAGCACACCGATCAAGAGCGCAAGAAGCAGTGGCGTCCCAGATTGGCGTCGTAGAGTGCATGGGACCCCGCTGGTGCGGGACACTGAAGCGCGACATGCTCGTCTCCAAGTTGATCCGCTCGAGCTGCCTGGGGCTGACACTTCGTGCGGTAATCACCTCGGACGGCCGCACCGTGACCGTCCTCACCCTGCCAACGGACAGTAGCATCCTCCTGCTCCTGCCAACGGTGAACAACGGGCTGCTCGGCACCCGGACGCAGCCAACCGTGGGCCGCTTCCAACGTGCCCGTCATGCCCGGGAGGCTTCGAGCGCACCGCCGGCGGTGGCTGCGGTCATCCCGCGTCGGGCTCTGATCCGCAGTGGAAACACGGTCATATTTTGGGGGGACGGTCTTGGAACGGCGGCGACCCCGACGCTCGGCGGCAAGCCGTCCACGAACATGCGGGCGGTGATGGCCGACGATAACTCCTTCTTGTGCACCACCCCGGCCTGCGCGCCGGGCACGCTCGTGCGCGCGCTGGTCGTGCGGGGGGTGGTCAGGATGGCGAGTGAGGAGACGCCAGGCAGCGGCGTTTACTTGGGGGCATGTGAGTAGATGGGCGTGGGAACGTTCTTCTCGCCGGGCGGTGGCCGCCTCGGTGGACGCGAGTCTGGGTGCTCGGCAGCTGACCATAGTGGGCCAGTTTGATTGCGTTCAAACATGGTGCATCTGCCGCCGGCCCACCGACACAGCACCGACGCACTCGACGTAGCGGCGACTGCAATACCGCCGTGGCCACCCGAAGCCTGCGACGCTCCCAGCGCAGAGCAGCACCCCCCGCCGGCTTTCCACTGCTGTGGCGGCCGCCGACACACCCAGACATGCCGTTGTCCCCACTCTGCCGTCCCTCGCACCCCGCGGTGAGTATAGTCGGCGGTAGCGCGGCGGTCTCGCAACCGACGTGCGCCTTTCACAGAGTGCCTCCCTGGTCGGCCGCTGCCGCCACCGCCGACAACGGCGGGGGCGGGTGGTCCCGTGGCCCCGCCTATGGCGAAAACGGGGGCGGCAACTGCTAGAGGTGCGCGTGGCGCCGCGGCGGCATGTGCCTCAACCGGCGGTCCCCGTATCGAATCGAGGCTGCGGCGCCGTGGCACGGCGGCGACCGGTGCAGGCGCCCGAGCTATGGACGCGGCCGCTGCTGGGACATTGCAGGGATGCGTGAAGCACAGGCGGGTGCGGCGGGCGAGGCGACGCCGACATGGTCGTCCCGGCGAGCGCGGCAGAGAGGGAGGGCAGCCGGGAGGTCGGCGCATGGAACGCTGCGATGTCGGTGCCGACGGGTGTGGACGGCAACGGCCTGCAGCTCCGACGGCAGATACAAAGGAGGCAACAAGCGCCAATAGCATGGAGGGGGCGGAGGAGTGGCGTTCAGCAGAAGCGTCCGTCGCCGCCGGAGATCAGCCCTTCCGAGGTAGTGGGTGGGCTGGGAGGTGTCACGAAAAAAAAATCACAAGTAGCCCGCCTTCTGTGAGCTTGACCAGGATTGAGAGAGCAGGATAGGTCGAGCGAGTTGCTTCCAAGCAGAGAGAAGAAACAGCCAAAGCCCGGCGTCAGTCCCCTCAAGAATGACCTCGCCGGATGTCACCTGGTGTGGGCTTTCCAAATGCCCCCCCCCCGTGTGCGTCCCCCTCGTCCGTCCTGACGCGCACAGATACGCCTGGCACCCACCACCACAGTGTGGCTTGAGCGGCGGGCACTCACAGCGGCCGCCGTGGAAAAAAAAAGCGGCTCCGACACATTCAAGGCCTACCTCTGCAAAAAGATATGATGGAAGAATGGTAGGGCTCGTTAGGATAAGTGAGGCTGCGCGTTGTGCCCCACAGGATCGCAACTTGTTCAAAACAGTCTGCCATGCACCGCCTTCCTACGTCTCTGAATGGTGGGGATCTTCTCACGGTACCATCGTGATATCCTCTGCAAGAAGCCATGTTGACATATTCACCTGTGCGTGGCCGCCCACCCTCCTGCCACTGCTCGTGCAGTGACACAAGCAAGCGTCCATAACAAGGCTGCCTGTAGTGTCCTTTAAGACTGCGCATATAATTCAGTTACAACGCTTGAATACCAGCTTTATAAAACAAACAGTACGACGTTCACACGACCCCCACAGGCACTGCGATATTGATACAAAGTCTCTTGACATACGAACGTCGCTGACGAGAGAAACAGATCAACAAGGATGCACCCGACAGTGTTTTTCAGTCACGCTTCTTTCGTCTATGTAGCAGCATAGACTTCTCTCCCTCGATCATGCGATGCACACGGAGAGCCATTGGAAACGGCCGAAGTGCATCAGCGTCGTGCGACCAAAGCGTGGACCGCCGCTCCTAACGGCAGCACAGTGCCATCCCCGCTTAGCGGCACCCCCACGCCGTTGTAGGCGGAACAGCGGGCGGTTGAGGAGCCGTCGGGACTCCAGCGGCTGCCATAAAGTCGGGCCGCGAACGGGCCTGCGCGACGTGCGGCAGGAAGTCCCGCTTCTTCGGGCGCCCGTGGGCACGCCGTGCGGAATATAGCACAGTAGGGGAGGGCTACTATGGTGGCCTCCTCTCCTGTTCAAATCGACCTTGGCGTTGGTGGATCGGCACGAAAGTGCGGACACCCCTCGCACCGGTCGACCGCGTCTTGCCCAACCCACCACACGCACCGCGCTGGCAGCCGCGCCGTCGCCACGACCCGCCTCGCCGTCTTCCCTCGCGGGTGGTAGTGCCGTCTGACGTACTGTTACTTTCTTTGTACGGGCTTGAAAGTGATCGGTGCCCGCGGGCGGTGCGGCAGCAGACGTGTTGGTGTCGCCTTCCCGCCATTTCGTGGCGGGTCGCCGACAACTACGACTGTCGCTCGTCGCCAGCCCTGACCACCGCCCGCTCCGCCTTCTTTTACTCTGCCATTACAATCTGCGTCACTGTCACTGTCTTTTTGTATCGCCCCACATCCTGCTAGTTTCTGCCCCCCCCCCCACCCATCATGTCACGCCGGCGCCCATCCTCCAGCCCTCCCGGGGAGGCCGCTTCCCCATCGCCCTCCCTTCTCGCCCGCCTCACTGAAGCCGCACCCCGCGCTGAGGCCCTCCACGTCATCTGGGCCAAGGTGCGCGGCCACCCGTGGTGGCCCGTGCAGCTCATTCCCCACACATACGGCGTCGTCACGTTTGGGGAGATGCTCGCGGCGCAGCTGGCGATTCCCTCGTCCGACACGGTCATCATGTATTTTGGCACACATGAGGTCGCCGCCATCAACCGTAACGCCGACTCGGCGTCGTTTGTCGAAGGGCTCGTGCGGGGGTACGCAACCTCGTCGCGGCGCAAGCCCTTCCTGGACGGGCTAACAGAGGTGGCCGAATTTCTGGCCCGTGGCGGCATCTACCCGGCGCCGCGGTGGTGGAACGCGCCCAAAGATGTGGCGCCCCCGCGCCGACCGTCGGCGCTCGAAGTCCGCGCCGTGAAGTCCCGCGTCGTCTGGGTGCTGACGCCCCCGGCGCCCGCCGCGCCCGCGCAGGTCGTCCCCGAAGCCGCCGTCACCACGCTGTGGCCGCAGCTGACGCTCCCGACGGGCCGCGGGTGGATGACGGTCATGTTTTTCGGCACGTACGAGGTCGCCGCCGTCAAGGTCGGGGGCGTCATCCAATACATTGACGGCCTCAAGCAGCGCGCCGACGAGTTTGGGGAATCCCACCCGCGCCTGCGGCGGGGGATTGCAGAGGCGGCGGCGTACCTCGGCACCCCGCCTGCGACGCCGCCAGGGTGGTGGGAGCCGACGTGGCAGACCATTGTCGACGAGCGGGTGGCGGCGGGGGAGGCGCCCCCGCTCCACATGGCGGAGCTGCGGCGGGGGGCGGGGGGCGTACACAAAGCCATGGCGGAGGTGGCGGCGGTGTCTGCGGCAGAGGCGGCGGCAGAAGCGGCGGGGCTGCCGCCGCCCAAGCCGGTCGCCTCCATTGAGGCAGAGGAGGGCGAGCAGCTGCCAGACTTTGAGTGGCTCCACCGCTCCCGATGGCCGGCGGGGCACCCGGCGACGCCCACCCGCCTGCCGGCCGCCGCCATTCCGGTATGTGCGTGCAAGGCGCCGCCGACTGCTAAGAACACCCCCGCCGCCGCCGCATCGGCAGCGTCGGCCGGTGCGACCACCCCTCAGGGTGTTTCGCCGCGGGTGACTGGCGGCATCAGAGCTCCTGGGACATTGGCGGCGGCGGCGGCAGCTGGCGAAGCGGCGGGCACGGCGGCACTCACACCCGCGGCACCTGTGCCGGCGCCGCTCGTCACCCGCCCCGAGGTCTGTGTCGGTCCTTCGTGTGTCAACGTTGCCGGCCGTTTCACGTGCGACCCCGGGTCCTGCCCCGCTGGCTCTGCGTGCGCCAACACGCCCTTTCACCGGCGGCCCGGCGCCAAAATCGCCCCCGAGTGGACTTCTGACGGCGATGTGGGGTGGGGGCTGGTCGCCACCGAGCCCATCGCGGCCGGCACCTTTATCGGCGAGTACGTGGGGGACATCATCGCGTGGCGCGGGGCGCCCCCGCCGCCGGGGCTGCCTGACCAAAACCACGGAGGGGCGGGGCGCGGCGCGGTGGCGGCAGCGACGCCGGGCGCGGGAAACACTGCCGACGGGGAGGAGGCCGTGGCCGCGACACCAGCGGGCGAGCGGCTGCGGCAGCGGGAGCGGCGGCGGCGGCGGCGACGGGACGGCGATGCGAATGAGCTCGTCGGTGACAGCAGCATGTCGTCGGCCGACGGCACGGACGGCGTGGTCGACGCGGCGAGGGTCGCGCAAGCGGCGGCGGGCGCGAGCAGCAGCGACGAGGAGGGTGGCGCCGCCTCGTCTGTAATGGCGGCCGCCGCCGCCTCGTCTGTAATGGCGGCCGCCGCCGCCGCAGCGGCCCTGGCCGCCGCCGCCGCCGCCGCGGCACCGCCGAGCGCCAGCAGCAGCCCCGCGGGCACCAAAGACAGCAACGAGGGACATGTGGACAGTACCGACAGCGATGACGTCCGGGCGCCCGATACCTCGTACCGCTTGCGCCTCACCCCCGCCCTCGCCATCGACGCGCGGGTGGCCGGGAACTACACCCGCTTTGTCAACAGCTCCTGCGCGCCGACCGCCGAGGTACAGGTGTGGACGGACGGGGCGACGGGGGAGCCCCGCCTCGCGCTCTTTGCGCTCGCCGACATCCCGTCTGGGGGGCCCATCACCGTCGACGCGCCGTTTCACTCGATTGGCGCCCGGGGCGCCGCCGGCGAGTCGGTTGTTTGCCGCTGCGGGGCGGGCCGCCAGGTGTGTCGCGGGTGGTTGGACGTGCGCCCACCGGCGGGGCGGTACGCCCGCTGGGGGGGGCGCATCAAATTGCGCGTCGGCCCGGGCGTGTGGGCGACGGGGCGTGTTGGGGAGCTGGCGGGGGGGGAGGCGCTCCCGCCGGCGGCGGCGGCGTTGCGCGCCAGCGGCGACGGCGGCGGTGGCGGCGGCGGTGGTGGCAGTGGCGGCGGCGGCGGGAGCGAAAGGGGGGGGGAAGGGGGGGCGGCCGCGGGAAAGAGCCGCAAACGTCGCGCGTCGGGCGCAACGACGGCCGCGGGCGGCGGCGCGGGCGGCGGCGCGGGCGGCGGCGCGGGCGGCGGAGGCGGCCGCCGTCTGTACGAGGTGGTGCTCGAAACGGGCGACATGGAGCTGCTGCCACTCGACGACGTGCAGCCAACAGCGGCCGCCGACGCGGATGTGGCCGACGCGGAAGCGACGGCCGCCGAAGACCAAGCCGACGCCATAGCCAAAGCCGCGGCGGCGGCGGCTGCTGCTACGCGCGCCAGTGGCGCCGGGCCCGCCGCTGGCGCAACGGCGGCGTCGGCAGCGGCCGGGCCGACGCGCGGTACGCGCGGGAGCAGCGGCGGCGCCAGGCCCGCTGCCCCCCCCCCCCCCCCCCCCCCCCCCCCCCCCCCCCCCCCCCCC
>Ga0209093_1002195_pt1 | contig 10994 bp, 13 predicted proteins | sample SidtaG_4_FD_187450 | JGI IMG/M metagenome (GOLD analysis project Ga0209093, IMG submission 187450) | Marine algal microbial communities from Sidmouth, United Kingdom - Sidmouth_Male1 metaG (SPAdes) (version 2) | ecosystem: Host-associated > Algae > Red algae > Unclassified | place: Sidmouth...
ATATCACTGCCGCCGTTGTCTTCCGAGCCGGTGGGCATGTGCGTCTCCTCAAGGCTTCGCTGCACCATGTGTTGCTGAGAAGTCGACCACAGGCGCGAAAGTAAAGTGCGCCTCACAGAGTTCCACCAATTGCTTCTGAGGACCAGGTAATGTATTTCGTTTGGCAGCGAGTAATATGGCTCCGTTACTCACAAGAATGTTCCATACTTACTCACTATACTTGTTACTTACTTCCTTGGAGCGGTGACCCCGCCATTTCCCTCACCCATGCTTCCAGCCCGCCATCGTCTTCGTCCGGTCCGCGCAGCTTACAGCCGTTCTCTCAAAAATCCCGCACTCCAACTGTTGCAAAAGAGTTCCAAATCGGCCTCTACGACCCCGCAGAGACCGATTTGGAACACTTTTGGAACTGTTGCAGTGCGGGATTTTTAGGAGAACGGCTGTACTTCTCGATGCTGTCAACTCATTTTCAAGGGTTTTCTTGAGCGGCGTCAATCGCTTCAATCTTGGACCATCGTGTCCATGTAGCGTTAATCTGCTCACCGTCGTGCGCTTGTTTCAGAATTCGATCGTGCCAGCGCGGATTTCACACGATTTCACGCGCAGAGCTCTACCGACCTCTAAATCGCCCTAGGGAAGGCCTCCTGGAGCGACCGCCACGTGTGCATCCCACTCTCTTTCAAATGGATCTGAAAAATTGTGTCGCCCAGCGTCAGTGTCACCATGGTCGTGCCAGGCGCCGCGGGTGGTGGGGTTGTCTGGTCTGAATCTGGCACGAGCAGCTGCTTGCCAGCCGCAGACGATGGACAAACGGTTTGACCAGTGGGTCTACGTGGCTTCCATCGCAACTACCAGAGAGGCGCCACGGAAGAATCCCGAGCAGCCGGGCCGAAGTGTACGGCCGTTGCAGTCGCAGCAGCAACGGATGCGAGGCTGATGGCATGCAACGTCTCACAAGATGGATCAGTCGGAGTCCTGTGGATTGCTGCGTCGCAGACCGCGGCAGAGAGAACACGCGGAGCGCGGGGCACGACATGGGCCATGCGTGGAGCACGGGTGGGCAGCTTGCACCAGGCGCCGGATGGTTGAACAAGTGCTTCGGAGGAGGCCACGGAAGAGAGAGAGGGGAGGGCAGGGGCGATAGGTGAACGGTGGCGACGGTGGTCGTGACGACGGTGGTCGACGGTGGGTGCACCGCAAAACCACTGACGGTGGATGGAGACGGTGACCTACCGTCCACGGTCACAAATTCATGATCTGGTCGTAGAATTTGTACCTTCAAATCCAGAACGGTCGATCTCATTTTCTCATTGATCATCGGGTTCTCGGAATGGCACACAAGTGCGTAGTTTACTGTGAGACCTGCTTTGTTTGTGGTGCGAAAATAGTTCTGACTGTTCAAAAGTTCATGGTAATCTCTCAAAAGCGCTAGCAGTTTACGATCTGATGGTTAAACCAAAAATGTCAGCCTCGCCAACTTGCTGCCACTCGCATGCTCCTCCAACGAAAAAACAAGCTCGCTCGACCGCTCGTTGACGCCGCAGTGGCACTCCCACTCCGCTGGCGAAATCAGCCACACCTGACGTCTTGCGCTGTAGCAGTCTGGCACTTGGATGCAGTCGTCGCCGGCGCCGCCGTCGGCCGGGCCCCTTCTACCTGCCTCGGCGGCGGCAGGCGGTGTCGTGCCATTGGCGCCCGCACTGAGCTCGTCTCGTGCAGCCGCCGGTCCGCCCGCACCTCCTTCGTCGGCCGTCCTCGCTGCTGCTGTCGACGTGGCATCGAGGTGTATTGAAGTGACGGCATTTCGTTGCCACGCTCGGCCCTGCTAATCTTCTACCTCCTATCTCTCTTGTCCGCTTGGCATCATCCCTTGTTGTTCCCATTTTCCTCCTCGCTCCTCACTGTGTATCAGTATCCCTTGGTTCCGGCCTTCCCTATCCATTGCCATTGAGTTGCGCTTTGCGTACTGCTCGCTTGTCTTAGTGCGCTATTTGCGTCCCGGTGTTCGGCCCGCGGGTCTCCCCTCTACATCCCCTTTCTTTGTCCCTCGCCCCGGTCGTGATGCAGCCACTCCAGGCGCTTCTTCTTGCAGTCCTTCTGTGGTTGGCCGTTCGGCTCGTACGTCGGGCGTTTGCCCCCGCCGGGAGCACCGCCAAGGCCGGCGTGGAGAAGTCGGCGCTGTCTGCGGCCGCCGCCGCGGTCGCCGCCGGCGCCTCCCCCCGGGAAGCCCAGCTGGTCGCCGATACGTGGGAGTTTGCTCCCGAAGCCGACCTGCCGGCCGGCACCGCCGCCGCGCGCGTCCTGATCCTATACGCAACCGAGTATGGGTTCTCCAAAGACGTGGCGCGGCGGGTGGCGGCGGCTTTGGCAATGGGTACCATCGTCGATGATGGGGGGGCCGCCACTGCAGCTGCCGCCGCCGCCTTCGACGATGACGCTTTTGGGGATGAGGGGGCGATGGGTAGCAGTGTGGCGGGCCTGCGCGAAGCCGTCGCGTCGGCTGCTGGGCCCGACTGTGTGTCTCTCCTGCCGCGGGTGGTGAACATGGCCGACTGGCGGGCGGTGTCGCTCGCCCGCGAGGCGGTTGTGCTGGTCGTCATGTCGACCACTGGTGACGGCGTCGTGCCATCGGAAGCTACGGAGTTGAAGGAGGCCCTCGAGGCCGACGGCATTGCGGCGCTGCGGCTCGACGTTAAAAGAGCCTCCGCTGGGGGCTCCGCCGCGTTGCCCCGATACTCTGTGCTTGCGCTTGGGGACCGTGGGTACCCCCACTTTTGCCGTGGCGGGATCATCATGGAGCAGCTCCTCGACGAGGCGATCGCGACAGCAGCCAAGAGCCAAGCCGCCAGTACCGCACCCGGCGTGCCCTCGATGAATGGCAATGGTGTGCTGGCAGTTGGACCGCCGCTAGCGGTGCTCACCGCTCGTCAAGACGTGGACCAAGAGGATTGGGTGGCCATCTCCGAATGGTTGACCAACGTCGTCGCCTCCTTGTCGGACATGCACCGCGCCGGCCAGCTGCCAACGATCATTGTCGGTGGCGGCGGCGACGTTGGCGGCGAGTCGACTATGGAGGTGGACGTGGACGCGAGTGGCGATGACGCCGACTACCTCGTCGACGCCGTTCGTGCCTACGCCGCGGAGGAGGAGCGCAAGGGCGCCGCCGGTGACGGCGACGTGCCAAATCACTACAGCCGCAACGCGCCGCTGATGGCGGCTGTTTCAGAAAAGACGCTGCTGACCGTGTCGACCGCGGAGGTGCCCGACGGGGATCGCAAGGAAGTCGTGCGGGTGGTGTTTGACGCGTCTGGTTCGTCGTTGGCCTACACCGCAGGCGACGCGCTCGGCGTCGTGCCACACAATGACCCTGCGACGGTCGCGGGGGTGCTCGTCGCGCTCGCTGCCGACGGAGGGGAGGAGGTCGGGCCAGTTGGGTCCGGAGCGTCAGGGCCCGGTTTCCCCGCTGCGTCCGGCTCTGGAGGCATGACGACCCTTCGCGAGGCTCTCACGACGGCCGTCGACCTCAAGGTCGTCCGCCCCGAGCTCCTCGCCGCCATTGCTCGTGTCGCGCACGCGCCCGCCGAGCAGTCGCGTGCGGCGGCACTCGCTGCCTCCCCGCCAAACTTGACCGCCTACACGTCAGACCGGGAGGTGCCTGATGTGCTCGCCGACTTTCCGTCGGCGGCGTTGTCCCACCGGGAACTCCTCAAAGTCCTCCGCCCGCTCCACGCCCGCTACTACTCGGTATCCTCCTCGCCCGTCACGTCGCCAACGGCCGTGGCCATCACCGTCGACGTGCTGCGGTATTCCCTCCGGGGGGTGCCCCGCAAAGGCGTCGCTTCTGCGCAGCTCGCAGAGCGCGTTTCAGCGGGCGACCGCGTCGGCGTCTTTATTGCCGCTAACGCCCACTTTCGGCTGCCACCAACTTCATCCACGCCGATCGTCATGGTTGGGCCGGGGACGGGCGTCGCGCCGTTTATTGGCTTTTTGGACGAGCGCCGCGCCGCGGCGGCGGGCGGCGGCGGCGGCCGCAATTTGCTCTTTACGGGCTGCCGCCACGAGCGGCAGGACTATCTGTACAGGGCGGAGCTGTCGGCGGCTGCCGCCGCTGGGGAGGTGGAGGTGTACCCAGCCTTCTCCCGCGACGGCCCGTCCAAGGTGTACGTGCAGCACCGGATGGCTGAGGTGGCCGACGACCTGTGGGCGCTAGTCGACACAGCGGGCGCGCATGTGTACGTGTGTGGCGATGCGACGCGGATGGCGGGGGATGTCCACGCTGCGTGGCTGGCCATCATCCGGCGGGGGCGGACGTGCGACGCGGCCGAGGCGGAAGCGTACATGGGTGATCTGGAACGGGCGGGGCGGTACCAGCGGGACGTGTGGGCTTCTTGAGCGCTCGCGGTCGGGGTGAGGCAGAGGTGGCTTGGCTGCGCGAAAAGGGGGTGGGACGGTAGATCACGGCGTGCGTGCTAAGCTGACTGTATCTCAATTTTGGGGGGCGGGCGCCGCAGGTCTGAGCGTGTGGACCCTGCAGCCGACATGGGGACGGGGGACGTGTCGGGTTGCTCGGTGGACGGGCTTGACGGGTGCTGAGGGTGGGCGGTTACGGGAAATGCGTTGCCGGCTGCCGCTGTGCCGGCTGTCGACGACGCGTCGGTGAGCGGTACTGGGTCCGACGGTTCGTGCCCGCCGTACGGATCGGGAGCCTGGTACAGGCAATGGTCCGCTTGCTCCGGGCTGACGGTCGACTGGAGTCTGAGCTGCGGAAGAGGGCGTCGGCCGACGAAGGCGGCAGCCCGCCGCAGCTGAGCGGTGCATGGCCAACTACAAAGGTGTATGCCAACAAGAGTAAAAGGGCGACACAGAATTGGATAGAAATACGGCGAGAGAATGAGTACCCAGGGAAGACGGATCAATTCAAGAGGGAACGCACAGAAAATGTTCCCCTTCCGCCGCGCCCACCGCCTGCTCCACCGCCGTCTGGAGGCGGCGGCCGGGGCAGAACCCCGCCACCGGCGCCGGCAAATCCGTCTGCAGCGGCGGCGGCGCTGCCACCGCCGGTCGGCGGCAGTGATCCGCCTTCACCGCCGATAGGCGGCCGCAGCCGGCCGAGGGGTGCTAGTCCGGGCGGCGGCGGCGCCTGCGGTCCCCCTCCCCAGGTGGGCGCCGGCCGCGGCACGCCGCCACCGCCACCACCGGCCGCGGCGTAGGCGTCGCCCATCGCACTCACCGCCGGCAACTCGACGGGGAGTTGCGGCTGCCAGAAGGGGGCGCCGGTACCGCCAAGGGGAGACGACCCGGCCGGTCCGGGGGCGGCCAAGCCGGGCAAAGACCCATTCGATCCCGTCGTGGGGAGGGTGTAGGCACCCCCCGCCACGCCAGGCGGCGCGTAGCGCGAGGCGTCGACGTAGCGGGCGGGCTCCCCCCGAGCAGGACCACCACCGTAGCGCCCGCCATCGACCGTCGCCCGGGGCGGCGGGCCATACCCATACAACCCACCGCCGTCAGATGGTGGCGCGCCGCCCAGCGGCTGGTTGAGCGGCGGTAAAAAGTGGCGCGAAAGGCCGCCGTTGCTTCCCACCGGCTGGCCTAAAAGAGACGGCGAAGCACCGCCGCCCGGCCGGTCGAGCGACGGGAGGGAGGAGAGGGACCCGCTCGCACCACGGGCGGGGAGGCTCGGCAGCGACTCGCCCGGACCGAGGCCGAGGTTACCGGAACCTGACGACGTCGAGGCGCCGCCACCGAGGAGCGGTGGAAGGCCCGTGCGGCCCGAGGAGAGGCCAACTGGGGGGGGCAAGCCGGACGCGCCGCCACCAGCAGCAGACTGGCGATGGCTAGCACTGTACATCGCAGCCATGGGCTCGGCAATGGCATCCGGTGGCGCTCCTCGTGGAGACGTCAGGCCCACCATTGGCGTCGGAGGAGCAGCCGCGGCCGCGGTGACAGCGCCACCCAACCGCACAGACGAGCTGTAAGGCGCGGGCACCCCGGCGTGGGAAAGAGGCAACCCCCCACTGCCCAATGGAGGAAGTGACGCGGGAACAGCGTTGATGCCTGTCGGTGGGCCACCACGAGCCGCTCCTGATGGAGGTAAACCCGTCACGACCGGCGCCGGTGGTGGTGGTAGTGGTAAGTTGGGCGCAGGCTCCTCCCCCCCCTCTCCGTCGTAGTCATCGTCGTCGCCGTCGCCGACAGCGTCGCCACCACCGACATCCCCACCGCCAGTCGCAGGCAAGGCCATGCTCCTGAGAGCGGCAGCGGCGGCTGTCGCGGTCGCCGCGGCCGCAATGGCCGCAACGTCCGCGGCGGGCGGCGCTACATGTGCCGCTACTGCCGCCTGCGGCGGGGGCTTGGCGGCCGACGCGCTGGCGGCGGCAGCACTAGCGCCGCCACGACCACGGCCGCGGCCACGTCCCCGCCCCGACCCGCTGCGTACCAGCGGCTCGGCGCGGGGCCGCTTGGCCGCCGCTGCCGTTGGCGACGCTGTGCCTTCGGCGGCGGCCGTGGCGGCCGCGGCAGCGGCGGCCGTGGCGGTAATGCCGCCACTGCCAGACAAGCCGCCGACACCACCCACGACCGCCGGCGGGCGGCCGCGGCGGCGCTTGGCCGGCGGTTTGGCGGCCGCCTCCGAGGCAACCGCTGCGAGGGCGCTCGACGAGCTGCTCGCCGCCACTGCGGCGGCGGTACCAGCAGAAGCGGCGGCCGACCGGCGGGGTGCGCGGGCCTCCCCAGCACCACCGACTGGCGGTTTGGACTCCAAGTCTGGGACGCGCTCAAAGATGGACTTGAGAAAGTCAAACGTGTCGTCGGCGTGGACGGTCGACTTGAGGTGCGCGGGGGTGAGCGTCTTGGCGCGGCGGCCCGACGCGACGCCCGCGGCCTGCGTGATAAGGTCCTGGAGCAGCATCTCCAGGGCTTTGCCCACCTGCGCAAGAGAAGGGGGGGCGAGAGAGAGCGCAAGCAGGCGAAGCGCGCCACACACACGAGCGGACCAAACATAGTACGAGCCAGTACGAATCGCAGGCAGAGGGCAGCAGGGTCAGAAAAGATCCCCTCAAGGCTGCGGATCATCGCACACCTCCATTGTGAGAGGCCTCGCAACAGACACCACCAACCGGAGCAACCAGCAGAGCAAGGGAGCTCTTCTTCCACTCCCTTCGCTCCGACAATTCACAACGCACCAATACGGGTGTGGCGGTGGCAACCTTGCCAACGTCCTCATCCGCCTGCATCATCTTCTTGATGCGCGACGGGGGGAACGCGGCGGTAGAAGACTTGCGGCGGCCCATGGCGGGCGACCCGTTGAATGACACGCCAGACCGCGACGTGCGGGCATTTACGTGGGTGGCGGCAGGGGGCGGGACGAAGAGGAAACGGGCCAAAGGGCTGCAGCGGATAGAGGGGGATGCAAATGTTTGCGGAAGGGGGGGAATGAGAACGATGGCGCACGACAGGTGGTTCGTGACGGAGGGAGGATAAGCTCGCTGAGGGTGGAAAGCAGCCAAGTGGAGAGAAAAGCAGGCACGTCGCCGGATGGAAGGTAGGGACAGCGCCCAACCGCCGAAAGAGAACAGCCAGGTGGCCAGCAACCAACGGGAAAAGGAAACGGTGGGCGAGGGAGGGGGTAAAAGACTAGCAAGGGTTCGGAGCTCACGGCTCCTGTCAGAGCCGCGAGCGCGATCGACGACAGCCGCAACCACCGCAGCAGGACCGTCAGCGCTAGCGGCGCGGGCCTGTGCTGCAGCGGACGGGTGGACGAACGGGCGGCGGGATGGAGCGACGGGGTGAGCCTCGGGGGTGGAGCAGCCCGGGCGGGAGCGCGGCCACGGTGACGCAACGCGTGTCGCCAAAAAGAAGGGAGCGCGTGTGCGTCCCGCCGACGAATGGGCCCCCAGCGCCGCGCTGTCGGTCATTCGGGCTTTTGAAGGGGACCGCAGCGGCATTCCGTCGGCAGATTTTGGGCGCCAACCTGACAGAACTGCTCTAGTGGTCCCCCTTATACCATCAAGTTGATACTCCACGTGGAAAAAGGAGGTGAGCCTGTTCATCAAGTACGCCAGCGCGGACTGAGCCGAGTACACCGCCATCGCCGTGCTCCGGCGCTGCTACGAACTTGTCCGGCTGAGCCGGTGACACGGAGATTGATGTAGTTCATGAAGGCGACACAGAGAAGAGCCGGGCAGCGTGCTTGGCTAGGTGAGCGGGACTGCAGCCAGTAACGCAGCAAACCAAGCGAACACTGGACGGCAGCGATAAGGGACGCGCTCACCGACACGCGTGGAACGCAGAGAATGTTGCCCAGTGCTCGTGAGGCACAAAAAAGTGAAAAGAGAGATGGAAAGGGGCGGTACTGTAGAGAGAGAAAAGAAAGCAGACCACACGACGCTGTTCACTTGGCCCCACCTGGGGGGCTCGGCGCTCCTGGAGATGACCCACCCCCGCCACCAGCACCCGCTGACGGCGGGTCGTCTGAGTTGGACAAGAAGTCCGACGGGTCAGGGGCATCGACCTTGAGCTGCTTGCTCGCCTCCTCATTAAGCATTGACTTCAGGATATTGTCCTTGACCATCATTTGCCTCACCTGCACCGTGCATGACGATCGAGGCGGAAGCAATGGAAAGAGTGTGAAGTGAGAAAGAGAAGACCAGGGCGACAACGAAACTCGCCGCCGCAAAGCAGCAACGGAGATGTATAGGAGACCAATGGAGACAGTACCGAGCGTCAGTCGAGGTGCTCGATTGAAAGACTAGCACAGCGGCGTCGGTCTGCCACACAGAACCAACAGCCTCCAATCCCGCAGTGCCACAAACAAGCACGACAACAACAGAACTAGTAAACGCTTCTTGTCAAGTGGGCAGCACCGTCGTTGCCACTATTTCCACACCCTATCACCCAGAAGGAAACTGTGCAGACGACGTACCACTTCAACGGTGAGCTCTTTGCATTGCTGCTCCGACATTGTCCGCACCTGCTCCACGTACTGCTTCAGTAGCAGCTGCTGGCTCAGGGTCAAGGATGTCGGTAGCTCATTGCCCACCCCCTCGGGCCGGTCCTCGGATCCAGGAACATACGACGCCGCCGCGGGGGTGCCTTCCGCGCCGCCACCAGCCCCCTCGTCGCCCCCACTGCCACCCTGCCCGCCCTCGGCCCCCCCCTCTCCCCTGGCATCGCCCGGCGTTGGGCCGCCCACGGCCGCCATCCGGGGGGACGCCGCCGACCACCTCCATGATGGCCCCGCCGGCGCGCCCGGCGGCCGCAGGACACCACGCCGGCGTTTGAGCGCCACCGCCCGCCGCGGCCGTGAGTCCATCACCGATGGCGCGGAGGGCGCGCCCAGCCTGCGGTGAGGACAGAGACAGGGAGGGACGCCCGCAACGTAAGCCACGGTGCTCCGCGACGCGCAAGCAGTGGGGAGCGCACTGGCCATGGCGGAGAGAGCAAGGGCGGAGGAAAGGGAGCCAGAAGAGGGCCTCAAGTCCAAGCAAACGCAAGGAAAAGGCGTACAGGGTCAAGGTGGAAGCACGCGAAGCGCAAATCCCAAACCTTGTGGAAAGGCAGGGACCGCCGGTGGCACGGGACAGCGCGAGTATCCAGGCCCCGCCAAGGAGCCCAAGGTGTACAAGAACAGGCGTTCAGGGACTGGTCGGCATTGGCGGTGGTCGCTGCTTCCACAACGCAGCCCCGCCGTCGTAGACACCCGGCCGTGCACCAACGGGTTCGGCGCCCGGGCCGTACGCCGCGGGTCCGACGATGAAACCACCACCCGAGCGCCGGCCGCCGTGTGCGTCACCGGCCGCCGTCGCCCTCGCCGGCCACGGACACCGCCACTACCGGGCCAGATGTCGGCGGAAGCAGCTGAGCCGCTCGCCCACCGGCGGGGCCACCCGCCACCCGCAACCAGGGACCGCGAGGCAGCAGAACGATGGCCGATCGATGACCGCTGCCAGCAACCCCGCCCACATTAGCGTCGGGAGGGACACTCCCATGGAGCTGTGGCGGGCTCAACACGAGAGCCGAGGGCACAGAGAGATGCACTGCTCAAGAAAGTTTGAACAATTTAATCCTGGCTTTGGGGAACTACTTGCTCACTGGTTTACACCGCGCTTCATGTATTCTCTATCAAGTACAAGCTCGTCACTCATCCAAATGCCCACACGTCATCGCGTGATCCCCGTGATGGCCAGTAATGCGGCGGGCGAAGAGACTTGGCGTCCGTGACGGCCCACCTGCAGTGTCAGTCAAGCGACCGACCAACTCGAACGTCAACAAGTGTGGCGGCAAGCTCTCATGGAGGGGCGAGAGAGCCCAACCAACCGCTGCAAGCTTTGCAGGGTATCGCGTATTCGACGGACGGAGCTGCGGCACGACGGCGGTCCACGCTCGGGGGGCACGTGTCGCGCTCGCCACCAGCCGACGCTCCTTGCTCCCTCGTCGGCTCGCTTGGCCGCAGCCTGGCAGGCGCGCCAGGTGTCCCTGCGCCATATGCCCTGCCCGCCCGAGACAGACGTGTCAGGAGGACGGCCGCAGGTGGCGGCGAACGCCGACGCCAAGCGCTTGACGAGAAGGCGCGCTGTTGTGGTGCGGCGGACCTGTGTTCCTTGCGGGGACGCGTCAAATATTCTGCCTTTACGGTGAAGAGCAGCCGTCTCTCGCCACCCCCCTTTTGGTGCGTCTGTCACGGCAGACACCTGGAAGGGGGGCGGGGACCCGTGAACCTGTACTGCCGAGGCTGCGCCACCTGCGGTGCGGTGCTTTTGGCGCTTTGGTGCGCCTGAGCGTGAGGGAGGCACGCCGTGGACGCTCGGCTGCTACCTACAGAGGCCGGGGGGGTGTGAGTGGGTCCACGTGGCCGTCGCCGTGCCCGGCAACGTGCCCCGTGGTGACCCGTGCGCATGTCCGCCACGACGCGGGCACGCCGGCCCCACCAGGGGTAGCGCCGACCCTGGGGGAAGGGGGGGAGCGGTCGGCGCCGGCTGCAGCCGTCGCCATTGGTA
>Ga0209093_1002196_pt1 | contig 10994 bp, 4 predicted proteins | sample SidtaG_4_FD_187450 | JGI IMG/M metagenome (GOLD analysis project Ga0209093, IMG submission 187450) | Marine algal microbial communities from Sidmouth, United Kingdom - Sidmouth_Male1 metaG (SPAdes) (version 2) | ecosystem: Host-associated > Algae > Red algae > Unclassified | place: Sidmouth...
GGGGGCGGGGGGGCGGCGCCCGCCGCGGCAGCGGCGGCGGCGGCGGCGGCGGCGGGGCGGGCTCGACGCCGCGCGCCGCCCGCGTGCGGCCGCGCGTGTGGGGCGGTGCGGGTCGGGCGCGGCCGCGGGTGTGGCCGCGGCGGCGGTGCGCGGCTGCCGGCGGCGCCCGCGGGCGCGCGTCGGGCCCCCCGCGGTCGCCCTGTACAGTAGTGGCGTGGCGCGCGGTCGGTGCGGCGGCGGGCGGGGGGGGGGGGGGGGGGGGCGACGAGGGGGACGCGCCGCCGCCGGGGCGGCTGCGCGCGGGCGCGCGGGGCGGGCGGCGCCGTCGGGGACGCGCCGCGCGCGTGGGGGCGCCACGGTCGGCACTGGGCGCGGGGCCGCCGCCACGCGCGTGCGCGCGCGCGGGCGGGGCGCGCGGGGGCGCGCCGGCCGCGGGGCTGCCAGCGGTGGCGCAGGGGGCGGCGAGGGGCAGACGCCGAGCGCGCACCGACCAAACAACCAAAAAAAAAAATCATCCTCGTCGTGGAGACGCTGGCCACCGGCCCACCCACACACCCCACGGTGGTGGCAGGGCGGGGGGGGGGCCCACGCCGCACCGGGGACGGAACGCAGCGTGGCGCCCAGCGTCCGCTGCCCGCAGCACACACACGGACGCGCGCGGGCGGGCCGGACGAAAAAATGGGGGAAACAAACAGCACAAACATAGCACAGACGCCCGTCCAAGCAAGTCGAGTCAAACCGACACGCACACGCGGGTCATGTCCGGTTGGCCACCGCCCCCGGCGCCGGCGGGGCCGACGCAGACGACCCACCCCGCTTGGCCGCCGCGGCAGCAGCGTCCTCCTCCTCATCATCCTCCTCCTCCGCTTCGGCGAGCCAGTCAAACCACCCGCGCGTCTGCACGAGCGCCTCGGTTTTGCCCCGCTCGTCGTCGCCCGTTACGATCAGCTCCTTCCACGCTGACGCGGCTTCCTCCGACACCACGTCCGTGTCGTAGAACGACTCAAACAGGCGGGAGACTAGCGACGGGCCCCGCACGCCGCTGCCCGCCACCACCCCCGGTGGGAAGCCAGACGCGTAGCAAAAGGCCTGCACCTCGAGCAGCACCGCCTCTGCCAGCGGCTGGCTCGTGCCCGTGTAGGGCGCCAGCAGGGGCGCGACGAGCGAAACGAGGAGCGCCTTTTCTGTCGTGACCGCGTCGACGGTCAGTGGCGGGGAGCCGTCGTCCTTGCCACCGGCGGTTGCCGTCACCGCGCACGCTGCGGCCAACGCAGACCGCGCGAGCAGCCGCACAAACGCAGGCGACGCCCGCGTCGTCCCGTCGACACGCTGATTGCACCACGCCACGGTGGAGGTGGCGAGCGCCGTGGCCGCGTTGGCCGCCATGGGCGTCGGCGCCCCCGCGCGCGCGGGCGCGAGCCGCATCGCAATCTCCTTCCCAACCGCCCGCAGGGGCACGAGGAAATGCACGCCGAGGGCGTCGAGCGCCGACTGCAACGCCATGTCCCCGCGGTCGCCAATAGCCTTGGCGAGCGCCGTCACATCCAGGCCGAGCGCTTGGCAGACGCCCCGTGAGACCGCATCGGCCTCCACCTCCGAGGCGGCGGCAGGCTTGTTCGGAGTGTCGGGAGGCGGCCCGACCGGTGGCGACAGCAGGCCCTGCTTGAACCCGCTAAACACGGCACACACGAGTTGCAGCGTCGCGCGCGCATCCTCCTCCTGGAGCTTCCCAACAGCCGTGCTGAGGAACCCGAGGCCCCTCGTCTTTGCACCCCTGTCCTTCGACGCGGCTGCCGTAGAGCCCGATGACGGGCCGCTCCCGCCGTCTGCTGGTTCAAACGCGCCCGCAGCAGCGAGACGACCAATGAACTTGCCGACAAAAATGTTCGCCTGGGGGTCGTCGATGCACAGGTCGGTCAGCTCGTCCAGAGTCTCGGTGAAGCCCGCGATGAAGGCCGTATTGGGCACCGTACCGGCGCGAGCAATGTACTCGAGGAGGCCGAGCGGGCCGAGCCGCTGGTTGGGCCGCATGTCGAGCACCCGCCGCATGATGGCGGCAACGAATTCGCCACGCTTGGCCTCGGGCACCTCTTCGGCGACACACTCGGTGGCCTCCTTCATATCGTTGGTAGAATCGAACTCGCCGAGAATCGCCTTGGCCTTGCGCTCGAGATTCTCGGTGCTCATACCACCAGAAGGCGTCTTGTCATTGGCATCGCCAGCCACGCTGCCACCGCCACTTGGCGTCGACGGCGACCCACCAGCGCCGCCGCTGAGCACACGGCCGCCACCCCGGGCCGACCCCGAAAAGTCGCTCCGGTCCGCCGATCCGTGACGCGCGTCGCTGCCACTCGACGGAGACTCGGCGAGCATGGAGAAGGAGTTGGACGGTGGGCCAGACGACCGCGACGCAACCCGCACGTCGCCCGAGCCGCCCATGCTGCCGCCCAGCGGCCGCGGGCGGATCCCGCCTCCGGGGCGTCCGCCGCCGCCGCCGCCATCCCTCCGGTCCCCACCGGACGGACCGCCGCCAAACGTGTTGCCACCGCCGCCACGCGCCGACAACGGCACGTGCATGTTGATGCCCCGAGCAGGCGGCGGCCCGCCCCGGTCCCGGTCCCGTCGGTCCCGGCCGCCACCAAAGCCGCGCGAGCCTCCCCCCCCCCGGGAGGCCGCCTCCTTGGCACGCTCCTCCTTCTCAATGTCCTCATGGATTTCGGCCAGGGTCTTAGCCTTAGTCTCCTCCCGGCGCTGATGCCAGTTGGCCGCCCGCAGGTCAAGGAGGTCCTTGAGCAAGAAGCGGATGCGAGTAGGGATGTCCGGATCCCGCGACAGCAGCGTGAATTCCTTGAAGTAGGCGTCCATGTGGGAACGTGCGCTGGCGTTGCTCGCCAAGATCTTGCCCGTCGTCGTCATCAGCTGCACGAGCGCCTCGATGACGTCATCCTCCTTCTTCTCGAGAGAGATGCGGGTCAACCGCTGGATGCACTCCATGTGAATGATCTTCTCAGGGATGAGCTTCTGCTTAAACAGCTCGCCGATGAACTTCACGTTGCCAAGCATGCGTTGCTTGGCCCGCTGGATGACGACGCCAATGTCCTTCTGCTCAATGACCTCCTGCTTCGCAATCGTCTCGAGCTTGTCGACAAACTCGCTCATGGCCGCGCTCTTCTTCTCCCGCGCCTTCTCCACAACAGTCATCAGTGTCTCGGTCGACAGGGTGTCCGCCTCTTCCAGCGCCTTGAGGTCGCTCATGATGGTCTCCTCGTTGGCAAACCGCTCAAACTCCATCTGGCAATTCTTGATCAGCCGGCGGCGGAATGAGAGGGCCTTCTTCTCTTCCTCAGGCGTCTTGAGCAGCTCCTCACTCAGGTTGAGTTTGTCGCGGCTCAGACGCGCGCACAAGTCGGCGTACATGGGCGCAAAGTTGGCCTCCGACAGGGACTTTTGGAAGACCTCCGCGACAATGCCGTACAGGACGTGGATAGAGGTAATCTCAATGTCCTTGATCTGCCCGTAGATCTTCTCAAACTTCTCCAGCGTGAGCTTGTTGAGCAGCGAGCGGACCTGCTTGATCTTGGTTTGCACCTCGTCATCGTCCTCGCGTTTGCGCTGCCACGCGTTCTCGCTGCGCTGAAGCTCTGGCTGAGGCGCAATAATGTCAGCCTGGACGCGGCTGCCTCGCGGATCCGACATGTCGCCATAGCCGCCCCGAGCGCTGCCGTAGCCGCCCCCTCCACGATTCATGGGCGTTCCCATGCCACCGCCACCGCGCGGCGTGCGAGCCATGCTTAGGTCCGGGCCACCGCCACCACCACCAGGCTGTCCGCCCGCCAGCACCTTCATCGTGCCGCGGGCGGCAAGGAAGTCCGGCTCGGGCGGTCCGGCAGACGCGCCGCCTCGCGGTGGCCCGCCGAGCATACCCGGCGGGCCAGAGCGGCCCGGGCCACCCGCCGGCCCATTGGCGCCATTGGCGGCCGGCGACCGCACGGAGCCTCGAGGGTCGGCAAGCTGCGGCGCCGGGCCGCCCCGGTCGCCACCGCCGCGGTCGCCACCACGGCCGCCTCCGCGGTCGCCACCACGGTCACCACGGTCACCGCTGCGCTCACCACGCCCGCCACGCCCGCCGCCGCGCCCGCCGCCGCCGCCGCCACCGCCACCCCCGCCCGAATGGGTGTGCTTGTTAACATCCGAGTCGAGCACGGACCTAGGAAGAGCATCGAGCGACATGCAAAAGCGACCAATGTCAAACAACCACGGAATAGGGAAGGCCTTGCGATCGCCCTGCCCGTGCTCAATCCTGGGCAAGGTATCAGGTGTCATCGGCGCGACCATGCCCGGAGGGGGCCCGTCCGCGTCGCCGTCGGCGGCTCCAACCGCGGCGTCCGCCGTGGTGGCTCCGTCATGGGCAGCACCATCCACAGCCGCACCATGGGCAGTAGTCGCAACGTCAGGAGCCGTCGCATCCGCCTTGTCGCTTGACACACCCGCTGCCTTCGACGCGGCTGTCTGGGTAGCCGAAACCGCAGAAGCTGCTGTTGCCGCCACTGCACCTGCACCGGCAGCAGCCGCAACCGGCACAGCGGCGGCACCAGCCACAACCGCAGTCGCTGCCGCGGTTAACGCTCCTGCCGCCACAGCCCCCGCCTTTGCCAATGTGGATCCTGACGACGGGGCATCGGAGCGCATGGCATTAGGAGGCGCCACGTCGGCGACCTTGGCTGCGGCCGCGTCGTCCGACGGTGGAGGCGACTTGGTCACCGCGCCGTTGGCAGCTGCCACCGCAGGAGCGCGGGACGATCCCACCTCCTTGGCACCGACCGCCGCCTTTGCGGAGGACTTGACTTCAGCCCCACCGGCGGACGCCGCGGCGGACGCAGTAGGCGCAGACTTCGCTGCTGGATAGGTCTCCTCAGCAGCCGCTGGTGTCGCAGACTTCACAGGCACCACGGACGCGGGGGTACTTCTAGTACCAGCCTCTGACGCCGCCGGCTTGACCGTCTCAGCCGCCGCTCTGGACGCCGTTGCCGCCGCCGGTGCCGCCACAGGAGCCGCTGGCGCCACCTTGGGCGTCGCGGCCGCGGGCGCAGCAGGCGTTTGGGCAGCCGACGCCGGCGACGCGGGCGAGGTCGACAACGGCGTCACCCCGTGCGTCGGCGCAGAGGGCGTCGCGGCAGGCGTCGAGATCGCCGGCACCTTGGTGGCAGGCGTCGCAGGCGATGCCGCGAGGGCGTCGTGTGCTGTGGCAGACGCAGTCGACTTGGCAGGCGTGGCCGCCGACGACGATGCAGTCACCGCCGGCAGCGCGGCGGCTGGCTTGGCCTTATCCGCACCACCAGCCTGCGTCACATTGCCTGTGGACGACTGCGTTGCAGAAGCCGCAACCGACTTGGATGGCGCCGCAACCGGAACTCGTGCCGCTGGCGGAGGCGCAGCCGACTTTGCAGCCGACAACGTCGAGGTCGTGACCAGCGACGATGATGGCGACGACGGCGTTGCCGGCTGGGCAGCTGCCATAGGCAGTGAAGACGTTGGCACCTTGGCCACAGCTGGCGCTGGTGACTTCGCAGCCGCCGCCACTGGCGCCTTGGATGGAGCCTTGGCTGACGCCTTGCCTGGCGCTGGTGCCAACGCCTGGGCCAGTGATGCTGCCGGCGCCTTGGCCGGCGCTGGTGCCGGCGCCTTGGCCGGCGATGGTGCCGGCGCCTTGGTCGGCGCTGGTGCCGACGCCTTCGATGACGCCGGTCCCGGCGACTTGGAAGCCGCCGGCGCTTGGGCCTTGGTTGCAGCCGGTGCTGGCGGCCTGGCGGTGCCCGCCGCTGGATCGGCCGCCTTGCCAACTGCCGTTGGCTTGGCCGTCACCGGCGGGGGTGACGGCTTGCGTCCACCCACGGCAGCCGCTGGGCTCGTCACCGCCGGCGGAATGGCAGTCGTCGATGCCGCAAGCGGCGGGGTGGACGCGGCCGGCGCCTTGGCGGGCGCTGTCTTCGCTGGTGCCACTTTAGCGGCAGGTGCCTTACCGGGCGCTGTTGCCTTAGCGGTCACAGCCTTGGGCGCAGCCGCCTTGGCCGGCGGAGACTTGGCCGGCAGCGCCTTGGCCGCAGCCGTGGGGGGCGACTTGGCGGGAGCTCCCTTCGACGCGGCACCTGGCTTAGGCGACGACGCTTTGGCGGCTGCCGCAGGCGCGGGAGCCACCTTCCCGGGTACCCCTTTGGCGGCACCTGTCGTCTTGGGCGAAGGCGCCTTCGCCGCTGGCTGCTGCTGCTGCTGCTGCGGTTGCTTGGCGGGCGTGGGCTTGGCGGGCGTGGGCTTGGCGGGCGCCGCCTTTGCGGGCGCCGCCTTGCTCCCCTGCTTGCCCGGTGCAACCTTGGTGTTCGCCGCCACCGATGTGGACTTGGAACTTGCCGACGAAGCGGCGTCTGACCCGGGCGCAGGTGACGTCGGCTTGCTCCCCGACCTGGAAGTCTTTGCGCCGCCGCCACCAGGCGCGGCCTTACCCACTGCGCCAGCGCCCTTGGCTGGCGGCCCGGTCCGCGACTCAACAGGGGACGCCTTGGCCGACGCGGCTAACGCGCCGCCCTTGGGTACCGCTGCGGCGCCGACCGAGTCGGTGCTTCCGACAGTCAGCACGCGCGGCGCAACACTCTGCGGTGTCGACGAAATAGCTGCGGAGGCGGCCGTGTCAGCCGTCGCTTTGGCAGGCGGCCGACCTGACGCAGGGGCAGCGGCCGCCGACGCCGGCGCCGTGTGGGCGTGCGGCGACTTGCGGCCAGACGCCGACGCTGTCGCTGCCGCGTGCCGCGGTGGCCCGGAAATTTCGGGAGGCCCGGTGCTCGTCGCCGCCAATGCTGGCGTCGCCGCCGCCGTTGGCTTGCCCCCAGCCTGCACCGCCGATGACGAGGTCGCGGCAGCGGCGAGCGATTGCGGCATCGTAGCCGCTTTTGCCGCGGCTGACGGCGGGGGGACGTCGTCCCGCACGCCTTGGCGCTCCAGTTGCTTGTCGAGGGCAGCCTTGAGGGCGTCCGACTGGACACCCGACGAGGAGGGCGCGGCCGCCGCCGGCGTCGCCGAGGGCGCCGCAGGCGTAGCTACAGTTGCGGGCGGCTCGGTCGCCATGCTGGAAGTCGACAGCGTCACGCCGTCGGGGGTGACAATCGGCAGCGCCCGCGATGCACTGCCGCCGCCGCCGCCGCCGCCACCCGACGGGGGCAGCGACGCGCGGCTCGACGCCGGCGGCACCTTGGCCGCCGACGGCGGCATGGATGCCAGTGGCGCCGGCGACGGGGGCGCCCGCGTCGACGCCGGCGACGGCTGCACCGACGACGACGGGGTGGCGGCGTTGCTCAAGTCAATGGCCTCGTGCGTGTTCGGGTCAACGATCGTGAGGGCGCGGCGCTCCCGCTTGGGCGGTGGGGCTGGCTGGGAAGGAACAGCGCTTTGCGGGGCCATCCCATAGGCCATCGCCTGCATGCCCGGCATGCCCGGCATGCCCTGCGAGTAGAAGTAGGGCGGCGGGCGGAACGGTGGCGGGGGGGGGTTGGGCATGTAAGACATCTATGCACCAGGACAGAGAAACCGGGCGGCGTCGAGTAAGGAACGTGGACCACGAACACACGAGATGCGATCAGTGATTCGGTCGACACACGCAACACAGCCAGACGGCACGACAAAACAGGCACAAGCACACACCAATGTCAGACACAAGTTGAACAACACTGCGGAAGCATATGGGAAATCATGCAGAAATCTGCGCACACGCAAGACGAGGAAGAAAACACAAAAAAAACTAAAGAGACCAAGAACCACGACTCACACAGACCATCGCACGCGCTTACGTTTGGTTGGGCCGGGTTGGTAGGGAAGCGTTGTAATTGCGGTGGGCGGTCCGGGATGTAGACCGGGGAGCCGAGCCCCCGCCGTTGCTGCTCAGTGAGATTGGGCGGCGCCGACGAGGTGCGCTGCAGCTCCGCCGGCGGGCGGAACGGCTGCATCCGCTGCTGCTGCATATGCTGTTGCTGCAACAACCACTGCTGCTGCTGCTGCTGCTGGTGTTGTTGCTGCTGTTGCTGCTGCTGCTGCTGCTGCTGCTGCTGCTGCTGCTGCTGCTGCTGCTGCTGCTGCACTTGCACTTGCTGCTGCTGCGCCGCGGCGGCGGCTGCGGCCGCCGCCCGCTGCTGTTGTTGCATCGCCGCTGCGTGTGGCAACGGCGCCCCCGGGGGCCCCGGCGGCGGCGGCCCGCCCGGGTGGGGTATTGGCGCGTACGCCGAGGGCGGTGGCGGCCCATAGGCCACCCCCGGCGACAGCAAGTGCCGCGGCCCGGGGCCCCCATGGTGGAGCGGGGGCGGCCCGGGCGGGCGGTGCCCGCCGGGGCCGTGCGGAAGGTAGGGCGAGCGTGGGGGACCACCGCCCCCGCCGCCGCCGGCCACACCCGCGGCGGCATAGTCTCCAAATTGTAGGCCCACCGCGGCGGCGGCGTTCACAGGCGGCTGAGGTCCATGGTGCGGGGGGGGGGCGGCGGGGTGAGGCACACCGCGGGGCTTGCCGCCCTCCATACAAAGGCGGCGGCTGCCGCGGCGCGGGGGTGCAGGTGTGTGCGTCGGCGCGCGTGCGAGCGTACGTAAGCGCGTGCGTGCGTGCGTGCGTGCGTGCGTGCGTGTGCGCGGTCGCGCACACACCAGCCGACACGCAAAAAAAAGAAAAAAGCCACAAGACGCGCGCACCTGGAGAGCCCAAACCGGGGCGCCGCGCCGCGCGGGAGCGAGCGACGCCTTGGCAGGCGCCACACGCGCACGGCGGAGCGGCGCCGGCGTTGACTTGGTCGGCGACGAACAGGGGCAGGGGAGGGACAAACCGACGGCCGCGTCAAAGTCCGAGGCGGCGTCGCGGGGGTGGTGGCGGTGGTGGAGGCAAGGCGGTGGGGCGGCGGCGGAGCGAGACGGCGATCGGCGGCGGCGCGGCCGACGGCTGCCAGCAACGACGGCGGCGCAGCTGCCAAGAGCGCGCGGGCGGCGCGGTGCGCCGTAGGGCGTGGAAACAAGTCTGTGTAAGACAGCCGGCGACGGTCGCTGTGCACTACTGGCGGGTGCCAAAATAGCAGTGGTCTATGGGTGCCCATTGGCACTCAAACAGCTGTAAGAGAGCTGGAGTATGGTTCAAATCTCCCAAATTGATCTACATGACCTCGTCGTTTGGCTTCTTCAGCAGATTACAGTGAGCACTCGCTCACAGATTGAGTACTCTTTGTCGAGGCCCTTGCAAAATTTCATAGTTAGCGTCCTTGACGACATGGAAACGAAGGTAACGATCTCACGGCCGGCGATCACACAGCGACAAATCACAGAGTGGATGGCTCACTCTCGTAGGACACACTGAAATGTAGGAGAGGGATTTTCTGAACTTTGTATCCGAATGGCAAGTTGTGTGCTGGTAACTGGCACAAAATCCGAGTGGTCCTCACGATGAAACTGATCACTGAAAATATTCTAACTCAGGTTGAACTTTGTACTTGGCCCTACCTGTTGTATTGCAATCCTCCAGCAATTGGCGATGGGATGCAGTGTCTGCCTCTCAAATTAAGGTAAAGGGAAGGGTTATTCCAGATTCCTCTTGCCGGAACCGATCCAACACGCGATCTGGGGACACAGGTATGACTTCTCGGGAGACCTTAGAATTTTCAGGTAATTTCTGTGCTGCTGATATGCATTTCCAGCCGGCATTCTCATAGCGGCCTGCTTAGTAACGATTCCATCCGGAATCGGGAGAGTCTATTGGTCCGCGCACACTTGCATGATATTTGCAACCACTCTGCCACCATCATTTTATGGAGGACAGCAAAACCGATGGTGTCTCCCGCGGCAGTACTGTAACGTTTTCTGTTCGATTTTGCCAACTGTGGAAACGAACGAAAGAGAGACTGGACTTGTTGTCAGCCATTTTGTCAATTGGAGATGGATCTTTGACGAATGAAAAGTTGTCTCGATACGGGTGTGATTCTCGTCTGGAAGTGACACAGTTGGGTGGAGTGCAGTACTGTACGTGCGCGGATGCCGAGGCTCTCTCTTTCTTGACGAGATGGCGGACAAGCCCTTTCCACCAATGTCATCCGGCACGGCGCGGACACGAGAGGCCCACCCAAGCAGCACGCTGGTTGTCCATATGAACAGCGGGACCACTGGCAGCAGAGTCGGCGTAGGTCCCTTCAGCGGCCGAGGCACCGCGAAGCGTCCGCCTCAAGGCTCCGGCGGAGCGCGCACCCAAGTCGGCTGCGCAGCCTGCGCAAGGCAAGGCGGCGCCTCAACACTGGTCCAGCAGCACACCTGACACGCTGCCGCCGTCAAAGACCGCCGCCAATGACCAAACGTGGTCCCGACGTTGCCGCACCGACGCCACCAGCGAGCGGTGCCCCGCTCCAGACCCCCCCGTCCCTCCGCCACCCTCGCCGACCACCCCGCTCACGCCGCCGCCCCGTCGTTGGCTCGGTCGCACGACGCCCTCTGCCGCCCCGGCTCCACCGCCGCCGCCGCGGCTACTTGCGGCCGCTGAGAATCCGCTCGACGAGCGAATCAAAGTCCGCGTCGGCCGCCGCGGCCGCCGCGCCGCCCGCCGCGGCGGCCGCGGCCGCCTCCCCGCCGCCCGCCGCCGGCAATGGCGACAGCGACGGTGCCGGCGAGGCAGAGCCGCCGCCGCCGCCGCCGCCGCCGGCATCGTCTCCCGCGGCGGTCGCGCCCGACGACGCGGACGCGCCCGACGGCGCCGGGGAGGCACGGCGCCCCCGCCCGCCGCGGCCGCGCGGCTTGACGACCCGCCCGCCCGCCACGTCTGCGCCGACGGCACCCGCGGCGGCGGCGGCCGCAGAGGCGGCGGCGGCCGCCCGCCCAGTGCCCGCCTCGTCCGCCGCCGCCGCCGCCGCCGCGTGTAACGCATCCGTGGCGGGCGCCCGAGGCGCGGCAGCGCCGGGGGCGGCCTCCCCCCCCCCCCCCCCCCCCCCCCCCCCC
>Ga0209093_1002197_pt1 | contig 10993 bp, 14 predicted proteins | sample SidtaG_4_FD_187450 | JGI IMG/M metagenome (GOLD analysis project Ga0209093, IMG submission 187450) | Marine algal microbial communities from Sidmouth, United Kingdom - Sidmouth_Male1 metaG (SPAdes) (version 2) | ecosystem: Host-associated > Algae > Red algae > Unclassified | place: Sidmouth...
CCCGCGTCGCCGTCCCGCTGCCAACCACCGCCGCCGGCGTCGTCGCCCCCCGCCGGTCGCCTCGTCCCCCGGCGCCTCCGGCGCACCCGCGGTGGTCCCCGTCAACACGGGGCCCCGTGGTACTACAGTTGGTCAGGCAACGCCCGAGGCGCAGCGCGTGCAGCTCGACGACCACCGTCGAGCGGCGGCACACGTCGCACAGTGCGAGGACGGCGTTGATGCGCGTCGGCACGTCCGCGACGCCGCCGCCGCCGTCGCCACCCTCCACGTCCGCGTCGAGCTCCCGCACGAGCGCCGGCACAAAGGAACAGGTGAGGGCGTGGGAGACCCCCGCCGCGCCCGACGCCACACACGCCATCGGCGGTGGGCGCCGCCACTGGCGGCGCCGCCACCGAGGGCGCCGCGTCTACGTCGGCCCCGTCACCCACCACGCCGCGCGCGGCGGGCGCCTCGCCCGCATCTTCGTCAAGGAAAAAGCGGCCGAGGAACACGGCCACCGCCGTGCGCACGGCGCCGCCACCGCCGCCGGGGCCGAGCGCCGCAAACGCTAGGGTGAAGATCCGCGTGGAGCGCGGGCGGACAGCGCCGCCCCAGGAAACCGCAACCGAGCCGGTCGTCGCCAGCGCCGCCGTGGCCGTTGCAGCGTCGCCCGCCGGCGACTCGCACGCGTCGCGGTCGCCGGCGCCGGCGCCATTGCCGGCGCCGGCGCCGTCACCGCCGTTTACAATGCCGCCGCCGTCGCCGAAGCGGCGACGGAGCAGGCGGCGAGGGCACATTCCGCGGTTGCCGCGAGGCGCTCCCCCCGCCCCCAATCGAGGGCGGCGAGCGCCGTTGCCGTTGGGTGGGTGGCCAGGAGGGGCAGGGTGAGGCCCGCCAGCCTCGCGGCGCAGCCGGCAGTGAGGCGCGGGCGAAGGGCGGGGGGGAGGGACCCCGCAAGCGCGCCGACGACCGCCACGGCGGCGGGCGTCGGCCGCGCGAGCGCCGCGTCCAGTAGGCGCCGCGCCTCGAGGGCCCGCCGCAGGGCGGGGGCCGCCGAAGAGGAAACCATCTCCCCGAGCAGGTGCCACGCGCCGGCGGCAGCGGCGTGGGGGGGGGGGCGGGGGGGGTCCCCCCGGGGGAGGTCGCCCACCGCGCCTTCGCCCCCGCCCGCAGCGCCGTCAACGCCCCCCCCCCCCTCGTCGAGCGCCGCCGCCTGCAACGCGCGCTCGACGGCGGCCGTCACCTCCCCCCGCATCGCCAAGACGGCGGCGGCGCGCCACTCATACTTGGCGCCGCCGCCCCCCGCGAGGCGGGGGAGGAGGTCACCCGCCGCTACGTGGCGAGCGGCCAACCGCCCGAGCACCGCCTTGCGGTAGGCGGAGAGTGCCGTGTCTTGCACCTCCGCCTCGGGGTCCCCGCAGCGAGGGAGGACGCCATCCACCCACGCGCGCGTCGCGGCGGCGCGAGGGGCCGACGGCCGCTGGCCGCTGCCCCGATGCCAACAGCCCGCTCGCTAGCAGAAGCGCCTGCGGCGGGTTACAGCGTCGGACCGGTCGCAGCCGTCGCCCATGAAGGTGGCCGAAGACATTGGAAGCCGCGGATGAGTCACGAGCTCCGCACGCGTGCGGTGTGCGCCGTTACCCCTGCTATTAATGCCACGCCCGTAGAGGCACAACCGGCGGCAACGTTTCCCACTAACTCGATGTCGACAACCCCGAGGACACCGCCCCCACTGCCGTCCCTACGGCCGTCGATGCAGTCCGTGGCGCACGTGGCGCCGCCCCTGGCTCGCTCGCTCGCCGTGACCCCCTGTATCTGTCGCGGGGGGGGGTTCCGGCCGCCTGCTCCGGCGGTGCGGTTAAGAGACGGAAGCCCTCCGCCCATCGGCCAGCCGCGCCCGAGGCTGCCAAATCTATGACTTTGGAGTGCCGTGCGGGGCGGGAAAGGGGAAGTTTTGCCTCTTCCGTCCCACCGCGGCGCGGCGCGCCCACCGCGAATATACTGATACTTCAACAGAGCCCCACACAGAGGACATGTACAGCCACAGGAAGCCTTAAAGACCATCTCTACCGAGCGTGGCATCTCCGCCGACGTGGTCGCCGCCACACATCGTGGCGTTGGTGAAGAATTCCGATCGAAGCAGATGGCTGCCCCGTCACTGCCTCCGCCGAGACAGCGGCAGTTTGATAGCACGCATTTTCGTTCGGCTCGCCGCCCCGGAAAGCATCGCCGCCGACGGTGACAGCGGGGAGGCCAGTACCTCCATTCGTGTCTCACGGCGCCAAGAGTGGTATCGTTACACGAACGCGTTTTCCATACTTGTCGCAGCGGCGTGCTATGACGAAAGTAAAGCAACGCGAGGACATGCGGCAGGGACCACTCTGAATGCGAAGAAGAGATGCGCGGTGTCGCTTTACCTAGGCTTGTGGGTCCCGCCAAGTACCGCGCTGTTTCTACTTTCCGACGCCAAGACCGAGACTCCTCGCTTTTCCCCATGGTCCAGGGCCCCCTCCGTCTTGTGACATGTCTACGTTCCGCCTGAGTACCAGGCCCTGCTATGGGTATCTTCCCATAAAGTATTTTAGTGAGTATGAGTACGAGGCCACCCTAACTCGGTGACTTGGCCGGGTCCGAGAATACACTCACATCCCCGTGGAGGCCGTCAGAATATACTTCGGGAACGAGGTAGCGTGAGTATGGTATACGTATCGTCACAGTACGGGAGAGACCACTGCTGCCAGTGTCTGTCGTATCCATTGACTCCTACGCTGATTGCGCCTATGCTCCTGTTGTTTGTTCTATAGATCTTATGCGTCTCTAAGGTGATCCATGGGGTTTTGAATACCATTTCCCTATCACTTGTCATCGCTGGCCGGGCGGATGATCCGACTCCCATGCAGCAGGTTGCCGAATTCAAACAGTGGGCGCTGCTGACGGCTGCTCATCTCCGCCCCGCCGATAAGTTCAGGATTGTCCGCACCGTAGTGTGGCCACTGTGCGTTTTTCTTCTTTCCTTCGCCACCCCTTCCCCCTCTCCGGAGCGCGCGAGCTTCACAACAGCATCCTTTCCCCTTCTCTGCCTCCCTCACCCCGCCCACCTGGCAGGCAGGCTACAAAGCGGCCACCTGGGCGGCGGCCAGCAGTAGAGGCTGCCACAGAGGAAAAAAGCGGGATGCCTTCCCCCCCCCCTCACCCTCGCCCCACCCCACGCGTGACCCCCTCTCTTGCGCGACCTCCAAGCAGCAGGCCTTTCCATGCTCTGTCCCCCTCTCTCCCTCCCTCGTAGGAATTCAACGAAGCGGCCACCTGAGCGGCGGCCGACCTTTGGCCGCACCACGGAGAAAAACAGCGTGACGCCTCCGGCCCCCCCTCCTCCGCGCCTGCCGCCACGCCCCGGTTTTGGCGGGTTGAAAATTGGGGCGGCGTGCCAGCCGCCGCTTCCGTTCCTGTCGCGTTGTACGGCGCGCGTGGCGGGGGGCGAGTGGTGTTAGCGAGGGGGAAGGGGGCGGGGACGGGGGGGGAGCCGCCTTGATGGGCGGGGGACAGGGAGATGAGGGCGATGATGTGCGCTTGAAGGAAAAAAGCAGCAGGGGGGGAGTGCCAGTTCCCCGTCATCAGCGGCATGCCAGTGCGGAGACCGAGACGCACACAATTGGCTGTCTAGTGATGTCGCTGCGCACGTTTGCCAAGCGCAATGATCGAAAACTGGTGTAAATAGCATTACAATCAGCAATTCCACAAGCGTCAATCAGCACCTTGTCCGGAAAAACTGGACCCCCCGTCCCAAAAATGAAGCCCCTCCTCAACCAATGTTCAGACTTTTGAGTATCTACACTTGTGGATTGCAGTATATGTGCCACTGGTACCCATCGCATGTCGGTATTATCGGAAGATACCCGAGACTAAAGGAATTCCGAAATACGCCACTCAAGCCCAAATTGAGTACCCATAGTAGGGCCTGCTGAGTACCACAGGACCTTAACACAGTTCTTTGTTTGAAAGAAGAAGAAATTAGAAGACTGAGATTGCATGACATCTTCCTCAATAATCTACGGGCCACAGACGTCTGCGCTCGTGGAGCTAGATCATGCACAGCAACGGCGTATGTCTATTTTATCCTGCAACCATTCAGAGACCAGAAGGCTGCAGAAGTTCGTTTGTACAAGTCAACCTTCTGGCTTCGGGCGCTTCTATTGAACACTTTCAGGACCCGGTTGGAGACTCGTTGAGTGACGACGGAGACTTCGCCTTCGTGTACTCCCGAGGACGTCTCACAGGCATCCAGGTCACTAGAGCGGACGTCCGGAGTTTGGAGGCTGGTCAGGAGGCCCGAGACGCACTCTTCGACGCTCTTGCGCGCGACATCTGGCAGGAGGAGCTATCCTCAAGCGATGCGCGGGGCTGTCTCGTCCTTTGCAGCGTCTTTTACGAGATTCTACAGGAGCGCGGGCCCGCTGTAGTGCGCTCGATGACGCAGCGTGTCAACTTTTTCGATTACTCTACTTGGGTGTTCTTCTTTTGTGAGGGTAATCACTGGCGGAGTGCCGTCGTACACGACGTTCCTCGCCTGGAGAGAGCTCTTAAGATGTCTGCGGACAGATCGGCGGCCCATACGGGTCGGCCTGTTGCCACACTGGCGTTCTTCAACTCGCTTGGCGGTGGTGGTGCCTCCAGGTACTCTCGCGTGCGCTCCTCTCTTTTCGGTTCGGTGCGTACCGTGGCGATTGAGATTCTAGGTGCGGAGACCGCCACGCCACCCGAGCGGTGGGTCGCGACCTGTTTGTCCGTCGTCTCGCCCTCGGTGCCTCAACAAGGGGCCACTGCTGACTGTGGCATGTATTCGTCGCCGTTTTTTTCTTCATTTTTCAAGTGCTCTGCGAAGGACCGTCGTGCTTTGCTTCGCTCGGGTGCGGATGGAAAGTACACGTGGTCCTCTGGGATTGTCATGAAGACACGTGAAGAGCTTCTCGCCGTCTGAAACATTCTCGAGGCCCGAAACACCGCAGCAGCTGCTCGCCAATGGGCGCCTCGACTTCTCACGGTAACGCCGGCACCAGACGCGCTCAGGACCGGGGTTGTTATTTGCAGCCCGCCATCTAGACGCTTGGCCTCCACGCCCACAGCGGCCAACTCCCCGAAGCCGCTACACTCCACTTTGTGCTCCGAGCTTCCGACCTCGACTACGCCCGCCCCACCCCCTCTGCGGCCCTGAAAACGGAAGGGAGAATCGGTGCTGACGGGGGGCCCTGCTCAAGACGGTAAAGTAACGAGACCTCACCTCCCGGCACAAGCTCGCGGATCCCCGCCACAAGCGCAGGGGCACGGTGCTGCGGCCGGTACTTCCAGCAAGATGACGGCGCGTACACGCCCGAAGACGGAAACGTGACGGCGTTTAAGCCGGGCGGACGTCGCGGCAGCTACGTGGCTGGCCGCATTCAAGATTTGGGCCCTCGATTACGAGCCCGTCGTGGCTCGAGACTTGTTGGTCATTTTCTCGGCGTGCGACGCTCTTCTTACGCACTTTATCACGCACTTTGCTTCTGGAGTTGCCCAGTGCCGCCCTCCCGTGAACCATGAAGGCCTCGAACAGTGGTTCGCTAATGTGCTTAGCACCGCACCAGGGCACTGGGGGAAGGGAGAGGGGCGAGCGGGAAGTGGTGGTGGCATCTCTTGTGTTATGCTCTCCCGCGTGCATGGAGTGTTTAGTGCTGCGTATGCATTCCACGGGACTGCAGTTCCCGGTGCCTAGATGCCTTCTCATATGTTATCTCCACTTTTTTGCTGTATGACTACCATGTTCCCGCAACGCTCGTACGTCCGTAAAAAACCCGCAAAGAAGAACGCATCAACAGAAAGCTACATCTGACCGACTTTTTCCTGTCCTCCTTTTCACTCATCGAAGAAGGCGCGGAGACTGGCTCAGAGTTTCCATGCAAACTTGGAGAAATCGTGGTGGTGGAGCAAGAAAAAGTCAAAGCACGCAACAGTGAGAAATACACCGTCAAGAAGCGCCAAGTCAGCCGCATGCCGCCAAGTGTAGCAGACCGTCAGGGCAGCGGGTGCCGCTCACGGCGGTGGCGGGGATGCCGCGCACTCTGCACGCATGCATGCAGTGGTGGCTGTCAAGCCGTTTTTCCGGGACCATCCACTGGCAGAAGCTCAATGCGGCACGCCAGCCCACCCGCCCGCGCCGCCGCGGACACAGTTGCAGCCCGAGACACCCCGCAGCGTGGCGCGAGCCGAAAATATGGTGTAGGTCGCCGCAGAGTGGCTGATTGTGGCGCGCGTCACCGCACTCCACAAGCAGCGGTGCCGCTGGCTAGCCGAGAACTTCTGAGCGGCGCACCAGGACAGCAGCAGCGTCACCAAAAGAAGGTATCAAGCTGCGCCCTATGATGGCTATCAATGCGGCGCAAAAGGGTGGCTCTCCATGCATAGCGGGAACACGGAGATGTGAGGTGGTATGGATCGTGAAACCAGGCTCTACGGAAGCGGCCGGCGGGAGGATGGGGGGCAGAGTGAGGGGGGGGAGGGGGGGGTGCAACTCCGTGTCGTGGGCAGGAGACGAGGGGAGAGGGGGGCGGGTGCCTCGACACCGCCAGCACGAGAGTTGTCGCTGACACCCTCGGCACGTGCCGCCGCAATTGGCGTGCTGCCGCAGTACTTGCGTGCATGCGAATGATGAACCAACCGGCTGTGGCAGCTGAAGTACCTGCCAGAAGTGCTAGAGGTCACAGAGTCTGTTTTGGACCGCTCACGACACTGGGAGTGCCTGAAGTCCTCAGCTGGGGACTCGTCATGACCAGCAGCGTGGGTGCCGGATTGATCCTGCAGGATACACAATTGCATGTCAAAAAGCGGAGCGAACGGATTTCTTGCTTTTCTCTGCAAGGATCAAATGGAACATCGATATCGACGAACAACATGCCAGAAACCAACGCAGCAGCATATCATACTGTTTCGAAACAGAAACTCAAACCAGTGTGGCATTTCGCACAAAATGTCTCAGTGGCTCATGAGGCAAACGGCATCCACCCATACCCACTTTTGACGGCTCTGCATTACTTGTACCTTCCGGCGAAAAGCGTCTCACGGCACAGCCAACGCCCCCGGGTCCCGGCGCTCAGTCGCTCTGAGCAGAATATTTCGTGTACTTTTCTGGGTATGTAAGCTACTATGATGAGCGCCTGCCGGCGGGCAGACGTACACCTCCCAAAAAGACCAGCGCCTGTACGAATGGTCGCTCACGTTTCCTGAGCAGCCTCCATGCCAGCTTCTTCGGGCACAGCAGGCTACAATGAACAGCGCCTACCGGCACGAAAAGCCCCAGAAAAGAACCAGCGGCCGGGGGATCGAGCACCGCCGTGGCCTGAGTAGACTTCATGACGCTTTTTCAGGCACGACAGGGTACCATGAACAGCGCATACCGGCGGGAAAAGCCCCAAAAGAAACCCAATGGCCGTGGGACCGAGCGCTAATGTGGCCTGAGCAGCCTGCATGCCGAGGATAGCGGGCACAAGAGGCGACGATGAACAGAGCCTGCCAGCGCGGAAGCTCCCAAATCGCGGCCCAACGGGCAGGGTCTCAGCTCCTACATCGCTTCTTCTCCTTGCGAGGGACTCGGTCTCTGTGTCTTACACGACACCGGACAGTGCTCTCGAGCGCGGCGCTTAGCCGCCTTGAGGAAAGGTACATTCTAGTAGGGTTCCGAACACAACTCGACATCCAATATGTTATCACAATTGCAGGTTTCACAATCGCCAAACATGAGTCTCCTTCTCAGCATAATCAGCCGAGTAACCGAATTATTGCACTTCAGGAAAGCTTCCCATCTCAAGTGGCACCCGTCAGTTCATTCATGCTGACTATATTGTCATTTCTAGGCTGCCTCCTTGCGTGATTGTTCCCACTCGAGCGATCGTGCCGATTGACTGACGCAATTCGCCGATTCCCAGCGCTCCATTGGGAAACAGGAGCCGATCGACGGTAAAGGCAACCAATCGATCTCGTCACTAGCGCATGCTATCGCACACTTTCTCTGAATGTCATTTGGGCTTCCTATCCCTGCTTCCCGCTCCTTCAATTGCGTTTCCTGGAAGGGATAACTGAGAGACGCTGACCGACGTCTGAACCTAGTGTGGCAACAAAGAAGGCGCGAGCAAATGCCCTGTAGCAACACAGACAATACAAAATAGAAGGACCCAAAGGGTCTACCTTCCGAGAGGACCTGAGCGGCGCAAAGGCGCGCAAAGGCTAGGACTCGAGAGGGACACCAAGATCTAGATGGCGAGCCAGACGGGGCCGCGCGGGCAGTGGCCGGCACCATGATAACTACACGAAAACAAACGAGAAAGAGAGACGAAGTAGTAACCACGGTTCCCAATAGGGGGGGCAAAAGTATGGACTTAGCCCCGGCCAATTGCAACATCTAGGGTTGGTGAGCACGCCCCAGACGTGCTCACGCCCCGGCATGGGGGGTTCTCAAACTCGTGATTTAGGGCGTGTCACGCCCTCACACCCCGCTTTCCAGGGGCGTGCTTAGGGCGGGCTTGTTTACTGCCGAACTGAAAGTCTAATAAATCGTGGAGGATCTCGCATCAGACAGGTTTAGGTCATTGATTTTCATGTGGGACACCCATCTTGTGAGATGAACGAACACTTGCCGGACATCGGCATGATGCCTACTGTCGCATTACTCAGCCCGGTCCAACCCCTTTCGCTGGCCAGGAGGCCGATGGGGCGCCGGGCGACGCGGATGACGTGTCACGCCCTGGTTCGGACAGGTGGCGCTGTCCTTGCTGGTTGGGATCTTGATTGATTGTGGGTCGTTTGCAGTTGTATGTCAACTGCTTGAATTATCTGCTTTACAGTAGGGGGGTCCACTGGTATGGATCCCCAGATGTCCGCCATGGGGAGGCTACTATGTGGGATTCGGGGCAATTTGGGCCCGATTGCTCGGATAGCTTGAGGGGACAGCGGGGCGCGCGTGGCCCGGCATCCCCACAAAAAAATAACTGCGTTCTCACCTCCTTCCTCCCTCTTTGCGCCTTCGGGTGTTTTCCTAGGTGACCGTGTCACCGGGCGAGAGTAGAGCAAGGGTGTGCGGGTGGGTTCCCTCAGCTGAGCAGGTGTCCCTATCTGTTTCTGTGGGCTGGGGTGACACGGCGTTTTATGCGACATCTACATTGTGCGCATCATGCCGACGCCCAGACGGCATGGACATCTCTGATGGTGTACGTTCCATGCTACGAGCCATGCCCACTACGTCAGCAAAGAGAGCTGAGCTTGTGCCTTCAGTGATGCAGAAGTCCCGCTTCATAGACCCATGGGGCTGTTCCATGGTCATGCTTCTCCGGAATAGAGGCCAGTAGAACCCAGGTGCAGTCGCCGCGTCCGTCTGGCATGACGGCCGACTCATAGAACCGATGTGGTGCCTGGATTTCATAAAACCATCGAAAAAGGGGGCTATGAGTCGATCTATAGGGGGGCTACTTTGGGCGTGATGGGCGCGCTGATCGAAAAAAGGGCACGTTTGGGCGTTATTTATCGTGATTTAGCGTGTCACGCCCTCACGCCCGCCAAAATTGCTCGTGCTCACCAACCCTATCCGAACCACATGGTTTGCAGTTGGTCCAGTCTGGCCCTGCACTTGTTCCGGAGGTAGGCGATAAACGTAGCCCCCTTCCATGTCTAAAATTGTAATCTGAACCTAGGTTGTCGACAGCGCGGTTTCGGCAGACTGTCACAACTCCCTTTTTCAGAGTACACGCATTTTGTCAACGCCGGCGACGAGCGCTGGATGACAGATTGAGGGCTCACGCGTAGAGCGGTGTCGCCACCTCGACGGACACAGATCTGCCATGGACAGCTTGTCACCCACCCGCGTCGCTTCGAGCGCCTCGCCGTCGCCCTTCCCGCATTGTTTTCGTATCATCCAGCTGCTGCGTGCGCGCCATGTTTCTGCACGCCCACTGCCGTATGCGGCCGTACATGCCATGCGTTCTCCTGCTTCCGATCACCTCTCAAAGTGGAGCCAGGAACCTCGGGCTGTGCGCTGGCTTGCTTTTTTCTACCTCCAGAGAGGCATGTCACATACTTTTCTCGGCTGTACGTTTCGCTTGAGTTTGAGGACGGGATGGGGCCGACGTTCTTGACGGCGCTTTTGGGGCGAGTACCTCCTGGCACACACCGTCGACCACACACCGCCGGTTGTACACTACTGGCCACACACCTCGTGCCACAGGCTGTCTGATGACCAATTTTGCGTCATTCGGACTTGACGAGGAAACTGGATGATTCTCCAGGCCAGCGTCTCACATATTCGCCGACATATCCAGGGCCCGGCTGCTTGAGGGACGCCGTTTGTGTCAAAAAATGTCGGGCTACTTGACTGTGGCACACTCGCAGAAGGTCAGAGCAAGCTCAGCGGTGCGGATCCTGCACCAAACTATAGTGCAGCACCAAATTATGGTGCGGAAGGGTGCCCAGCGGTCAGATTTATAGTGCACGATCCGCACCAAGTGTTGGGATGGTGTCGATCCGACACCATAATCCGGTGGTTTGGTGTCAGATCTGCACCATCCCAACGTTTGGTGCAGCGTATGGGGGAAACCCGCGATCGGAAAGAGTCAGGCCATTGAAATGCGACCAAATGTAGTGCATGATTTTGTGCCACGACGCTCGCAATCCCGAGCTGAGCGCTCTGCGCGTGCCAAGTGTCAAAACTCCTCACTGCCACACCATCTTTGAGTGCCACGGTGTTGATCCAACATGCCTTTCCAGGCAGCCAGGGTGGGGCATGGCAAAGGCATGAAAGGGTGTTGTGCTTTTCAAATCATCACCTCGCACTGCGAGAAAAGAGACTGATCGCCGCCGCGGCCGCCACCGTGTGGCAGCATGGCCACACGGAGGCCATCTGGACTTGACAGCTGATGGGGCCATTAAGTGGAAGGCCCACAGGCGGACACGCCGTTGAGGCGGGTCTTGCTCGGAGCTCGCCTAAGTGAGGCTGAGA
>Ga0209093_1002199_pt1 | contig 10993 bp, 15 predicted proteins | sample SidtaG_4_FD_187450 | JGI IMG/M metagenome (GOLD analysis project Ga0209093, IMG submission 187450) | Marine algal microbial communities from Sidmouth, United Kingdom - Sidmouth_Male1 metaG (SPAdes) (version 2) | ecosystem: Host-associated > Algae > Red algae > Unclassified | place: Sidmouth...
CGTGCAAGGATGTTTACATTGCTGGTGTGTCCGCTCGGCGAGGTTCTCGGGTCGGGATACGTGGGCAGCCGCCCCTGCGTCGTGTCTCACCTGCACCTGGTGTAGCAAGGGCCATGAATCACGCATGTGCTTGTTGGACAGGGCTCAATACCAGACATCTGACCACACAAACCCCCCTCTTTTTGCCTGCCGACGCGGGCGGCGGCGCAGCCAGGTTGTTTCTTGTCTGGACAAGATTGGCCGCAGAGCAGGGCCAGACAGCTGAGCACACGAAGCCCCCTTTTTTTTGCTTGGCTGACGCGGGCGGCCGCGCGGCCAGGTTGTTTATTGGCTGGAGATGAATGGCCGCAGAGTAGGGTCCATTGGCGGCCCATAGGCTTGTTTTCACGCTGCGCTGCGTGCGCCGACGTGGAACGGACATACGCCGCAAGGCCACAGAAGGCGAGAGAAGCATCCAGGCGGGTACATCGGTGGGGGGTGCGAGAGGGGCATGGCTCTGTGATCCGACGGCATTTTAGCACCCTGCTGGGCGCCGACGAGGACCTGAACGCACGCCACCCACCGTTGCCCCCGACTCGCCGGACCCCACTCCCACGCTGTGCCTGCTGCCACAATCAGCTCTACCTCACCCCATCGCCCATCGCCATTGCGATGTCGTCGCCCTCGGGCGATGGTGCTGAGGCCCGCCAGACGCACACATCCTTTGTGGCCACGCACGTGGCCAAAGTTGAGCGCGCTCTTCGTGAGCTCGGCAACGGGGCCTCCACTGGGGGCCCGATGCCTGCGGAGACCACCGGCGCCGGCTACGATGCGGACGGCCGCCGAGACGGGGGCCCGATGCCTGCGGCGCCCACCGGAGCCGGCGACGATGCGGCCGGCCGCCGAGACGCCGCTGCCGATGACGACGCGGCTGTTGCGGCGGCCACTGTGGCCGCCGCTCAAGTCGCACGCAAAGGAGGGGCAATAGACGCGCAAGAGGCGGCCAACGTTCGCGGTCAAGCGGCGGTGCACGCGGACGCTGACGGTGCTGGGGACAAGGCTGGCGTCGGCCTGTCGGCGGGACGCATTGTTGGTGACGGCAAGGGCAACGGAATGAGCAAGGACGACGCCGGCCTGTGCGTTTCTCGGGGTCCTGCCTTCGTGGCGTCCAACGCGCTGTCCGCTTATGAGGGTCCCGCACTTCTCATTCCGAACGAGCCTGTTGAAGCGGCCTCGACCCTGGCCGACCACGTCGGCAAGCGCAAGGCCATCGCGGGCCCGCTGGCATGCGAGAGAGTGGGTGGTAAGAAGGTTAAGGTGGAGGGCGACGCGGCCTGGAACGAGGCCTGCAGGGAAGCCGGCACCTGCGTGACGCAAGGCAGCATGGCCGACCATCGGCCAGCGAGGCCCGACGAGTTCAAGGCGGCCGCGATGGCTGTTGAGGCCATTGGCACGAGCGCGGCGGCGTTCGAAACACAGATGGATAACCTCCGCGCCCTGTCGGCGCCGCACTACACCGTCATGCGCCTGCTCGCCACCAAGACTGCCGCGGTAGAAAAGCACCTCGCTTCTTCGGGTAAAACGTAGCGCACGGCTGTTCGCTGGGCCGCCGCGTGCCACACGGCGATGTCGGCCCTTCACAAGGAGCACCAGGGCACCCTCGTCCGCGCCGCTCTGACGTCCACGGCGACGGCCATGTTGCCTTTCGAGGCCGACACGGCCGCCAACCACGTCGCGGGAAGTGATGGAGCGGCCTCTGCGGCCGGTCGCACAGCCCCGGAGGCGGCGGCGGCGAGCGACAGTGTTGCCAGTGACGTCATTCTCGTTGGCGCCTCACTGGCACGGGACAAGTTGAAGCTCGGCACGGCCGAGAGCACGGCCGAGACCGCGCGTGACCGCGTGCAGCAGGACGCAAGTCAACTTGGTGACTAGGACCAGGGCGACAAGCAGGGCCCTCGCCGGGCCGGCTGTGGTGGCCAGCGTTTGGCCTACGGACGTCTCTTTCTTTGGGTCGAGCCTCGCGTGCCCTGGCGCGCGAATGAGGATAGGGGGGGGTCGACCGCCGACGAGGTGAGCCGCGACGATCCATGGTACGTGTGGACCGCCCTGGTGTGATCATGGTGCATGTGGACCGCCCTGGTGTGTTAGGTGAGAGGGGGACAGCGGGGGAGGAGGGTCCGCGCTCGCCAGGTCTCGTACCGAGGCCCCCGGTTGGCCTTCCTTGTATTAGTTGCGGGTTGTTTGTTTTTGTCGCGGTGGAGGGCCAGCACCCGCTTGGGTTGGCGCGTACTGTGTTCACATTGTCTTTTTGGGTGGTGGGGGGGACGGGACCGCCCTTTTCGGGCCTCGCACGGAGGCCCAGGCGCAGCCGTCTTGTACGTGTTCTTTTTTTCATTGCATTGGTGTTAAGTGGGCGTTGAGGAGGAGGGTGGGCGTTGAGGAGGAACAGGGCGGCGTACGGCGCTTAAAACAATGTGGTGTTCTCTTCTGCGTTCCTTCGTTCATGCAGTGTTGCGGCCGCCCTGTAGACGTGGCGGCCGCCTGGGCGCCCTTCTTCCCTTGCGTAGGTGGCCGACCGGCCGCCAAATTCCTCATCCGTTGCGGTGGCGGCGGGCGACGCGCTCGGCGGTAGCGCCGCCGCTGTCGCGGCGTCTGCAGCCGTCGGCGGTGGCGGCGGCTGTGGCGGCGGCAGCAGCGGCGACTGTGAGGGCGGCTGCAGGCCGCGCCGCACGCGGCCACTGCCGCTTGCCGCACACGCTGTTGGCGCGGCGCGGTGGTGCCGCTGGCGGGAGGGGTACTTGTGTGCGTTGTCCGACGGGCGACGGAGGGGGGGTAAAGCGTCGCCACCCGCGGGGGGGCTGCCGCCCCGCGATACGGGCGGCGGCAGCGTGAGCCACAGTAAAGCGACGCCACCCGCGGGGGGGCTGCCGCCCCGCCATACGGGCGGCGGCAGCGCGAGCCCCAGCAAAGCGCCGCCACCCGTGGGGGGGCTGCCGCCCCGCCATACGGGCGGCGGCAGCGCGAGCCACAGAGAGCAGAAGCTGCGCATCTTCGGCCGCGACGGGGCGATACTGTGGAAGCTGAGACGCGGCCGCGTCAGCAGGAGCGAATCAGCATAAGGCCGCCAACGGGCTGCCGCGCGGCCGTTATTGCCGCGACTTGCAATAAATGAATGAGGTGATGGGATACAATTTCGGTAGATCAGATAGAATAACGCAAATCTCGGCTGGCGTGTGATGCGGTTGCAGCACGCGTCGCAAACGAAAAATAGGCGGATCAAGTGGGGTGGTGTGCCTCCACGACCGAACCACAGGCGGTGCCCAAATCTAGGTTTTGGTGGACCGACTCGATCTGAGACCCACTGGCACCAAATACGTTGTGGGCGGGACAGCGGCGTTGAGCCCTTCCTGACGCAGGGCACCCAGTGTCAGCCAAACGGTCCCCCAACGTGAGCGGGAGGGACCATCAAGAAATAGGAAAAGATGCTCGGAGCTCCACTCAGGGCTGTGCACGTGCAAGGATGTTTACATTGCTGGTGTGTCCGCTCGGCGAGGTTCTCGGGTCGGGATACGTGGGCAGCCGCCCCTGCGTCGTGTCTCACCTGCACCTGGTGTAGCAAGGGCCATGAATCACGCATGCGCGCTCTGTTGAGCCCCAAAATCAGACGGATGGCTACCCGAACCGGCCTGTTTCTCCCTGACCAGTTCAGATGGGCGCCAGGGCCGCAGCAGGTCAGCCCTTTTGGGACCGTGTGACAGCGCCGGGCTGCCAGCGAGACAGAACAGTCCCGAGAGACGAGCGCGACAGGCGCAGCAAGCCGTCCCCCATCCTCACGAACCGGGCTGTCGAAGGCAGCTCGCATGGTCGCTTCTCTGGGCCCCGCGCGTGGGGCCCGCGGCGAGCCTTTTTGGCCACGGTCTCGCATCGCCCAATGGCCGCTAACCGCGCACCGCTAACAGCAGGCCTCCGCACGCTAGCAGCAGGCCTCCGCACGAGGGGTGGTTTGAGGGCCATCAACAGGCCATAAATGCGGGGGGTAGGGTGTTGGTGCACGGAGGGCACGGCGCAGCGTCACTCGTTCCTGTTGCCAGGGTGCCGTGGTCGCCTTCGCGCTCCCGACGCACCACGATCGCTCTACGGGCGCCAGCACTTCTGGTTGGGACGAGTTTTGTGGAGCGAACTGCTGCAGGCGCTGTAGCGACGCCTTGTTTTGCGACCTGGCAGCGACGGGGACGGCGGACGAAGCTCGGCACGTAGCTACTGACGCTACGGCATCCCACGATGGCTGATTCGGCGCCCCCAGCCGCATCACCCGCCCCCTCATCCCCCACGCCCACGATGGCCGGCAACTCCACGGCCACGCCGTCCGCACCTGCTGACTCCTCCAGTGCTCCGGTTGCCGACAACTCCACGGCCACGCCGTCCGCACCTGCTGACTCCTCCAGTGCTCCTGTGGCGGCGAGTGCAACTGCAGAGAAGGCCGCCCCTGCGTACACCCCTCGCCCGGCACATGGGCCCCCTGCTCGAGCAATCACGAAGGCCCAGCTCCAACGGGGCCTACGTAGCATCTGCACCCAGTGCGAGCGCGCGCAGTCCGTGAGCTCCAACTTCTTAATCTTCCCGGACCGGTGCCCGTGCCCGTGGACGCGCCGGCCCTCGCCTCATCCGGGCTGGGGCTGGCGCTGGATTGGCAGCCAGCCCGGCTATTTAGGCCACACAGTGGAGCGACGGGCTCAACGCCGGCCTTGTTTCGTGCGCCGCCTTGCACTCACTGTCGGACCTCACCACCCCACGTGTCCCCCGTGGTGCCCGTGCCCCTGGGCGTGACCGACGCGAATTGACCTTCCCCCGGACCGGGACGGCAACTTTGTGACCGTCGACTGGGAGGAGTGGCAGCGGCGTCTGTCGGAGGAGCGAGGCGCGGCAAAGGCGCGGACCGCACATTGCTGGATCCAGGTACAAACGTGGCCCAACGCGATCGGCGAGCGCGGATTGCGGTGGATTGACGTCAACAAGCCACAGCCGCCCGAGTGGTGGGAGCCGCAGCTACTGGGCCCACTGCCCCCACGACGCCGGTTCTAGCCTCCCTTATCGCCGCCACAGGTGTTAACGTTCTGTGTCTTCGCCGCCGTTGACCTGCAAGTCCCTGCCGTATCCCAAGCCCGCACTGGAGCCCGAGCGCGAGCCCGAGTCCACGTTGACCACCACGGCGACCAAGACATGGCCAGCTCCCTCACCAATCCCGCCCCATCGTCGACTTCACGAGACCAAGACGGCCAGAACATGGCCGGCTCCAACCCCAACTCCCACCTGTCTTCCCTTGCACAACATCACGGCGGCCAGAGCGTGGCAGCACAAGGACAACATCTCGGCTGCCAGAGCGTGGCCGGCACTACAAGCGACACCCCCCCCGCTGCCCCTTTTGGCGCTCCCACGCAAGAAGGGGCGCGTCAGGCAGACGATGAGGTCCTTCTTATGCGCCCAAGCCCACCACCCCAAGGCCCAAGCGCACCACCCCAAGGCCCAAGCCCACCGCCCCAAGGCCCTGATGCCGCGCTGGCCGCCGTTGTTGGCAGTCCTCGCGGCGTGCGAGGCGTCTCCTGGATTCATGTCGAGCGCGAGGTCCTCTGGTCCGTGTACGTGGATGCCACGCTCAACACGGAAGTTGGCACTGACCAGCGCCTCGACACCTTCAAGGAGGAGTACAGCGTCCGCTTCCGCGCGCGGCTGCCAGATGATATGCCGCGGTTAGAGCGCCGCCGCTCCCGCTCCACGTCAGCAATCCACAAGGAGCTCAGCTACAACATCTTCCCCACGGTCGACCGCTTCAAGAACTGATACGTGGCGGTGCTGAGATACAAGCTGACTGGAAACCCATCGCCGGCGGATGTTTGCAATGCCTCCCTGGCCAAGTACTATGGCATGAGCCCCTACGAGGGCTTCAAACCTGAAGTTGTGGCCAAGCTAGACGACCAGCCGCTACGCCTATGGAACGTGCTGAAGAAGCTCGACCGCTTCAGTGGCGCTGCCACTATGGAGGCGCTGGGGGGTCTACGACGTTTGGCTCCCGATTCCGCAGAGGAGAAAGATGAGGAGGAGGACCTGTTCAACGTGCCCACGAGCTCTACCTACGCGCGCGCCAGGAATCAGCGCCGGCAGAGTGGCTTTCAAGAGCGGCCTATTGGTACCGAGGCCGCCAAGGCCTGTTCACGCATCGAGGCCGCACTGCAGCGCGAGTCGGCTGCGCACAAGACGGCTCTAAACTCCATCGCCCAGTCGGCAGCTGAGCGCAGCACTGCGGCTTTTTGGTAGTCACGTATGGCCGCCAACACTGAAGAGGGTCGCACTTGGTGGGCGCGCGAGGCAAGCCGCCGACTGCGGGACGAACCTGATGGCCATCCCGTGGCCAACACCAACGCTCCAGATGAGGCCGAGGAAGCCGAGATGCAGCAGGCGATTGACGCGACAGCTGCTGCGGTTGCTGTCAGCGGCCGTGGACGCGGAGGTCGTCGTGGAGGTGGAGTTAGGCGCGGAGCTGGACGCGGTGGACGCGGTCCCCGTGGCCGCGGTGGCGCTCGCGGGCGCGGTGCCCGTGCCTGCGTGCGCAGCGGAGCTCCCGGCCAACGTGAGCGCCGAGCTTTGCCCTTAGTGTCTGACGATGTGGAGGAGGCCGGGTCCGTCACGGAGACTGACTCGGATGCCGGGTTCCCGGCAGCTGAACTCGACCTGAACAACGTGCCCATCGACGACTTTGAGGAGTACACTGTGGCAACGCCGCCACCGCCGCCGACGACCATGACAGCACCATCGGCGTCTATCGAGGACGCCGCAAGCGCTGCTGCGGCAATGGTCCTGGCAACGGCAACACTGCGCAGCAGCAGCGCTTCTGGTGCCGACAACGGGGGAGATGCCGTCGACGGGGACAAGGGCGATAGCTGTTCGGGTGCGGCGCCTGGCGGCCGCGCCCGTCTCGGCCGCGCCGGCGTCACCGGCTCCCGGCCCCCCCTGCCACCAACCCTACGCGCGGCCTCCACTCGAGGCCATTCGAGGCATGCCGCCAAGAAGCAGCTGTTTTTGGACAGAGCGCGCGCAAACGGCATGAGCATCGAAGAGTGCATCGTCAACGGCATGGACTGGGGCTCATCGAGCGATGGAGACAAAGACGAAAATGACAACGACGGGGAGTAGTCCTAGGCCTTCATCGACGAGGCCAAGACCAAAGAGGGTACCAAGTGTTCGCTGTGGACTGTGTGGCGCAACCAGTATGCCTTCGTTTGCTTTGTTGTTTGCTTGTATTGTTTGCTCGCCGCGCCCTGTGTGGCCTACATTGACTACCAACTCTGCAGCTGCTCGTGGTGCCGTGCTACTCCATTTCACGGCTGTGCTGTACAGCGCATGCCACGTACGCGTAGTAGATATAAGCCTTTCCTTTTCTTTACCGTGACTTTTTCTGTCGGACACTTCAATGTTCTTGCCTGCTCCCAGATTTTCAAGATAGATGTCTGCATCCACAATCGCTAGATGAAAGCCTTTCTCCAAAACATTCCGCACTTCAACTGTTGCAAATGAGTTCCAAATCGGCCTCTACAACCCCGCCGAGGTCGATTTGGAACTCTTTTGCAACAGTTGGAGTGCGGGATTTTTGGAAAAACGGATTTAGAACTCTTTTGCAATGCAGAACTTTTGGGAGAACGGCTGTATCAGAGGTACTGTGGACTGAGACATGGGATCCTTCCCCGCGCCAGCATCATCTTGCAGGGGTGACGCGCGGTCGCCTCATGTTTCCTCTCTGCACGCCGTCACACACACGCCCCTTCCCTCTTGCCCGAACTCGCTGGCTCCCGGCGCGTAGTGGAGCACCGTTCCCCCCACCCCGTCTCCCCACCCGGTCTCCCACTCCCCTCTGCTCTGACAGACCTCCACAGCGCCGCGGTCGTGGCCGCCTTGAGAACGGCGTGGTGACGGCGGTGGCGCCGGCGTTTTCCGTGGCCCCGCTTTCGGGGGGGGATGCCTGGCTTTACCGTGGCGGCTCCCGCTGTGTGGCCGCCGCGTGACTTGGTGGTGCGTACCTCGCGGACGTTTTGGGACGCGGGGCGGCCTCGCCGGCCGCGGCGCCCACCGGCCGCGGCGCCGGCCACAGCACTGGCAGTGCACCGTGTGGCCGTGGCGGCGCTCGAGTAAGCGCGGTCGTCTCTTCGCCACCGCGGCGGGATCGATGCTGACGCGAAAGCCGCAGCAAAACGAGTGGTGGTGCAGCGCGCAAGCCGCAGCAAGAAGAAAGAGAACAGTGTGTTCAAGGAAAAAAAAAACCGGCAAGCGGAAAAAAAAACCTTTGTGTAACAGCGGTACGTTGTCATAGACACACACAACGCCAAAATCCTCACTCCGCGGCCCGCGGCAAGCGCGCAAAAGGTGCGAGCAGGCGGCCGCGGTCGGCCCAAACGTGCTCCGCCAAGTCCGAGAGCAGCGAGAGGTGACTGCTGGTGCTCTTGGCCTCTTTCTCGGCCATGTACATGTACCGTGCGAAGCCCACTCTGGGGCCTTTACCGTCGGCTACATTGGTGAGGTCATTAGAAGACTGCGCCACGCCCCACACGCAGTCATATCGAGGCCGAGCATCCTTGGTGAAGCTCGCCGTCCGCCCGCCGTCGCTATCTGGTCGTTCTTCTCCTTCGGATGCGGCCACTCGCACTTGTGAAACAAAGCCGTGGCGCTTGTGCTCGACGGCCATGTTGTGCAAGATGGCGACTGCCTTGGCCCTCTTGATCTAGCGCGGCACGGACATGTACCGCGCCGGATACTTGGTGATGCACCACCGCGACCACCACACAGCGTAGAGACGCTCGGCATCCTTGCGCACAGCCTCTTGCAGGCGATTGTACACCACTAGTTGGGGAGTATCAGGCTTCGGGTGAGGCAGAGAAAACAGGGCATATCGCGGGTACCCGGCATCGGCCACGTAGCACAGCAAGCGACGGGAGCGGCCGTTCAGTGTGTAGCTATACGTCCTTGGCGGCCAGACCCCCGCGTTCACGTCCAGCATCAACGGAGAGCAGGCCAACACGTTCTTGTCGTTGTAAGCCCCGGGACACCCAACAAACAAATGTCAGATGTAGAGGTCCTCATCGCACACGGTCTCAATAACAACGGAGCGCTTACCTTTGCGGTCCAGGTACTGCCCGCCAAGGGCCTTAGGGCACTTGGCCCACTGCAAATGTGTGCAGTCGATGGAACCGATGCACCCCGGCATACCGCGGGCCGCGTTACGCGTCAGGATGTGCTCCAGCTCTTCGTCCGTTGGAGGTCGTAGGTACGTCGGCTCCCACTTGTGGATGATGAACTCCGTCAGGCGCTGCGTGGCCTCTCCAATGGTCGAGCACGACAGGCGGCAGTACTCGTCTGAGCGATCAAATGGCTCGCCGTAGGCCAGAACCCGCAAGGCAGCCGCCACCTTCTGGATCGCGTGGGACTGTGGGCGACCGGTAGCGTTGACGGTGCGCCTCCAGTACGGCTGGTCGTGGATGGCGCGGAACAGCCGGTTGAATACAGGCCTCGGCATCCGGAAGCGCTCCTCGAAAGAATCCTCACCATAAACAGGCGGCTCCCCGTCGACGCCAAAATAGTCACGTAGAATTGAGTACGCGCCAAGGTCAAAGTCGCGCCGCCGATTGGGTCGGCGCCCGCGCCGAGAGCCTCCCACACGCTTGCGCACACGGCCCTCAAGGTTGCAAAGCAGCGCACGGCGGACTCCAAAGCGTGCTCGGGCGCCCAAAACGGCGGCCAGCTCGAGCTCGTCACCACCCGCCTCTTCGTCCATTGCTTGCCGGCCGCGCAATGGCCGGACACAGCCGGCCGCGATGAAGATGGGTCCGACGACGGTGGCACTCTTCGTTGGGTGCCATGGCAGTCGATGGGCGGTGGTGCGCGGCGGCGTGCAACACGCGGCCATGCCGTGCGAGAGGCTTATAAATGGTATCCCGACGCTGCCGCAGGTCGCCGTGGCAGCGCCACCGGGGCGCGTCATTTTCGGACACTGATTGGGCTGCTGCCAATAACGGGTTGCGGTCAGCACGTCCCCCTCTGCTAGCCCCAAATAAAGAAAACCAATCGGCTGAATGCCGTGCGGGCAACAGCACTGTGCCTGTCAGGCGCACATGATGCGTGGTAGGGGTCTCTCGAGGCCTCTCTTGAAGTCTGTCAGGACGGCACAATCCAGCCATGTGACGGCCTGCCGAGCAGCACGGGCCGCCACGGGGCTGTTCCGCAGTCAATGACGAATCAGTCCCTTTGGGGCCCTGCGCCACCCTGGCCGGCGCACGGCCTATGCCCGCCGATTGGTTCTGCCACGCCTGGATGCTGGTCTCGGACGCGGTGTCAAGCGTAGCCTTTGAGATGACTCCTTTTGTGAGGCCCGATTCTGCTAGATAGCGACCATTCCTGACGATACTCGGCAGGGGGCGTAAAAACCGCAGAATGACCGTACACGACGGCCGGATGGCAATAGGTGTTGCCAATCGCGCGAAATGATGGATGACCTGTGGCCTGGTCAGTCCGTGCCTGACTGTCTTCTCATGCCCCACGCGACACACACCGGCGGCCGGTTCAAACCCGGCTGTGCGATCAAACGCTGCCACACGTTGCGACGATCGCGGTCGTCAAATGGGATCGTCAGAGACGTGACAGCGCTCGGATTCACGTGAAATGCTCGACACAGTCGCGAACGGGCCGTCGGAAGCCCCGTACAGTCGTTATGCGTTTACATAGCAGGGGTGCGCCGTGAAGTAGCCCTCTATTTCGTGTGTGCGTCCTGCGACTGACGAGTGTAGATTTCTCAAACATATCATCCCGATCGTCGATCGAGGACCCATTTATGTCTGAAAGTGGGGATTCGATTGCCACACCTCCGCCGATCGCTCTCAACTGAGGCCAACCGCGCACCCCACGTCAGTGGCTCATCTGGCAGCCCGCCACCACTGGCACCTCGCCGAGTGCACATAATCGAGGACAACCGCGC
>Ga0209093_1002201_pt1 | contig 10978 bp, 11 predicted proteins | sample SidtaG_4_FD_187450 | JGI IMG/M metagenome (GOLD analysis project Ga0209093, IMG submission 187450) | Marine algal microbial communities from Sidmouth, United Kingdom - Sidmouth_Male1 metaG (SPAdes) (version 2) | ecosystem: Host-associated > Algae > Red algae > Unclassified | place: Sidmouth...
CCGAGAACGTGACACGGTCCTCCATGCGCGCAGCGAAGGTTACCGCCCCCCCGCCGATGCGGCGGCGGGCTGATGCCGCTGCGCTGCTGCCGCCGCCGCCGCACGCCCGACGCCGACCAGGCGCGTGGCGGGGCGGCGGCGGCAACGACGGCGGCGAGCACGGCGGCGCGTTGGTGTGCGTCGCGGGGAGGTGGGGGTTGTTATGGCGGCGCGGTCGGCAACAGAGCGCCACCGCCCCGCCGACGTGGCGGCGGGCTCCTGCCGCCTCGCTGCTGCCGCCGCCGCCGCATCCCATACGCTGACGAGGCGGGTGGCCGGGCGGCTGCGGCAACGACCGCTGCGAATACGGCGGCGCGATGGTGTGCGTGGCGGGGGGGTGCGGGGTGGCGCGGCGGCGTCGTCGGCGGCGGATCGGCACCGCCCTCCGGATGCGGCAGCGGGCCGCTGCCGCCGCGCTGTTGCTGCCGCCGCCATGCCCCCGACGCCAAAGAGGCGCGTGGCGGGGCGGTCGCGGACACGACGGCGGCGAACACGGCGGCACGTTGGTGTGCGTCGCGAGGGGGTGAGGGGTGGCGCGCCGGCGCGGTCGGCGGCGAATCGGCGCCGCCCCGCCGACGCGGCGGCGGGCCGCCGCCGCCGCGCTGCTGCCGCCGCCGCCGCACCCCCGACGTCGACGAGGCGCGTGGCGGGGCGGCGGCGGCAACGACGGCGGTGACTACGACGGTGCGTTGGATATTGCGCTGGTGTGATGGAAGTGGGGAGATTCGACTTAGTGGCGTGGTTGACTCAGTCATGCTTCATATCAGCTCTTATGGGACATACGTACCGTATCGACGCATTGCGGCACGCACGAACCCATGGAAAATCTCTCCAGTGACGTTTTCAAGAATAGAGTTGATGCTTAGCATTGGGAAAGCGTTCTACTGCACCGGGAAGGACAAGCGACGCACCCATCTGCTTCCCACCGAGAACACATCTTCAATGGTGTTGAAGTCGGGTGAGCATAGTGGAAGAACCAGAACCATGACACCGGCTTCTCTAACACCTGCCAAATCCACCTCATCGTGAATGCGAGCACTGTCCAATACAAGTACACATCTATCAGACTGGTTGCCCCACTCCCTCCGCGCCTCCACCGATCTCATGCGAGGAAACGCGAAGTTGCTCAGAAACAACAAAAAGTCGACGGCTGTTTGTCCCGTAGACGGTCGTTTAACGCGCCAGTCCAGAAGAAGATCGTTGGCCATGGCCACGAAGAAGCTTTTCCGAACCCCAGCAGACGATGCAACACACAACTCGTCCCCAACCCCTCGCAGTGACCAAGCCCACCGCCTCTCCGCCGCCCGTCCCACACGATGTGCCTCATCCATGTAGACGCGACAGCCCAGCGGAATTTGCCACTGGGCCTCCACCGAGACAACCCGATTCACTTCCTTGCGAGTTATGAAGGCGAGCTCAACCACATTGCGGGTGTACTCACTGCACGTCAGCACCCGAGCCACGGCTGAGGGTGACATCAAGACGGCCCCATCCACCTGGGCGGAGATCTCGCTGACAGCGTCAGAAATTTCGTCTAGGAAGAGCTCCGGCTGCTCCTCAACCGTTGAGCGCACCGCCTGGCGCAGCTGCGGGTCGTCCATGAAGTTGTCGCGGTGGCGGCTCCACAGAGCAAGGTCATAGTTGTACTCGCAGCCGGTGTCACCAGAATAAGCCCAGGAGCGAGTTGCGGACCTCACGGAGATACTGAGGTCGTGAGCAGCGGCCGCGAAGCTGCGGCCCTGCTGACGCACCATCCGCACAAGGTGCTCCCGCGTCTCCGAAAACTTCATGACGGCGCGAGAGAGTTGCGCAGACCGCGTGGGGATTGGAGTGGGGGGTAGTAGTTGTTGTTCGTGAAACATGGGGCTCGGAGACGGACGAGGACGGGGGGGCGAAAGGACACGCTGTTTTCAACGAGTCAACGGACGACTCGGAGGTCGACGGTCGGAGGAGAAGGCCGCGGAATGGGTACCGACGCCCTACGTTTCCTGGCATCTGCCGGCAGTTTCCTTGCAATCCAGCGCGCTTCCAGGCGAGAGAGGATCAATTTTGTCCAGACTGGGCCAAGATGAGGTCCGTTTGCCCAAGATGGCACACGCTTTACGAGTGGTGTGGTGCAGGACTGCTGTTGTAGTGACATGCCAGTATGGCACACATGCTCTCCGAATCCTGAAGACTACTTTGGCCTTCGCCAAGATAGCTCCCTCAATTGAGCCCTCTGGCGCTGTGCAGGGCCTGACCGAGCGCACTGTCGTTCAATCACAGAATTGTATAATTGTTCGATGTGCTTGCGTTCCCGTTCCAATCGGCCAAAATTGATCAGACTGCAATATCTGTGTTGAATGAGCTGCAATAAAGTTTCACTTCTTAGTTCTTCATTGTTGTGATAAGAGCTGGCAGCCAGGTTTTTGGCTGTCAAGCTGTCAGCTGATGCTCCGGCGACCGCCGTCGTCAGCTTCCGTCCTCATGGCTACTGCACTGAGTACGCCTCGCTCTTGGCAGCACGATGGTTTCCCGGAAGCGGACGCGGTCGGCCGCGATCCGATCGAACAAGGACTCTAGTAATGCTCTTGGTATGTGCTTGCCAACGAGCCTCTCCCCAGATTGTCTAACACGCGTGTTCTTCTTGATGTGGTATTGAGATATGCATTAACATGTTTCTTACCATACCGACAACATATCTGCCCGAGTCTTTTCGTTTCGGTGGCTTGTCTAATTAGGTCGGAACGGCATGCGTTTTTTTTTTCGGTCTTGTTACGTCTTGGGTGGTGAGAAGCCGCCACTTCAATGCTTGCAACCGACTGACGGCGCACTCCCGCCAGCATGCCTCGCGGAGGGAGTGAGACACCCTCGCAGGAGGCTCTTCAGGTGTCTGGGGCGCCCAGGCGTCGTTCTTCGGGTCAGCGCGCCGCTCATGCGCCGACGGACTCGTGTGTCTACGCCCTCTTGCCGGTTGGGCCACACGCGCGAGCCAGCCGATCTTCGGCGGCAAAGTAAGGGCGGGTGGCACCTTCTGGTTGAGAGCCGCGGCGCCTGCTTCGACGGCAGTAGACCTGCCACGCCCTCCCCCTCGGTGGTGGCAATGTGGGGGCAGACGGCGACGCGCCCCCGCAGCAGGCAACGGCGGAGCGCCAGCTGGCGCAGCAGCAGCTAGATGTATTGAACCAGCTAGACTGAGTCGTGTGTGGGAAGAGAAATAAAAAGGGGAAAACACACAAAACAAAGCAATACCAATCGCCTGAAACGTGCAAGTGAGCATGGAGCTGCTGTAAGGACTAGGATCCTTCCCATGAATCATGCTTCAATCGACGCTTGCAAGCAAATCAAAGTCCGCTGGTCCCCTTTTTATCCCGGTTCTGTCCCTTCAATCCGGACGTGTGCCGGCGACGGCAATTATGAGTTTGCGGCTGGGCGGCGGTTGCATCCTCGCGCATTGCTGTTAGCCGAGGACCGTTGATAGTCCACCGATAGTCATTGCGATTTGTGTTGCTTTTGATTGGATGATTGGGTGAGATTGCATCTACGCTAGACCGGTGGGCTTGTTTAGACGGGCCCGTGAGGCCGCCTGGCGCACCCCATTAGGGGGCTGCGTAGACACTTTCCTTGGCCCGACGGTGCTCTAGCACGTGCCACCTGAGGGTACTTTAGCACTGGCTGCGCTCCGGTTGCGGGGCATGCCCGAGCGGACACACTCGACATCACCGCCCCGGTTCCCGTGTTGGGAGCTTCGGTGGGTGGTGTTGGGTGTCCAGCGATTACACTGCATTTCCTCTACAGCCTCGCCGTATCCACAGCATTCCCGGTGTTATTCCTCAGCTGCGCACCTCCACAGCGGGCTCCGTGGGTGCCTCGCCGACATTATGTTTTTCGCCGCAGTGCTCGCTGCCAAATTGTATTGAAAGATGATACGTGTAATCCGGGACATGTGATTGGTTAGATAGCGTTGCGAATCGACCAACGAAATTGTGGGGCTCTGAAGTCAGAAGCCAAATCAAGTCGATTTCAATTCCCCGGTCCCCCCGGCGGTCCCCCTGGCCCGAATGAGGGTAGATTAGTCAAACTTCAGTCCGGCGCGATCGTCGGGAAAGTGGTGCACAGGCTGATTATCTGTACTGGCTCCAAGACCCTCAATCTTCAACTTGCCTCCGAACGCCTCCAGTACTTGGTGAAATGGCATGTACTAGACCATATTCAACCGCCCTCCACACTGCAAGACTTCCAACATAGTACAGAAACGATATTCGCATTTTAGAGCTCGGCGAACCCCTGCACGCTCCCAGTATAGACAAGAACTGCGTCCTAGACACAAAACGTAGACCTCCCTGGCCACAGAACGTCACGTAGTGCACGGAGAAGCATTCACCCGTCCACGGACCTGCCGTCCACGTCGAGCTGCCCTGATCGAGTGCGTTGCAAGGCATATGGTGCTTTGTATTGGGCTTCCTTGTGCTTCCTGGGGGTTCTCTTACCCCGCCTTGCCTCAGCCCGTACCTACAAGAGTAGAAACGAGCAAAGGCCAGCAGAAGAGAAGAAAAGCGCAGAATCGCAGTGAAATCAGCGTAGAACAACCAGGAGAGGGACGGAAGCACAAACGTCCAAAATCCACCGAGTCAGTAGTTGCTCATAGTATGCGGAGAACCACATCGTCCAGTGAAGAACAGTAATAAGACGATCACATGAAAGAATGATGGTACAAAAAGGAGTCGAGCCAGCACCAAAAGCATGCAGTTGGTAAGAGGCGCTGGCGTGGGTCGGCGACGGCGCCCGTCATGCGGACGGAAGCCACCAGGTGGGCGTCGGTGCTCGTGTTGGTGGCCCCTGTTTGCTGTGAAGCCGTCGTGCGCGGGGTGGGGGGGGGTGCGTCCCGCCGATTCACAAAGTGGGGCGCGTCGCCCCAGCGGGCGCCCCGCGCCCGTGCTCCGGCCTTATGTATGTCCCTGATGTGAGGAAGGGGGTGCCGGAGGCAAGCGGCGGCCGTGTCTGACCCTGGACAGGCCTGGCTGAGTCAAAGAAGACCGCTGCCCCGGCATGCTTGACAGCTCTGAGCATGGTCAGGAGTCATCCAGCTGCGTATTCGTAGAGCACTTTCGGCCGCCTGACCGCGGCACAAGTGTAGATGTGTGACCCTCTGAGATGTTGATTCTACGTGCTGGACGCTGGTGGGTTCTGGCAGTCTGCGGACGCCCGTCCTAGACTGATGTGGGACAAACCGTCCTGACCGGACGTGGCACGATCCGAAACGACGACGACACACCCGAATTCCGTGTGTCCGCGTCACTTGTAGCCTGCTTCAGCAGGGGCTACAAGTGCACAATTCTGGGCCAGTTTGCCTGGTACACCCCACCAGGGACACCAAGAGGGACTTGTAGGCCACATTCTGCCCCCCCCCCGCACCATATGACGTGCGTTCGGCACCCGTAGCTCGGCCTCAGATGCAGTTCACCTCCGAATTGATGCCAGCATGGAAATCGGGCCTGTAGTATATGAAAGAAGCTCTCGTACGTGTCTTACTTAGAACACGTCTAGTATGCGGCCCACTTTGCAGACGGTGTGACGGAGTTGGAGCCTGCGGAGCCACGGGCTACCCCGCGGGGGGCTCAGTTCCCCATGGGCGCCGACGGGTCGCGGCGGGCGCGTGTGACCCTCGGGGCCTTTTTGGCCCCACACCTAGGCAGGGTGCAAACACCGCCCCGGCAAACAGCCACGCGCGCCGCCGCCGGCCGCCGGCGCCGTGGGCGGCGCTTCATCAGCGCCGCCGCCAGCGGTCACCACCGCGGGAAGAACGCCGGCAAGCACTTTCCGGCTCCACCCTTAGTGGCCGGTTTAGTTCCCGGGCTCCGCCCGTGCCTGCACTGAACTGTCCATTGTCAGCCTCTCCGCGGCCCCGGCCGCTGGGTTGGCGGCCGCCGCCGGCGCTGCCGCCGCGGCCGCCGCAGCCGCTGAGAATTCCAACGTCGCTGTCTTCATTGGCGGGGCAGGAGGAGATGACGGCGGCGACCCCGTGGCGGCGTTTCTGGCGCGGTTCACAGTCCTGGACAGCATCCATGCCGGAATCACCCCGCTCACCAACCGGGTCGCCGCCGTGGAGCTGAGAGCTGAGGGAGCCGGGGTTGGCCTGGCGCCGGGCGCCGGGCCCGCAGGGGCCGGTGCCGTCGCCCCCCCCCCGGCCGGCGGCCCCGCTTGCGCGGGGAGGTACATTGCGGCCGCCATCACGGCGAACATGGCCCAGGCTATCCGCAATCGGCGGGAGTGCCGATTTGGGGGCGGGTCAAGCGACAATGACGACGCCGGGCCCAGCGGGGCGTTCTTCACCGTCGGGAAGGCGCGGCAGGTGGCCGTCTAGCCCGAGCGGCTCGAGTTCTTAAAGCTCCCCTTCTGCGCCCGCACCAGCTTCCCGGCCTCATTACGGATGGAAACCCTGCGCTTCCGGGACGACTTCCCCGAGATAGAGACGACGGCCGAGGCAGAGGAGGCCCGGCACCTCACCATCCTTAGGTTCTTAAACTCTGCCCTCCACAACGAGCTCGTCGCCTTTGGCTACACCCCGGAGCACGAAGACAAGGACGCCCTTCAGGGCATGCTCCTACGCTGCCGGGTCTTCGGCCACCAGCTCGCGGAGTTGTGCGCCGACCGCTACGACGTCCGCACGGATGTGGACGGGGCGGTCGCTGCCCAGCTGCAGTAACGCCTGTTGTCTCCGTCGGACACCTACGCCTCCAAGGCCCGGCGCACCCTCCATGCCGAGACGGTCACCCTCCGCGACCTCGCCCTCAACAAGGGAACCGCCACGAACCAGGTCAAGGCCACCCAACAGGGCGGCCGGAAGCGTGGCGTTGGGGGGCGGCGCAAGAAGGGTGGCGGGGATGCGGCGGGCGCCGCCAAGGCGTAGGGCGCCTATTGCCCCGGGGGCTTGACCCGCCCCCTCCGCCGCCCATAGACGCGGCGCGGGAGAAGCTACACAAAGGGATGACTTTGGGGCGGGCTCTCCACCCGACCAACGCGTACGCGAGTCGGCGGCCGCCTGGCAGGAGATCGGAGCCTCCCGCTGGGTGCGACGGGCCCTGGAGTTAGGGCTGCGCCAGTGGCTGAAGCCATGGGGGCGCCCCCGCCGGCGGTGCCGGCCCTGTACGACGGGCTCCAGGGACGGAGCTTTCATCGTCGACGAGCTGAAGCGGTGGACGCGGGCGGGATTCGTGCGGCGCATGACGGCGGCCGAGGCGGACGCCGCGCCGTGAGTGTCACAGGCATTTGTGAGCTGGGACCTCCTACCCTTCGACCACCTTATCTCTTGGGACATAAAGGACGCTTACCACCATGTTTTCATCCATCCGGACGACCGCCCGTATATAATCTTCACGGTCGGCGGCCATACCTACGAGGCCATCACCATGCCCTTCTTCCTGTCCGTAGCGCCCTGGGCATGGACCAAGATTGTGCGCTCGGTGCTCGCCGCCCTCTGCGCGGCCCACTTCCAGCTTATCGGATACTTTGATGACCACGGCGCCTTCGCGCCAGGAAGGCGGCCAGTTTCCAAGCGCGACGCAGCCGCGGGGTTCCGGCAGGTGGCGCTGCTCTGCGACAAGCTCGGGCTCAAGCTGCACCCCGCCAAGGGGGAGCGCGAGGGCACCCAGCAGCTCACCCTTCTTGGGTATAACATCGACACCGCGGCCACCTTGGTGAGCCTGCCCGACTCCGGGGTGGCCAAGCTACGGGGCGGTGCAGCTGCGGCTTTGGGCGCGGCGAGGAAGAACCGCTGGTGGGTGCGGCGCAAGTTGTTGCAGAGCGTGGCAGGAATAATTGTCTCCGGGTATTTGGCAATTCCCGATGCGAGATTATTCGCTAGGTCGATCTACGACGACCTGGCGGCGCACCCCACCGGCGGTGACTGCCAGCTGTCCCACCAGTCCATCCGCGACCTACGGTACTGGGCCAACTTTGGGCGGCACGGCCACGTGCGGCCGATCTGGGCGGCGCCGGCGTCGGACACCCTCCACACCGACGCCTCCCCCTTCGGGTAGGGAGGATTTTTGGACGGGGACACCCCGGTACGCGGCCTCTTTACCGGCGAGCCGGCGGCCTGGCACATCAAAATCAAGGAGGTGGCTGCCATATGGCGCACTCTGACGGCGCTGGGCAACCGCGTCAGTACCGGCGACCGCCTTCGGATCTTCACAGACTCCCAGGTGGCCCTCCATACTACCAACGCGTTGGTGTCCCGCTCCCCGACGTTGTGCGCCGAGGTGCGTCGGCTTCACGCGGTGGCGCAGGACTTGGGCGTCACACTCGACGCCGAATGGATCCCGACGGCCGAGAACGTGTGGGCTGACAAGTTGAGCCGGGCCGAGGAGTCCACTGACTGGCAGGTGGACCGGACCTTCTTCGACACGCTGGATTTCAAGTACGGCCCCCACACAATCGACCGCTTCGGGACGGCGTGCAACACGATGCTGCCGCACTGCAACTCGCCCGATCAGGACTTCAGCGACCTGCCCGCCGACGCGTTATCCCAGCAATGGGGGGGGGGGCACAACAACTGGATCAACCCCCCCTTCGACCGCATCCCGTTGGTCTTGGACAAGATCAAGACCGACGTGGCGAAGGCGACGGTCGTGCTGCCAGTGTGGCGGACGCAGCCGTGGTGGACCCCGGCGCTGACGGCGGCCGACGAGGTTTGCTGCCTCCCTCGTCGGGCGGACCTGTTCTTCCGCGCCGCGGCCGGAGCGCAGGCGCCCCGGCCCCACTGGACTCTGCGCCCTCCGGTTCACACGCGGAGGGCGGGACCGGCGGCGGCCACCTGGACCCGCGCGGCCACCGCAGTCGGTCGCCACAAGTTTGGGGCTGGCCTTGGCGGAGCCCAAGCCGCCGCAATGTTGGCCGACCAACTGGCCGACTCCACCAAGGACGCCTACGCCATTAAGTGGGCCAACTTTGTCGGCTTCTGCGAGGCCAGCGGGTACCCCTTCCTCCAAACCACGACGGAGGTCGTAGCCTGCAGGGTGGGGGAGCTCTACGAGCGGGGCAAGGTCGCCCCGGGCACACTCCAGAACTACCTCACCCCCATCAACGCCGTGAACGCGCTCTACCGGATGGACAAGCCCGCCGTCGGCCCGCTCCTGCTCGCGGTCACGCACAGGTACGCCCGTCGGTACGCAGACGCACACGACGGGCTCCGGGACAAGCGCACGCCACTGCCCGCGGCGGCGCTCATGCGGATGGTGGGCCTCGGCGGGGCCACCCCAGACCCTGCGCTGAGAAGACGCATGGCTGGGCTGGCCCTGTCGGCGCTCACTCTCTGCCGCCCAGGCGGAGGGGCCAATCTCCGCCTCCAGGACGTCACCCTCAAGGCGTCGCATCTGCTGATCCAGGTGCCAAAATACAAGCACGGGGCGCGAGCCAATCCGCGTGCCCCGCCGTCCGGCCGCAACCACCGACCCGGCCTATGACCTTGTCCGGAGCCACGTCGCCGCGATGCAGCTCGTCGACGCCCGGCCGGACCAGCCTTTCTTCTCGCCAGTCGGCGGCCTCCTGCCGCTTCCCACCGAGATGGCCACGTCCTGGATGCGCGAGGGACTCACCCTGCTGGACATCCCGACCCCCGACGGCTGCACCTACAGCGGGCACTCCCTCCGGTCGTGCGCCGCCACCAGCGCGCGCGCCATCAGGCTGGTGCTCGACGCCATTGCGACGCTGATGGGGATGCGGAACAAGGACACAACGACAGTCACGGCGATCTACGTTGACGCCCTCACGGCCCCCGACGACGCCGCCCGGGACCTGTACGACCGCTACCTGGTCAACCGGCGGTAGCGGCGCCAACTCCGCTTGTGGCACCTACTCGGGACCGGCCCCCACCGGGGTATGACGGAGTTGGAGCCTGCGGAGCCACGGGGTACCCCGCGGGGGGCTCAGTACCCCATGGGCGCCGACGGGTCGCGGCGGGCGCGTTTGACCCTGAGGGCTTTTTGGCCCCACACCTAGGCAGGGTGCAAACCCCGCCCCGGCAAACAGCCACGCGCGCCGCCGCCGGCCGCCGGCGCCGTCGGCGGCGCTTCATCAGCGCCGCCGCCGGCGGTCACCACCGCGGGGAGGACGCCGGCAAGCACTTTCCGGCCTCACCACCCACCTTCCCCGGCCTGTCACCCCGGGGCTCCGTCGTTTTTCCGTCCCCCGGTATGGGCTGGCCACTCTGTGGCCTGCCCCCTTTCCGACCTGTCCTTGTGCTGAGGGGACAAGGGCCATCGCGAGTGTAGGCTCCCTCGGGAAAACCGTCGAACTATCCGATTGTTTCCCACTGATATATAAGAATTAAAATATCGACAGTTCTTGGCACCTACTCAAGACCGGCCCCCACCGGGGTATAACTTTGGTTGGGTTCTGCTGAATGAAAAGGCCTCCCATTTAATGTTTCGGTATCCAACTTATCTCACAAGTCATGGGGTTGTACAATTGTATTGACGATTACATCTTGGCCCGCCCGTGCGTCATTTCTTCGCTAGATTTTCAGACGAGCCGTGCCTGCGTCTGAGTGGAAGAGCCCCATCAATCAACTCATATGACTACGAGTGGTGCAACGCACCGGTGCCATAGTACAGTACGCACCTGCGGCTGAATTGCCGCACACTGGCTCCATTGCCAAACGACACCACTCGTGCGCTGACACCGGGCCAGAGGCCAGACCCCGACGCTGCGCTGTGACGCCGTCTGCCAGAGAACTGGACACCGTCGCGCCTCTACCGTCGGTGAACGGGGCGGCCCTAACAGAACGCGATTCTGTTCGGGCTGCTATTCCGAACAGACGCCCAACAAACGCGGTTCTGTAGTGGTGCTGTTCGGGTGCATGGCGCTGGATCTCGAGTTTGTTTCAGAAACGGGCGGAACAGCCATGGCACATGAGCTTGTTGGCCATACTTAGAGGTGTACATGAGATCGCCTTAGTGAG
>Ga0209093_1002202_pt1 | contig 10977 bp, 17 predicted proteins | sample SidtaG_4_FD_187450 | JGI IMG/M metagenome (GOLD analysis project Ga0209093, IMG submission 187450) | Marine algal microbial communities from Sidmouth, United Kingdom - Sidmouth_Male1 metaG (SPAdes) (version 2) | ecosystem: Host-associated > Algae > Red algae > Unclassified | place: Sidmouth...
ATCGTCTGGAGGGCGCCCGAGTGGACCTGGCGGCGGCGGCGGCGGCGGTGGAGGGCTTTGGGGGGCGGGGGGAGTTTGTGGGCGTCTGTGGCGGACTCGGTGGGGATTGTTGGGGGTTCGTCGCCTGCAGGTGCTCCGGTCGGACGCGGAGGTGATTGTCGCCGGCGCCGCCGGCGCTGTCAGCGCCGCGTCTCCGCCGCCGCGTTGGACGCGGCGGCGACGGCGGCCACGGGCTGGTGTGGCTGGCCCGCGGTGGCGAGCGCCGCGCCGAGATGCGGCGTCGAATCCCTGCCGGTGGGGAGCAAGGGCAGCCTCCCGTCGGTGTGGTTGTAGGCAGTCGTGGCGGCGGGGGACGGGGTGGGGGCGCCGTCGTTGTGGCCTTTGCCGCCGCCTCCAACACTGGCGGCGGGGCTACCGCCGCCGCTGCCGCGGCGCGGCCGCTGCCGCCGATACCGACCGGCCTGCCGGCCACCGCGTCCGCGTCGGCGCCGCCCCCCTCGCCGCCAAGGCGTAGACATAGACAAAATAGTAAATTTCACAGTACTAACTTTAGGCGCCCAGGCGGGCGGCATGGGCTGCCGCGCACGACCGCCGAGTCGGTGTGTATGCCGCCGGCGGGGAGCCACCCCCCCCCTGCGCCCATCGCTGTCGGGAATGCATGGGGTGTTCCTCTCCCCCCCAACCCTCGACCCACCGCCGATGTCCTCGTCCGCCAATCCCCTCCCCAGGTGGGGCACTAGCACCAGCCCCGCCCTCCCGAGGCGGCCGAAGCACACCCCCCGGAGGGCCTCGACCCGCCGCGCCGCTGCGTCGGCCTCCGCGTCGGCCAAGTCGGGTGGGTCGTCTCCCGCCCCCCCCCCCCCCCCCCCCCCCCCTCCGCCACCGCCGCATCGTCGGCGCCGACAATGGCCGTCAGCGGCGGCGTGACATCGACAACCCCAACGACCTCCACCGGCAGGCAGAGGCCCGCGCTGCCCGCCAGCGCCGGCGCCACGATGGGGATGGCGCCCGCGGCAGCGACACGGCCGCCATCGACGCCTTCGGCGCCACCGGTACCGCTGCTGGCGCCGCGCATGCACGCGCTGGGGGCGGCGGCGATCATCGCCACAGCCCACTTGACGGCGTGCACGAGGGCGACGAGCGGGGCGGCGATTGAGGACCAGCCGTCGCCGTCGCCACCGTCGTCGTCATCGCCGCCGCCTGTCAATTCGACTTCGGCGACGAGCACCGCGCCGGGCGCCGCCGCCGCTGATGCCACCACCCCCGCACCCGCCGCCGCCGGCGCTGGCGGTGCCGGTCCCAACCGCGCCAGCCTGACGCCGAGGCGCGCGCCCACCGCCGCGGTGACCGCCGCCGGCCCCGCCAGGAAGATGACTTGCCCCCCCCCCTCCCCACCGTCGCCGTCCTCAGTGCCGTCGGGCGTGCGCGGTGGGTCAAGCGCACCCCCCCGCACCGCCAACGGTGGCGCATCGTCGGCGGAGGCGACGGAGAGGAGCGCCGCCGTAGTTCCCGCCGGCGTGACGACGATCGTGGGGGGGGACAGGGGGGGGGTGGGGGGCGCGTGAGGGGTTCATGGCGCGGGGAGTTGGGGGGGGTTGAGAAGTTGAGCGGTGGGTGCCTAATGCCGTTCGGTGGAGGAAGTGGCGTTGGCGCTGGCACCCCCGGAACGGTGGGTGGGGCGGCACGGGGGAGCACTCACGACGTGGGGGCAAACACCCGTGCGTCCGCGCACCCCACAACAAAGGGCCGTCATAAAATCCACTGCCGTCTCGTCACAATTTATGCGTGTGTGATCCTAACACCACCCTTGCTCCCATACTATCAGTCGAGGAACGCACCCAGAGCATCCAGACGACTACTGTCAAGCTGGTACGTCTTCCAATCAGCTTGAATCAGCCCGGAATCCTAACCCCACCTTCCGTACGGACCCGACATCTGACTGGGGTGGGCCTCGTCACAGTGGTGTCAACCGCGCACAGAAACGGACCAACTGCGGCCCCACTCATTAAAGGCATGACCATGCCGTGCTGAGTTGACAGATGACAGTCATGCTGGACAATCATTTCCAAGGATACTAGTGTCTATTCTGCTGACAGCATCATTTGTTTCTTTTAGCATCAATTGATCATCTTTTTTGGTGCGCTTTCTCGGGTGCTTACCAGCGTCTGGCGTGTATTCTGACACCAGAAAAGAACTCAGCGCGGTCTCTTTGCCCATGGGAGAACTTGAGTGCATCCCATTATGAGAGAAACTCGATCTGTGGCATCATCTTTGGCGCGTGGCAAGCGTATTCCTGCCACGCCACGGTCTCATACGGCCTCCGCCAAAGCACCGCATGCAGTTGACGCAGCGCCCCCGGTGCAGGGGGCAGAAAAAGGAAACAGACACAGGCCGCCTGGTCACCTCCCCCCCGCCCCCCTGACCCGGCGCGGCGAGCCGCTGGTGGCAGACGGCCGACTGTGCTATCATGTCGGGAGACGGACCCCGACGGCCCGCCCTCTCCTCTCTACTTCCCCTTCCCTCTCGCTGCCGCCTCCCTGCCAGAGGGGTGCCCCGCCAACCGCACACAGCAGCCGCCTCGACTTACGGGGCGACTCGGCAGAGCCAGTGGGTAGTGCTCTGATGGATGCGGGACAGAGTGGACGGCAGGGGGGTCTGACTTCGGCACACCCGCACTGGTCGTGCCGTACTTTTTCTTGCTCACTCTTTCAGAAACAAGAAAAAAGTACCTGTTTTCTTCACGCTGACCTGGGGCCGCTGTCCACCATTGCACTGGTACCGACGAGAAACGCATCGCCGTGATGTTGTAGGGACCAGATCGCCCGTTTTCCTACTCAGATGGACTGGAATCACCGATTCCGGGAGAGCATCATTTGATCCTCACGCAAGCATCATTTGATCCTCTTTCGCAGTAGGACAGACACTAGTGTCTATTCTACCGGAAAAAAGGATCAAATGAGCTTATGCTGAGGATCAAATGAGCTTCTGCGGAATCGGGGATTCCAGCGATCCTGCACATGAGAATTGGTGATCACGGCCTACAAACCCGCTTCGTTGCGCTTCCCCGTGAGACCATGAGCATCTCAAGCATGGACCCGAGTGTTTCGGGGAGGAAACCCCTGTAGATTACCTGCTACGAAAGAAGCGCGTCAAAAACGCATCAGGAAAGTCCATTCTAGCACGCCCGACGTCGACCTGCCCCCCCCCCCCCCCCCCTCCAAAAGCACAAAAAAGGACGACTTCGTCCTGCAACGCTGTATGCACTGGCCCATTCTGGCCCCATCTCCGGCCCTTTTTTCTCGCTCTCAGCTTGAGATGAGTACATTAGTAAAGAGGGGGGGTTGTTTACATACAATGCTGAGGCTCACGGTTCCCCAAGAAGTGGTGGAGCCCCGACCAGTGGGCGCTACGAGTGTTCGAGAAACAGCGGGTGGTGGCCACCGTAGGTCCGCCTTAATCCGCCCGGACCGGCCCGGCCCGACCCGCCCCCCTCGTCCACCACCCCAAAACTCTTTTAGACCCAACCTATATAACGACATCGCGCTTGCATCCCCTCCGTGCCGACGTTTTCACCTTCTTCATACCCCGGTTCTGTCATCTCAGGCAGCGGAACAGACGTCAAGATGCGCGCGAAGTTGAAGGAAATAGGTCCACCAGGGCATGCTGCTTTGTACAAGATCCCGTCCTTGATGAATTACTGCTCTCTGGGGTGTTTCATAGCGACAGGCTGCGTCCTATCAGTGGTCTACCTTTCCCCCAACACGGACCTCTCGGGAGCTTCAACAGTTGATGCTTCAGTACCTCTCGAGGTACATTGGCCAAGAGCTGAAGCTTGAGCGGGTGTCCCAAGGCCAAAACGGCATTGCTGAGCCCATTTATTCAGTCAGAGCCGCCGTTCGCTATATGGGTTCCTCAGTACAGCCCTGCCAACAGCAGCATCAAACGGTCCTTTCTGGGTCAAATGAGCCCCCTCGTACAACAGACACTAGCAGGTTGGCGCCGTGGGGGGCGTCCAGGCGTGCCCACGTGTCGGGCAGACGCAATGGTGCATGATATTGCGCGCGCGCGCATCCAGAACAGAGCACAGCGCGGACAGAGGGCGGCATTTGAGGTCCCTTGGAGTGGCGGGAACCGCCCCAAGGCGCCCCCAAAAGTGGCGCCCCAATGTGACTTTTTCACTTAGTAGAATGTACCCCAGTTCCCCCAGGGCTAAAAAGACCACGCTGAGTTCATTCCTGCCGTCAGAATGGACAGCAGACAATGGGAAGCGCTCGAAAACAGACACTGAAAATGAGGATCAAATGAGCGGAAAAGGATCAATTGAGTTCCCCAGTAGAACAGACACTAGAGCCATCTCGACCTGACATACAGCATTGCTAACCTCCAAAAAATGGCGGTTGCAGAGAGAAGGGAGGCAGAGCCGACGATAGGGCGTAGAAACGAAGTCGGATTGGCTGTTCGTCAAGCCACGATGGAACTATTGGCTGAGAGTTGCCGCCAGTAATCTTGCAAGCCAATCACCGTGTCCTGCAGGAGTCACGCAGAGCCATTACAACCCACAATGAGATTTTCTGAGATTTTCGGGCCGCTTGCTTGGGCCTGATGTGGGCATGGAGAGGGTTCTGGGCCAGACCTGTGATTTCTCATGAGATCAGCCAATTTCTTCAGATTTCTTGAGATCCTGATGTGCGTTTCCAGTGCGCAGAGCAGCATGGGAAGACTTTGTAAGGAATTCAGATGATTCCTAGTATTTCCATTGGTCCACGTGAGCTGTTGAATGATTGCAACCACTCTGCAACCGCCATTTTTTGGAGGTCAGCAATACAAAAAGCACGAACGGTGGCTTCTTGACAGTAAGATCCTGAAAAATACCGGCCTGTAGCCCCCTACACGGAAAAATCGATTTGGGACAACCCTCTTTGAAGCATCAGTAAGCACAAAGGTCAATGAGTTGCAATAAGGCACATTCAAAAAATTCCAATTCTCAACGGAAAATCTCATCGCGATGACCCGATCTGTCCGGCTCCTTCGTCGTCCCCACCTACCTCCCCCCTCCCCCCCACCATCAAGATGGCCTCTAAGACGGCGGTAGCTCAAGTATTCTCCACCCTGGAGAAGGGGGGAACCCTCAAGGATGCCCTGAACTTGGTTTCGGGGCATACAGGCATCGCTGTCGGGGCCCTACGTATCTCGTACTACCGCTTCCGGGAGAACACTCCCCGCGCCCACGGCAACGCCCGCCTCTCCCACAAAGATGTGCAAGTGATGGTGGGTGTTGCACCGGTCTTCAGTCTGAACAACTTCCCCCTGAACAACGCCCAGATACGCGGCGTTATCAAGCGGCGATGGGACATAGACGTCTCCCAACCTTGGGTGTCCCGGTGGGTCAAGCTCAATCGTCAACACCTCTCGCTAAGGGTGTGTAAGGCCCTCGCTGACAAACGGGGGGGCCCCGAGGTTCTCCACGGGGCCAAGGCCTTCTGTGGGTAGCGGGATAAGTTCCTCGAAATCCACTCGTTCATCCTGTCGGCGGTCTTCAACGGCGACGAAACACGCATCACCTACCGCGGCGGGAAGATGGCCCTCAAGCGCGTCGAGGCTAGCACCAAGACCCAGGCAAACGCTATGGAAAGTCTAAAGTCCTCCGTGGGTTCCCTGCCGTCTTTTTCGTCGGCGTCGGGGTCGGTGATGTTGAGCTTCTACGTCTTGAAGGCCAAGTTTGGTGAGGCATCCACCGCCCCGGTAGAGTTTTGCACCCATGATGCCCCGCGCACGTCCCGGAGGTGCTGGCCACGGTTCTACTGCTGGACGGAGACGGGATTTCTTACCGGAGAGGCCTTCGAAGCGGTTATGCACAAGTTCTCGGACGAGTGGGCCACCCGCAACCCGGGTATCCCATCGATTCTGTTTGGGGACCAGTTGAGGGTCCACCGTCAACCGGATATCATCGAACGGGCATTGGGCAAGGCCATCTACCTCATATTTCTTCCTCGGAACACGAGCAACATCACCCAACGGCTGGATGAGGCCCCTTTCGGCGTGTTCCAGCGGCTTGTAGCGACGGGCGCCCAGCAGGGCGGCATCGATGGGAATGTGGGGAAAACCCGCTGTCAGGGGTGACACAGCCCCCGGAATGAGCCGAGGACGGGTCGTGACCACTCACGTAACACCCCCCTAGGGGGGTAGCGTGGGACAATCCCCCTTGGGCGGGTGTCCAGGGAGCCCGAGGGCCACAAACGAAACCCCACTCTAGAGGGGCACGGGGTGATGAGCACCCGATCGGGCCGCCGTGGAGGGGTCTGACACAGCCGAGGGAGACACGCGTCTTCCCGAATCCGGGCCCTCCTGAGGGACCGGGAAGCTTGTGGAAGCTTCTGCAATCTGAGCGTAAGCTTGACCGAGATATGATCTCGACCAGGGATAAAATCCCACCGGAATTCTATCCTGGAAAAGTGAACAATCTTGGGATAAGTCCCAAGGTACTGATTTTCCGTAAATCCTGAGATCTAGGAAGTCTTAGTAACTTTTCTGCTTCCGCCCGAAACAGGCGGGGGTCCTCTTTCAGTGGAAGGGTAATCGAGGATGCTGAGCAGGGGCCCCCAGAGGCCCGGGCCTGAGACCGTGGCGCGTTGTGCACCGGTCCCCCCATGGTAGCGCCCGGGGGTCGGGATTGTGCACGTCTTGCGTGTTGTTTCTGAGGGTATATGAGTGTATGCTTTGAGGTCATCGCGCATATTCGAATAAATCAGCGTTGCGTTTGCTTTACTTCCGTCGTTCCGGTGCGCTTCGCGCCCGGTGATCCCGGCGTTCGTGTTGCTTCTCCTGTGTTTCGCTCCACATTCTGTGCTGGGTTCTCCGACGGGGATTTACCCCGTCGGCTTTGAGGGCAGGATCCACTACAGGGATGTTGGGAAACAAGGGCACCCGCAACGCCCACTTAGTGGCGGCCTACGCCGCCGAGATTCGAGCCTTCCTACCCAACGTCATCAAAGGGGCGTTTCGTCGCTGTGGGCTGTGGCCCTTTCACCCAGAGCGCATGCTGTCCAAGATGGCGGATGCTTTGGGGCTGGGCCACACTGAAAACACCACCCGGGGTGTTTCAAGCGCGGCTGCGGCTGACGTCATCCACGAGACCACCAGCTGAGCCAAGGCTGTCAAAAAGCGGACATCCACGGGGTCGACGGTGGCTCAGCGCGCCGTTTTGCACTTTCCCGATGCTCTGCTTGAACAGAGAAGGGAGATGGCCGCAAACAAGGCCTCTGAAGAGGCCGTGAAAGCGGCTCGGGCCATCTCTCGGGCTTGCAAGCGGGACACGAAATCGAAGGAAGAGTCCGTGGCGGCAGCCACACGCGTGGCCAACCTGTGTAGGGTGTGCGCCACACGTACATACTACGGAGGGAAGGGGTGGAGTGGGTGCGGTTGCGGGAGTTTTAGACTGTGCCCCGGGTGTAAGAACTCCATGGCGGCGGCTGAGACCCTCGCGCGGCTTTTAAAGGAGCGTCCTGGTGAGGTTTCGGACGGATCCGATAGCGGGGGGGGCGAGGAGAGTAAAGAGTACTAGCCGCGAGTGCCCTTCGATCGGGTTCTGGGATGAGATATTCTTTTGAGAAGTTGTTGTGAATTTTCTGAATGTGCCTCAGTCCTGTAACCCGAAGAACCTGAAAAAGACTGGCTCCAAGATCGTGATTTACTAAGAGGTCCACACAACAGGGCCTACAGGCATGTACTAGCGAGCTGTCAGCCAAGAACGCCTCGGGACAGGCTCTTTCCATGAAGGCCAGTAGAAAATTGTCCTGTTCCCCACCCCGCATGGCCCCGTGCAGTGAGGTGTCAGTTCTCCAGAGAGCGAGCATTTCTCTTTTTTTGGACACGCACCATGGAACTCCAGCGGTATCAATAGTGCCCTCGACATCGTCGGAAAGTGGGGCACATATTGTTGATGTCCCAATTTTGTCCTCTCCGGAGAAGAACTACAGTGCTCATGTACAACTCTGAGGACTCCGAAGTACGGAATGACTGTCAATAGGGACGAATTCAAAGAACATATGAGGACAGACTGTTCGAAACCTGTGTCGGCATTGGATAATTGTATCATGGCCGGTGCCTTCATGCCCCTGCAACGCGTGATTTGGTTGGAAACCCGCTCCGAAAGTCTGAAGGAGAACGCTCAGAGCTGGACAGTTGCGCACCTCTCTCATCCCGACCTTCGCATCTCAGCTGGTTCTCCGCGGATCGGTCGGTCGGGCACTCCTGGTGGGACAGTTCGCACCTCCGGGCGCCGGAACCGACCGTGCATCCCCGCGGATCGCCCACGATCCCCAAGAAGCGTCAGGAAACAGCCGGGCCCGACTGGCCTCCTTGGGTGTTGCGCAACAGTCCGGCGAACAAAACAGACGATCTTTAGAGTTCTCTACCATGTGATTGGCTGCAACGAAAGAGCCTTGCACGAAAGATTCGATCGCTGATTGGCCATGCGGTCCCGTCGACGCGCCTTCGTCTTCGTCGCAGACATAAGCCTGATGCACGCTGCTAAGTGCGACACAGGGGTGGTCGTGTTCTTAGTGCGGCAGCAGACGGGGAAATGCAGCCTGCTTCAGGGGAGTCTAACCGAAGTGCGGGGAAGAAGACAATGCCTCTGCGCGTACTCTTTATTTGTAAAACATCCAAGCACACGCCATATTAGTACTCCTGCCCCTCGTCCCCGACCGCCGCACCACTCCGACGAGGCCTCCTTCGTGCTGTCAGGGAAAAAATACATGCGTGAAGGACGCCGCTGGGCTACGCCCCCGGCTCCACTCTATATGGATGGATGACGAGTAGGTGGGAGGCGAAGCAGGGAGTATCGGGTGGGGACGGAGAGACATGTAGGAGGGCGCGATTCAGTCACGGCACAGTACCGGATCACACAACGAAGCACGGAGGATGTCACCAGGAAAATGCTCTAACAAAGGCAAAGCGACGCTGGCATGCAGATACAAAATCACCACGGGAGGCACCCGGCCCTCGCACCCCTGGTCATCACCCCACGCCCCTCACACCCCTCCAGTGTGACCTTCCCCCGACCCCCCGGCCGCCCCTCTCAGAAACGGCTCACAAATAGACGCTCACGTACCCGAGAGATTGCGAGCACAGCACGGAGCGCCGGCGCAAAGCGAGACGACGGTGGCGGGCACCACGACGACGGGCCGACGGTGCTGACGACGGTGGCGGCCGACGGTCGCGATGGCACCAACCGTTTTGATGCGCTCAGACAATCTCAATTCACAGTTGACTTCAGCATGAAAAGTGTGCGGATAACTCCTTGTCAAGTACGCAGTTAACAACATTTTCCAATTTTTCATGTGCACTGTTGCTCTTGTCCGGAGACGACAGCAATATTAGACGCGCACTAAGATTCGTATTACTAATAGAGCAATGATCGTGTACAAAGCGCCCGATTTCCGTACTGGCGTCAATTTGGAAATGAACAGGAGCCGAGGCCAAGGGGGGGGGGGCGAACGCACATCATGTGGCGGGGGTGGGGTCCAAAATGTGCGCTACAAGTCCCCCGTGCTGTCCTCGGTGAGGTGTACCAGGTAAATAGGGCCAGATTCGTGCGCTTGTAGCCCCTACTGAAGAAGGCTACAAGTGACGCGCACACAACGAAATCTAGTGAGCCCTCGTCGTGTCGCAGGGCGTCAGGGCCCGTCAGGACGGGTTGACGCACATCAATCTGGGTCGGGCCTTTCTGGACTGTCACAAGCCACCAGCGTGAAGACCGGAGAAGCGACAGCCCGTGTGGTCCCGCATCACTTCCTTTTCTGCGACCTCGGAACTCAAGACTCGCTCCGTCCGCCGATATCGCCTCCCCCCCCCCAGCCCTTCCACGCACAACCCCTCCAGGTTCCCCACCGCCAGGCAGTATGACTCTGTAAGACGACGGTGGTCGCCTGTTTGAGGCCGCTAGCCACACATTGGCCGCCACGAATGTAGCACATAAACGGTGCGACGGATGGCCTGTCAGCATTGCCGCCTGATGGTGGTCCGGCCGCCACAGCTACGTTAACGGCTCGGTGACCTACTGCGGGGTCCATTGCCCACACGACCGCCGCCGCGTCCTTTATTGGCTTCACCAACCCGCGCGCCACAGCCCACCTGGCGCCCCCCCCCTCCCACCTCGTCGCAACCGCCCACACGGACGCCACGGCCCCCAAGGCGTCCTCCTTTGTCACGGTGGCCCGCGCCACCAGCACGGTCGACCCCGCAGCCCACAAGGACGCAGAATCTCCCAATGTCCCCGCCCCCAGTACGGTCGCCTACGCAGCCTACACGGTGGCCCCCGCGGCCCCCAAGAACGCCGCCTCCCCAATTGTTGCCTCCGGCAGGAAGGTTCTCCGCTCCGCCAACACGTTCGTCCCCGCAGCCCCCAAAGACGGATCCGCCCCCAAGGTCTCAATCGCCAGTGCGGTCGCCGGCGCCGCCAGCTCGGAGACGCCCGCCGTCCTCACGGTCCCGGTGAAGACACTGTGGTAGCCGTCAGCATGATCTTCCCCTCCGCCATAATGGTGGCTCCCGTCGGCGGCCAGTACGAGTGCCATCATTGACGCCGCCGCCAGTACAGATGCTGGCGCCGCGATGGACACTGGCGCCGCTGCTGAAGCGGGTGATGCGGGCTTCTTACGAGCTGTACGGTTGTATTGCTTTCTCTACCCTCTTTTCTATATCTTTCTTTCGTGTGTGCTCCGTACTGCTGCTACTGTACTGGAAGCAGTGGTTGTGTGCATGTCATAACCAAGTACTGACTGGGCCCGTCTTTGTTTCTTTTGCCCTAGGGTTTGCCTTGTATTCTCAGGTGGGTACGGGCGAGAGCGGGCAGACGGGCGTCGGGCCAGCAGGCCGGCGGCGGGCAAGTGGGCGGTGGGCGGGCGGGCTGGTGATAGATGCACCAGGAGCCACCAGAAACCGCTCCAAGATGAGCTCGTGGGAGCCGATGGGGGG
>Ga0209093_1002203_pt1 | contig 10976 bp, 10 predicted proteins | sample SidtaG_4_FD_187450 | JGI IMG/M metagenome (GOLD analysis project Ga0209093, IMG submission 187450) | Marine algal microbial communities from Sidmouth, United Kingdom - Sidmouth_Male1 metaG (SPAdes) (version 2) | ecosystem: Host-associated > Algae > Red algae > Unclassified | place: Sidmouth...
ATGCGGCGGCGCTGGCGACTTCTTAGCCAGTTCCGGCTTCGATGTGGGCGCCGGCGCGCGCCCCGGCGGCAATGGGGACGTTGCGGGCAGCGTTGCACATGGGGGCTCTCGCGGCGGTGGTGCTGATACGAGCGCCACCGTGGTTGTCAAAGTGGTAACCGGAGGCCACGAATAAGGCGGCGGCGGCGCTTCCTCCGGCACTACCGTCGTCACCAACATGGGCCCCGGCGCCCACGATGCCGGTTCCGGAGGTGCTGGCGCGACCACCGGTGTCGTCGCCAACGTGGGCGCCGGCGGCCATGACGTTGGCGTCGGTGGCGCCGGCGTGAGCCCCGGCGTAGTCGCCAACTTGGGAGGCGGCGGCCATGCCCATGGCGCCGACGGCGCTGGCGCCGGCGCTACCGTCGTCGCCAGCGTGGGCGCCGGCGCCCACGATGCCGGTTCCGGCGGCGCTGGCGCGACCGCCGGTGTCGTCGCCAACGTGGGCGCCGGCGGCCATGACGTTGGCGTCGGTGGCGCCGGCGTGAGCCCCGGCGTGGTCGCCAACTTGGGAGCCGGCGGCCATGCCCATGGCGCCGACGGCGCTGGCGCCGGCACCAGGGCCGCTCCAAATGTCGGTGCCGGCTGCCATGGGGACGCCGTCGGCGGAGCTGGCGCCAGTGCCGGCGTGGTCGTTGAAGTAGGCAGCGGCGACCACCATGAAGGCACCGGCGGCGCTGGCGCCTGCACCGGCGTCGCCGCCGAAGTGGGAAGCGGCAGCCAGCACGACGGCGGCGGCAGCGCTGGAACCTGCAATGGCGAGGTCAGAAACATTGGCGCGGTCGGCCATGACGACCGGGCAGGCGGCGCTTGCGTCTGCAGCGGTCTGGTCCCCAAGGTAGGTGCCGGCGGCGATGACAGCGGCAGCGGCGCCAGCGGCGGCTGCGCTGGCGCCAGCCGCGGAGGTGCTGGCTCCAGCCCCGGTGCAGTCGAAGACGTGGGCGCCGGCGACCAATGCGACGGTGGCGGCCGCGTATGACACTTCAGGGATGGCGACGGAGCCGGCGTGGTAGCCGGGCTGCCCGGACGAGCCCTGGACGACGTTGGCGGCGGAGATGCATGGGGCGGCGCTAGCGCCGGCGGCACTGCCGCGACCTTCACCTTGGGCGCTGGCGTGCGCGCCAGGGGTGGCGGCGACGGCGTTGCCGATGGCGTTGGCGTCGCAGTCCTTTGAAGTACTGGACATGGGGGAGGTGACCCCCGCCGCGAAGGTCGATACCCGCCCATGACTGCGCGGCTAGGCGGTGTCGGCCACGCAGCCGGCGCAAGCGGAGATGAGATTGGACCGTCTGTGTGGAGAGTCAGGGTCACCTGGCTGGTGAGAAACCCTCCAAGTCCCCACACGAGCACTTGTGGAAACTGTTTCGTCGAGACCTGTGCAGCCGTCGAGACGGAGGCCACAATGATTGAGGGAGCCTGCCGGGGCCGTCGGCGGCGTGCCGCCTGTCCAGCGGCTGGAAGCACAGCAGACTCGTGAGACAACGTCCATTTCCACGCTCACGTTCTCATCGGAGTCACTGGCTCGCTCGCAGTGAGCGGCTCTCAGGCGCTGCCCGACTGAGTCTGTACCGAGCATGCCGCAGACAACACCTTCAGCACGGTCCTGGACGTCTTTGCTCAGAGGACACTGTTTGGTGCCCCCTCAGAGGGCCCCTGTCTCATGAGGATTACCAGAGTGACTAGTTGCAGTGCCGAAGAGGGCACTGATGCGCGCCCCCTCAGAGGGAAAGGCAGAATCACTGGTCGCAAAAGCAAAGTGCCCTGCAAGCGCCAGGCATACAACGCGGTGGTGTGCGGTTGGAGAGGCTCCGAGAGTACGCCAGGCTGCCAGGGGGCCGGTGCACCCGTCGGTGGCCGATGCTCATCAGAGACCACGAAGGAAGGGCCACCGTCGCACCGCGAGGATCTGCGCAACCACTGGGTGATTGAGGCACATCGGCAGTTCATGCCAACCACTGAAACAGTCAGTCGATCTCTGATCATCAGAGATCAGCAGCATGATGCATGATGCTGCCCAATTCAGATTTCCGACATCCCAGTCCCGACTGAAACTGCTAGCTGATGGAGCGGTACCGAGTGCCGCCGGTCCATGCCCGCTCCTGGCTCGCCAGGACAGAGACCTTTTTTCAAACGCAGCGCGGGCGCGGCACGCGCACACGCTTTTCCGCACAAGTCCCTATTCGACTTGGCCGTGCACACGGACGACGCCGCCTCAAAAGCTCTTCCGTGATCAAGACTAGGGCTTTTTATCCCTCACTCTCTCAAGCACTTCAAGCAGCACCGCCCCACTCGGCCGCCGGTTTCTCAGCGACAGTCCACAAACCGACGCCATTGTTGAGTCACTAGAACAAGGCGGCTCTGCCTCCCGTCCGCACAACCCCCACCCCCCCACGGAGTGGAACTCGCACGAGGCCGCTGAATGGCAGTGGCGGCGCCAGCTTTCCGCAGACAGCAACCAAAGCAACCCTACTGTCCTGTCGCGTGCCATCTTCGGTTCTGCCGCCCACCCGCGCGCCCCCGTCCCGAAACCGGGTCTGTTGTGGAAACGGGGGGAGCAGGGAAACCGGCGGGGAGGCGACGCCACTGCGCGACGCTGCGGTGGCGGGTGCCCGAGGCCGCGGCCACGGCGGGCACCGGGGACTAGCCCCGGCGCACGAATGAGGTGCAAGCGTTGACCCTTTCTACTTTTCTGCGGCACGGTGGGAAGAGACGTGACGCTCCCGCACTTCCGACTGCTCGCGTTGCTCCCACAACAGGGACTCACACATGGCCGCTGACTGGTAGTGACGCCGCCAGTGTGCGGCCAAAGCGACCCCAGTGTCTCCTCGCCCGCCAACGGTACTTCTTACTTTCACCCGCAGACCCGCACACAGGGTTTCCTCCATAGGCTCGGATTGTCGACGAAGCACCAGGAGTCCCCCATTGGCTGGCAGTGGCGTCGCCGGTTTTCCAACTACAGAGACTCCACCGTAGCTGGCCTACGGCGCTTCCCCCACCCCCCCGTGCGCCCGGCGCGCCCCCAACCAAACAGTGGGATTCCTCCATTGCCTGTCACAGGCTGTCGTCGGAAGGTGCACCGATGCCAGAACGGCCCCATCGTCTACAAGAACTAAAAACTACAATGAGGAATCCTGGCCATGACTGTCACCCTGCCGACCACCTCGGTAAAGCGCGTACGAGCCCCTCACCCACAGAAAACTGTCGGCTTCTGTATCACCTCACAGCCCCGACCCGTTTCCGGTTGCATGCGGGGGGGGTACGATAACACCAGCCGCCGCAATGCCACCGGTGGCCGCAGACGAGGCGATTGGAGCAGCGGCTCTCGGGGCGATGCGTGCAGCCTTGCCTATCAGCAAGCCCGCCGTCGTGGACGACGGCGCGGAATGTGCCCCCGCGGCAATAGCCACACCGGTGGCACCTGGTCCAACGCCAGGTGCGCCCGGTGCGACTGCTGCGGGGAGGACAACCGGTGACCCGCCGCCATGTGGTGCGCCAGAAGCAGCTGGCCCACTACCGCGTCGAGGGTCCGCAGCGGCTGACCCAATGCAGCTTCGAAGACCATCAGCGGACACATTTTCAAGGGACGTTCCAGCAGAGTGGGGGGCAGTCACCGACCGCGGTGCCGAGGGCTTCGCTGCTGCCGACGCTGCCGCGGCTTCCGAGGCTGCTGCAGCTGCGACCGCAACCTTGTACCGGCCCGCCGCGTCCATGGCCTTGTTGACGACGCGCTGGACTGCCAGCGCCATGCTTGGCAACGTCGCCAAGCGCAGCGCCGGGCTCATAGCAGAACACAGCCACTCAGAGACAAGCGCTGGTGTCAGCGTGCCGGAGATAAGCATAAACCCACGCACCTGCGCGTCTGACGCCCCCTTCACTACGACGCCTGCCACGTCGGTGTCCACGTCTTCAAATGGGCACTGGTATAGCTCTGAGACGACGGCGTGCGCCACGAGCACCGGGGGAGTCCCGCCGAACCGCGGCGAGAAGAACTCGGGAAGAAGGCTGGTGAACCGCTCACGCGTCCCCGCCGGCCACCCATCGTGTTCGGCCGCCGCGGCCGACCCCGCCGCCTGCGCGCCGTCCGAATCATCGACATCGATAGTCAGCACCGCGTCCGAGCCCTTCCTGCCCTTGCTCTTGCCCTTCCCATTCCCCTTGGCGCGGGCCATCGCCGCCGATGACGGTCGCTGGCTCTTCGCCACCGCGGCGGCATACCGGTCCGTCTTTCCCTGGCGCGTCGCGTGGTGCACGCGCACCGACTTTAGGATGCCCGAGCTGCCAGCGGGCGTTTTATGTCGGATCCCGCCGCCGCCGCCTCTGCTGCCGCCGCCGCCGCCGCTGCCGCCGCCACCGCCACCGCCGCGTCCGCCGCCGCGTCCGCCGCCGCGTCCGCGTCTGCGTGTGCGGCTTCCGGCTCTGGCGCCCGCCGCCGCTGCCGCGGCGTCCTCCTCCGACGAGTGGGGCATATCCTCGTCATTCTGTTCATCGTCAGAGGGCTGCGGCGTCGAGTCGTCCATGCTGCTCTCGGCGGCTGATGCGGCCAAGCGGTTGGCGGCAGCCGCGCCGAGATGCATGTTGGAGTAAAGGGTCTTGAACCCCTTCTTGTTCTCCTCCTTGAGCACAGCAGCGTCACTTCCCAACCCCTCCATTAAGCGTACGGTCTCGTCAATGTCCAAGCGCTCAATGTGGGTGTTTGCATGAAGACGGGAGGTCGCGACGCGCCGGCTGTGGGCCGCCTCCGCGGCGGTGGTGGACACACTCACGGAGTTGTCCACCATGCTCTGGATAGATAGATCCGTCATTAGACGGCAAACAAAGTCGTCCTTGGAGAGCGGCTGCTTCGTCTGCTTGCGGACGAGGCGCCCGTTCGAGTTCAGCTTCCACCTTGTCACGTTCAAGGCCTGTGTGCCGTACAGGTGGCCCTGCACACCACAGGTGTTGCACATCTGCTTGTGGACGCAGGCCGCGCTGACGCACTGCCCTTGCTCGAAAAAAGGGTGGTCCTCAGGCAGCGTCCGCCGGCACTGCACCTGCTTCAAAGGGCACGTGCGGGCATTGTGCTTCGGCCCTTCGGGAGGGTTGACGTAATGACAGATTCCGCACTTCATTGTAGACCGACCGTCTGACCTCGCCGCAGCCCGTCACAGCTGTGCCCCGTCGCAGAAGTCACCAAGCGGTGACCGACCGTCGTCGCGCCGTCGCGTTCCGCGCGCTGATGACAGTGTGAAACACCCCACGCCTCCTCGATTCGGGAACTCACACTGGTTGTTTGCTCCAGCCGGCAACGGCTCTCGGGAGGGACCGGACGCTGGAAAGCTCGTCTGTGAAAGCATACAGAGTCGCGAGCCCGACAGCTATGACCAGGCTCAAGGCTCACACGGCTGCGACGAGGACAGGCGTGCAGGCAAGGACTCGGAACGGGATGCCCACCTCGGAAACGGACTGCGGATGACATGATCCCGCGGTCCTGAATTACTATTGGCTATGACGACAATCGAGATCAATTCGGACCACAATCGTGACTAACTGGTCCACAATAGTTTGGGCAAACTATGCCATCCGCAGCGTGGCCAAAATTCAGAAAAGCACCATAGAACTCTTTTGCAACTGTTGGAGTGCGGGATTTTCGGGAGAACGGCTGTATCCCACCGGGCTAGCATCCGGGCAGGATATGAATGGAGACGCACTGTACCGGTCGACCGCCGCTCACTTGTATAGCAGGATGCTATACAACGGGGTGCTTTATGATCGAGCGAAGACTGTACTCCGCCCCCCGCCCCGACGCCCCCCAAAATAGGGGCGCTACTGTGAACCCTAGAGTCCTTAGCGCTGTACGCCCCCTGAATCGGGGCGTTGTTAACGGGGTCGTAGAGGCCGAATTGGAACTCTTTTGCAGCAGTTGCAGTGCGGGGTTTTGGGAGATCGGCTGTATGCTATTCACAGCCAAAAAAAAAAAGCCGGACCTCCCTCAGGGTGACAACACGCGCCCGCGCGTTCTTGGGGCCAGTACGAGCCATCACACCCAGCTGAATGGCAGCTGAACCTACTCTGATCGAGGAGAATAGAGCCCCTGATCGGGATAGAGGGCCCGAAGTGGCGTCGCTGCGGCTCCCCAGAGGCGGGGTCCCCCTGTACAGCTGCGTCCTGTCCTGGTCACCGGCCTCCGTGCAGCACCCTCCAACTTTCCTCGTTTCACGTCCCTGCTGGTGGCGTCACGCTCCACCCCGGCGTCTCTGTCGGTGCGTGGCCAGCTTTGCTCCGTTACCCTTTCCGCGTCGCTCGCCAATTGGACAGAGACGCATGGACGGGTCGGGCCGATGACCGTGTCGCGCACGCCAGCGAGCACTGGGCCACGCAAGTCTCCTCGAGCGCCTCCTCGTGAGGTCTTCGTGCTGAGAGAGCCTCGGGTCGCCCAGCTTCGCGCTGGGCGGTTCCCATTCTGAACAAGGCTGAGCCTCGATGGTATACCTCAGAGCAATAGAAAACGGGGCACAAGGTGAGGGGATCGTTGCGGTGTCCAACGCCGCACTCAAGGCCTTGGCAAATCGTGTCTGGCAGTGGTTGGACCATGGAAAGCAACAATGCACTAGCCGAGCGATACAGCCGTTCTCCCAAAAATCCCGCACTGCAACAGTTCCAAGAGTGTTCCAAATCGGCCTCTGCGGGGTCGTAGAGGCCGATTTGGAACTCATTTGCAACAGTTGGAGTGCCGGATTTTTGAGAGAACGGCTGTAGGCGCCCAACACGCTACCCTGTTGGCTGGCTGCCGGTGAGAGAATGCTGGGCGACACGGCCAAGAACCGCCTCCTGTGGTCCCGCGTCAGGCTTTGTTCATGTGCGTTGGCAGCGGGATGGTCCTGCGGGCTTCCGCGTCGCCTCCTGCCGCGGGACGTAGCCAACCTGGATTGATGTTGAGGCCTGTCCAAGAGATTGTGAAATCCGTCTGATGATTGGACATCCCGGCAGGTGCATGGCAGCGTCTCGGGAGCGGCATCGAGCCAACACGACATAAGAAATGAGTATCGCCACTGGCACTCAGGTTGATATGGCTTCTATAGAGAAAGCCATGTACCCTTCCTTGCTTCTTCGAGCGGTGTTCCTAGGCACGGTGACATAAGCGGAAGACTCGAGCCCTCGACCATCTCGTCCATCTGCGCAGCAGCGAGCTTTGCGGTACACCCCAACCTGCATGATGGGGCTTGTTTGCAGGCCCATTGCGCTTCTTCTGTTCGTTTTATTACTGGACTGCGTGCCCGGTGCGGGTCATCCCCTTCTCCCCGACGGTCGTGGAGAGGTGCCGATTTTGCCGCGCGTCCATGTCGACGCAGAGCGCGTTGCGCGGCAGTCGGTCAATTGTACCGCGGCGGATTTCTGTGGAGTGCAGCAGCGGCTGGCGACCGACGTAGCCGCTCTGCGCAAGGAGAGCGAGGCAGCGGGAGTCATCGACACCCTGCTGTCGCCGGTTATCATCGCGGCTATCGCCCTTCGCATCTTTGCGTCTGTGGTGGAGACGAGCGCCCGCAAGGCACCGGGCTGGACCTCTTTTTGCACGCTCCTCTCCATTGACTCGAGTATGCGGTTTGCGGTTATCGGGTTGGCCACCTGGGAGCTGATCGTCCTGACCCGAACCGGGTCGAAGGGGAGCCTCGAGTTCAACGGGCTGCTGGCGGCGACGGTGCTCGACACGGCTATCACCGTTAGCTCCGTCCTGCGAATGTTGGCGTGTTTTGTCTGCCTTGTCGCAACACGCAAATGCACCCTGCTCAACCCGTCAGAGAGTACTACAAGAGACGAGTGGGACCTGTGGGACAGCCCCTACACCAGTGATCCCATGTCGGTTGGCATGCACCAGCAAGCGGAGCAAGCCGTGAGGCAGTACGAGATCATGAACGACGTCGCCCGGCGTGTGCTGCAGCGGACTGAGTACGTGTGGGGACCGCTAGGGTTGGTGATGCTCGTCGTGTGCCTTATGGACGCGGCCGGATGGTTCTTTATGCGGGGAAAGATGCGGCAGTGGCTTGGCTTGGAGAAGGTGACGCTCGTCCTCAAGTGTACGTCCGGGTTCGTCAAAAGGCGGTTCCGGTCCCGCCACCTGACTCGCTGGTTGGACGGCGTGGCTAAGCGCACGGACCGGACCGTACTCGTGGGTTGCTGGGTGCGATGCTTTTTCCGGGAGGTGCATCACCGCTGCATCCTTGCGCTGGTGCTGCACGGGCACTTTGAGGACAAACACGTCGTGGCCTTGGACGAGCAGTTAGCCACGGAGGGGCTCCGCGGCAAGCCGCTCTTTGTGGTCAACGGCACAGACACAAAGAACAGTAGAAACATCAACAGCGGCGACTACTTTCCGCCGCTCGCGCCCACCGTCGGCCTCTCCCTCTCCATCCTGCTCGACCGCTCGCTCACCGCCGAGGCGTTTTGCAGAGAGCTGCTCGGTGTTGTCGACGAGCGCCTTCGGCTCGTCTCCCGCATCCTTGACGATGCCTTTTACTTGAGCCCCAAGCAAGATGGCCTGGAGAAGAAGTTGCAAGCTCCCTTCAAGTGCATCATGCTTCACGCCCCCGTCCCGTCGCTCATCCTCGACCCATCACGGAGCGCCTCCCACGTGGCGCGGGTGGCGCTATGCGCCAACACGCTGCGCGGCCTGCTTCTCACTGCGGTCCGCTCACGGAGCGAGTCCAGTGCGGAGGAGCAACATCGCATCGAGGCGGCTGCCAAAGACGATGACCACTCTGCCAACCTACCGACGGAACAAGAGCGGCCTAGCGTCGAGCGGTGCATGCACTGGCGACGCAGCACGATCGATCAATCACAGCAGCAAGAACGCCACCAAGAAGCAGAGACCGAGCTCGGTGAAGATGAGATGAAGCTGGCGGTGGATCTATTCTACGGGCTGAAGCTGCTGACAACTCGACATCCAGGCGACGCGTTCATCCTGCAAAAGGGGTACTGGTGGTCGCGAGCCCCTCTGTCGCCAATGGAGCAAGAGATTTATCAACAAGCTGACGGGGCACACGAGAGGGCACAAACACCCCCAATACCGAAGGCGACCTTCAGCTGGGACAACGAAGTACCTGACGCAACGGACGACGCCATCTCCACCGCTTCAACGGCGGAGGAATACGGCTGCTTGTGCCACCGTGCATCTCGCGCCACAACCGGCGGCAGCACCTCAACAACGCCGCCGAACCAACGCGAAGACGAGCAGCAGCAAACACCGGCCAGTTCGGCTGCCGACAAAAACAAGCAGCTGCCTCAGGCGTGGCAGCTCGTCGCTAACGCCTTGCAGCACTTCTCCGCGCTTGGTTTGCTACCGTGGATGGTGGCGTCCGACCTGGGCATCGAGGAGTTGGATGGCGTGTACCTGGCGATGGGCCCTCACCACTCGCAACCGACGGAAGAGCAAGCGAGTCGCAGCAGGCACACAGACACGCGGCTCGAGCGGGTACTGCACGACATCCACAGCGCAACTGCACAGTTGCGACTCAAGTTGGCGGAGCCGTTGGCGGAGAGGCACGGCAAGCAGGACTGGTGCTTCAACGGTAACAAGCTCTACCCGCCCTTGCCTGAACGTTTGCTCGAGACTTTGAACGAGCGGGCAGCCGACAAGCTGACGGACGTGCCTGCGGCAATTTCCGCCATCTTCACGCCGAGCCCCGAAGAGCCGATGCGGCTGGACGAGATGCTCGAGCGGTGGCACCGCCAGTGGCGAAGGGTGCTGGCGTCCGCATGCCAACGAGACGGCGTGCCGGACAATGTAGTCCTGCGGCTGCCGCTCGTCGGCTTCTACCCGTCCATGCGCCTCGCCTTGGACGCCTACGCCGGCGTGTGGGGGCCCATCGAGGCGGCGGTGGTGTCGACCTCCGCCACCATCATCGAGCGGCCAAGGCGGTCGACCGCCAGCACCAACCACCTCCACACATTGAAGAGGATGATGGAGGAGCGCAAGAAGGAAGCGTGGGTCATGCCTCGCGTCCACGCGGCGAGCACCTTCGCCACCATCTTGTTGTCAGCGTCGGCGACCGAGGCGGCCTTGTACCGCCGACTCCTCCACGTAACGGACGCCGAGGACCGACGAGCGAGCGGTGCAAGCCGCGCGAGCGACACGGCAGTGGGCGTACGCAACGCCTTTGCTAGCGTGGCGCTGACCGGCGAGCTCGTCGCGTCCCTGGAGGACGGCGTGGGGGCGGTGGCGCACCCGCACCTCAACGGCATGGATCCACTCTCGTACCAATGGTCCGGCGACGCCGGCGACGGGGAGAGCAGGGCGGTCCCCGCTTGGGCTGTCAATGGGATAGACGTTTCGCGGGGGGAGGAGGCCGTGTGAAGCAACACGGTCGGAGGGAGCCAAGTAGCAACGAACCTATGCATGCCGCGCGCGCCACCAGGCAACACACGTGCAAGCGATACCGTCCGCGTCGAGGGACAAGACCAGCACGCTCCCTCGGCCCATCGAGAGTCCCACCGACAGGGCGGAATCAGCACAGCAGAAAGAGCGTAGCGGTCGCCACACACCCCTGTCGACGGCGGGGCTCGGCGCCCCACCCCCCGGCCGCCGCCTCGCCACCGCCGTGCCGCCGGGGCTGCCGACCAACCGGCGTCGCTGGCGGCCGGCCGACGGCACGAGCCGACCGCACCGCGACGCTGCCGCCCGCAGCGACGCCGGCGCGGGACGCACCACCAGGGGCGGGGGGGCGGCGGCGGCCCCCACGGCGCGCCCGCGACGCGCGGGGGAGACGCGGCGCGCGGCGCGCGCCGGCGGGCGGGCGCGTGGGGCGGCCACCCACCCCCTGGCGGGGGTGGCGGGCCACCCGTGGGCCGGCGCCAGCGGAGCGGCGGGAGAATTTGGCCGGCACCGCCACCGCAGCTGGCATGGCCATACGCCGCCCAGCGACCGTGTTTGTCTCGGAAACGCGCACCAAAGTTGATGGGCGGAA
>Ga0209093_1002204_pt1 | contig 10972 bp, 13 predicted proteins | sample SidtaG_4_FD_187450 | JGI IMG/M metagenome (GOLD analysis project Ga0209093, IMG submission 187450) | Marine algal microbial communities from Sidmouth, United Kingdom - Sidmouth_Male1 metaG (SPAdes) (version 2) | ecosystem: Host-associated > Algae > Red algae > Unclassified | place: Sidmouth...
GGTCCGGCTTACGCTCGGATTGCGGAAGCTTCCTCAAGCTTCCCGGTCCCCCCAGAGGGCCCGGATTCGGGATGACGTGTGCCTCCCTTGCGTGTGCCAGACCCCCCCAGGGGGGCCCGATCGGGTGCTCCACGCCTCACGCCCCTCTAGAGGGGTCGTTTCATGTGTGGCCCTGGGGCTCCCTGGACACCCCCCCAAGGGGGTTGTCCCACGCTACCCCCCTAGAGGGGTGTTGCGTGACTGTTCACGACCCGTCCCCGGCTCATGCCGGGGGGTCGTGTCTCCCCTGTCAGGGGGTTTCCCCCACAGATTGGGTTTACCACTGGGGGCTCCTCGGTGGCATACTACGCCATGGATGAGATGTGTTGGTCTTGTCGGGATCAGGGGCTTTCATAATCCGGGTTTTCCAGCAGAATGTGGGATATATCCAGATATATCCGGATATATCCGTTGGAATCTCTACACCACTGAATGTTAGATCAAAACGAAATACAGTCCTGGAAAGCTCTTGTCATGCTCAAGCCCTCTTCGGAAAGCCTGATGGGAATGAGGTGCTGCTGCGAGCAGGGTGCCGCTGCTTACAGAACGGTACTTTGTCAGAATCAATATTCTGGAGGCCCTTGTCGGGACGCCCACTTCGTCACGATGACCATATGGGTGACCGAGTACTTGGTGATGGCGTGCAGCACCTGGTACGAGGAGGCGCGCGACGGTCGCTTCTGGCTGTTCCCGGACGCCCTGTTCGGGTGGGTCAAGCAGCTTAAGCCAGCGGAGCTCGCCGGGGATGATGCCGAAGCCTTGGGATTCTTCCAGGCCATGATGGCTCTGCGGGCAGCTCTCCCGGTTCATGACCAATCTTTCCACGATGCTGTGCGCCGTTTTGAAATCTCCCGTCGGGACCGGGACGGGTGTCTCACGGTGATGACCTGACAGGATGCAGACGGGATCCACATCGTCATCGAAGCTCCCCTTGACGCCGCGGCGTACTCAATCCCGGCCTCATGCATGGCAGCCCCTCTGGAGGCGCCTCTTGGTCGAGTCCAGGTTCCGCGTGCGTCTGTCGGGGTCCCGTCGGGGGGGACATCCGCCGTGGGGCAGCCAGATGGTGGCGCTGGTTCCTCGCCCTCGGGTGGTCCGCCCCTCCCGGGTCATCACCTGGTCCCGCCTCCCCGGTCTTCTCTTCTTGCCAGCCCGGTGACCTTGGCGACGACCACTCCTTTTTATCGGGCAGATCCTGCGACCCCCGTGGTGGGTACCGTGGCCCGGGTTGCAGCGGCTAACCGCTTGCCCTTAGCCCCCCCGGTGCCCGACTCACTCCTGTCGAATGCCTCAACGATGCTGGGGTCGGAGGGCGAGATTTGGCTGGAGCGTCTTGTCGGGCGTTTCCGTGGTCCGTCGGCCGGGTTTCCCACCAGCGTGCTCTTCGTCTCTGTGGTCGACGTGCTTAGGAGCTTGTCGAACGACTTGTTTACCTGGGCGGAGATGCACACCGTATGAGACCCCGATGCGCTGGAGCCGGTCTTTCAGGCGTGGTCCCGTTCAGGCGTGAACGACCAGCTCTGGCGGCTCTTGAACATCCACCAGCAGCGACAAGACGCTTATTTCCGGCGGTTGGATCAGGCCAACACTTGGCGCGCCCGCGGGTTGGGCACTGCGGAGCGACGGGAGGGTGCTGCGGGGGCCAACGAGACGTGGTATCGGGATGTCCGTGGGAGCCCCCAGCGTGGTACCGGCGGTGGCGGCAACCAAACCAGTACTGCCACCGGGGCAGTGGCTACTACGAGTCGCGCGCGCCGCCGAGCACCCCGGGCGAGAACACGCGTGGTTATGGCCGTGCTTATGGGAACACGGATGGACATTTCGGTCCTGCGGGCCAGTCCGCGACCCGTCGTCATCTGGACTGAGGCGAGGTGTCCGTGATCAGTGCCGGGTGTCGTAGGCGGCGTGCGCGGGCTTTGCCTTGACTGGTGTAGCGCCCGGCTCCTTGGCGAGGGATGAACCAGGAGACGTAGTACTTGCATAAACTAGGGCTATTGTCTCTTGGCCGTCCTCTCACGCCTCCTGGTCGTCTCGACCCGCCCCCGCCTTATCTGATTCCTGTGGGAGAAGCCCCTCGCGGCGACAGTACCGGTCCACCGCGGCAACCGGCTGGCGCCCCGAGTGTTGCCAGGTATCGTCGTCTGGTCTATACCCAAACCAGCGGATCAGCTACCACAGGACCCTCTCCTCGTCTCAGGTGTGTTCCGCGAACCGCTCTAACACAGACTCGGACCCACCAGGTTGCCGTGCGTCCGGGACCGCCACTTGGGGTTGCTTGGGTCGGTTCGTGGGGTCCCCCGGTCCAGCTGGCACCACATGGTCGCCACTAACCCGTTGGGGCAGTCCGTCTTGGTCTATCCGGTACGTTCTCCCGTCGGTCTCCAGCACCTCGTACGGTCCGGTCACATTGGGGTCGAGCTTGTGCTTCCGGGGTGGTTGTGCAGGTAAACCCAGTCACCACTGGCCACCGACACTCGCGAGGGCGGAATTTCTTGTCATAGTCCCTCTTGTACCGTGCTTGTGTCTTGGCAATCGAGTCCCGTACTTGGGGGAGCAAGGCCTTGAGCGACTCCAGGCACGCGGCCTTGGCCTCGGCTTCTGACCGGCTCGGGTCCGACGTCATGCGGGCCGGCAGGCGTTCCAGGTAGAAGTTGATCAGGCGCCGTAGGGTGACCAAGTCCATGGCGGCCACACCCATTGTCCGGTGTGGCCTCGAGTTGTACGCCATCGCCAACACGGAGACAAGCTCGTCCCGGTTGTCCTGGTGGTCCTCGATGTAGTGCATGAGCATGTCCACGAGCGTCTTGTTAAAGTGCTTGATTTGGCTATTGGTCTGCGGGTGGTACGTGGTCGTGTGCAGGTTCCGGATGCCCATGAGGTTGCACACGTCCTGGAAGAATGGAGAGGCGAACTGGGGCCCGTTGTGCGTCAGGACTGTGTCTGGGGGCCCGTACACGGAAATCCAGTCCCAGCACAAGGCTGACGAGACGTCCGTCGCGGTGATGCCAGCCAGGGGGACGGCTCGGACCAGCTTCGAGAATCGGTCGACAATGATTAGGAGGAAGACATTCCCTGCCTTGGTCTCGGTCAGTGGTTCGAGGAGGTCCATGGACAGGCTCACGAAGGGATCCGTCGCCGGGAGCAATTTGAGAATCGCCGTGCGTCGCCTTGGTGCGTTCCTGTTCCGGGCACATGACGCGCAGCTGGCCACCCAGTCATACACGTACGCGGCCACGGATTACTAGTCGTAGTGGCGCCTGATGGAGGCGTGCATTCGGTTGACCCCAGGATGATCAGCGCGCACGACGTCATGTTCCAAACGGAGGACGTCCTGGCGCAGGGAGAACGAGACGTACACTTGGAGAGCACCTTCCAAGGGGGCGACCCGTACGAGGAGCCCCTCCTTGGTCTCCAAAGAGCGCGAGGGCTCGTTCTGGTCCATCTTATCCCGTACCTCTTGGCACTGCCGGTTGTCCTTCTGCGCGACAAGCATGCGTGCGAGCCTGACTGGTTTTTTGTTGTCCAGATCCCCGTAGTGAGGCGCAACCTAGCCGCGGGAAGAGTCGGCCAGAACAAGGCAGCAAAGCTCCTCCGGGATGACGGACCGATCCAGTGCCAGCGTAGGGAGGCGCGACATGGCGTCGGCACAGTGGTGCTCCCTTCCCGGTCTGGTGCACGCCTTGTACCGGAACTCTGACAACTGGAGGAGCCAGCGAGCGACCCGCCCGTGCGCCAGGTGGCGCCGCCGCCGCCGTCGCCACCGCCGTCGCCGCCGTCGCCGCCGTCGTCGCCGACGCCGCCACCGTGCCGGGTGGGCGCGCGACGGTGCCTACCGCCCGGGCCCCATCTGCTGCCATCGCCGGCACACTGCTCGTCGGCGGTCGGGCCGTCAAGTCGGCGGGGGGCTGAGCCGCTGCCCCCCGCGGCCCCCGCAGCCAACGGTGCTGGGGGCGGCGGCCGCGGCCCCCGTGAAGTTTTCCCCGCCGCGGCCGTCGGCTCGGGGCGCGCCCGCCGCCTGCCGGTTGGCCGCCGTGGCCCGCCGCGGCCGGCCGTCGCCAACGGCGCTCAAGGCGGCGACTGCCGGGGCCAGCGGGCAAGTTCTTGCAGGTCGAGGTAGCGGCGGGCACCGCTGCCCCCCGCCGGCCGTTCCTTCACATCCGATTCTCAATGGCTGATGTCGCTGCCTACGCGTCGGCGGCCCCGGTGGCGTCAGCAGGCGGCCCACATTGCCGCCGCTGACGCTCTAGGTGGTGGTATTTGATCGAGTGGCCGAGCCCGCGGGCACCGCAGCGGCGCTGACGGCGGTCACGACGGCACGCTCGCCGTCGCGCCGCACCTCGGGCGGCAGAGCGGGTTGCGGGCGCGGTCCTGGGCGCGGATTCGGCCGCATCGTCAACGCGGCCGGGCGTACAAGACGGCGCCTTGCCGCGTGGTGACGCGTGGGCTACACGGCCGCTCTCGGCTTTTGTTGCTCGTGGCCGTGGCCAAGTCGGGGGCTGGCGGAGTCCTTTGTGCAGATGCTCGGGCGGGCTTCGCGCTACGCGGCGCCCCGGCGTCGGCGGCAGCGGAAGGGGGGCGCTCCCCGGCGGGCGTGGGCGTGGGCGCTCGCGCAACGCCCCACTGGCTGCCGCGGACGCCGAGCTGCGTGGAGCCTCTGGGTCGGAAGTGGATGTTGGAGCGTGGCAGAGTGGGGGGGGCGGGCGCGTCTATCGGTGGTTTCGGCGACACGGCGGGCGGCTGGAGGGCACTGGTCGGCCGCCCGCCGGAGCGCTTCGTCTTGCCGCTCGTCGCGCTCACTCTCGGCGGCTGCGGCGGCGGCGGCGGCAGCAGCGGTGGCGGCAGTGCGGGCGGCACGCCGCCGGTGGGATTCCCCCGCGCGGGTGCCCCCTATGGCATGTCCGCCCATGTGGGTTCTACTCTTGATGAGTCGCCCCGCGCAAAATTTCCTCTGGGCGGGTCTCTTCACGCGAGTCCTCGCCATGGCTGCTCGCTGCACTCGCCAGCGACGCACTGCTGGCGGCAGCACTGTGGCAGAGCCGCCACCGCGTCCGCCGCGGGCGTCATTGGAAGCGCGTCGCCATGAACGGTGCCCGACTTTCGCCTGTAGTTCTCCGGCGCGCACGTGGCCGCCTCGGTGAAAGCGGCTGTCGTGACGGCCGTTGGCGTTGGTGGCGGCCACGACGGCATCTGGTCGGCGCGTCCGCTGCTTGCTGGGCAGACCGGCTTGCGCTTAACGGCGTCCCCAACCCGCGGCGTAGCCACCCGCTGAGTTATTGCCTGTTGCGGGTAGCGGCGCGCAACCACTGTCGGCCGGCATCGGTGGGGGTAGGTGGGGGGGCAGCCGATGCCTCTCAGGCCGCCTCGCGGGCGCAAACTTCTTTTGCTGCCGCCGCGGCGGTGGCCGCTACCGTGACCGCACGCAACGCGGCAGGCGCGGAGGCACTCGTCGCCGCCACCGACGACGGGTGGGGCCGCGCGCATTTGCCGCCGCACCAACATGCACGTGAACGATCATTTCTCTGCGCCATCTGGGCGTGGGCGCAAGAGAGGCGCCGCTGCGTCGGGCGATAAGCCGCCGCCGGCGTTTTGCAGCCGCCACGCGGGCAGGGGCCCGCGCCATTTAACGGGGCGCTCTTGGCACCAGCTACACCCTTCCCCGGCCCGTAGACGAGCTCCGTCTCTCTGGGCGCGCCTCACGCCCCCGCCCCCGCCTCACCGCTCGAGCTGACGGCAATGTTTTGTTTTCCTTCAAGAGAAATTCATTGCCATTGGAAATCAACGTGCAGTGTACACAGTCGCGACAACCTCGTTCATCGCGAGAGCACGGAGCGCCACAGCGCCTGCGCTGTGGTGCTAAAGCCCTGTTCTCCCGAAAGTGGCTGTGTTGTCGATTTTTGGCGCTTAAGACCTTAGCCCCATTCACAGGGTCGTGGACGCAGGTTTTTACGGAAATTGGCCGAAGGGCTTGTAGCGCGTCATTTCCATGGCCTTACTTGACACGATCACAAGCGTGTCGGTGGGACGGACGTGAGCGTCTATGTTGCGCACGGGGAGGCCGTGCGCCAGGGCGATTCGTGGAGCGCTGACAAAGCAGCGTCTTGCGACATGCACAAACTTGCGGCGGAACGTCCCGCAGCTGCAACATTTTGCGCTGCACGGGCTGTGAGTGTGCAATCTTCCAACAGTAAACTTGTCCTGGACTTTGACCGCGAGACCAATCACGTAGAAGAAAATATGTTGACGTTTCAAAGGCATCTCTAATTGGGTGCCGTAGAAAAGGGAAACTGTGATGATTGGTTTTGTTCTACCGTCAGCTGCATTCTTGCAGAGAGATATTTTCGCCAGCATGCGTGCACAAGGCCGTGCCGCAAGAGTTTTCTGAACGTACCAGCATATCTTTGAGCGTTGCGAAGCGCACCGACGACGTTCGCAATGCGTCGCAGCGTAAAATCGGACCTTATCCCCTCTTGCGGGAGGCCACGGTTTGCGCAACACTGCGCCACACGCGGCCGTCTACAAGAGTTGCGCGTCGCCTGATGTGACACAGAACGTGAAAAGTACAACTGTGGGATGAATGAAGTTGGTTAGTTTATGTGGTTAGTTTCGACCGACGGTAGACACACAATACAGAGAACGCTATCGTCAAAGGGACGACAAAGAAAAGCATTTGTTTAGATGATATCCGGTGGGGAACCGGGAGTGCCGACGACAGCGAGTCCCGGGCCCACGGTGTTTCAATACGATGAAATATAGTAAGGTGGGGTCGAGCGATCTGCCGACTCAAAGGATCGAAGTAGACCACCCAAAGGAGAAATAGAAAAGACAGACTGATATATAAGGCGGCAGTAGGCCCCCAAAGGGCAACCACAAGCTAGTTCATACCTCCTCATGAATACCAACCGGTTAAGGGGGCCACAATGGGCTGACTCTCGATTGGCCAGGAGATAGGCCACAACAACCACGTCTCGCACACGTCGACCCCATGCGCAGCATCCAGCACAGTGGGGCCAGACCCGCGCTCCTTGGAGAACCGGAATCGGCCTGCAGGCAGCTGTTTGCAGCCACTTGCAGCCGCAAAATAGCTGCAAAAACGCTTCATTACGTGCAGAGAAAATGTTTGGGGCATGTTTGTTTGAACAGTTCAGTGGTGTTGGCTGCATGCCGCTTGCGAAGGGCTAACGAGCGTCCTGCCGTTTGGAGCACGCTGCGTGTCAACCGCCAACACTGCTCTCTTCAACTCTTGGTGCAGTTACCAATGTATTGCTTGATAAACTACTACCCCACCTTCTTCGTGCCGTTCTCCGACGCTCATTGCGACCTGGAAGGCGCTTGTCATCGGCCAGTACGGCGAGGCGGCCCACTACCGAAAGGTCCAGGGCATAGTACAGAACGGGGTTAGACGCACGGGGGGTGGTCAGCTCGTCGCCGGGGTTCTCAGAGCAAAGATGAGCCTGTGATACCCGGCGCGGGAGCGGGCACACGAGCTGACAACTGGAGGAAGAGCACTACTACGTGACTTCGTCCGAGATCAGTAGTTGGCGGTGCCGTGGCAACCTCGCAGGACAAGCAAGACATGACTAGTGTAGTCACAAGCATGCCTTGGCAGCGCACTATCGCTCTCGTGCCAGACACATTCCGTACCTGGCAATGACTCCGTCATGAAGTCCGTAGTTAGGCATGCTGCTGGGCACATTGTTTGCACACATTGACAGACTGTATGAATTTCTGGCAACAGATAATGTCTGAGGAATCAGCGCGCTAGCGTATCTGTTGCAAGCAGACAGTGCAAATCATGTCGTGACCTGCATAAGTGTTGCTCTTCAGCGTGCTGATGATCGCAGAAACCTCAACATGTTTCTTGGTTGCACAAATGACGAAAGGCGCATTGCAGCAAAGGGATGAGGCGTCTACCCCAGTTCTTTTTCTTATGCGGCACCCCTGAAGGTGATGCTATCCATGCGCCAGAAACGGGCCCTGGGCGAGTGATCCCGCAGCGTCCACATGGCAGGTACACTTTGTCTGTAGCTCCGATGGAGGCAAACCGGCCGAAACACACCATTTGGGCAACCACTGCCGACAATCTGCAATATCGTAAGTAGTCCTAGACAGCCGCTCTGGCGATTCACAAGGAACGTGTTTCTGGCCTCACTGTGCCGGTGTTTGCATTTCGTCGAGGCTGTTCGCTGCGCTTGCGCCTTCTCTAATGGGGCGAGGTGTTCGCTTCAGTGTCTGTCAGTCCCTCTGCTGATGCATCCAGTGCTGCCGGAGACGCTAGTTGCTTGCCCTCCCGGAAGAGCGGCTCCCGGCAGGGTGCTCCGCCTCTGCCAAGGGCGATCTCATTTGCGGCCTCGCGCACAGGCCTGTGTTGTTTTGCGCGTGCTCTTCTTTCGGGTAGTGCCAGTGGTGTGGCTGTACGTGAGTCACGTGTGGAACGCACGCGGTTTCGCTGTGTGCTAAGTGGCTTGGCTTTCCGGGGAGTAGCTGATGGTGTGTAGTGCCATGCATTGCGTTGTTCGTTTGTAAAACGCTTCTTGTGCGTCGCGGTCGCACATCAAGCCGCCACTTGTCTTCGTCTTGGTTCCTTTCTTCTAACTCTCCTCCGCTGTGGTGGCCTCTGGCCGTGCGGTTGTTCTACATGATCGCCTGCGTGACGTCTGGGTTTCTGACTGTAACATCCTGCGGCGTCGCGGACGTGCGTTGATTCAGGGTCTGGGTCAAGGGACGATCGGAAGAAAGGGTGGGGAAGTTTTTGCGCGGAGACAGAGGTGGCGCTCAGTGGTAGAAGTAGCGTTGGGAGAGGGAGGTGGCAAGGTGCACGGGAGGTTGCGTGGTGCGCGGGAGGTGGCCAGGGAGAGTGGCAGTAATGATGAAGATGACACGCTTTAAAGCGCATGGCTGCCATGTGTACGGTGCAGAATGCTTTTTGCTCGAATTTGACCGATGCCAAGCGCTTTGTAAGCGTGTCGACCAATTGTACAGTTCAAAATTTCATGGTAGTTTCATTTCAAGATGCTCAGACAAGCCAGTACCAGGCTCTTCTGATTGGTTCAAAGTCAGAATCGGCCGTACTTTTCGGATTATTTTCATGAGCACCAGCTGCCTCTGGCATGGCATTACCATAGCTGTTTTGGTTGGCGCACATTTGGCTCGGATACATTCCTTGACGAGGTCCATGTCTTTCCTAATGAGGGTGTCACAAACGGGCTCAGCTGTGAGGTTCGCAAGCTTCTTGGACCTCGCACTCAACCGGAGCCAGCACTGGCCCAGGTTGCGAAGCATTGAGCGACTGCGGCTCGGAAGCAACTAGGATTGCAGAGAATCCGAGGGCAGGCGCCTGAATATGCGGGTCAGCGGGAGCAAAGCTCGGCGTCCTGCCGGTGATCGTTCTCGTCGACGGCTTGGCCGCTGCGTCTTGCCAACTCTGCTTCGCGTGATCCACCACGTCTCGTCGACCCCGCCACCTCCCCCTTCTTATCCGCCCCCAATCCTCCTGCTGCAATCTTGTGAGCCCAGCCCCGGCAGCGTCTTGCTTCCATGAGGTCTCTGGAGACACGTCTGCGCCTCTTGGAGATGGTGCGCGAGCAGGGGCGAAGTGTCGCGGCTGCCGCACACGACCTCAACGTCTCTCTTAGATCGGCGTCTCGGTTTTTGGCGTACAACCGAGACACCGCCGATTACTACTACGATCCGGCGCGGTGGAATCGTCACGAGGACAACGTAATGGAACACCCACAGCTGCGCGAGGCGGTGCTGACCGCAGTCGAGGAGCAGCCCAAGCTGTTTCTTGATGAAATTGCGAACGCTGTTCGAGCGATAGGCGAGCACGTCGACGAAGACGTGGAAGTCTCTCCTGCGACAGTAGCCCGCGTGCTGGCGCACTACGGATACACGCGTAAGGTCATTGAGCGTGCATTCATCTCGGGCAACGAGGCCAACAGGCTGGCACGGGTTCAGGCCCAGTGGTAGATACCGCTCTGGTGCCGCGTCTACGTCGATGGGGCTCACCGTGTTGGGCGAGGGGCGGAGATGAGGTGGGCGTCGTCCCTGCGGGGCTCCCGGGTGGAGTGCTACGTTGCATCGCGTGCCGGCGTGAGAACAAGCGTTTGTGAGGCGATGGCGCACGACTGCTTGCTGGACTCGGTCGTGACGCGTCCTCCTCTCTCTCAGACCTCTGTCGATGTTTTTGTGTTCTTGACTAATTTTGTGCTGCCTCGCATGCCGACCATCGTGCCACGGAGAGAGTGGGGAGAGCAGCCCGATCGATGTGTGCTCATGTTCGAAAACGCCCGCATTTATGATGGGGTTGCGTTGGCGAGTGCGAGGGCTGCTGGAGTGGTGGTGCTCCTCTTTCCGCCGTACTCCCCAGACTTTAACCCGATAGAAGATGTGTTCGCCGTGGGCAGCAGCTGGCTGCGCCGCTACTCCAGCCCGGAGTAGTACAATGCGTGGCCGATGCTGGCAATCAAGAGCATGCTGGAGCACATCTCTGGAGCCATGCGCCGCGGGTTTGTCAAGGCAGCCGGGCGTCGGTACAACCTCTATATCCCATGATCTCAATAAAACTGGTCCTCATGAGCAAGATTCCAAACAAAGAAACCACAAAGCAGCCTGCTCGTCAAACCCCCGCGCCGCCGCGCCGGTGCGTCGCCGACCTTGTCAGCGCTGGCGGCGACGGCGGCGCCGCAATAGCCCCCACGCAACAACAGCAGCGGCACGCCGAATCGGCACCGCGCCGCCGCTTTGCCGCTGCCGCCCTCCCAAACCACCGCCGCGCCACCGCCGTGCCGCCGCGCCGCCGCCGCGCCGCCGACCTGGTGTGCGACGGCGGCGGCGCGGCAGCGATCGTGCCGCCGCCGCCGCGGCGGCTACCCTCCGCTGCGCAGAGGGAGGCTTCGTGCGACGTATCCAAGGTCGAAAAGTTGGGGGGGGGCGG
>Ga0209093_1002205_pt1 | contig 10965 bp, 5 predicted proteins | sample SidtaG_4_FD_187450 | JGI IMG/M metagenome (GOLD analysis project Ga0209093, IMG submission 187450) | Marine algal microbial communities from Sidmouth, United Kingdom - Sidmouth_Male1 metaG (SPAdes) (version 2) | ecosystem: Host-associated > Algae > Red algae > Unclassified | place: Sidmouth...
CAGGCGCCGGCCACGGCGTAACGCCCACACACCCCTTCGCGCGTCGTTACGCGACACCCCGATTGGTTGCCACTTGTGGCGTTCGTGGTGGCGGATCAGTCGATCTGCGCCCACTCGCCGGGACGGCTCGAATCTCATTACAGGGGTATGTAGCATATCTCTTTAATATTCGGATAATGGGCCCTGTAGCCCCCCTGACTGGTCAGTATTCACGGGGAGGATTGAACTGACTTGTGGCTCGCCCTTTAGGAGGTTACTTCCGTATTGTATATCCGTCCTTTCTTTTATCGTCTCTATTTCGGTGGTTATTCGATCTTTATGATCGCTCGGTCGATCGACACCGCCCCTTTCCCGTCTGATAATAAAAGCACCATGGGACCGGGGTTCGCCGTCGTCGGCACCCCCGGCTCCCCATCGGATGCTGCACGAACAAAGGTTCTTCTTCCTCGCCTCTAAGGTGATAGCGTTCGCTTTATCGTGCGTCTACGGTCGGTCGCCATTTACTGGTTATTTAACCAAGGTCATTAATCCCAGAAAAACCTCCCTCGGAACTTGGTCATCCGATTTCTCCGGCGGAAAAAGAAGAAAATTGCGGGGTACTCTTGGAGTATTCCCAAACCCCCGTCTCGGGGAATCCGCCGATCACCCAGGCTTAATCAAGCCGAAACGGCGTTGGTAGTATCCCGCCAACGCCAAGAACCAAAGTGGTCCCCGACCAATCTTGGAGTGTTTTCGAATTCCCTTAGCGAAATTCGAATCACACTGAACTGGATCATGATTAACCAATCGAATTCAGTTCAGGAGACTTTACTGATTTGTTGGGTTCGACTGACATGACCCAAACGGACGCGTAATATCTCCCACGACCCCTGGTTGGCTCTTTGGCGTTTCGCCGAGCTTTTTGAGTGGCATGGGCCGTGCACCTACGTGTGGCCCTGCCCCCCGTCCCTACAGGGCAATGACGCCCCACCCGCGCCTGTTACCCAAGGGGTTGGATCCGAGCCTAACGGGCTACTGCTACCTTCGGTCCATGACCTAACCACAACGGTTGAGGACCTGATGTACCAAAGTACAGTGGCGGCGCTTATAGCCCCCAGATGGGAAAGCGCCCCCTGTTACGCCGACGCCAAAGCGGCTTGTGCGTCGCACGAGGTACTACCCCACTCGTCAAAAGACCATAATGACACGACCACATGGGCACTTGTTGCCTTTCACATTAACAGGAAAACCAACAGTGCTACACAAGCCAAACCCTCTCTGTCTAAAATGACAGCAACCCATGAGCGGGCAAGGTGTATAAAACACCGCCACAGCATCTGCCGCCGACGGGCATCGGCAATAAATGCAAGCCAAACAAAACAAAGGCACAAGTCGAGCACACACCGGTTTTAGACCACCCGCCTCAGTTGCGAAAGTGCCCCCGGCTACGCTCGTCCTCCGACGAACTGCGACAGCGCATATTGCGCGGAGGCTCCTCTTCATCTTCGACGTCACGACTGAGACGCCGGCGGAGGATGCCTCCAGCGTCTAAACGCACAGGCGCGGGAGGCACCGCCGCCACTTGGCGCAGACGTTCGACCTCCTGCAAGAACAGGTCGAAGGCAGCCGCCGAGTCGGCTGCCACGCTCATGGCCCGAGCCAACACCGGCATGGCGTCCTCAAGAGCATAGCCATGGGCATCACAAACCGCCCGGCGCAACGCCTCCGTCTGGCGATACCACGCCGAAGCCAGGGCGGCAGCCCCGACGCCACGAGGCACGCGCTGCCCGTCCATACGACGACTTGGCCCGTCGCCAAAAAAGGCCACCGCTGCCTGAAATGCCTCAGGCGAAGTCCAAACGTCCTCCTGCGTCGAACGCGCATGTCCGCCGGACGCGGCAGTAACGCGCGTCTCGCGCAACGGCGAGAGCGAGCGCCGGACAGGAGAAGCAGCCCGACGCGAAGGCCCACCGGCCGCCCGCGTCCCTTGGCGTACAAAACCGCCGCTGCCTTGAGCTGCCGCCACGGGCGTATCGCCATCGTCGTCCGACCCCCCGCCACGAACGGGAAGAGACGCAAAGCCCCGACAAGGGTGGTTCAACACGAACCCGTATTCGGACGACGAGTCCAAATGGACGGGCACCTGACGCGCCGCACGCGTCTGCATGTCCCGTCGAATGACATCCTTGACCACAATGGTCCACGAAAAGACCTTCGTGGTCTCGTGCATCTTGTGGAAAGAGTCCAAAATGGCCTGGCCACCCGGCCCACTGGCCATCCGGTGCAGGTCCAACTTGGACATACGCCGAAGGGCCTTGGCATCGAGCCAGGCAAAGACGTTGTCCGTCAGCAGGGTATGCACCCACCCGGCCGCTAGGAAGCAGTAGTACTCCTCATTGACGAAATTCCAAACGGCACTGAACTCGTCGACCAGCTTGTGAGCCATGTACGACAGTGCGTAAGGCATCTCCATCCACACCCCGCGGGTTAACCACCAGCGGGGGTAGAGTGGAAACCACCGAGACAAGTCGAAATGACGGGGCGCCCGGATAACACCGGAACAAAAAGCGGTGGGAAGCAGCCCGCGGCTCGAGATGCGAGCCGCGTCTTGAGCGCGCCGGTGGACGGGGGCATTGTGGCAACAAAGAAAGCGCGAGCAAATACCCTGTGGCAACACTGACAATACAGGAGAGAAGGACCCAAAGGGTCGACCTCCCGAGAGAACCTAGACCGCGCAAAGGCGCGCAATGGCTAGGACTCGAGAGAGACGCCAAGATTTAGATGGCGAGCAAGACGGGGCGGTGCGGGCCATGGCCGGCGCCAAAAGAACAAGACGGAAGCAGACGAAAAAGAGAGACGAAATAGTAACCCCGGGACCGAATAGGGGGGGCTGCTTAGGGAAGGACAGCCGTCCCATAGCCCGCAATCCGAAGTACGGAGAGGCGGGTGCAAGTCCCGTGAGGGGCATAAGTACTGGACTTAGCCCCTGCCAATTGCAACACCCGCCCTGGGCCAAGACCTGGCGGTCACCCGCCAGCAAGGACGGATGCCGGGCCGCGTGTGCCGAGCATCCGTGAGGGGTCGCCAGCGCGCGGGCGCCGGGCGGGGTCGCCCAAGCGACGCGGATCCCTTGGGGCGCGCTTGCGGGCAGCACGCGACGGCGGGGCGGACACCCCGCCTTGCGACGGCCGGCGACGACGAGGACGGCGGCAGCGGAGGCGGCACGCGCGGACGCCAACGGCGTGGGCGTGCCGCCGGCGCGGGCGGATGGCGGGGGTCGGGGAAGCGGCGGCGATGGCCTACATTGCGCCGCCCCTACGGGACGCGTTGAAGTCGGGATTGAGGCGGTACGCCGAGAGCGTTTTGGCGGACCACGACGGGATGCCGGAGCAGGCGCAGGTGCCCGAGCCCGACCCTCGAAACCAGCCGGTGGTCGACCGCAGGCGGGCCGGCGTACGCATGGCGCCTTGGCACGGCGGCATCTACGAGGTGCACTCGCAGCGGTGCGACGGCAAGTTGGCCTTCCGCTTCAGCCGGGAGGTGGCGCGCTGTGGGTCGGCGTCGCCGTCGTGGATTGTCCAGACGGCTTTCACGTTCGTGAAGACGGACGGGGACGTCGGGGACCTCCGTGCGTGGGTACCGTGGGTGGCGCACTGCTGGGGCCGGCTCACGAGCCTCATGCCGGACGCCGTGACGCCGCCGGCGGAGCACCTGACGGAGTTGTCGCTTCCGTATCTACGGACGGCGGCGGACCTCGAGTACGTGCAGGCCGCCGAGGCGCAGCACCGGGACGCGTTGGACGCGGCGGCGTACTACTACGGGGAGGCAGCGGACAAGAACGCTCGCCGGGTTGCCGCGGGGGCGGCGCCGCGGCCAGTCCCGCCATACGAGCGGCCGGACATCAGCTCCTGGCCGAATCCCGATCGGGTTGGGCGGGATCTGACGCTCCTCCCGGCGGAGGGGGACAGCGTGGCGGTCAACCAAGCGCGGAAGGAGGTGGACGTCCGGGTGCGCAAGGGCGATGACGTGCCGCACCTCATGACGGCCGGCCACCAGGCCAAGGGGTTGAACGGCGCCGGCTGGCGGCGCGTGCCGGCGGCGCTGGACGACTTGGAGCTGCCGCGGGGGTTGCACGTGGCGTACCTCACCGTGCTGTTGTATTATTACGACCGCATGATGGGGGACGACCGGAGCTGCCTCTGGGACATGTACGTGGTGGAGCGGGTGCAGGTCACCGCCATCACGCTGCTGGCGGACGTCGCCGGAGGGTGCGTGCACCGCATCTCCCTTTCCCTGCTCCATCGGTTGGAGCGTCTCCGATTGGATGACATGGCGGCGGGGCGTGCGGGCGATAATGCCCGGCTGCAGCGGCTGTTGCACGGCCTGGCGGTGTTGCTCCCCAAATGGGGAGCCGTGGTGGAGGCCGCGGGCTTGCCGGTCGGGCAGACGCCGTTGCCGGCGGAGGTGGACGACTCGGCGAACCCATACGGGTTTCGACTAGCGTTTGACGCCGGGGGTGTCGACTTCCCGAGTCGGGCCGAGCGCGTGTCGTCGAGAAGCGCGACGGCGCGGACGCCGCCGGAGGCGGCCGGGGGCGCGGGGGCGGGGCACACCCGGCGCGGAGGCAGCGACGACCCCCCAGGGGGAGGGGCGGCGGCACACTCTGAGTCCCCATCATGGCAGGCCGCGTCGCCGATGCGGTCGTCACCGGGGGGACGTGGCCGGGCCGGAGCCCGGAATTCGTCGTCATGGACGCCGCCGGCGGAGGCGTCCACCACGCGGACGCGGACGCGGACACCCGGCCGGGAGTCGCCCGGGCGGTCCGCATCACCGCGTCGGAAGGCGTCGCCGCGTCGGAAGGCGTCGCCGCGTCGAGCGCCGTCGCCGCGTCGGTCGGCGTCGCCGCGTCGATCGCCGTCGCCACTGCGATCGCCGTCGCCACTGCGACGGCGGTTGCCAACGCCCCCGCCGCAGCGCGGGCCGGCGCCGCCGCCGAGACGCGGGACGCCACGTCCTCGTCGGGGCCCGACGCCGCGTCGGGCAACACCGCCGCCGGCTCCGTCGCAACGGAGCGGCGCGGCGCTCAAGGGGGACTCCACGAGGAGCAGCCAACGGTCGTGGTCGCCGCCAACGGCGTCCGCACGCCGGCGGAAGCCGCCGGCGGACGCGGGGGCGTCAGGGCGGACGGAGGGCGGAACGGCCGGGCCGCAGGCGGGAGACGCGCGGCGCGGCCGGACGCCGGTCGGCACCGACGGCGCGCCTCGGTCGACGGCGGGGGCAACCGGGTCGCGGCGGAGCGGGGGGCCCACGCGGGGGAAACGCCCGCGGCCGTCCGAGGGGCAGGAGGTGGAACCGCCGTACGCAGCGTACCACAAGTGGTACCGCGTGGGCTCCATCACGCCGGAAGGCGACGCGCTCCGGGCGCACCTGTCGGCGGCGGCGGTGACTTGCCTGGCCGCAGCAGGCTGTGCGCCGGCGGGCGCCGTGGGGCTGGCCATCAGATGGGTTCTACGCAGTGGCGTGGACCGGCTGCATGCGTCTCTGCGGACGTCCAGCGACCGGACGGTGGGGGAGACGATGGACGGGGTCTTCAAGGTCGTCAAGGAGCTGCGCCACGCGTCGCAGATGGAGGGCGACATCGGTCGTATCCTGAACGAGGTGCGGGCGGCGGATGGGGTGGCGGTCGCCGATGAGCGGTTCGCCTATGACAACAGTGACGAGTCGGGGGGCAGCCGGCCCGCTGGCCCGCGGCGGCGGCACCGCTAAGCGGTGGCGCCGGTGCTGACCCGGGCGGTGTGAGCGTTCTCGAAGCAGAAGATCACCACGCGCCACGCAGGCGGCGGGGAGGAGGCTGTGCGGCCGGCCACCGTGAACGTAGGATAGGGGGGGTTAAGCTGCACCCGCGCGGCGCAGTAGCGCGTGGCGAGCGCTTACCAGGACTGGTGTTGCCAGCGCGGGGCGACGAGGGTGAGGTCACAAGCAGGCCCTACTATGGGTATTTTCCCATGAGGTATTTTAGCGAGTACGAGTACGGGGCCACCCTAACTCAGTGACTTGACGGGGTCCGGGAATACACTCACAGCCCCATTGAGGCAGTCAGAATATACTTTTGGAAAATGGCAGCGTGAGTATGGTGTACTTATGCAGATCGTGCGGGAGAGGCCACTGCCGCCAGTGTGTGCGGTATCCAGTGAAGACACGCTTAAGCAGCCATGTTCATTGCGCCAGCGACCGCACTCGAGAGAAAAAGCTCTCGCGAGCATGGCAACCGACCTCTGAATGGGTCGACAGACAGTCCCTAGGAAGCAACAGGGCCTCTTGCATTGTGCCATATTGTCGCCTGCGAGATGCTTTATGGCATCGTTGAGGACCAACATTTGGCATCTGGTCGCGATGGTACCTGATCAAGGTCTCCAGCCTGGGGACAGTTGGGATATTTAGCGGGACGTGCAGGTTGCTTTTTGGTCGTTATTTAGCAGCTACTCATAGCTTTGGTACCTTCTGACAGCCACCTGGCCCGAAAGAGAACAGGTTTGAAGTTTGCTGGGCAGCTGTCGGAACAGGGAGCTGTATGCATCCTTGGTCTCGCTGGAATGCCATCATTTGCAGGACAGCTCTTGCATCAGGCACGTGGGCAAATGTCAAAAGCTGATGCGCGACCTGCTCGGCGCACAGAGCTTGAGCTAGTGGGATGGTGCATACGCTGGAACGAGAACGTGAGTCGCGAAAAGAATCAGTCGAGGCCGCGCGAAAGCATGATCCAGAGCGACCATGCGTCCGGTCGGGACATCAAACTTGCACCTGGCTCGCTTTAGATACAATGTGGACATAGAAGCCGTCCGTGACGGTATTTTGACGCGAGAGGAACTGCATCAGGCGCTTAACCGGGGCTTCCAGTCAGAGTGTCAGCCACAGATTCTCTAAGCTTGATTCAGCGCGGCTGAGTGGAGAATGGCACATGGTGAACAACGTGCAAGCCGCCAGATCTCTCCGAAGAGAGATTGCGCTGTTGCCAACTGACCATCTCGAAACGCACTGCTTTAGCTGACTGGACGCGGCGAAGAGTTTACTAACCCGATCGCGATCAGAGCTCATACGCGGATGGCAGACAGTCTGACGGTCGCAGCAAGGCAAGTGGCTTCTAGATGTCCTGCGAAGGCCGCTGCAAGAGTCTGGCAGAGACGCCCCGGGGGCAAAGCGAGGAAGGATGGACTGGACCGCACGTCTCCGCTGCCGACGTGCATCAGACGTTGAAGAAGCGCCCTCCAAGCGCAGTCAATTTGCGTTCCCAGAGCGACTCGTCCATCGTCGCTGTCGGCCGGCGGCTTCTGTTCGTCTTGCTTAGCCACTTTCCCCCGAGTCACTTGTCGTCGACCATGCCATCCTCTATGGAACACTCCCCACCCCCCACTCCATCCCCACCCTCACCACCCAGTGGCTCTGACTCGGAAGGTGCCGATGACTCCGATACGGTTGGTACGGGGCGGCGCAAGCGCCCTCTCAGCACGGGCATTGGCTCGGTACATGCTGCCACCGACTTCACGATTTTTGTCCGTGATGTCGTCGGAATCACACGTGACGTCGTGATGGTCACGCCCATGCCGTCAGTGATGCACAAGGGCGAGGGCTGGCAGCTGGCACCTGCTTTCGAGGCGCACTCGGACACGAGATCGCCTCTTTGGGGACTATTGGACATTTACGAGCGCCTCACGGACGCTGCCGCAGCCGGCGACGTTCTCGCACGATGCCGTGTGTGCGCCCTGACGGGCGCAGACACGTTCCTCATCCTCAAAGCAGGGGCCCCTAGCAATGGCACCAAGCACATGGAGGGGACAGCCAAGGGCAAGGCCTCGCCCTGCCGCCGCGCCGACCATCTACAAGCCGCGCTGTAGATTGCCAAGAACGCCCAGGGCGGAAACCGGACCCGCGTTGTGGCCGCCAACGGGACGATTCGCCGGTTCATGCAGCCGATGGCGCGGCGGGAGCACCACCTCCGCTTTGTGCAGATGCAGGTCATGACGCGGTCGCCACATGCGTTTGGCCAGAATACGTACGTTCGGGTCTTCCTGGACGGTCTCAAGTCGCAGTACTCGCCCCCGGCGCTGGACGCAGTGGCGCATCTTCTCACGGAGCTCGCCTCATTTGTATCGGACGGACTCCGGGCGCTCATCTCGGCTGCAAAGGAAGCGTACGCGGGCGCGCCGTTCTGCCACGTGGTCACAGATCTGTGGACTGAGGAGCACTCGCACCGCAGCTACGGATCCCTCGTTGTACGACTTACGGACCTGGAAGCGGGGACAGTGCGGGAGCTTTCCCTCGGCGTATTGCGGTGCTCGGGGAGGCACAACTACAAGAACATCCGCTCGTGGGTCGTTAACCGGCTTTCGTTTTTCGGTGTGGAGCTGCAGGACGTCTCGTCGGCGACGACCGACTCGGGCTCCAATGTACGGAAGGCAATGATTGGCTTCTCGGGTGCCTGGGTGCCATGTGCAGCCCACGCGATCCACAACGCCGTTAGACACGCTGTCGGTGGTTACGGTGAGACGGCCGCACACCGGGCATCCAGCATCGTTCTCTTGGGCGGCCGCGCCGGGCGTGCGCGGAAGAGCTGCCGCAACACGGCGGCACGGGAGTTCCTGGGGCGTGCGCGGGGCACCATCCTCTTTTTTGAGCACTCCCCTGTGGAGGCGTTGGCGCTGTGGCAGATCTTCGTGCCCGAAGACGTGGCGTCTCGCAACCTGACGCAAGACGTGGTCACGCGTTGGGAGTCGACGTACCTGGCGCTGTGCCGCTTGTACACCATGTGGCCGCGTTTGTCGGTTTTCTTCCGATCTACGACACTGACGGCCGACCAGCGGAAGCGCAAGTTGCTCAACCGCGATTGGGAAGTGCTCCGGCAGCTGATTGCCGTGCTCTCTCCCGCTTTTGAGGTGACCAAGGCCAGCGAGAAGACGGCGGCCACCCTGGCGGAGAGTTTCTTTCTTGTAGTCGCCCTCCGAAAGACGATGCTGGAGGACGCTCTGAACGTGCCCGTCTTCCCAGAGCTACCGGTCGCTGCTGCCTCTGCGGCCATCGAGAAGTATATCGAGGACCACCCCGACGATGCCGTCATTGAGATTGACGAGCTGCTCTACCTCTGCGTCTTGACGTGGGTGGGGGAGACGCCGGGCCGAGAGTGCCTAGACGATGACGCACGGACTGCCGTCTACGAGCTGCGGGACGAGATTGACCGCCTGTTCTTGAACACCGTCGACAACTCCAAGAATCGGCTGAAGAACAAGGCCGTGCTGTGCTCGGTTTATCTGACGCCTGGCGGTGCCCGAATGCTGAAGGAGGTAGCGGCATGGCTGGAAGTAGACGACCCCAACAATGATGCAGCGGAGGCGGTCGCGCACATGTGCGACAAGATCGTTGAGGCGCCGGGAGCGCCGGCGATGGAGCCCACTCCCGGCCTCCCCGGTGGCAGCGGTTGTTCCTCCCGGCGTCCGTCCGAGGCGCGCATGGAGGCACGTTCCTCGTTGACGCACTGGGGACGGGGACGCGGTGCAACGTCAAGCACGTCGTCGGCGACGCGCCCCCGATCGCGCGCATCTCACGCCCGCATGGAGCTTGTTGCTTTTTTGCGGCTCTTTGAGACGGCAGAGTGGGAGGGCCCCCTTCTTTTTTGGGTTCGGCACCGCCAGCAGTTCCCGTCTCTTTATGTTTTGGCTGGATCTTTCTTTGGTGCGGTTGGGTCTTCTTCATCGTGTGAGCGGGCGTTTTCGTTTACAGGGCGCCTTGTGAGCGAGGAGCGCTCATCTTTGCCGGTGGAGAGTGTCGCGATGCACTCGTTGGTGACAGCCAACATGGAGATGGTACCCAAGCAGAGCTCTGCGGTGCCAACGATGACGAGAGCGCAAGCCAAGGCCTTCCGCGACCGCATGAACGCGTTCGAGCCGGAGGAAGAGGGGGGTTGTGCTGACGTAGACGAGTGGAGTAGTGGCGAGTCATCGTCGCCTAGCGACGCTGAGTAGAATACATATTGTGTAGGGCAGTTACGTTGTTGTTCTTTGTGTCCGTATCCTTCCTTGAGGCATGTTGATAATGCTGCTGTGATGCAATCTGCGAGGTTGCGCGCTGGGCTAAACAAGATGAAGAGGTGCAGGCTGATGCGGTGTATGCGACAAACCAGTCGAAGCTTTCGTGTCTGCTCACGGACGGTGGCGGGCAATCACCGTCGCGTACTGTCCAAACATATGTTACATGCCATCGGACGACCTGTCTTTCTTATCTGAGTTCAAGAGGCGCGTCCTGACGAGAACAACAAAGAACCCACATTGACATGTGACAGAAGGACAAGGCGCGGCCAGAAAAATAAAACAAGAGCACATTGACATGTGACCAAAAAATGAAGGCTCCCGCAGCAGCAGCATCTACTATACTCTGCGATAACAACGAAGGTCCAGCAAAAACCGCAGAAGAGGCAGCTGTCTAAGCATTGGCGACACCGTGACCTCCCTGACGGCCGAGACCGACACGACACCAACCGGGTGACCGAAAACGGCGCGACGCCCGCGGCCACCGCCGACATGGTGACGGTGACAAGAAACGCCGACGCCGCGGCCAAAGCGGCGCCGCCGCCCGCCCACAGCCGACACAGCGCACCGCATAACCCCCCCCGCACCCAGCCGCCTTGCCGACGCACGCCTCGGGGCAGGGCCACACGCCCAACGGCGCCAGCACCAGCTCCCCCCCCCCCCACGATGGGGGCAGCAACGCCAGCTTAGTGTTGGAGGACGGGGCGGCGCCAGCGGGCAGCCCCGACATGGTGACGGCGGCGGGGGAGGCCGACGCCGCGGCCTAATCGGCGCCGCCGCCCGCCCACAGCCGACACAGCGCACCCCGTAACCCCCCCCGCACCAAGCCACCACGCCGACACACGCCTCGGGGCAGGGCCATACACCCAACGGCGCCAGCACCAGCTCCCCCCCCCCCCACGGCGGGGGC
>Ga0209093_1002210_pt1 | contig 10952 bp, 14 predicted proteins | sample SidtaG_4_FD_187450 | JGI IMG/M metagenome (GOLD analysis project Ga0209093, IMG submission 187450) | Marine algal microbial communities from Sidmouth, United Kingdom - Sidmouth_Male1 metaG (SPAdes) (version 2) | ecosystem: Host-associated > Algae > Red algae > Unclassified | place: Sidmouth...
GGGGGGCGGCAGTGACAGAAAGGATCTGATTTTTGAGGGTGTTGGAGGGGGTATCGAGCGATACGATCACCTGCTGAGTGGCAGGCCTGAGGGGTAGACAGCGTGGGGCCTGTTGTAGGCGGGAGGGGGGTTGGGCGCAAACGGGCCTGAACGGCTCCAAGCGGGGCATCACGGGACCCGTATCTTTGTGTGGCCCTTTTGCACGGAGCAGAGAAGGCGGCCGTACGTCGTGCACGTGATACGCAGGGCTGACGCGGCGCCGCGGCTTTGCACCACGGGCGGGATGGCTGCTTGGCACAGGTCCGTCACCTGCCAGAAAAAAAAAAGCAGAAGAGCAGCATTGCTTATTCTGACCGTGGTTAGTATTCCAAATGTAGACAGATACTTTTCTCGTTCGCTTTGTGGCCACAAGTCTCTCAAGACTTACAAGACTCATTGGTGCTCTGTTTTCAACCATACGATGCTGGCCAACAGTGATTCCATGAAAAAGTTTCGGCATCTCGACGTGACTGCCTCAGGACGCTGCTGGCTTGCACGTCCGTATGCGCTGTTCTGGACCGGGCCATGGGCGCCCCCGTGTCTTTTTCTGGTGACGACGACGCCTCCCTCTGCCCCTCCGCCCCCTCTCCTCTCCGTTGCACACACCGCCGCTTGACCCCAGTACTGAGTCCGATCCGCCCGTCCGCCGTTGATACCAGTCACCACGATGGACCTGTAGGGCGCCCCAGCCGGCCGGGGTGGACGGCCGGGGGAGTACTCCGATAAAAGTTTAACTGTTGGGGATCTGGTGCCCATGGCGGTAGCCTAGCTCGTGCGAGCCAAACATGAGTGCGCCAGCACCTGCAGCCCCCACCACCGAGTTCAAAGGCTGTGGGAAGAGCCCAAAAAACGTTGGCCCACCTGGCATGTTGTCGAGCACGCAGCTCTCTCTTTGTTGGCCTGGCTGCCAGATTCTTTCCCGCGCACCCACTAAAAGCTCAAAGATCGACCCTGTTGGACCAACTCAGCCCCCCCCGACTCTACGACCTCTGCCTCTGAGTGTAGCTGTGGTCGCAGAGCAGTGCGCTGCGCATCTGCATCAGGACACGCCAAGGCAGGTCGCCGAGAATGCTGACGGGCAGGGCTCCGCGGCTGGGCAGGAGCACGTTCTCCTTGGAAGGTCCTCGGGACATCAAGCAGTCACTGCGATGCATTCCGTCGCGCGACCTCGAAAACAAAAGCTTGCATTTCACATTTGCTCCGCGTGGTGATTCCTTGCGAAAGCGGTGCGATTGTTGCGTTCGGCCTGTCCGGGTCAATGGCGAAAACTGTTGCTCTGCTTTTTACCGATCTCGACTCATGACCGCGTTCCTTGCGCCCGCGCGTGACGCATGGCCTACCCTGCACGCGGCTTCCATGCCCTTCCCGACACTGGATCCTGACATCGCCGAGCGCGGAATCCCACTGCACAGCCAGCAGTCGTATGGAAGAGCGCGCATGGGTCAGAGCCCACACGGTCACACTGGAAAGCGACCGCCCCTCCGCTCGTTCCCTATCACCCTCGGCAATGGCGGTCATGGAGGGCGTCCCCATCGCGCCCGTCAACGGCTCGTCTGCCGGGGCCGTGTCCGCCGACGCCGCACAAGTCCTCGCCGCGGCCACCCCGCCTGCCGACCGTGTACCCGCTGACACACTTGTGAAGCGGGAGTCTGTTGTGCACGCCGCTCTGGCCACCACGCAGCGGCTGCAGACCTGCTCGTGGTGCTTCTTTTGCGCCCCGGATGGCCTCAAGTCACACAACCGGTACGATGTCTATTGGCCTTGACAGGCGTGCTCTCTTTGTATTAGACGCGCGTACGGGGTGAGCGCGGGGACGCCCGTCGGGAGCGATCATCTGAATGGCCGTGTATTATTCATTCTTGGAGCACGCGCTAACAACGACGTGACCATTTCGCCTTTTCGCGTGCACTTCTTTTCGCAGTGGAATATGTTGGGCTTGGAGCGTTGAGTGCGACCGGGTCCTTCCAGGTTTTCAGGGGCAACTCAAAAGCACAAAATGTGCCATGGGAGCTGCGGGAACATCTGTGAGCAGTGCGCCAAGAGAGGCCACACAGAGCTCACCGTCCTGCGGTCGGCTCTTGTCGGGACTGATACCAGCCCAACAGCCGTAAGCAGCATGAAGAGCGTGGCACCCCACTCGGCCGTGCTCGTCTGTCGGTCGGTCAACGCGCGCTCCATCCAAAAGTACCTCTCCGACGGGATCAGCAAGCACATCGGCGACCTGAAGGACGCGGAAGCCGCGCGAGCCAGCCGACTCCCTGATGGATCGGTCGGGCCTTTCGCCATGGTGGGTCCCCAAGCGACTGACGAGCAGCAGCGAATCTCCCAGAAGGGCCTGCTCGCGGCTATCGAGGCCGACGCCGAGGCAAGCGCCGACCTCCTCTAAGCTGCCAACCGGACACACTTCGACCGGGAAATGGAGTTCTCCTGGCGCGTTCGCATCAACCTGCGCGACGCGCGCATTGCTGTCGCGGCTGATGAGGATCTGGAGCAGAGCGACGAGGAGGCCGGACCATCGGCAAGCGCCTACCACGGGATTTCCAAGTTCAAAAAGTTCGCGGCAGCGTCAAAGGTACGTGTCCTTTCTCATATTTTTGCTTGAGTGTGGGCCTTTCTCTACTTTCGTCTCATGCATTAACTGTTTATTTAGGATGCAACTCAGGTTTCTGACGTCACTGGCTGTCCTTTTCAATTTCTGGCTGATTGATGCCCCTGCTTTTTTCCCTTTTCTGCTCAGGCGCGTTCTGAAAAAAACGATGCACGATTGGGGGCCCTGTGGCGTCTGTGAAGCGACCATGCCCCGACTCTGCGGCTGCTCCCAGTCGTTCGGGAAAGTGACCTGTTCAGGCATGCACTCCGTCCTCCGTTGACTCACATTTCATCGACTCTGTCTCTTGGCCGGTAGGTAAGGTGGCAAGCTAACTGCAGCGGAGCGTCGGTTGCGACAGGGCTGCTGTGAACTCTGCCTTTCAGGGCGTCGTCACACAGAATTACTTGTCCGGGTCGGCCATTGCATGCCTCGATTTGACGGCCCTTGTCAAAAATTTTGACGATGCGTTGAAGACTGCTGGCCTTATGACCATTGGCTTGCAGGCTGCTGTGACCTATTTCCATCGCGCATGAAGTCGTGTATCTAGTAAACCACACGGCTGGCTCCTAGGTGATTGCCATTCATTTCCTTCAAGAACAAGCATGAGAGCAGCCTCGCAACCTCGTTTCTTGTTATCAGCCAGCATCTCGCCCGTGTCGCGCGCACCGCCAGGTTTCTCTCAGGGAGGGTGTCCTGGGGCACCTAAATTTCTTAAAGCTCAACTCTGCCACCTACCCAACTGAGTCATGGGAGTTGGGCGGCGTAAGGCACCGCCTGCTCACACAGCGGTGAGTGCGGCAGACTGAGTTGACAATCTGCCATCCGGACGACGCAGTAACGACCACTTGAAGAGTGACACGTGTATTTCGCCCACTCATCAAATGACACGAATGAAATCTGTAAGCTGAGATCACGTGCGGGCCGGATCAATGAGAGCCCACCGCCGTTGGTTGCCATCTGCCCACGGCTTCACCTGGCTGGTACAGGCTGTGGCATGACGGGTGGCCACGGTGGATAAGTTTTCCGATGGGCTCTTGGATTGTACTGCAGCGACATGAGTCCATCCACGACTGCCGATGGACCACATACCACGTTTCCCGTACTTGTGTGTTCCAGTGACCTTCAGCAAAGGGGAGACAGCAAAAGACCATCGATGTGAGTCCCCCGATGTTTGGGGATACTCCTCCACGCTTTGTGTGGATACTCCTCCACGTTAAGCTAATTGTTTCTGGTCATGCCGTGGTCATACTGATGGAGGGATGTGGGACGTAACGCTGGTGGAAAGTGAAAAACACACCTGCCAAAATTCTCACCTTCTCCTATAGATGCATCCCATATTGTCAGGAAGGACAGTCGGGGCGTGCATTGCGGCTGATGGTGTGTGCATTCGCGTCATGTCGTGACCAGGTGTCGCCTTTCTTCCTAGGCCAGGGCTAAGTACGCAAGTGCAATGGTAGAGAGAGGGTGCAGGTCAGTTGTCCTCTCAAATAAAGCAGGGATTGCACGGAAACCCGCCTACAGGACGTCACCTTGGCTACACTGCGGGGGGTGGGGGGGGGGCAGCGCCCGCGAGCATGGAAGACGGGGTGACTGGGAACCCACCCGGAGTGCATTCCCTGCATTGTGGGGGACGGGGGTGCGGGGGTCGAGAGCATGAAGCATGAGGTGATAGGGAAACCAGTGGGCGTGAATTCTCTGCACTGACGCGGGAAGGGGGGGGGGGGAGAGCGCATAAGAGCAGGGCATAACAAGTGACATGTCTGCCACCTCGCACGAGCTCTTCTGTTTTTAAGGTCCATGTGGCGCTGCGGCCGTGCGGTGGCCGTGGTGGGAGGATCTTGCACACAGCCTGGGCCCATGATCCAGATGGGTGACGTGAATTCTGGCGACGTGAATTGACATCAATGAGAGCCTGATAATCCCGACGGAATGGATTCTCGGATCGGTGCTTGAGTGCATCCAGTTTGCTTGTGCGGCCGATTGCTTCGCTGTTCAGAGCGGCGGGCGGATCCGCCCACCCTGTGGCTGCCACTGAGAAGGACCCTGACGCCGCAAGGAAATGCTCAGGAGTGCAGAGTGCATCGTTCTTGCCCCACGGCTGCGGCACTGATGTCCATGTCCTTGCGATGTCGTGACGCTGCTATGTCCAGAAGGATTTCTGGGACCCTGCATGCCTCTGTACCTGCCTTTCGAGCGTTTACAGGCTCCTGAGCAGCCGGCACCGACAGAACCCCCTTCTTTTTTGTCTCTTCCGCAGTCTGTTATGAAGACGAAGGGACAGCATGCGGGCGTGTGTGGGTATCGCTCACAGATCAGGCGATAGCCCTTTTCCGTCCTTGGGCGGCAGGTTGCTCATCCGCGGCACCCCAGCCTCACTTCCCCCTGCATCCCCAACGCGTCTCCTGCCAACGTGCTGCACTCTCTGTCATCTAGTCGCAGACGCTGGAATTTGGACGCCCCCCCGCGCCATCCCGACGCTTCCAGAACCCCCTCACTCCCTCCGCGGTCGTGACGGGCACGCGCCCCCCCGCTTTACGCCGGCGGCCACGTCTTCCACAACTAAGGCGGCTCCAACCCACGATGGTTCCGGATAACGTGAGGGTCCTCATCTTTTGGCATGTGGTCCACCACGCCATGCCGTGCTCCGAGGCCGCCCGGCTATTTGGCTGTGACCCAAGCTCTGTCTACCGTTTCAAGGTGACGTACCTTTCCACCGGGGAGCTGTGGCCCGACGGCGAGCGTCGAAACACCCACCGCGACAACATTTTGTATGACGAAGCCTTCAAATTGGCGCTGGTTGAGATTATCGAGGAGCGGCCCGAACTATTTTTGCGTGAAATTGGCGACATCATCCGGACGCTGCAGCAGCTGCCCGCCTGGCCGGGCGAGCTCACTTTCTCTACATCGACGATCGACCGGGTCCTACGAGCGGTCGGGTGGACCGACAAGAGGGTGATCACGCATTACAAAGAGCGTAACGACGACCTGCGCGTGCGGTGGGCGCGCATGGCGCTGCTCTTCCCCTCATCGGCATTTGTCCCCTGCGACGAGTCCCGTGTTGACGGCTCTTCGTCTTACCGCCGGAGCAGCTGGGCCCCGCAAGGGCAGAGGTCACACCGCCTGTTGCCGAGCCCGCGGAACCGTCCGCGCCGCACGGTGACCGTGGGCATCTCTTCCAGCAGCGGGGTGCTGGCGGAGTACGTCACGGAGTATCCTGACGGTGGCAGCGGCCAGACCGAGTATGATTGGTTGATGCTCATCCTCAGTTTTCTGCCCAACACCAATGCGGCTATTGGGGCTGCAGCGGCAAACAGCAACCAGCAGATCAATTCCATCTTGCTGATCGACACCGCACCGGTACACGCAACGCGAGTGGATGCGTTTATTCGCGCGCACGGCCTCCGTGTTTTGCGGCTGCCACCATACAGCCCGGACTTTGCCCCGGTGGAGATGGTCTTCTCCAAGGTACAGGCCAAGGTGTCCGAGATCACTATCCCGCTTGACTTGGAGGGCAATGGACGGTTGGCCTTGCACGTGGCGTGTTTGTCTGTTTATCCCCAGGAATGCAGTGGTTACTTTGCGGCCTGTAGAGAGCACATGATCGTTGTTCTGCCAGAACTGTCGGGGGTGGGCGCTCCCCTTTAGGGAATGTATGACGCTGCCCCAGTCCCAGTGAACCCGTGGTGAAATAAAGCACTACTAAAGTGCAAGGCAGCTCGGGGGTAAGCATTCAAAGAACCTGAGCAGAGCAATGTCACGATCGAACAACGCCAAATGGTCCTGTTGGGCCTTCCAGAGCCACGGCGACGAATGGTTTCTGGCAGGCAAATGCGGGCCTCAGCATTTCATAGAGAGAGATGCTCAACCTTGAGCTGCCGAGCTTGGTGAGAGGTACTCGGCCAAATCAGATTGAGGCCCCACATTGTGAAGGAAGCGTGTCACGGCCAAGTCTCGGCTGTTGACTTGAGCAATGTGCCGGCTCTTGACCGAAGCCAGTCAAGCTCGAGCTGCCAGAGTGGGACGCTTCTTGCACGTCCACCAACGGAGTGACCAATCCCTTCGTCAAAAGATGTGCGAGCGTATCGCGCTGCCGTCCCGAGAGCCAAAGGAAGACGAGAGATACCTGGACGAGTGACCGCTGCTTCCACAAGAAGAGCTGGGCTGTCGCCACGCCAGAGTGGCAGCCCGAGATCAGGGTTTCCGGACTTCATTCACATGCACTGCTGAGTGAGATGATGCCGTGCTCCCGAGCTGCGTGGCGCTCTGCTGTGGCAGACTGTCCTGGTGCGCGCAGATGGACTCATCGCATGCTAAAATGCCCCAGCTGACGTCATGTCACGGCGACGAAAACCTCTAACAAATACAACGTGCCCATACGATGCCAGAGTCGAGCTGATCTTCGGGGCCTCTTTTCTAGGGCATCGTGCAGACTGCCTCGCCACCACTGAGCCATTTTCGTGTTCGATTGGCCAAGACACTGACACGTTCCCGAAGCGTGGAACTTTCTTGTCTTGCAGCACAGATGCGATGCAGTCTCGCTGTGTAGGCTTCGATGCATCTGTCCAGTCCATGAATAATCTCCAAAAATCCCGCATGAGGCTCGCGATCCCCGGCAGTTTCCACGGGCGGGCGAGACCCGTCAGAAACGCTGCCGCTCCCGATGTGGAAAGAGCGTAACGGCCACGCCCAAAAGGCCAAGGGTCAGGTGGGGAATAATTTGTAACGCAGTCATCCAGCTGTGGTGCGTCGGTCCTCGACACTTTTGAAACTTACAGTATGTTGCACTTGCAGTTTTCCAGGAAGTCTCCCGCACAGCGGCGTCTCTCAATTTTGTGCAATCAGCAATAGTCAAGGACGAGCTTCTGGGTTGGACCATTGGTCATTGACATGCCGAAACGGCGTGTTCTTGTCCACAACAGCCAACCAGCGGTTATAAATACAGCTCACCAGTCAGCGGCACGCACGCCCAGTCAAGGTGGCTCTTCTGGGTCGGTGCTTGACAGCGACCCCCTGAAGAAATCAGAGCGACCCCCTGAAACATCTTGAGCAACATGCATAAATACGAGTGGTCGAACGCGATTTTCGCCGCGACCCAAATGCGACCCCCCTGCTGCTGCCTCTTTGAGCGGGGTGAGTCACAGCCGCGACTCAATCGTGGATGTTGACAAATCGCTCGTCTCTTGTCGCCGGCGGCAGCTTGCAACCGCGCCCTGGTCGAGAAGAGCTGCCCGTGTTGTGTACCGTCCCTGCAGCCATCATCCAGCGGAGGTTCACAAAATGGGGGATTCGAACGGACACCAGGCGTACGTTTCGTGTACACGACTGAGCGTAAGAGTTTGGAGCTGGGTTCTGAGTGCTTGTACGCCCACTGGTATCCCTTGCATCTCTTTGAAAAATTGACATGGCTACTCGGCGGCAGTGGCGGGTGAGAGGGCGTGGGGCGCCCACGATGGCTCGAGTACGGGGGCTTCCCTACAAGGCGCGTGGGCGCGCGGTGCCGGTCCGTGCGGCGCGATGCCCTTGGAAAAGGGGGGCCGGTCGGTGCCGATTTTTGTCAGGTAGAGATCCGTGCAAGGAAAGCCCCCCCACCTCTCAAGGCACCGTTGGGGCGGTTGACTCGTACAGTCAATATCCTGTTATATGCGCTCCAGTTATATGTCACGTGCTATATAGCTGGGAGGGTCGCGATCGACAAATTCCACGAGATCCATCGACAGATATCGCGATCGTCATCTGGAGTACAACCCAGTCAGGAAGAATTGAAATTCTTAATAAATTTATCGCACAGTGGCCCAGAGCATGCACTGCACAGTCAATGTAGACCCATCTTCGTCCGTCCCACCGTTGTCGGCGCCACCGTCTCGGGCCCTGCTGTCGCCGACCCCACCGTCGTCGAACCCACCATCGTCTCCCCTACAGTGGTTGTCCAGCCACTCTCGTGCCAGATTGCGTTGCACCAGCGCAGGGGAGGCGATGCCACGACAGGTAGCGAGAGCGACGCCTCAAATGGCGGGTATAGCGACAACTCGGACAGTGGGGGGCGTGGCTCATTGGACGGCGGGGGGAGTGAGTCGGCGGGCGGAGGGGACAGGACCGACTCCGACGGCGAGGGGTTTGACGAATCAGACGGCGGGGGACGTGATGAATCCCACACGTAAGCGAGTGAGGACGTTTCGGATGGCAACGATGAATGACTTTTTACACGCCTTGTCGTCCCCTTCGTAATCGTTTTTACCCCAAGAGAGACTGACCATGCTCCTGTCCCGTATGAAGTCGAACGGTTGCCAGCCAGGGGCTGCTGAGACTTCGTGTCGGTTCGGGTAGCAGGAGGACACGAGGCACGAAACTCGGCGACACATCAAATCCGTAATTGGATACCTTCTCACGCGATCGACCAACTGTACGGGCCCTTAAATCCTGCGATCAAGAGACCTTCCTCGATCAAAACGGGAACAATCGGAAGTGAAACCAGAACGTCTTGCCGTGGTGCGCCGTGAGAATGCATTGCTGGAATGGGGGCTACAAATTGCGCAAGGGTGCCATATGAACGGATAGTGACTGTACCACATTGCAATTCCGAGAGAAACAGAGGTGCTTTCGGCGTATCAGGAGAAGATGCTGACAGCTGTTGGTATGACCAATAACGGATTGCAGTTGAATCAAGATCCCAATAGAACGCTGGAACTGCGGTGGCGACCCAGAAGAGTCGGTACACTGGGTCTTGACTAAGCGTGCAGGCCGAACACGCTCGCTGCTCTCGCGGTGCCTTGAAGAGGGGTTCGAATTATAAGATCAGACCACAAGTCCGAAGAGAAAAAAGGGCCTTTTTATCTCTAGGCGCGTGGGGGGGTCGTGCGGGCAGTATTGCAGTCTGCCCAGTTTTAGCCGATCCGAAGAGGAACACGAGTGCAACGAACAATTATACATTTCGGGAGTTCGAGAAGAATTGAGGCTCCTGCCTGTGTCATGACGTCTGCACGCACAACTGAGTGACCTGCCATTTTCGCTTGACCAGACTCGGCGCATCATTTCAAGCTTTTCGTGCCTCTGTTGGATGTCATTCCAATAGCTGTCCCGCCTGTGGCCCCTTGGATGGTAGAAACGTCTGGAGTTCCTGATCCACAGTTCCTAGTGAGGCTCGCGTTCATGCAACCTGTCGTGCGCTCTGGGCGTCTCTCGCCCACTCTGAGGTTTTCTTGGATGAGGCGCATCGGGCGGCTTGGGTGGCAGCGCAGTGGCAGATTCCACTGCGCTGTCGTGTCTACATCGACGAGGCGCACCGAGTCAGGCGCTCGGAGCAGCGTCAGTGGGCTTGGTCTCTTCGGGGAGAGCGAGCGGAGTGTTATGTTGCGTCGCCCGCGGGGGTGCGGACGAGCTTTTTTGTGGCTATGGTATTCGATCGTTTGCTTGATTGGTTTATAACTCGTCCTCCCCAGGGGAAGACCGCTGTTGCCTTTCTATTGTTTGTGACAAACTTTGTTCTGCCTCATATGCACGCGGTGGCGGCCGGAAGGGCGTGGGATGAGCAGCCGAATCGATGTGTGCTTGTGCTGGACAACGCTCGCATTCATGATGAAGTGGCTTTGGCCTCCGTGAGAGCCGCTGGTGTTGTCGTCTTGTTGCTCCCCCCGTACTCTCCAGACTCTAACCCGATTGAGGACGTGTTTTCCGTCGGCAGCAGCTGGCTGAAGCGGTGGTCTAGCCCCGACCAGTTTAACGCCTGGCCTATGCTCACAATCAATACTATGCTGAAGCACATCACGGGAGACATGTGCCGTGGAATCGTGCGCGCTGCAGTGCGCACGTACAACGCGTACGTCCCGTGAGACAATAAATGCATGCAATCGACAAGCACATCTCTTGCTACACTCGGGCTTCCAAAGCACAAACGGTCACAACAACCCATGGACAGCCGCCAACGCCTCCAGATAGGACAAAAAAGACCGTGAACCGTCTCCGCCACCACCAGCAGCGCCCCGCACGCGCGCAAAGCGAGACACCACAACGGCGCCCGCACGCGGACGCCGCCCTTTCCGCCGGCGCCGTCATCTCCGACGCCCACCCGAGCACGTCGCCGCCGCCGCCGCACCGCCGCGCAAAGTGCCTGTGGCGTCGGGGGCGGCGGCGGCGTCGGGGTGATGGTCGGCGGCGGCAAAAGCGCCGCCACGCCGCAGTGGCGTCGGGTGGGCGGCGCGGCGGCGAGCGGCGCGGCGGCGATCCCGCCGCCCACCGTCACCGCGGGGGTCGTAAACCCCCCGCGGCCGCCGCCGCCGCCGCCGGCGCGCGCGGCCACAGAACGCCCCCCCCCCCCCCCCCCCCCCCC
>Ga0209093_1002217_pt1 | contig 10935 bp, 12 predicted proteins | sample SidtaG_4_FD_187450 | JGI IMG/M metagenome (GOLD analysis project Ga0209093, IMG submission 187450) | Marine algal microbial communities from Sidmouth, United Kingdom - Sidmouth_Male1 metaG (SPAdes) (version 2) | ecosystem: Host-associated > Algae > Red algae > Unclassified | place: Sidmouth...
AACCCACCCGCACACCCTTGCTCTACTCTCGCCCGGTGACACGGTCACCTAGGAAAACACCCGAAGGCGCAAAGAGGGAGGAAGGAGGTGAGAACGCAGTTATTTTTTTGTGGGGAAGCCGGGCCATGGGCGCCCCGCTGTCCCCTTAAGCTAACCGAGCAAGCGGGCCCAAATGGCCCCGAATCCCGCGCAGTAGCCTCCCCATGGGGAGATCTGGGGATCCATAACAGTGGACCCCCCTACTGTAAAGCAGATAATTCAAACAATTGACAACCAAATGCAAGCGTCCCACAATCAATCAAGATCCCCCCCAGCACCGACAGCGCCACCTGTCCGAACCGGGGCGTGACACGTCATTCGCGTCACCCGGTGTACCGACGACCTCCGGGCCAGCCAAGGGGCGTGGGCTGGGACGCGTAATGCGACAATGCTTCGTGACAGGCAGGTGAAAGCATGTAGGTATTGACACACGGCGGGCACACATCCCGCCATACATGACAAGAACAGGGATCATCGACTACGAAAAAGAAAAGAGAAAACAGGAAAGCGACAGACGCGACGACGCAATGGGCAGCGAGACGAAAGAGCATCCGCAATCACCAGAGCATATGGGCCAGACGATGACAACAGTGCCCAGTCAAAGCACACATCCGCAGGTGGTACAAAGATAGCGGCGCGGTCCAGTCGTTTGCCCGCAGATGGCGCTGTAGAGGAACCACCTCTCCTAGAAACAGGAAGAACAGATCAGAAAGCGCGGAACGCGTCGAAGAAATACGAAGCCGGTCGGTCACGAGGGCATCGACGGCGACGTTCTCGATCCTGCTAATATTGGGGAAGTGAGGGCACAGCACCTTGTACAGGGTGGCGTGGCCGATGCCCCACTTGTGCACGCGCTTGTCCCCTAAAAGCTCTATCATCACCGGCGACACGCCACCCATGCGCACCAAGTGAAACACCACGGACCGCCCTTGCGAGGTGACAACAACAAAGAGCGCGGCGAAGCCACGGACTGCCCACTCCACCTCGACTGCCAAACTCGTCGGTTATGCTCGTAAGCCATCGCTCGCGAGAAGCCTTGCCGCGTCCCAGAGCAGGGTTGTGGCGTAGCCATCGCCGTCGGGCAGCCTCCAGAAGTAGTGTATTGTGTGGTCCACGGGAAAGGGGGCCTCAAGTCAGCCACTAGGGGCGCCCCGAGTGCCCTCCACTGTTGCTGCTTCCCAGCAGGGCCCGTCCCCGGCCAGCTTCAGAGCGGAGCGCCGCCCAGGCATGGCGGCGCTGTCGTGGGGGGGGGGAACAAACGGGGTGAAGCGAGGAAGGCGCAAGCGTGGCTGTCCTGTGGACGAGCGACGGGGCGTTCAGCGGGGGACGGAAGATTATTCGGTGTTGCCTCCGCTCGCCGCGGCAGCCGCCAGGGAGGCCACAGGTCGTGGGTAGGAGGGGGGAGCGTGGGGATGGGCAGCTGTGGCCCCACAAAGGCCGCCACGGCCTTGTGCGGTCGCCGGCCGGCGCCTCGACGGTGACCGCAGCGGCAGGAGGCAAGGGCGCACAGGTGGGGGACGGGGGGAGTGAGGGAGTCCGCACGGCAGCCGCAGCCGCAAGTAAGAGAGCACAGGTGGGGCAAGGGGGGAGGGTAAATACGTCGTGGTGGCCCCGCGGAGGCCTTTCGCAGGTTTCACAGCTTTGAGCGGTGACCGTCCAGCACCTTCGCGGTGACGGCGCCTCGGCGGTGACGGCGCCTCTGCGGTGACAGCGCCTCCGCAGCTGCCGTACCTCGGCAATGGCCTTATGTCGTGACGGCGCCTCGGCAGTGGCCGTCTCTCGGCAGTGGCCGGTAGTGGCTGCGGCGGCCGAGGCAAGGGGCGATGACGCACAGGTGGGGGGCAGGGGGAGCGGGGGCGTCCACCAAGAATGAGCGACCTGGCCACCCTGACGGCGGGGGCCACCCTGACGGCGGGGGGATCCATCAGCTCTTTGCGTGTGATAAGGGGAAAAAGGCGGAAATAACGGCGGGAGGCGACGCACGTGTGGGGATCCTAGAAACGAGCGCCGGCCGGGCGCCGCAGTTCATGAGACTCAACCGGTTGCACTCCCACTGTGACCTCTGTCAATCGGTGCTGTGACGGCGAACTCCTCCGACGTCGGCGCTCAAATCCAGCTACTCCAATCAGTGTGTGTCATATGATTACATTTGATGGCGTTGAGAGTGGAGTTATAGCCCACCCACTGGAAATTTCGTCTTGCTTCAAAGGGGTGAAGGGCACTTTTGTCGACGACTGATGCAGGCCGTCAAGAGCGCCGCACCCCAGTACGGAGGGAGCCCATACAGGTCCCTCACATGGGTTTTTGGCCGTGCCAGGACACATTGGAGCACGTTTGTGGGAGGGCTGCCGCAATACCGGCCCACCCCTAGCCAGCCACTTTCTCGTGGCACGCGCTAATATCTCTCTCGCCATCCCAGGCCACACGCTGCTATTTCCAAGGTGCGATCGCGTCCACTGCTACGTCCCTGTTTCGCACACAGCCTGATTCCCCAGTACAATGTGTGCATGGCTGCTGTTGTTGGACGCTTCGCGGCAATGTTCACCACAGACTGTTTGCAAGTCCCCCCTCGCTCTCATGCTCAAGAGGTCTAAATCATGATACAACCAGACAAGACGATGCGTCCACAATGCATGGAGAGCCACTCATCAATCAAAGGGACCCGTGGGAGTGATTGCGCACCACGCTTCTGCACCGATCACTACTATTGACGCGGAGAGCGTTGCGATGAATAACGCATGAGATTCGTGGGGCTGACCGAACAGACCTCAATTTTCCATTTGCATGCACCAGCCGGTCCTAAACGGACTGGGACCCTCTCAGAGCGCCCACGCAAGGAGGGAAAATCCTAAAAAACTATCTGTCCTGAGCGTCACCAGAAGGGTTCGTTTCCCAGAAGAACTGGTGCGCATGGACGCTTGGTGCACCTAGAGTGTACCTGTATACCGGTGGGTAGGGTACCAGTTGAGGAACTCACAGGGGCACCTATCTGTCACTTTGGCTGTTTTGTAGCACCCGGTAGATCATGAAGGAAGCACGTGCTGCCCATTCCAAGCACATAGCGTGAAAAAGCACAATCACTTTACCCAGACTGTGCTTTCCCGAAAATGCGCGACACAAGTTCGGTTTTGGCTTGCAGACGGCTGGGTGCCTGCAGACGTCGTTTCAAGCCGGTGCACAGCGGTAAATATGGGAGTCATGAGGTCACACGCGCATACCAGATTTTCGCCCTCCCGCGTGCTGTATTGGAAGAGAGCATGTACCGGCTCTTCGTAAGGCCTGAAAAAGACCAAGACAGCCCGCTGCGGTGGTGACACACCCCTTGGCATGCCCTCTCCATCATGTCAGCAGGCGTCCTGCGTGCACTTGCTGCCTATCTGTCTCTCGGGAATGCACTGGGGGTCCGAAAGTGATATTGACCATCCAACAGGAGGTCCTCTGCTGTCACTCGTCGCAGTGAAGTCAGTCCTGACCTCTGGCGCCGCTCCGTCATACACGTAGCCGCAACCCTACCAGTCTGTACGGGTGCTTCCTGGCTTGTCTGGAAGTCCACCTACAAAACATTGGTATGAGATTGTTGTACGGATAGCGGACGCTGCCCATCATTTTATCTCGTGCTCACAGCATGGCCGAGCGCAGTAAGGAAGAGCAGTCGGCTCCTCTCGACGGGCACGCGAAAGAAGCGACCCACATCAAGTGCTGCCACTTCCTTGTCGTCAATTATGTTTGTACGATCCGAGGTCGTACTGAAGCCCGAGGATGGAGCAGATGTTTTCCGGACAATAGACGAGGCCTACCGACGACACTGCCTAGCTGCCTCATTTTTTGGATCGCCCGGCTGTCGCTCGCTTGCCCAACGCAACGGCTCTCGCTGTTCCTCGTGCCACGCTGCGGCCTCCATTGAGCGCTGTTTTTTCACAGCCCATGAGCGCTGCGAACTTCATGGCGCGCCATCATGCGTGGCTGAAAAGCCACGTCGAGCCTCTTTAGAAGCAGACCAGTGTCAATGTCCGTAGTTCATTGAGTACATTGCGCCTGGAGTCCCCTGCACCGAACTGTCAACGGCAGGGTGCGTCGCTGGAAGCGGGCGCGGGTGCGCTTCTTTGTTTCCCGGGTTGCCCATCACGTCGGTAGCACCGTGATACTTGCGGTCGTCTCGCGCACCTATTTTCAATCGCGCTTTGCCGTGCGCTTGCTGTGGTCGGGGGCGTGACAGCCGGTCATGGATTGCGTTCTGGATGCGGCACAAGAGCGAGCCATGACGATGTTTGACGGTGGGCGCAATATAGCAGTCCTTGGCCGCGCGGGGAGTGGGAAGAGCGTGCTCCTTCGGGTGATGATGCTCCGTGCCGTGCGTCGGTGGGGCAGGGGGGCGGTCGCTATTACTGCACTTTCTGGGACGGCTGCGGTGGGTGTCGGCGGCCAAACCATCCACAGCCTCTTTGGATGGGACGTGAGGCCTTTGAACAAGAACGACTGGCTGGAGCAGGCCTGGGGGAAGCCCATACTCTGCGAAAAGCTCAACCGCGCTCGTGTGGTCTTTGTGGACGAGGCTCCAACCATGGCAGCGTCGCTATTCACACGCATGGCTCACGTCATGCGGCACGAGGCGCCCGCGCACCTGAGAGGTCGCCCTTTTGGGGGATGCCAGATGGTCCGTACGTTGGAAGAGCCTTCTCTGTGAGAAGCTTGCGTGTTCTTTTTGCTATCCTTCGCGTCTCCTCAAGTGTGTTCATCTCAAAATGGGACCGCGCTGACTCCATTGGGTGCGTTTCTCCCGCACTTTCCCGCCGCCGCACTGTTACTGTGCTGTTTTGCTTGTCTGCTTGTTTTCCAGGCGCGGGCGATGTCCTCGAGAGCGCCCCCGTCAAAGTGACAGACATTTCCATGAACAGTTGGGTCTTTAGGTGCGCAACGTGGAGGTCGGCGTTTCACGGCCACTTTGGACGAGTGGCTTGTGTCAGCGGCGGGCACCGGCAGCTCGACGACGCCTTCCTCGCGCTGCTGGACCGGTTGAGTTGGAGGTGCCACACGGCGGCCGACGTGGCCGCAGTCAACGCAACGTGGGAGAACTTTTCCCCCCCCCCAGGCGTCGCCCGGGACGACATCCCCAAGCTTCGCATCCTAAAGGCGGCCGCGCACGACATCAACCGCGACAGGCTGGGCTCCATCTACGAGCCGCGGTTCACGTTCCCCAGCGAGGCAGTGATGGTGGCGACCGACCCAGCGGAGCAGGCGCGGGCGCTGGTGGACCTCCACAAGTTCGTGGACCCAACCTTCTTGGCCAAAGTGTCGCGCCCGGTGATTTTCATGCGGAGGGTGGGGCGCTTCCCGACGGGCACACGTGGCCATATCGTTGGGTTTGGGTCCCGGGCTGGGGAGTCGGGGGAGGGGCAGTCGATGGCGTTCATTGTGTGCATGATGGAGGGGGAGCGCGTGGAGGTGGAGCGCCAGCGCTTCTCAGTGTACGACGCCGCTGGCAGTGAGCTGGTTTTTTGCTAACAAATTCCGCTGCTCCTTGGCTGGGCTCTGACCGTACACCGTGCGCAGGACTTTAACCTGGACGCCGCGGAGGTGGACTTCATGCAGGACACGTGGTCCACGTGCGGCCTGGTGTACACAGCATTGTCGCGGTGCCGCACACTCGCTGGGCTGCGAGTGAGGGGCCTGACGAAGGCGCTGGTCCAGGTCAGCAGCACCGCGCGAAAGTACATGGCCAAGGAGATGCATGCTGCCGGTGTGCTCGATGGCAATGCGACTGTGCGGTTGCAGCGGGAAGCATAGACGTGTCATTCGATCGTGTCCTATTCTTGAGGAGGCGACAATGGTAGGGAGTGTACGGAGGAGCGGTTGGAAGGGAAGAAAACTCAAGTCGATCGCATACAGGCAAGAAAAAAAACAGTGGTGTAGCGGTCACTCCAGGTCACTCTGGGTCGAGGTCAGGCCAGACGAAGAAGAAGATCCAGAATGACTCGTGGGGCAGGGGGATTCGTACCTGTCAGCACGTGGAGGCAGGCCGGGGTCTGTGTCGACGCCCTCGCCGCTACCGTCGGCAACTGGAAGCACGCCGCCGTCCCCACCGCCGTCCTCGGCACTGCCAACGGCGGGCCGAAGCATGCCGGCGTCCCCGTCGCCGTCTTTGGTGCTTCCATCCGCGGGCACAAGCACGCTGACGTCCTCGTCACTGCCGTCCGCCGAGTAGCAACCGTCCGACGACGACGTCTCCCTCAGCGACTGCACGCTTCCCTCGTCGGCCGAGGCCGGCGACTGGATTCCCATGTCATCGACGTCGTCGGTGAGACGCGCGGCCATGTCGATGCAGCCGGCGCAGGAGAACTGCAAAAAGTACTCGCCCGACACGTCGGCCTCGTCCGGTAGCCGCTTGACGCCCAACTTGGCCCTCATCTGGGCCTCGCGGCTGAGTGTGGCCGTCTGGTAGGCCAACAGCGCCGTGTAGTTTTGCACCCCCATCCCCCGCAGCGAATGATGGATGTTCCTGATCGGCGCATTCCGCTGCTCGGGAGACTCGGTGTCGACGCCGTCCATGGCCGTGTAGGAGCGCGGGTCAAAGAGGTCGGAGCACAAGTGATTGAAGATGTGTAAGCGGTCGGAGAGGATCTTGCAGTCCGAAATGAGCCACGCCACCTTTCCCAACGCGGCCCTGAAGGCCCCGCACACGAAGTCGTAGATCAAAAAGTGGGGCATCTTTCCAAAGCGCGTGACGAGCATGTTTAGGAGCACCTGCGGGGCCTCCTTCCTGTCGAGCACCGAGAATGCTAGGATCAGCGGGTTGGTACAGGCGCAGCAAAGCGTCATGGCGCCGGGCGAGATTTTGTGCGCGTGGGCGTAATGTTTGGAGCACATGCCTGTCCGGACCACCTCCTGCCACGCAAAGGGCTCCGGGCGACACTGCGGCAAAGAGGGTGCAAAAATGCCGGTGCGTTGAGGGAGTGAAGATGCCCCCGGGTACCGCCGCCGAAACTTGGCCGCCAGCTTCTCTTGGTCTCCGTTCCCCGCCACCCACGTCTCCTCAAACTCGACCGTCGCGTCGGGCCCGTTCCGCCACGCCTTTGAAAAAGCAACGATGCAGCCAGCGACCGCATCGAGACAAACCGCCGAGTGCACAGCGAGCGCCTGCATCTGTCCGAACAAGTCTCGGGCCGCGCTCAAGCCGATGCGCAAAAAGCGTAGGTATCGCAAGACGGTCACAGCAGGGACCGTGGGCGTAGCCGTGGGCGCCGCCGTGGCTGCCTCCGTGGTCGCCGCCATCGTGGACGCCGCTGCGGTCGTCTCCGCGGGACCCACCTTGGGTGCCGCCGTCTGCGTCGCCGCGGGCGCCACGTTGGTCTCCGGCGTCGACGCCGCAGTTGGCGGCACCGTACGCATTGTCGCTGCCGCCTTCTTGGGTGCCTTCGCCTGCTGGAGGATCTTTCCGATCGCGTCGGCTGGCTTCGCCGAGCGCAAGGCGTTAGAAAGCTCCCGTAGTGCCTCTGCGTGCGACCGCCTGAACGGAAGAACGACGCTGTCGATCGTCACGGCCGTGACAAAGGAGAACAGCTCCCTCCACGTGTCCCTGCTCATGGCCAGGACAGACGGGTGCAGGTGTGGCGACTCCTTGGACTTGGCGGCTTTTCCAGATGAGAAGGATTTGCCGCCGCATGGAGCCCTCTTTGTGTGAGCGGCGGTAGCACCAGGGGCCTTCGGCTGAGCGGACAAGTCGGGCAACAGCGGCGTCATGGCGCCCGGAGCCGCCGACTTGTCGGCTCCCGCGACCAACGACGCCGCATTTGTCGCCGTCGCACCTGCCGTCTCTGTACGTGCCGCCACCGATAGAGCGGGTTGACCCTTGCGCGGCGCCGTAGCCGACGCCGCCACTGGAGTCGTGCTGGCCCCGTCCGACGCGGGCGACGCCTTGGCCGTCGCTTGCGCCATGCTTGCTTCGGTCCGTGCGGGCGACTCCATGGCCGCCAAATAGTCCGAAAGGTGCGCGGCCGCGGCGATGCAATGGGGGCACTCGGATGTGCTCCTCGTCTTGTACTTGAAGAGTGATATTTTCATCTGCTGCAGGGTGCTGGCGACCGCCTTGTCCACGTCCGATATCTGCCGCAACACGTCGCGGATGGCCACCTCGCTGGTCGTCAGCCATCGTACGCGCATCTCCGGCAGCGCGCCGGGGACCGACAGGCCGATCGCCATCTCCACCGCGCGCAACGTCCTGGAGTATATCTTGACGGCCTTTCCCTTCGGGTTGAGAATATCCTTGACCACGCGCCACACGCTCTCGCCCCGCACCATGTACGCTGCCCTGATCGCTTCCTCGTTAACCGGAATCTCCTCGGAGACGCGCTCAAAGCGCTCGTTCTCCGCCGCCGGGCTGCCGTAGCCCACCCAAATCGAGTCGCCTGCGACGCAATTGTACCGGCCGTCGACTCCCACGCACCGCGTGCACGTAAAGAGTGCAGGGTGAATGTCGACCGTCATCAGGTTCAAGCCGGCCGACACCACCTCCCGCAGCGATCGCCCGCTTAACGGCGTGACGCTCCGAGGAGCGGAGCTCACGGACGCCTCCGCGGCGTCCTCCCGCCGTGCGGCTCGCAACCACATGGTCATCTACGTGGTCAGGGCCATCCTGAGCGACGCCATGTTCGCCATCGACCGCACCCACACGGCCGTACCCGCGGTCGTCCACGATAGGAGGACAATGTGGTGCTCGCGTCCGTCCCGCGCGACCAGCTTCTTGCACGAAGAGCAGTTAACCAGGTGCACCGACAGCGCGCAAAAGCCCCGGGTGAACGCAATCGTCCCGGTGCGCACGTAGTTGCCGCTAACGGTATGGGCCTTCTTCCGCCGCGTGCACCCGTCACAGCTCCTCGGCGCCGGCACTACAAACGGCTTGTCGATGACCGCCAGCTGGAAAACGGCGGCGTTCACACGGAGAGCCGCATGACAGTCGTACAAAGGCTGGGACAGCGACGAAACCGATGTCACTTCCAGGCACACAGTGTCGAGCGACCGCTTGGATGTCACGTCCAAAGAAGGAGCCCCACTAGTGCGGGCGTCGAGGATATGAGAGAACTCCCTTTTCCGACCGCCAGCGCAAAAGACGCAAGACGCCCTCTTGGCAGTGAACTACTGCGGGACGGGCAGAGGAGAACAGAGATGGGAACACATGGTAACGTACAATCCACCCACCGCCCGAAACGCCATCGCCGATGATGCCGTCATATCCGCGTTGTTGGACAGGAGGTGCTGCTTGACAACCGCCACCGGCTGCTGCATGACGCCGCAGAGCTCCTCCAGCGCGCCGTCAAAAATGGTGGCATGCTTGCATGTCGTGCGGCGATCGTACATGCAGTCGTCTCGAAAGACGTCGCTGCCAACGCACGTGCAGCGGACATGCCCATCGCCGCCGAGCCACACGCAGGCACTGACACACTCCCCAGATTCGTCCCGTCGCCAAGCTCCCCATCTACCCACCAAACCAAAAACTCCAGGGATGAGCCACACCTCCTCGCGACCAGTCAACGACGCCCACTCCTCCATCCGCGCGATGCTGCCGTTTGCCACGTTGATGTGAATGCCGCAGTCGCGCGCCTTGGTTTCCGACGTGGCATGCTCAAAGTACGATCCCAATGCCCGGCGCAGGCCGGTCCCAAAGTTGACCTCGGTCTTGCGGACAGACCCCCGCTTGCGCCCACCCCGACCGTGACCTGGTCCTCGGCGCATCTGCACCAAACCGCCGGCCTGCTGATGCATCTCAGACGCCTTTACAAACGATAGCGTACCAGAACCGTCACCCGTACCGCCACCCAACGGGTCAGTAGGAAGAGGAAACAGGGTGCCATAACCGATGGCAGCGGGCGATGCTCCATCTGTGGTCCCGCCGCAGAACACCATGGAGTCACTACCGCCGGCGTGTGCGTCGTCGCCGCCGCCGTCGTGAGCATCTTCACAATCGCGTGCTCGTGCGTCGTTACAGCCACCAGCGACGATTGGCGCACGGCCGCCGCCGCCGCCCATCATGGACAAACTGCTGCCCGACGAGGCGCTGCTCAGCGCTCCCAGTGCAGGAGAAGCCCCGCTTCTCTCACGTGCTCCAACGGCAGCGGTCGCAGCCACCGCCCTCCCCATCGGTTGCAGCAGGGGGACCAGAACCGCCGATCCATCGCTCTGATCCGACAGCGAGCCGTCCTTTTAGAGCAAGCCCGAGATCCCCCCGCCTCCGCCGGTCCTCCCCGCGTCCAATGACCGCCACCATGCGGCCGACTCGCCGCCACCACGCCGCCGCCGTACACAGGGATCTGGAGAGGTAAAGCGGACGGCACATCGGTTGCGGCCACTGGTACTGCCGAGGCCACGGGGATGGTCGTGCACGAGGTCAAGTAGAGGGAGCCGGAGGCGGAGAGAGCCACGGCCACACAGGCGGCCGCGAGAGCGTGGCCAGCACGGGAAGGAGAACAGGCCACGCCCACGGGGGCGAAGCCTGGGGCGCCGGTGGGGGTGGGGGCAGGAACCCCCTGGGGGCCCCCGACGTCCGGCAGGTTAGGGGCGGGCGTCGGCACGGGGGAGAAAGAGACGCGACGGCGCGACGGCCGGCAGGAGCGCGGCCGGTCCGTAACCGCAGCCGCGCAGCCGCGGCGGCAGTAGTAGGAGGAAGATCAGGAGGCGCGCGCCGCGGAGAGCGGCAGCGGGAGCACACGCGGCGCAACCGCAACATGGCAGGAGTAGGCCGCGGGTGTGGACGTCGGCGCGGGGGAGAGCCAGAGCCGATGCCGCCGCAGCCAGCGGCAGTAGGAATCGAATCGCGTGTGCGGCGCACCAGGTGTGACCGCCTGCGTCCGCAGCCCCCAAGAAAGGCGGAGGGGGAGGAACACACGGGGGGGGAAGCACAGGGGG
>Ga0209093_1002218_pt1 | contig 10930 bp, 12 predicted proteins | sample SidtaG_4_FD_187450 | JGI IMG/M metagenome (GOLD analysis project Ga0209093, IMG submission 187450) | Marine algal microbial communities from Sidmouth, United Kingdom - Sidmouth_Male1 metaG (SPAdes) (version 2) | ecosystem: Host-associated > Algae > Red algae > Unclassified | place: Sidmouth...
TCTATTTTTATCACCATGAAATCCATGGGCTACAAATGAAGTAAAAATAAATTTAATTTCCTCATCTTCCTGCATTAATTTCAGTCCTTCCTGGATCCCAACAATCTCGGTAGATTTCCCTATTTTGGTTGTTATCTTTTCTTCTGGGTAAATCAACTCATCTTTTAAAGAATACACTGTTTTTAAAAACGTAACTTTATCGCCTTTTTTAACTTTTAGCCCTTGCTTTTTTAATGGAGATGTTACTGCATATACAAAGCCAAAAGCTGAATTTTTATACATTAACAATGAATCTTTAGCTACGTATTGCTGAATTTTGTTTTCTTGATACTTATTTAAAGCTTTATTAAAAGCAATAGAGTATTCTTTTTTCTGCCCCTGTTGTTTATTAATAGGTCTTCTGGGTGTAACTTCTGTACACGCCATTAAACATAAACTCATTATAAAAAGCCAACTATATTTCATAAGAAACTAAAATATCTTGTTGATGTTTTGCTACCAACCCTGTAAACTTTTCAACTGTTTGTTCTAGAGATGCTATAGACCTTGCTCCTGCGGCATTATCGTGTCCACCTCCATCAAAATAGCTTCTTGCAAATTGATTTACAGAAAATTTTCCTTTAGATCTAAAAGATATTTTTACAATTTCTTGGTCTGAATCTTCTATAAAAATGGCTGCCATCACAATTCCTTTTAAAGACAATGCATAATTCACTACACCTTCTGTATCTCCTTTTTTATAGTTGTAAAAGTTTAAATCTTCTTGTGTTAAAGTAATATAAGCCGTTTTGCACCCCTCTATTATTTTTAAATTGGTTAACGCTTTTCCTAGTAATTGCAATCTACTATAAGAATTGTTCCCGAACACTTGATTGTGAATTATTGCATTTTTTGCCCCTTTATCTATTAAACTGGCAATAACTCTGTGTGTAGTACTTGTAGTTGATGAAAAACGGAACGAACCCGTGTCTGTCATAATTCCCGTGTACAAACTTGATGCAATGGCAGCATCAATCACATCTGTTTGTCCTAAAGCATCTATATAATGATACACCATTTGACAAGTTGAACAAATAGACGTATCAGAGTAAGTTACCATGGCAATATCATCTGGTTGTTGATGATGATCTATCATAATAAAATCACCTGTAAACTCTTCTAAACCCTTTTGCATATCATCACCTACTCTATGTAGTGCATTAAAATCTAGCAAAAAAGTTACGTCGGCATCATCTAAAGCTTTTTTAGATTGTGCATTTTGAAGGTCATACCTATACACTTCATCAACTCCAGGTATCCAAGAAATAAACTCTGGTATTCCATTGGGTAAAATTACTTGTACGTTGTGACCTAATTTTTTGTAAAACATTGCCATTGCTGTGGTAGAGCCTACAGCATCTCCATCAGGGTTTTTATGGGCTACTAAAACTATATTTCTAGTTTTTGAAAAATACGTTTTTAAAACGTTGATATCATTTGCATTCATAAGCTGCTAAAATACAATTAAATTTGAGCTTGCAAAGACCTAAATATAATTATGAAAAAAGTATATTAGCTTTTTACCCTAAATGTTAAGATGTATGGCAAATAATAGAACATTAACAATGATAAAGCCTGATGCAATAGCACAAGGAAATGTAGGTCCTATTATTAAAAAAATCACCAATTCTGGTTTTAAAATAGTAGCCTTAAAACTTACCCAATTAAGTCCTGAAAGAGCAGCTGAATTTTATGCTGTTCATAAAGGAAAAAAGTTTTATGAAGAATTGGTTACCTTTATGATTAGCGGCCCTGTTATTGCTGCTGTTTTAGAAAAAAAGAACGCTGTAGACGATTTTAGAGCCTTGATTGGTACTACTGTAGATGCTGCCCAAGGTACCATCCGAAATTTATATGCAAGTTCTGTAACCAAAAATGCCATTCACGGTTCTGATAGCAATGAAAATGCGGTTATCGAAAGTGAATTTTATTTTAACAAAGATGAAATTATTGATTATTAAACTATGGTGGATTCAAGCCATAAACGCAACACTTGAATTTAGATTGATAAATTAATCAAATTTTTATAGGTCTATTATTCAATATCAAAACAATCAACTAATTCTAGTGCTTGTTTAAACCCACTAAAAAACTGATATTCTCTTCTTTTACGTTTTTCAATATAATACCTCTAAACTCTTTTAAAAAACTATAATTTAAAGCATTGCTATAAAAATAAGACTTTAGTAACCTATTTATTTCTAAAAATTCTTCTTGTAAATTTGTCCCGCTAATTGACAACTTATTTGTTAATTGTTGCCATTCTTTTTCATATTAACAAAGTGCTGTCTCTTATATACTACAAATAAATCAGTATCTCACAAGAAATAATGTCGTTACTGTTTTAGAAAGTAAAATTTAATAATACTGTGAATTAAGACCTACAATAAACACCTTTGTAATGATAAAATCTCACAGCTTACTAGTTTAACAACCTTTAGAACCTCAACTCTACTAAAGGACAAAGCAACCGAAACCGAAAAAATATTTGGGATTTAGAGTACATATTCCCTAAAGATTTAGAGCATAAAATTTACACGATGACAAAATTACCGACATTACCCTACATTTTCGATGTAGAAAAAAAATATTTGAATTTCAGATTTAAGGATACTGATTTAACTTAGCACTAAATAATACTTTATTTTAAATACTTGGTGCCTATCTGTTCGCACGTATTAAAAATTATTCTAAAGAATGTGATTACAACTAAGTTATAAATATAGATAATGAAAGATGAATCAAATAAAAGAATTAAAAAACTAAATAAAATTTAGTGGCAAATAAAAAACCAGTAATTTCAAAAAAAATTGAAAGTACTGGTTTAACTAGTGACCTCGATAGGATTCAAACCTATAACCTCTTGAGCCGTAATCAAGTGCGCTATTCAGTTGCGCCACGAGGCCTAATTTCGGATGCAAATATAGAATTTTATTACGTTTTTACAAAATTATTTTTCATTTTTTGAGGATATTTTTTAGTTATGTAATACTTCCAACCTATCAATAACATTTTAAATTTATTTTACATACTAATATCCAGTTATTTAGAAGAAAGTGAGAGCAATATTATCTTACTTAAAACTATCAAAACATTATAAAATGTTTTTTTATCATCATAGAATTAGAAGTATATTTGTTCCATAATTATAAAATATGCATTTACTATATATTATCTTAGGCTTGATTCTTTTAATTTTTGGAGGAGACTGGCTTTTAAAAGCTTCTGTAAATATTTCTTTAAAACTAAATATTTCTAAAGTAGTAATTGGTATGACTGTAGTTTCTTTTGCTACTTCTGCTCCCGAGTTAATTGTAAGTATCAAATCTGCTCTAGATGGTTTTCCTGATTTAGCATTGGGAAATGTAATAGGATCTAACATTGCTAACATAGGACTAGTATTGGGTATTACCGTATGTTTGGGTACTATCAATATTAGTAAATCATTCTACACCCTAGATTGGCCTATGATGATGTTTTCTTCACTACTTCTTTACGCATTTATTGGGTTTGATTTTGTAATAGAGAGATACGAAGGAATGATTCTTTTTAGCATTCTAATTCTATTCTTGGTATATGTTTTAAGCAAAAAAGGAGATAATACCAACGCTGATGAGGATATAGACCAAAACGCTGTTGAAACTCCATTAAGTAAAACCTTGTTGTTTTTAGCTGTTGGTGGTTTAGGGCTTTGGGGAGGATCTGAATTATTAATTAACGGAGCCGTTGGGCTTGCTGAGAAAATAGGAATTAGTGAACGTGTTATTGGAGTAACTGTAATTTCTATTGGTACAAGTATCCCAGAATTAGCAGCCTCTATTATTGCTATCATTAAAAAAGAAAAAGCTATTTCTTTAGGGAATTTAATAGGCTCTAACATATTTAACATATTAGCCGTTTTAGGAATTACTTCTATGATTACTCCAATTACTGTAGGTGATATGCAAATTGTAAATCACGATATTTTTTGGATGCTAGGAATTGCTTTTTTAATACTTCCGTTATGTTTTATTCCATCAAAAATGAAATTTGGTTTAAAAGAAGGAATTATGTTACTAGCAAGTTATATTTTATTTGTTTATCTAACGATATCTTAAAAATAAGAGCAATTAAAAATTCTATTTCCATCAATATTCTGACACTAAAGAATACTGCTATTTTGTTAAATAACAGATATACTTATATAAGAGAAACAATACATGTAGTTTTTCTTTAGGAGCTTATTACTAACATAATGATAAAAATTAGTGTGCAAATTAGAGATTTATTTTCGGTTAGGCATAAGCCGAATTTTTAAATTTCACTAATTACCTTTTTCTTAGAAATCGTCAAATATAAACATTTGGCAACTTTCCAAACATACCTTAACTTCGTTTAAGCAACTTATTAGCTATATACGCTATTAGCAAAAATTAACCGCGGAAATGTGTAAAAATAATTATTAACTTTAAAAACGGTAGAGTAATGAAAAACTACAAAAAATTGCGGTTATCAGCTTTAATCTTATTATTGCTTCTAACATTCTCTTGTCAAGAACAAAAAAGTATTAACGATAACCCAAATGAAAATTTAAACGCCGCTCGTTGTTGCCCAGGAGATGATTTACTTTTAAACTTTTCATTAATCGATAAAAACAATAATTCGGATATTATAAAAACTATAGATAAATCCCAAATAAAAGTTTACTCTGATATAGAACTAAATAATGATATAACCCAAATTTGGAGTCCTACTGAGTCGGAAAACATTTCAGTAACAAAAATATTGACTCAAACAGAAATATAATAAACCTGAATGCAAGTATAGAATTAAACAATACTCTAAGAGAAAAAAAAAGTCAAACTATTTATTTTAAATTAGGTGATACTACAATTGATAAAATTGAAGTAAAGGTTATTAATTTAGGAAACTATTATACAATTGATTATTTAAGTTATAATGGATCAATAATTTTTAAAAAACACACCGAAAAAGTTAACTGGAATAAGATTATTTATAAATAAAAATTTGCCAACAAAGAACAGTGGTATAAAACAAGTAAAATTAACTTAGTTTTTTAGAAATACACTTCTATAACCATCATCATATATTAATCCCGATTTAGCAATCGCAAAGGCTTGTTTTAATAGCTTATTACACACAGCTATTAAGGCAAGTTTTTTACTTTTTTTTAGCTACTATTCGGTCATAAATTGCCTTACAAACTTTGTTGTATTTACAAGCATTAAAGCTGCACATAAATAATAAATTTCTCAGTTTTTTGATTCCCTATTTTGCTTATTCAAGCACGAACATTTACACTCGTTCCACTTATATAAAAAATAGCTCACTAAGTGCAAAACATAAAGTTTTGCACTTTTTTATTACTATAGTTTTAACAATGAAATTTAGCTAATCAATACGTTACTTTTCATATACAAACCCATTGCAAGTAGTGCTTTCTACACAGTTTTTAAGTTCCGTACAACTCGGACACCTTATTAAAATCGGTTGAATCCGTTATTTCATAAAAATAGTTCAACTGCCATTTTTGAGTTCTTTCCGCTTGTTTATTATTTGCGATATCCCAACTCGGATAAACTCGAAACGCTCTTTTTCCCTCTTTTTTTTTGGTTGAGATTATTCCTTTTTTTATCAATACCAATTTGGGAAAAACAAATTGTCCAAATTTGTTTTCAGTTCGCACGTTTACAGCGTAAAAATCAATTTGGTCATTTTCTTCAAAAGGTTCAATCGGTTCGTTCTTGTTTCTTTTCCAAAATGTTACAAACTGTCCAACTTTTTTAGGTGTAATTTTAGAGTTCCGACTTATTATTTTTCGTCCGTTAAGTTCAAATCGGCAAGCACCATATTCTTTACTTTCAGTTTCTGTTTGGAAGTCAGACATTTTCAGTCCACTTTTTTCGTAAACCTCCGCTTTTATTTGAGTCAAGTTACTATCCATTTTCTTTATTCTGCATAATTTTCCATTTGTCATGAAATTTTGTTCAGCATTACTTACAACTATATTTATCATTATATCTGTAATGTGACTTATGGATAAATTAGACCTTAAGCTTACAACTATAAGTAAAAAAATGTTAGTACATTTAAACGCTATCTATTTTAATTTCTTATGTTTTATTAATAAAGTATAAAAATAGTTTTCAAAGATAAAAAACTATTTTACTCGACTTATATTTTTTAAATTTTATGATCAAAAATATTAATCCTTGTTAATATCATGTAACTTTTGATTGTATTTTTGCTAAATGAAAACAGATATTAAGAACAGAGGTGATATTTTTTTAATAGTCAGTACTTTTTATTGTCACATAAAAAAAGACAAATTGCTTGGTCCTATTTTTAATCACATGATTATAGGCAAAGATTGGCCAATACATTTAGAAAAACTAACCGATTTTTGGGAAACTAATTTGTTTGGAATTCCAAAATTTAAAGGCAATCCTACTCAAAAACATCTGCAAACTGATGCTACTTTTAATCATAATATTCAAAAAGAACATTTTGATCAATGGTTAGTTATTTGGGGACAAACAATTAATAGTTTGTTTGAAGGAGATTTGGCTACAAGAGCACAGATGGCCGCACATAATATTGCTGAAATACAAAATGTAGTATTACACAGACAAAAGCCAAAAAACAAAAGGGAACTTTAACCTCTTTTATATCTTCTTATAATAATTCCTAAAGGTTTGTCATAAGTCATATAGCTAGCCAACCAATCTAGTAAAACTACCAATTTATTTCTAAAACCAACTAAAGACATAATATGTACAAACATCCATACAAACCAGGCAAAACTTCCTTGAAAGCTAAATTTAGGCAAATCTACTACTGCTAATTTTCTACCTATAGTTGCCATAGACCCTTTGTCTTTGTAAACAAATTTTTCCAAAGGTTTTTCTTGAATTACATTTAATATGTTTTTAGCCAAATGTTTTCCTTGTTGTTGCGCCACAGGTGCCAAACCTGGTAAGCCCCTTGGGTTGCTATCTGTAATACAACTGGCTACATCTCCAATAGCATACATATTTTTAAGCCCTTTTACTTGATTGTATGGGTCTACCAAAATTGTATTCCCACCGCCCATTACTTCTTTAGGCAAGCCTTCAATAGTTACACCTTTTACTCCTGCTGTCCAAATAACAGTATCCGTTTTAAACGAGGAACCATCTTTTAAAAACAGATGATCGTCTTGATAATCTACTACTCTAGAATTTAAGAGAACATTTACACCTAACTGTCTTAGAAATTCTAAACTTTTTTTAGAAGATTCTTCCGACATAGTTTTTAACAATTTACCAGAAGATTGGTACAAGTTGATATGCATCATAGAGATATCAATCTCAGGAAAATCTTTAGGAATTACATACTTTTTCATTTCTGCCAAGGCCCCAGCCATTTCTATTCCAGCAGGCCCTCCTCCTACCACAGCAATACTCATAATTTCTTCTAAAGACTCATTCTTTAAATTGTTTCTAAGTGTTTTTTCTAAATTCTGAAAAATGTAACTTCTAATATTTAAAGCATCTGGAATTGATTTTAAAGTTAAAATCTTATTCTTTAAAGGCTCAAAACCAAAATAATTAGTTTCGCTTCCCGTAGCAATAATCAATTCGTCATAGGTAAAAACTCCTATATTGGTTTCTAGTTTTTTATGTTGATGATCTATTCTATCTACATGAGCCATTCTAAATTTTAGATTTTTATATTTTCTAAAAATTCTTCTAATGGGGTATGCAATACTATGAGGTTCTAAAGCTCCAGAAGCAATTTGATACATTAAGGGTTGAAAATTATGGTAATTATTATGGTCTAACACCAGTACCTCTATACTTTTATTTCTAAGATATTTTGCCATAGAAACACCTCCAAAACCAGCACCAATAATTACAACTCTCTTCATTACAATCTTAATTTTTACTATTAAAAGTAAATATACTGAGTTCAAAAAAAATAGCTCTCAAAATTAGTAGATATTTTGAGAGCTATTTTACAAATTTTTTTTTATTGTTTTACCAATCTATAGGCTTGTAGTCTTTTAAAAATTTTCCGCACCAATGTTTTCCTGTTTTAATTCCATCAAATAATGGATCTATAACTCTTGCAGCACCATCAACAATATCTAAAGGTGGTTGAAAATCATGTAAATCAACTTTCTTTTTAGACAATTCTGCAGGATCCTCATCTGTTACCCAACCCGTATCAACAGCATTCATATAAATTCCGTGCTTTGCAAAAGTAGATGCCGATGTATGTGTTAACATATTTAAGGCTGCTTTTGCCATGTTGGTATGTGGGTGTCTATCTTCTTTTTTAAACCTATAAAATTTCCCCTCCATAGCAGACACATTGATAATGTGTTTTTTACCTGTATTTTCTTTTTTCATTAACTCACCTAGGCGATTAATTAATACAAAAGGTGCAACGGAGTTTACCAACTGAACCTCTAACATTTCGGTAGTTTCGATTTCACCTATTTTTAAACGCCAACTATTGGTTTTACGTAAATCTACTTGTTGTAAATCTGCATCCAGTTCCCCTTCTGGGAATACCTCATTAGTAGTTAATGAATTATCAAAACTATAAGGTATTTGAGACAATTTAGCCGATGCTCTTAATCCTACACCAGGCTCTGCTCCATGCCAAGTTACAGGTATATTTTTATGGTTTGCAACCACAGTTCCATTTAGCTGTTTTAACTCTAACAAACAATCATGATGATCTTTTAACAATTCTTGAGCCAAAACAGGTAACTTATCCACAGGTAACTCCTCAAAATGCATCATATGGGTGTAGAAACCTGCGGGTCTTCTTACGGTTTGAGCTGCATTGTTGATTAAAATATCCAAACGCTCATATTTTTGTTCTATATAATTACAGAAAATTTCAACACTAGGAATGTGTCTTAAGTCTAATCCGTGTATTTTTAAACGATGTCCCCATTCGTGATAATCTTTCTCTTTAGAAAAACGAATGGCCGAATCTGCTGGAAAACGAGTAGTTGCAATAACGGTGGCACCAGAACGCAGCATCATTAAAGTTATATGGTATCCTATTTTTAAACGAGAACCAGTCATAATGGCAACCTGTCCTGTTAAATCTGCTTCTTGAAAACGTTTTGCATAATTAAAATCTCCGCATTCCTTACACATACTGTCATAAAAATGGTGCAGTTTGGTAAACAAGGCTTTACACACATAACAATTTCTAGGAGATTCTAATTCTGAAATCTCGTCTTTTTCAACTTCTGTAAAAGCTAACATTTTAGGAGCTTCAAAAACAGCAGCTTCTCTGGCAGATCTTATTCCTGTTTCTTTTCTAGCATGTTTTTCTCGTTCTCTTTGTTTGCGCTTTTTAGCTTTCTTTGCATCTTTTCTACGTCTGTCTTGCTCCCCTTTTGTTGGTCTACTTAACAAACCAGCTACTTTCATCAATCTTACACGCTCCTTTTCTGGCAACTCAAACAATAAATTGGTGTTTTCTAACAAAACCTCCAATGTATGGATACATTTTTTTACTTCTTCACCTTCTACAGGTATATTTTTGGAATTTTCTGACATAATTCAATCTAATAGAATTGCAAATATACTCTCTTAAACACAAAAAAAAGAGTATAGAATTTAGTTCTATACTCTTTTTTTATTATTGATAATCAAAAATTAGATTATTTTTCTTTTAAATATTTAGTTAATTCTTTTTTCGTAAGCTCTTCATCACCATTGCTATCCATTCTTGAGAAATCTGTGTTAAAAGAGTTTTCAGTTTTAGCTTCGTTCCTTTCTATTTTACCATTGGTATTGGTATCAAACTTTCTAAACAACTCATCAACTGATTTTTTTTCGTAATTGTACCTAACTTTAGGTACATACTTTGGTCTTTTTACTCTAAAAACAGTCTGTTTGATGTTTTTAGAGTTAAATTTGATAGAAGTAAGATAATCCAATTTATTTTTTCTGAATTCTTTCTTATCTATAACTCCATCTTTGTTAAAGTCATATGCCGAATCAAACCATTTATGAATATCATCTTTTGCTACTTCTTTTTTTGAAAGAAGTCCATCTTTATTTTTATCCAACACTTTATAAGCCGATTTAGTTATCTTTTCAACTTTTTTATTTATTGCTTGTTTTAATAAAAAATTATATTTGTTTTTTCTAAATTCTTCTATATCTATAACACCATCTTTATTGTAATCATGAGCTTTGAACCACTTATGGATATCGGTACCTAGTACTTCTTCTTTTGTAAGAATATCGTCATTATTGATGTCATATTTTTGATATGCCCAACTAACTGCTTTTTCAGACTTACCTTTTACAAGATTAATATCTTGAGAAAAACACCTACTTGAAATTAAACTCACAGTTATACAAAATAAAAAAATTATTGACTTCATGTATATAAAATAAGGAACGTTAAACATTAAAGTACAAATATATTAAAATTTAATTATTAACAATTAAATTTATTAACAAAAAATTTAAAAACCTCTTTTTTATTTAAAACTTCAATAGAAAAAGATATACTATTGTAACTTTCAATTTATACTTTAACAAAAAAAATAATTGTTTATGAACTTAAACATTAAAAATACATTTATTAGTGAGCTACCTATGGATAGTAATACTGAAAATTACCCTCGACAAGTTGACAATGCTTGTTATTCTATTGTAGCTCCTACTAAAACTAAAAAACCTAGATTAATTCACTCCAACACACAAATGGCTGAACAGTTAGGTTTCTCTAAAAGTGATTTAAAAAGTGAATCCTTTCTAAACATATGTACAGGTAATGCTATATATCCTAACACAACTCCTTATGCAATGTGCTATGGGGGTCATCAATTTGGAAACTGGGCAGGGCAATAGGTGATGGAAGAGCTATT
>Ga0209093_1002219_pt1 | contig 10930 bp, 20 predicted proteins | sample SidtaG_4_FD_187450 | JGI IMG/M metagenome (GOLD analysis project Ga0209093, IMG submission 187450) | Marine algal microbial communities from Sidmouth, United Kingdom - Sidmouth_Male1 metaG (SPAdes) (version 2) | ecosystem: Host-associated > Algae > Red algae > Unclassified | place: Sidmouth...
CCCCCCCCCCCCCCCCCCAAGATGCGGCGTGTGTATCGCGGTTCTCTGTGCCTGCCGCCGCTGAAACTCTGACGTAACGTTTTTCGCAGCTCGGTGAGCGGCGCGCCTGGCACTGTCGCTCTAAGCCCACAATGAAAGATTGCGCACGGGGGCGGCGGCGCTGCCCGGCGAGCTTGCCTCCTCCCACTGCCGTGGGTGGCCACCCTGTAGCCTAGCGCGGCGGCACTGCCCAGCTTGTGTGCCTGCTCCCACGACGCTAGCACCTGCCTCTCCGCGCCCAGGTAGAGATAAGGACGAGCCGGCCGCTGCTGCTCAGGTGCCACCATCCGGGTTTCCTCACCCCCCGCACCGCCCATTCCGTTGTGGTGCACCCTCGCCGTTGCAGACTGCTCAGCGGCTGTGCCGCTCAACCCCCATCTCCGCTTCCCCCGCGCCACGCACCGCGTCGTTGCCCGCCCTCGCTGCCGCCGACGGCTAGGCGGCACTGCTCCGAGTACCCCCGTCTTCTCAACTCACTAGACCACCCACCCCGTCGTCCTCGATCCTCGTGGCATTACTCATTTGCAGTATGCCGAGCGCTGGTGCTTCCGCGTCTGGCTCCCGCCGTGGCTCAGGGATCCTGGGAAAGCGAGGACGCGATGCCGCAGCGGCGGCAGCCGCTGCCGCTGACGCCTCCCATGCGGACGCCGCCGCTACTGCCACCGCCGCTATTATTGACGTCGGGTCGCACGAGGGCGCCACAACACCCTCCTCCGGTCCTACTCTCACCAAGGCAGACATCCGCGCGATCACTGACACGACGGAGCCGGTGATCACGACCAAAGTGTCGTCCGCCGTGAACGACACGGTTGTGCCCGTGCTGTCTGAGTACGTGAAGACAACCATCAAGGACACGCTGCAGGAGACCACGGTGGGTCACGTGGTCGCAGAGGTGTCCGACGGAGTGGCAGCCACGTTGTCCGAGGACATGGAGCCCAAGATTGCTGCAATGGTCAAGCAGGACATGGAGTCAACTGCTCGGCCCATCCTGGATGCGATTGCTAGCGTCACGAAGGAGCTGGAGTAGTTGGCGCGCTCGTGGCTGTTGCAATTGGCCGCGGCTAAGTCCAGTACATAGGCACCTGCCGGGACTTCCACCCGTCTCTCCGTACTTCGGATTGCGGGCTATGGGACTGCTGTCCCTCCGTAAGTAGCCCCCCCTCTTCGGACCCGAGGTTACTATTTCGTCTCTCTTTTTCGTCTGTTTTCGTCTTGTTATTCTGGCTCCGGCCACGGCCCGCGCCGCCTCGTCTTGCTCGCCATCTAAATCTTGGCGTCTCTCTCGAGTCCTAGCCTTCGCGAGCCTTTGCGCCGTCTAGGTCCTCTCGAGAGGTCGACCCTTAGGGTCCTTCTCTTTTGTATTGTCAGTGTTGCTACAGGGTATATGCTCGCGCCTTCTTTGTTGCCACAGTGGCGGGCGTCAATGAGCCTGTGCTGGCTGCCGTTACGGCGCAGCAGCAGCAAACCGCGCAAGCGGTACTCACTTACGAGAACATGTCATTGGAGCAGATCCGCCGGGAGCTCAACATCCCCGCGCCGACTCGCAACGTGCGTCGCGTAGAGGCCGTGCGGGCGTATAAGCGCATTATGCGCGTGGCGGCGACGCCAGCAGCGCAGAAGGCCGTTCTCAAGTGGCTCACCCCGCAGCCACGCCACGGCGGCGCAAGCAACAAGTTCCCGTTCTACTATTCGGACAAGCTCACCTACGGTACAATGCAGACGCTGCTTCACGAAGTGCACGTGTCGGGCGTTGTCCCGGAGATTTTCCGCAACTGGACGACCGTGTCGTCCACTGACCCTTCTGTCCGTCACGCGGGCTTGGTCTCCAATATCGAGCGCAACCGCCACCACTAGCGGGCTAATGCCCGCCGCAAGCTCTATTTCCTCATCCTGTACTACATCGTCCTCGCGTCCCGCCCGGGCGTTTACATCGAGAAGCGCGAGGTCAGCGCCAAGCATCCTGAGACGGGGGCGGCAGCGGGCAGCTCGTAATTTTCTTATGAGAAGTCGGCTGTGGTGTGCGAGTTGGGACGCCTGATGCAGGAAGGCGACAACGACCGGGAGCCGGAGCGTAAGAGCAACCGCACTATCTGCGGGTGCCTCATCAAGGACGCTCGCGACGTCGTGGGAGAATGCTTCAAGGGGGGGGCAGGTTGCGATGAAGATGGGCTTGTGCCGGCTTCCGAGAACCTTCCGTACGATGATTATCGACGTTGACTTTGAATGGCACGAGGCTGGTCCCGCTGGCCATGTCGGAAACCGCACTGACGGGCCGGGAGCGTGGCGCCTGCTCCTGCCGCGCTTGTCGACGCAGGCGGATGTGAACACCGCCGTGCAGAAGGCCTCCGACCAGGAGATGGACATGTTCGACGCGGGCCTGTTCTTTGACGAGGAGGGCGTTGCGGACGATGCTGCCGTGGTTTCCGATCACGAGGATGAGTTTGGCATGGGGGCCCTTTGAGGAGACCTCGGCTGTATGGTGTGTTAGCAACATTGTGACCTTCATTTCGCTGAGGGCATTGGGTGACCTTCCATCTCCGCCCCTCCGTAGTTGTTCTTCTGTTGTTGGATGCTTGCTGCTGTTCTAGGAGGGGTGGCTATGAGGATAAAGTAGCACTTTCTCATCTCCCTACCTTGTCCCACGCCACCAAGGTAGGGCTGTCGCTCATTCAGAGAATCGGCAGAGTGGGGACTGTTTGCGCCGTGGAACCGATTGGTGGCTGCGCGCACACGGAGCGCCGCGTCCGACGCACTCAAACTGGTGAGAGCAGAGTGAGAGGAACGGCAACACCGCCGACATTTCCACGTCGATGCTTCACTGCCTGCCATGAGTATTCTTGCACCACTCCACACGGTATGCCTACTTATCGTGGGAGGCAAAAATGTTGAAAAGACCACAAGAGGTCTGGGACTCATACTTAACCGTCATATTCAGAACGTACATCGTCATGAACTATCTATTCTGGCGTCGAATGGAGACTTGGCCGCGGCGCTGTGAGGTATTGGTGCGCCGTCGTCGTCACGATATTGGCCGCCACCAGCGCTGTCTCCATCCGTTGTGACATGCCGCGTCTGATCGGCCTCTTCGTAGAACAACAGGCACGCTCGGCTGAGGCACGGTCATTCGGCTCCCATCATTGACCTGTGAAATTCTGCACTGGCTCTTGCCTCCAAGGACAACTGACACAGTCCATTTATGTCTACTTGAGTTCCTCTGCTTGCTGTTGCATTTTCAAGGATTCTTGTCGAAAAGCGTACACCCGTCGAGTGCCTTCGCTATGCCTAGTGCGAGCAGTCTCTCGAACCATGGATGCACAATTGACTGCAGCGGACGCTTCTCAATTTCTCGGATCATGCAACGTGCATGTATCCGGGCTCGCTGCAGTCACGTGCGAACACTGGTGCGCTGCGAATGTCCCTCGCATTCCCTCCGCCTTCGCTTCTGGATCCTCTTGTGAGGTGCAGGCGAGACGCCAGGTGATGAGAATGCTGAAGATGCTCATTCTAACACTATTAGGCACAAGCAGCCAACACAATCATGTGCAATATCACACGGGTGTGTGCGTCAAGGCCCTCCTCCACAGTACTACTTTCTGGTATCCGACTAGGCAGAGAGGCTCACAATGAACTGAGAGCGAGGACCTTACGAGAAGGGCGGCGGCCGGTCGGTATCTTTGAGGTAAGGGATAGCGGTCAGCGCGTGGAAAAGGGGGATGCCGGGGGGGGTCTACCATGCTGACAGGCGCGGCCACGGTGCTGACACCGCCTTCATCTGCTCGAAACTGTACTGATCAAGCTTGCAGATGCCACGATAGCGGGTATATCATCTTCAATGGAATTGGCTCCAGTGTATCTAATACACCGAAAATGGCGGAGACGCGAAAGGCATCATGCTGTACTGGTGTATGCGGGGCACCTGGGGGAAGGGGTTATGAAAGGGCGCAGTCATGGTGGCCGTGCCGACTTCTGTTGCCGCACGCAGTCTGCGAGGGCTTCTATGAGGGCGGTGTGCGGTGTTACAATTCTAAGGGAGCCGCAGGGGTTGAGGAGGTGGCGCGTATCCAGCTGGAGACGCGCAGCTTCGATGCAGGACTGCTTTATTATGGTTGGCGCTGATCAGCCAAGGAGTGGAATGGCGGGGACTGTAACGTACTTTCATGAGCCTAGGAGGATCGATGTAGGCGGGGGTGGGCGCGGGTGAGCCGCGGGAGCTGCTCTCACGATCTGGGCGGGGGAAGGGCGGCACTGGTGTCACCTGTTACACATGAGACTTCTTTTTAGCGCTGTGTCATTCCAGGTACAGCGCCACCGGATCGTTTCAGTTTGAGATTCCCACACCAAAGACTTTTGTCCCTCGACACGGACCCTAACGCATGGTCTGCGTGGGCTCGTCCGTCGCGAGGGTGCGACGACACGGCGGGAGTCATCCCCCGATGGCGCAGTTCCCGGCGTCGCTCTTCTGTTAGCATGCATTGACGGAGACGTCCAGATAGTAGCCGTGGTACTGGATGCAGACGGGCGGGCGTCGGTGAGAGAGTGTCGAAGAGGGAGAATTAAAACGGGAGGCCGCAGCGCGTGGTGAATGTATCATTTTCAGTTTGGTCAGATTCAAGTTCTCAGTCTAGGCTTTCAAGCGAATGTGCCTTCAGTTCATACCACTCAGGTTAGGGTCGTTTCCACAACCACACGTCAAAAATAATGTCCATACTTCTAGTGCACGCTGTGGGAGAAGTCGTCCAAAACCGTCCTGGGTGCTCCGTTCGGCTCGCTACGCCGATGAAGAAGATCCCCCGGCGCCTTCTTGACTATGGGAACATGCGCCGGCATGCGCGAGGATGCACGACACTCGTCTGGCGCACCGCCCAATGCCCTCGATCCCGCACCCACTGCGACCTTCAAGAGCGCAGCGGCAATGGCGAGCCACCACCCGTCGGCGTTTTTGCCGACCCGCATGTCATGGATACATTTTGGCGACTTCGTCGCGACACCTACACGTCATGTGACGCCACGTAGTCTCCAACTGCGGCTACTGTGTAGCTGAGACAAATGTGCACCGGGAGCACCATGTCGAGGGGATACGTAACCGGTATATTCGTATATGGCATGCACTTTCAGTTTCAGTAGTTTTACGTGCACTGAAATGACGTGCTTATCACTGAAATCGTTTTTTCTCCGATGAGTTGTTCGTAAATGGGCGATGCCGGGATCAGTGGCGCGTCCCATGCCGCCTCATCCGTCGTCTCCTCTTCCGCCACCACCTTCTCCCTCGCCTCCGCCACCACCTTCCCCCTCGCCTCGGCCACCACCCCCGCCGTCGCGCTCTCCACTCCCTCTCTCGGCCGCCTCCACCCCCTCCCTCCCCATAGCGTCCGCCCATTCCCTCCCCCATATCGCAGTGTTTTGAGCGACCGCGGCAGTAGCAGCGGTGATGGGGCGGCCACCCCCACCACCCCCCCTCGAAATCTGCGTCGCGACATATTGGGGGTGGTGTCGATCACTCCCCCTTCCCCATCGACGAGCCACCAATGTCTCTGGCGCGCCAAGTCACCATCTGCGTTCCTGTCGAGGCACAGAAGCAGAAGCTATGGCGGCCCCCCGCCCGCCACCACCGAGCACCGGCCCTCTGTGCCGCTACATGCGGCCGAAAAAGCGTCGGCGGCGCTCCGCCCCTGCAGTTGTGGCCGCTCTCTCCCCCTCAAAGTACCAGGGGTTGCGCCGCGGCGCGGGAGCGGCCGTGTCGGGGACGTCCCACCATCCCGAACCGACCCGCAGCCGTGTTCGCCGCCTCGAGCCGCGGCAGACGCCGCCGACATCAGGCCGCTATTGCCGCTGCCGCTCCACGCCCAGAACGGCGGCATTTTCTTGTCGTGCATGGCGCCGCCGCTTCAACCGTCGCCGTCGTTTTCGTCACTGCCGCCGCCATCGTTGTCGCCACTTCCGTCGCCGTAGTCGTCGCCTCTGCCGCCTCCTTTGTTGTCGCGGCCACTGCCGTGGTCGCCGCTGCCGCCGCCACCGCAGAAGCCGCTGCCTCCACCAACGTTTCCGCTGCCACCAACCATGCCGCAGAGGATCCGAGCGCGCTGCTCCGCGGCGTCGCCGCGGAGGTGGCTGCGACCCGGGCCCCACTTTCACCGACGCGTCGCCGCTGCCGCCGCCGTTCCCGGCCGCCAATATTGTCGGAGGCGTACCATTCGAGCGGAAGCTGCTGCCTTTTCCTCCGAGGAACAGCGCGCTTTTCTCCGACGCGCTGCTGCGTCGGCGACGGCGACCACTCCTCCACCTCCGCCGAAATGCTTCTTTGGCCTTTTCGCCCTCCCAGGCGCGGCACGGGCGCCGCGGCAGCGACCGTCCCGGAGGCCGACGGCACCGCCGCCACCCTCACTCGGCGGCCGCGGCTGCAATCCCCGCGCCCGCGACACACCGCGGCCGCGTTCACTTCCACCGCACCGCCCCGGAACTCTCAAGCGCCGCCGTCATGGTCGTCACTGCGGCCGCCACCGACACAACTACCAACACCAAAGCCACACGCACCGCCTGGTCCTCCATCGGAGTCAACATGCGGGTGGAAGTGGGGAGTACGGGCGCCATCGTTTCGTGATATCCGATGGTTCGACGGCGGCTTCCGCCAGCGCTGCGGCCGCGGCCACCGCGGCCGTCCTCTCCTCTTCCTCTTCTTCTCGGCTGCCGCCGCTACTGCCGCCGCCGCGACCGCCGTCGTGGCGGCTGTCGTCGTTTCCGCCGACGCCGCAGCCTCCGCCGCCGCCACCTACGCCCCGACGACCGGCATCGTGGCCAATGTGAGGGCGGCGAGTGGGTATCGCCGCCAGTGCCAAGTCCCCGGCCATTTTCACCGTCGAGGCCGACGTGCAGGCTACGGGGGAGGGGGATGGGTGCCCTCTGCCAGCGGCACTTTATGTGGCCACAGGTGATGTCTGATCGAGCCTCCCCGCCTCCCACAGAGATCTCTTGCGCTACTTCTTTGGTAAAAGGCTCGCACCAACCACCCATAGTGCAGAAAAAGTAAGACTACTCGAGAAAATCAATATGGACACGGCCAGTGTCCAAAGAAACTCATCTAAAAATGTGTCGCCGGAGAGCAGGAAGGGTGTCAGCTTCAGGGATTTTCTTTCTGTCACCGGGGGCTACGCACCCCCAATCTGTCGGATTGGGCCCAGTCTGGCCGGACTGGGTGATTGCGCTGGAATGCACCACAGTGCCAAGGAGGTAGTTGTGTGCAACTCCTCTAATGGGGCCTGGCGGAGATGACTCCTCCACATAACTGTCCGTGGTCATGTCGGTGCTATAGCCATGCGGGAGCCGACACGGTGCGCTCCCAGGTCGATTGAAAATTGAAATTATGTCGTTAAAAAAACAAGGGGAGGTGCGGGGGGGGCGGGCAGCAAGGAAGCAGGGGGGGGGGCGGCGCGAGGGTGGGGCGAAAGGAATCAGTGTTTCCTGGAGGCTTGCCTTGCATGCTACACTCAATCCGTGACGGTCTGAGCGTGAGTGGCTGGCGGGAGCGCCGCTGTGTCCGTGCTGTCCCCAATGGCCGTACCTCCCAAGACCGTCTTTTCTGCGAGCATGAGAAACTGCTTTCTGCAGTTTGTCTTCGTACCGGCGCGAAGTGCCGGGCCGCGATGGGCCGCTCGTCGAGGGCGGGTTGCGCGGGGGGGTGCGGCGCGGCGCCGCACCCCCCCGCGCAACCCACCCTCGAAGAGCGGCCCATCGCGGCCCTGGGCGCCAGGCTTGACCGTCCCTCCGTCCTCCCGAACGGGCGACAGACCTCCCTTTTGGACGAGAACCAGGTGAAACCCGTGGGCGCAGGTGGTCTTGACCATACCCTGTCTCCCCCATCGCTCGCCTCTCGCCTCTCTCCTCTTCCTGGCGAGCAGCACGGCCCAGCTAGAAAGTGCTTTCATCTTGACGATGCCCCAGAATCGAGTACAAATGAAGTTACGAACCCCTCAGACTGGCGATTCGGCGCTGTCAATCTCAGCCAATCAGATTGCCAGTCCCCAGTCCCGCCAGTCTCCGGTGGGCACTTCGTGCAGCGCCAGCGACTCAGAGCTCGAAGTTCAATGTTATTTTTCTGCTGTTCTCCTCCAAGCCTTGCATTTGGATCGAAGACGACCTCGACAAAAAGGCCGATGCTTGCCATCGGAGCTCCTGCTAACAGTGGTCTCTTCTGAGTCGCATAGGCGAGCGGTCCGTACCCGGAACAGTCAATGGGTTGTCTTACATTATTCGGCCTGGTCGGGACTTAGCCGTATGCGCAACATGCATACTGTCTTCGTAGCGTATCAGGATGCCCCAAGAATTTCTTTTGTCGCCAGATCGCCGACCTGCCATTCCAGGCTGTAGAGCGCGATTTTTCTGTGTCGCCACAAATAGTCGCCCTGGAATTGCGTCCAAGTAACAAAATAAGTGCATGGGCAGGACCGCCGACGCCGGCGCGTGTGCGTGCTTGCTCCGTGATTGCCGGATCCGTGGGGGAGGGGCGGTGTGATAGGCCTGTGTCCAGAGATGAGGAGCTTTTCTATTGCGCCACGCAGCTGGAAGGACATGGATTCGGGAGGGGTGGGGGGTAGACTCCTCCGGCAGTCGCCCCGCTGGTCCACCCCCAGTGCGCGTGGTCTGCGGGGCGGAAATGGCGGACGTGCAATTGTTATGGGCTCCAATGGCGGTCGTACTGTGGCTTGGACGAGAAAGGGGTGGACGAAGGAGAACATGGCTATTGTGGCATGGCTCACTCCTTCGTGATATGAAAGTATTTTTCTTGTTTCGCATCGGGTGTTTTGTCGAACGCGCCTTCAGTGTCCAGTGTGAAAGAGTCTAGTGCAACTGTGCAAAAATAGCTGGCCCGTTTCATGACTCGTGCTACTGCCTCTGCAATTGTGGCGGGCTAAGATAGAACGCCCATTTTATCTGAGCAGGACGCAACCGGGCCAGGGGTCTTTGAAGTGTATGCATCTGAAAGTATCCCAGATGGACCCCCCGTTCTAGGGTCTGCGACGGGGAGCTCGAGCGTCCCGACCACCCCCTCATAGTCATGACGACAAATTGACCAGCGATCGGCCTAGCCAGTTGTACGACGAGTGGAACCTGAACAATCATGGAGAAGCACCATGTCACCTGTTCGTCTTTCCGTGGAGTCCCTCACCCACTGTCGGTGCTGCTTGCCCGGAGCGGCCACACGATGCTGCCACCCACGCGTGTTGTAATGGATTTATTCCTAAAATTTGACGACGGCTTCTGACTGCATCTCCGGATGACACTCGACTCCACCAAAGATCCTCTCGGCCGTTTGGCGTTGGGTCGCCACTCCGAACTTTTTGCGGGTCGTACAGCCGCCGGTGGAACTTTGGGCCAACGAACGGGCACACAAAAACGCACAAGATGCGATCTCCTCCTCCCAGCTTGTGGCTAGAAGGAGGGTTGGGCAACTGGCTCAACCGTTTGTGCTCATACGGGCTCCAGGAGCCAGTTATGCCACTTAAAACTGCCAGTTTTCTTGCCAGTTGCTAGGGTTGTGCAACACGCCCAACGCGTGTTCACGGACACGCCTAGGGCGTGTTTTATCGCGTGTTTAGGGCTTGTCACGTCAGCACGCCTGCCCAAACATGGGGCGTGTTTTGGGCGTGTTTAATTTCAGGTTGTACTTGTTAGGCTGGTTGCAGTGAGGTGTTCGAGTAGGGATTGACCAATAGCTGCCCTCGATCAGGAATGCTGGCTTCTCAGAGCTCCTCAGAACCGAGCATCGCAAATCAGCTCATCTGGGGGGGGGAGTGCTGTTTGACCACCCCTTCAAAACACGCTGTCCTGTCACCGAGGTCCCGCATGGACGATTTTGGTCAAGATGCCGGCGGAATGGTGGACCCCGATGATGACGACGAGGACGAGTGGAGCCCCCCCCCCGCTGCCAACAACGAGAACGACGCTGATGCGGGTGCGGTCGCAAGCCTGGCATCCGACGCCAGAAGCATGTAGCAAGAGTTGGACGAGGAGTCCCAGGCGTGCCGCGAGCTGGGCGAGGCGACAGCGAACGACGCAGCGTCGGAAGTCGACGCCGCCAGCCAGCCGCCTCGCCTTCGCTCTGGTATCTGGCCAGCGCCAGGATTGTGTATCGTATGGAGTGAGCGGTTTAGTCAGAGCATTGGTGGGTGCTACTTGGAGTTTTTGTGGGTGTTACGTAAGGGCGTGTTGGGCGTATTTAGTGTTTGAGGGCGTGTTTAGGGCGTGTCTTGACGTGTCACGACCGCACGCCCTTCAAAAAGAGGCGTGCTGCACAACCCTACCAGTTGCACAACCCTAGCTAGAAGTGATTCTCAGAGACGGTTAGTCGACCAGCCCACTCCAACCTGTGATTGCAGATGCCCCCCCCCACTTTCAACACAATTTCACAAGTAGCCCAGCGAGCAGAGCCCATTGCGTCCCCATGTATTTCGGCCCAGTCCAAAGCGCTCCGAACCGAATTATTCCCTCTGTTCAATTCTCACCGTGAAGAAACGAGCTCCAACCATCAGAGAAAGTCTCAATTGACAGCTCTGTGCGTGGCCCTTGTTGTCGTCTTCGCAACGAGCGGGCGTTTCTTCCAGCGCGCCTTCTTTATGCGTGATGTACTTTTTGAACTCTGAGTGGCATGGACAATGTTCCCTGGGCTTTAGTCTAGCGTTCTTGCCGCTCGCACCCATCAAGAAAGTCAATTTGAGATCCGGACGAGAAATCACAATATTGACCGAGAAATCACATCCGACACAGCTGGCTTGTGTCAACCAACGAGAAGATTCAATCACTGGAATGGCCAGTCCTATGATACAATGTCATCTCGCCCTATTCACTGTCGTCACTGCTACTGCAACTGTCGCCCACGCCACTCTGGCTCCCAGAACCG
>Ga0209093_1002220_pt1 | contig 10929 bp, 6 predicted proteins | sample SidtaG_4_FD_187450 | JGI IMG/M metagenome (GOLD analysis project Ga0209093, IMG submission 187450) | Marine algal microbial communities from Sidmouth, United Kingdom - Sidmouth_Male1 metaG (SPAdes) (version 2) | ecosystem: Host-associated > Algae > Red algae > Unclassified | place: Sidmouth...
GGGGGGGGTACGCCCGCGCCGCGGGGGGGGGCGCCGCGCCGGCCGCCCGACAGCCGCCCGGCGGCGCCCCGTTGCCCGCCACGACGGTGGTGGTGGGGGCGCATGCCGGTGACGCCGGCGCTGCCAGTGGTGCCGCGCCGCTCACACGCCCCTTGGCATCGGTCGCTGCCGCCGCCGCGGCCAGCCGGCGGTGGTGCGCGAGCGCCGCGCGCATCAGGTGCAGAATGACCGTCGCGTCCTTGCCGCCATTAAAAGCAATCGCCAGCCGCCCCGTGCCATACAACCGCAACGCGCCGGCAAGGACGTCGAGGGAGCGGCGGAGGCGGGTGCCAAAGCAGCCGCCGTCCGCGCCGCCGCCGCCACCGCCATTGGCGCTCGCCGACGCCGCCGCCGCGGCGGGGCGCCCACAGCCGCAACCGCCGGGCTTGTCACCATTCCCGCAGCCGCAGGTTGGTCCCCCACAGGTGCACTCGCCGTCAATGGCGGCGCACGCGGCGGTGGCCGTCATGATGTCATCATACAGCTCCAACGCGTCGGCGTCGGGGGGGGGCGGGGGGGGGGCGGCGTCGGCGTCCGCAGGGCCGCCGGCCGTCCCCATGACCCCCAATGGCGGGGAGCGGCGGGGAGGAGCGAAAGGAACACACCCAGCTGCGGAAGCACCGCAGACGACGGTGGCCGGGCGCGGCGCGGCCCCGTCCGAGTGCAACACCGACGCCCGCGGTGCGCAGGGGAGCTGCGCGCCCACGTGCCACGTGCCAGCGGCAACCAATCAACCACCAAGATCCGTCGAAACGGCTGCGCAGCGCACTTGCGGGGGAGGCACGCCGTCGCGGCCTCGGTACTTGTTCCGACTTGGGTATCGCGCTGACGCTGCAGGTCGCCGCGACGCTGGCTCGGTCCTGCATGGTGCGGCTGCCATCCAACGCGGCGCGCGTCCGGCTCCCCCCTCGGCTGCGGCCGGCGGCCCGTGTCTGGCTCGGCGAGGCGCGGCCACCAGCCCCCCCTCCACCGCTGACCGGTGCGTGCGGCTGGCGCCCCCGTCCGCTCGCACCCCCGGCCGGCCCGGCGGGGCGGCGGCGGCGCCATGGGCGCCCCGCCCGCCGCCGCCGCCGACCCGCTCCTGCCCGTCGCGCACGGCGGCGGCGGCGGCTGGGCGGGCGCCGCCGCGTCCGCGCCGCCCGTCGACGCGGGGCGGCCGCGGTCGCGGCGGAGCCACCCGCCCGACGCCCCCGCCGGCGCGGGCGCGTCGTGGCCGCTGCCGGCCGCGCACGCGGGCGGCGGCGGCGGCGGCGGCGGCGGCGGCGGCTGGCGGGGTGGGGGCGGCTCGGGCAGCTCCTCCTACCTCTACCGGTGGCGGTCCTCTGCCTCCCTCCTCGCCGCGCGCCCCCGACACGTTGCTGCTGTCGCCGCCGCGGCGGCGGTGCTGGCACTCCTGGCGGCGGCGGCGACGCTCGCCGGCCGCCGCCGGCCGTGGACCGCCGCCGACGGGGGCGCCCGCGTCGGCGGCGGCGGCGGCGGCGGCGACGGCGTCGGCGCCTTCCCCGGCGGCGGCCCCCTCGACATCCCCCCCGGCCCGTCCTTCTTCTCCGCCGCCGATGTGGTGCGGCTGGCGGGCCCGCCGGCGACCCCCCCGGCGACCTTGTGGGACGACCCGTGGCGCAACGCCACGTCGGCCGGCGCCCCGTCGGCGGCGCTCGACGACGACGGGCGGCCGCGGGTGTGGGTGCTCGGCCGCCGCACCGCGGTCGTCACCCGCCGCCGCTCCGTCCCCGGGTGTGGGGGCACCTTTCGCGTCGCCGCGGTGGCGGGCAACCTCGGCACCCTCCGCTTCCTCGCGCGCGCCGCCGACGGGGCCGACGTGGACGGGTCGGCGGCGGCGGCGGCGTCGCCGTCGGGGACGGCCGCCGCGGCGGCGGCGGCGGCGGCGGCGGCGGCGGCGGGCACCATTGACCTGTTTGTACGGCCGACCGCCGCGGTGGCGCCGGGCGCCGACGTGGCGGCGCTGCTCGGCGCGAGCCTCCACGGCGCCTGCGCGGGGGAGGTGCTCGCCGTGTCGCTGCTGCCGCCGCCGCCCGACGGCGACGCGGGGGGGGGGGGGGGGGGGGGGGGGGGGGGGGGGTGGCCCCGGCGGGCCCCGGCGCAGACGCGGCGGCCGACGCGGCGGTGGCGGCGGCCGCCGCCGCCGCCGCTGCCGCTGCCGCCGCCGCCGCCGCCGCCAAGGACGCGTCGGCGGTTGCCGGCCGCACCGCCCGCGGCGCCGACCCGTTTGCCGCCGTCCACTTTCTCGTTGCCCTCGTGGCGCTCGCGCCCGGCCGCGCGGCGGGCGGCGGCACCGCCGCGGCCGCCGCCGCCGCCGCCGCCGAAGCCGCTGCCGACGCGGCGGCCGACGCGCTCGCCGCCACCCTCGTCGTGCGCGTCGCGCCCAAGGGCGTCGACTGCGTCGCCGCGTGCGCCGCGCCCGACGCGGTCGGCGGCGGCGCCGCCGCCGCCGCCGTGGGCGGCGACGCGGCGGCGGGCGGGGGCGGCTTGGCGTGCGCGCCCGCCGCGTTTCGCCTCGTCAACAACTGCCCGGCGCTGCGCGCGCACTTTGACTGCCACGCGTGCGAGGTGGCGGCGGCCGGCACGGCGGGGCGGGATATGCCGTGTTGGGTGCTGCCGACGGCGCCGGTCGGGCACCCGCGGGGGTACTGCATGGTGCACCCGGGGGGGGGGAGCGCGTGCGACGCGCGCTACGAGCACACGCGGCGGCTGTGCCCGTGCGTGCGGGGGGGGACGAGCGGCGTCGGCGTGAGTGTGGGTACGAATGAGTGAGGGGGGGGGAGCGGCACTGGGGCGGACCGACGTCTCCGCTCCGTGTGTCGTCGGCAAGACAAGCGGCGTCGAGCCGAGCACAAAGGCAAAGGCCTGACACACAGTGCGAAGCGCAGCGGTCTGTGGGACAGCGGTCACGCAACAATGATGAGCGAGACACAGGAGCAAGCCGTGAAAAAAGAGGAGACCCACGCGTGTATAAACACAACAACAAACAGAAGTACATTCGAGCGCTCTATGCAGCGTCGCCCGTCGCGGCCGGTGGTGCGGCAGCGCCCGCCGCCGACGTCGACGCCCCGGTGGACCTGACCGCCGCCGTCATCTCTCCATCCGCATCGACCCAGTCCGGGTTCTTCGTCAGCACAACCACCCCCTCCAGCACCGACGCGGACGTGAGGTACTCGTCCGTCGCCAGTTCGGCGCGCTCCCCAGCCGCCAGAAGGATGGGTGTTGTGTGCGTTTGGAAGCCCGTAATCCGCTTGGGCCGCCCGGCCTGCCCGACCGTATCGACCGCCTGGCCGACCCGCACGTGCACGGGAAGCGGCTTGAGATCCTCGTCGACGGTCGTCACCATACGCGGCGTCATGGCCAGGGACAGGAAGTAGAGCAGATAGTGGCTCTTGCCGAGGATGGTCGCCTTCATGTCCAGACAGGCAAAGAGGACGGTCACGAGGCCGCCAAGCGACACACGGTTGCACAGCGCCTTCGAGTCAGCGGGGTACGGGCTGAGGGTGATCAAGCCCTTGCCAGTGTGCAGTAGGCCCTGCGCAAGGCGCACCACAAAGAGGGCGGCGGGGTCCTTGGAAAAGTAGGCGCTCAACGAGCGCAGCAGACCCGCAATGCGCGAGTTGTTGGTCCCCGCCCCGATCAGGCCGAGGGCTAGGACGGCCGCGTGGTACACCCCCGAGTCCGACTCATGAGTGAGCTTGGACAGCGTGTCCGTGAGGAGCACGTCCGGGTTCGAGATGGACATTAGGCCAAGCGCCAGCGGCATCGCCCGGCGCACGCTCAGGTCCCCATACTGCTGCAGGTGACCAAACGCACGGATTGTCATGGCCGTGCCTAGCTCCTCGCCCATCGCCACGAGGGCGAGGCCGAGCACCGCAATCGCCTGTTCTGCTTCAGCAGCGGCAACCTCCTCGTCGCGGGCCTTCTTGCGGTCTGCCGCGCTAGGCCCGTCCGCCCCATTCGCCGAATCGGCGCCCTCCGCCGCGTCGGCGGACGCAGCGTCGGCGGGCGCCGCGGCAGCAGGCGCAGGCGTGGACGGCGCGGCCGCATCTCCAGCAGAGGCACCCAGAGCCGAGTTAAGGGCGCTGTCCAGGTTGCCTGACGTGCCACCGGCCCCACTGCCGTCCGCACCATTGACCTCCCCCGACGGGGCGGTGGTCGACGCCGCAGCCGCAGCAGCGGCCGAGGAGGTAGCCGCGTCCGCCTCAGCATCCGCCGCGGCCGCCGCCTCGGCATCCGCGGAAGGATGGCGACCGCAGATGGTCAGGAAGCGCTGGATCTTGAGCACGTTGCCCGTACCCGCATACGCACACGCCTCTAGGGCAATGGCGGCGACGCGGGCGAGCACCGACTTCTCACCGACAAAAGCCTTGAGGGACTCGGCGACCGCGTCCGCCGCTTCTTGCGTGCGGAGGAACAGAAGGCCAAGGCCCAGAGGCATCAGCCGTGTCAGCAGAGCGCCGTCACTACTGTCCCCAGGGGACAACACCGCGTCGGCACGCTCCGACAGCGCCTGTACCAGGATGCCCGCCAGATCCTCGTCCGCCGTCCCGGTGAAAACGAGGCCTAGGCTGAGCGCCGCAAGCGCCGCCGTGTCCCCAGACGCCTCGGCGTCCAGAAGCACCGGCACGAGCACGTCCTTGACCGACTCGTTGCAAGTTCCCGCGTAGGCAATGCCCAGCCCGGCGATGGCACCGTGGCGGATCGGAGCCGACTCCTCCGTCACGCGGTCCGACAGCAGCGCGAGCGCGGGGTCCACCTCATGCCGCACCGTCGACGACACAACGCCGACAGCAAGCAGCATGCCCGCCTTCACGTAATCCTCACTGTGGTAAAGGAAGCGGTCAATCTCCGGCAGTGCCCCGTCCACATCCCACATCATGATCATGCCCAGCGACGCTGCAGCCGACATCATCCCATGGTCCTTGTTGCGCCCATAAATCCAGCTCTTCTCCTCGTCCGCGTTGAGGAGCTTGTCGGCCCGGAAGCCCGCGTTGACGAAGGCATTGACAAAGGTCGCCGCCAAATTGGTCCGCGCCGAATCGACCGCCGCGGGCAAGACGCCACCGCTACGGTTGTCCACCAGGTGCGACTTGTAAATGTCCTCTGGCTGCTTGGCCTCCATCACCTGTAAATCGGTCGCAAGATGCACAAAGTGGTCGGTCTGCTTGCGGTTGGCGAGTACGTCCAGCAACGTCTCGTCCTTCTCCACGTCTTCGTCGAGCACCCAGCTGGAACGCGCCAGGTCAAACGCAAGCTGCAGCTTCTCTGCGCCCTCGGGGCAACCAGTGTAGATGCTTTGCACCGCCTCCGAGTCATTAAGCCGCAGCGCAATGGCCAGCGCTTGAGACCACTTGGACTCTTCCCGGTAAATCTGCATAGCGGTCGACAGCACGGCCTGGTCGTCAGGCTCCGGCACGTACGCGGCGCAAGACTTGAGGTAGTTGCACACCCGCTCGTAGTTGTCGGTGTTGGCGTGGGAGGGCAGCTTGGACAGCGAGTCGACTTCCATAAGCAGGTCCACTGCCTCGGGTTCGGCGTTGGACGACACCAAGAAGGGAACGATCTGATCGACGAGGCGAGTCAAGTCCTCCATATCCGAGCCCTCCACAGAGCCCGGCCCAGAGTCCACCAACGTCGTGTACTCCGTGCCGATTTCGCCACACAAGTGCCGCACGTACTCGTGGCCCCACTGCTCCGGGTTGTCCCGCGAGCCCTGCAGCTTGAAGGTGAGGCACTCGCGCTCATCATCCTCCGCCATTGTCATGGCCAGTACGGACAGCACATCTGCCATAAAGACCTGCACGACGGGAAGACATCCCACAACGAGCAAGAGAGAGCATGGCAGGCAGAACACGTAAGGCAGTCAGTATGCAAAATCATCGATCACCGAGCACTGTGTCACAGCGGTGCGAGTCGGCTTCTCGCTAGCACCACTGCGATCTGAGAGGCATCCGTCCCGCGAAAGTCAAGACGCTTGGGCCAAGTAGCATTGGCACTACGGACATCCTCCCCACAACCACACCGCACGCCGTCCAACGTACCTTGTTGTCCCCAGCGGACATGGTGGCAAAAAAATCCTTGAGCGTGCCGTAGTGCGGGCGCAGGAACTTGAGCGGCTTGGGCACCGACGTCATCGACGACGTGGCCGACCGAATCTCCGACCGGATGGTGTCAAGCGCCAGCTTCTGTACCCCCGCGTCGGCATCCTGCACGCGCTCTACGAGCAGCTCTAGCTGCTCCTTCAGCGCTGCATCCTCCTCCGACAGCTCCTCCTCCCCATCCTCCTCCTTGGTCGCCTCCGCACCAGGCTTGCGATCCTGCTTGGCCTTGTCTTTCTCGGCCTCGGCCGTGCCATTGGCCCCGCTGGAGGAGGCAGGCTTGTCCTCCTCCATCGGCGTCGTGTCCTTCTCAGCCGCCATGGTGCGTTGCAGCTGCGGGCACAGTCCAAGGAAGGAAGGAGGCTACAAGGAGTCAACCCCGATCAGCCACGAAGACGACCGAGCAACACAATCACGGCGTCTGAGCGGCACAACGGGCCGCGCCAATGAGGCCAATGTGATCACGCGCGCCCACTTGCCACTGCTCCGCGGACAGCACGGCCAGTTCGCCTGCCAGAAAACCGCGGTTGGGCTCTCCTCGCTGACGTGCTGGCACCGCCTCCAGACGAGGCCTCGCAATGACGGTACACAGGAAACAGAGGATCGATTGGAAGCTGCTTCGTGTCATCGTCGGAATTCTCTTCCCGTGCTCACAATTGAACGTCAGCTGACAGCAGATGGAAACTCCTCAGATAGATCAATTACTCTTGGAGGCTCTGTCACCCATGAATGCGGTAGCGCGGTACAGTACCATCAACAACGCCCGATCACAGATGGGCTTCCGCACCTGCTTCGAATGTTGAAGGTCAGGCAGCCATTCACCTCATACCAAGCTTCATTCAAAGTCCACCGAGAAGGGCTCTCCACACAAAGACCTGTCTGTCTGCACTCCTCACACATGCGGCGCTACAGCTGACCTGCCCTGGGAGGCGAGGATCGACGAGGAAGAACCATGCAGCTTGCGCGCATTAAAAAGGCGCGCAGAGCAACGAACTGCCTCGCAGAGTGCCACCCGAGAAAGCACTGTGCACGGAATGCACAACGAAGACACACACAAGACAAAACGAGCAACAACATCAAAGATCCCGACACGCCCGCCGCAGCGGCTGCCCGCCGAACGTTCGCCAAAGGCGACGGAAGAAAACAGCCTACGGTGCTGCGGCCGTCGCAGCCGACCGATTCGTCGAAAGGGGCACAAGCGCCCACATGGGAGGCGCAGGCCACCGACCGCCACCGTAGCGGTGCCGACGCACCCCCCCGCCCCCCCTGCCCACAGCACAGGCTTACAGCGACCACGTCCAGCGCACCGGCATGTGGCGACCGCCACCCGACACTGCGGCAGCAAGGCCAGGACGCATCGCGGTGCCTCTGCCATGGGGGGGCCGAGGGCGCGGCGGCGGCGGCAGCGGCGGCGGCAGCGGCGGCGGCGGGGCGGCGACGCTGGCCTCTGTCTGCCGCTTGCCCGCGCCGCGGTGGCGGCACGATACTGACCACGCGGTCGATCCGCGCCAACCGTCCGTGTGGGTGCGTCGCAGGGGCCACTGGTTGTGTTGCCGACCGCCGTCACCGCCGCTGCCGCCGCCAACCGTCGCACTGATGCCGCACGGCGTTGCCACACGTCTCTGGCTACGGCGAGACCACCTCTGTCACAAGCGCGGCAGCTCCAGCGGCAACGAGGCCACCCGACGATGCCGTACATGCCGCCGCCCGCTGCTGGTCTCGGGCTGGCAGCCGCCCCCACCGCCACCAAGATGCACTGTGGCAATGCGCGCGCCGCCCGTCAGCGGCGCGAGCGGACGGTCGCAGCTACCACGGGGGAATGCCGACCATACTGTACCCCCCCCCCGAAACGCGGTCGTCGCCTGCCACGGTTTTTCTCATCGAACATAGCCGGCCATGCACAGGCACACTTTCTCCATTTGCATCCAATGCCCAACATTCACTAGACTTACTGGACGAAGGTCGGGTCCTGTGAAACTAGCTCTGTTTTCGCCATCACGCCCCGATCGGCCCCGTAAAAAGAACACTAAATCCGGCCAAGTGCGACGATGCAGCCATCGCAATGTCTCGACAATCGTACATTACCCGAATTGAAAACAACGATCTCAGCTTGAAAACAGCGTTGCACACTCCCAGTTTTGGCCATCTTGACCAGAAGTCGCGTTCCTCAGCTGGAATACATGAGGTTAGGTATACCAGTGTACACAAGAAACCAAACGCAGGAAACGGACCAAGGATGAACGTGTCGCAATCAGACCTATGAACGCTCAGCCCCGCAAAAAAAACCGCGAAGGCTCCACCGAAGCCCCACCGATGGAGCGGAGGAACGGAATTCGCAGTAGGAAGGAAACAAAAAAAGCGTCCTGTTCCGAGGGAGACACAGGGATGACTGCGGCTTGGGCTCGAATGCGGCACAGATGACATGTGCTCGCCCGCCGTTGTCGCAGGGACGGCGACGTGACGTCTGCCACATGCGGTGACTTGGCAAGAACCCGCTCAGGCGCCTTCCCCTTTCCCAACCGCGCACCGCGTTGCTCCTGCAGCGGCCGAACGCTCCACGGGAAAGCGGAACCAGTCGCGGCCAAAAACACCATCCAAAGCGCGTAGGGCGGTTTGGGTGTCTGGTTGGTCAAGCGCCTGCTCCGCGTATCCAGGCCAACACCGGGCGAACGCATGGATACGCTGCGCAGAAGCTCCGACAGGCCGCGAGTGGGAGATGCACACGCCGGTCAGCAGGATCAGAGAAGGCCGACACCCCCACAATCCACTGCGCAGCTCCGCAGCTCGCAGCAATCGTACCACAAAGGGTCATGCGGCATGGGCATGCGTGTCCGCTCTGTGACCAACGTTCCAGCACCAGAGTCCAGGCCATCAGGAGACAAGGCACAGCAGGAAAGGAGAGAGACACAACAAAGAGAACCGCCACGCCACACAGCAACAGACGAAACGAGAAAAGGCGGCCCAAGCCCTCCGTCCCATCCACACCATGACAGCTCGCACACAGCCCCCCACGCACCCCTCTCATGACCACTCTTCAAACACCATCCGCCGTGCACACACCGGACAGTACGGGCTGCGCTCCAACCACTCGTAGATGCACGCGAGGTGGAAGGCGTGCCCACACCGCGGCTCCATCTTTGGGTTGGACGCAGTGTAGCCCTCGAGGCACGTCGGGCACACATCCTCCTCCCCCTCCTCGTCGCCAGTCAGCTTGTACACCGCGTGCGCGTCGGGAATCATCGGTGGCGGGGGGGTGACCGGGCGGCTGCCGCCGCCGCCGCCGCCGCCGCCGCCGCCGCCGCCGCCCGACGGCCTCTCCGCCGCCGGCTGCCACGGCTGTGGCGTCAATGGCGGCGGGCACGCCACCGACAATGGCAACGCCGCCGCCAGGGATTGGGGCGGGGTCCCCCCGCCCCCGCGCCGCCGTCGGGCGGTCGGCGGCGGGGCGGGCCCCCCCACCAGCGGGAGCGTCAACGACGCGGCCGTCACCACCGCCGGCGCGGGGGCGGGCGCAACGACCGGGGAGGCGGGCGGGGGGGTGGCCCCGCCCCGCTGCCGCAGCCGCGGCGCGGCGGCGGCGGCGGCGGTGGCACCGCCAACGGCCCCGTCGGGCCACGGCTGCACGGGCGGCGGGGCGGGGGCGGTTGCCGACGCGGCAGCGTCGCTCGAGGCGGCAGCGGCGGCGGCGGCGGCGGCGGCGGCAGAGACAAACTGGGGGGAGGGGGGTTTGGGGGCGAGCAAGCCGGGTCTGGGGATGTAGTGCTCGGGGACACACGCGGAGCAGGTCTGGGGTGGAGCGGCGGAGGGTGTTGCGTAGCGGGAGGCGAAGGACAGCGGCGGCAAGAGGGGCACCACCAGAGCGCAAGCGATACGGCCGACCACGGGGAGCACCGCGAGTGTACTCGGCGACACAAAGTGGCGGGCAGCACTCATGTCAGTCCGACCGGCTCCCGCGCGATACGGCCGCAGATAGACCCAGACAAAGACCCCAACCACCGCACGGCAAACACCCGACAGCAGCGCCCAGGACCAACCCGACCATGCCACCCAACCGCCCACGCACCTGGCCCATAACGCCGTGACCAGCGGCAGCAGACACGGCGCCGCCGCCGCCGTCGCCGCCGCAACGGGCGCAGCCACCCACGAGCGCAGGCCGCACAGGCCGCACGGACGCATGCGACGCCACGCGGACCGCCGCGACGACGCCCCACCCCACCGGCCGCGCCCGTCTGCCCCGCCGGTACGCACGACCTGACACCCCGGAGGAGGCCCCCGCGGCGCAGGGGGACGGCGGTCCGCCGCGGCGGCTGCGCCCAGCGGGCCATCCCACCCACGGTCGCCACGAACGGCTCGCCACCACCCCAAGCGGGCGTCCTGCAGCCTTGCGTGGAGCCTGCCATCGCTGTCAAACAGACCAGTGCGACTGGTTAGTTGACTCATCCAGTCGCACACTTGCAGGGGTACTTCACGAATTGCAACTGGAAGGCACCATTTAGTGCGTGTATTTCAGTGACCGAAGACGGCGCCCACCGTGCGCCCAGCTGCACGGCCAAGCCGAATGCCTGTAGAGGCGCCATACAGGCATTATTCAGTTATATCCACTGCCATTTGTTTACACTGTCAGGAGCGACTTATGCGAGCATCTGCCGACTTGCGGATCCGAAGCAATCGTACGAATCCAGTACCCCAACATGGAGAAAAGAGTACGACTGGCAGGATTTACAAGGATCTCGGCGAGAAAAAAATTCAATATTTGATTGACTTGGCACTAAACGTGATCACACTCACA
>Ga0209093_1002223_pt1 | contig 10922 bp, 5 predicted proteins | sample SidtaG_4_FD_187450 | JGI IMG/M metagenome (GOLD analysis project Ga0209093, IMG submission 187450) | Marine algal microbial communities from Sidmouth, United Kingdom - Sidmouth_Male1 metaG (SPAdes) (version 2) | ecosystem: Host-associated > Algae > Red algae > Unclassified | place: Sidmouth...
GTGGGCTCCTTGCCGTCAACGTCCCACACCCGCACCGTCGAGTCGTCCGACCCCGACACGACGCGCGCCCCGCTACCGCCGCGGGCGCCCGCCACCACCGCCACGCACCTCACCCAGCCCGGGTGGCCCTCCAGCACCACCGTGGGCTCCTTGCCGTCAACGTCCCACACCCGCACCGTCGAGTCGTCCGACCCCGACACGACGCGCGCGCCGCTGCCGCCGCGGACGCCCTCCACCACCGCCACGCACCTCACCCAGCTCGTGTGGCCGTTCAGCACCACCGCGGGCTCCTTGCCGTCAACGTCCCACACCCGCACCGTCGAGTCGTTCGACCCCGACACGACGCGCGCCCCGCTGCCGCCGCGGACGCCCTCCACCACCGCCACGCACCTCACCCTGCCCGTGTGGCCCTTCAGCACCACCGCGGGCTCCTTGCCGTCAACGTCCCACACCCGCACCGTCGAGTCGTTCGACCCCGACACGACGCGCGCCCCGCTGCCGCCGCAGACGCCCTTCACCACCGCCACGCACCACACCCAGTCCGTGTGGCCCTCCAGCACCACCGCGGGCTCCTTGCCGTCAACGTCCCACACCCGCACCGTCGAGTCGCTCGACCCCGACACGACGCGCGCCCCGCTACCGCCGCGGGCGCCCGCCACCACCGCCACGCACGTCACCCAGCCCGGGTGGCCGTTCAGCACCACCGCGGGCTCCTTGCCGTCAACGTCCCACACCCGCACCGTCGAGTCGTTCGACCCCGACACGACGCGCGCCCCGCTGCCGCCGCAGACGCCCTCCACCACCGCCACGCACGTCACCGGGCCCGTGTGGCCCTCCAGCACCACCGCGGGCTCCTTGCCGTCAACGTCCCACACCCGCACCGTCAAGTCGTTCGACCCCGACACGACGCGCGCGCCGCTGCCGCCGCAGACGCCCTCCACCACCGCCACGCACGTCACCGGGCCCGTGTGGCCCTCCAGCACCACCGTGGGCTCCTTGCCGTCAACGTCCCACACCCGCACCGTCGAGTCGTTCGACCCCGACACGACGCGCGCGCCGCTGACGCCGCGGACGCCCTCCACCACCGCCGCGCACCTCACCACGTCCGTGTGGCCATCGAGCTTAGCCAGACGTGACCCGTCGTCCTCCACCAGCACAGAGAGACTATTATCCGTCCTGGAAGCAGTGACGAGCAGATTGACGCCGCCTGCGCTCAAAACTGGGCACACGAAGCGGGCACCAGAGGCACTCGCCAGCACACGGCGCTCGAGCGGCGGCGCCAAGCGAGACGACTCGTCGAGCACCACCGACGGCGCGCTCACAAAGGATCGCGCAGTGCGGCTGAGATGGCTCATCCGTCCGTCGACGGTGCCGGCGTCATTGTCATCCCGCCACCGCTCGGCCAGCTCAAAGGCCGCCTGGCGCATCCTCATGGTTAATGTCAATGACCTGTTGGCGACCGTGCCTTCCACAACCGTGGCCACGCGGTCCAGCACGGCCACGCCCGCCCGGCGCACGTCCGCTCGATACAGGCTGCATCCGCCGTCGTCCGTTTTCACGCGCCACGCAATGTAGGCCATGTCAAAGAGCAGCGAGCGCAACTCCTCTCTGCCGCCGTCGCCATCGCCAGCGCCGCACAGCAAATGGGGGAGGGCATACTCGATGTATCCGTCCGGTTGTAGCTTCCACAGCGGCCGCTTCACCACGGCACTGGACACAACATCATCGCGCGAGATGTCGACCGCATCGCAGTGGCGCTGCCAGTACCTGTCCACCAGCCGCGCGTGATACCGCTTCTTGGCCGGGCCCGGCATTGTATCCGGGACGCTCAAATACTCCACCACCAGGTCGTGCAGGTCCAGGCGCAACACCTCACCATGCGTTTCCCCGTGAAGCGACACCAGCGAGCGATCCCGCAGTCGGCGGGCAAACTCCTCGGCGGTGCTTTCGTCCACGTCCCACAATGTAGCCAGCGCTGGCAACGGCAGCTGCTCCTTTGGCCGCACGACACACAACGCCTTGAAGTCATCGCTCCACTGCTCGTGCTGCTCGCCGTCGCGACCCAGACGCGTGTAGCTCTCTCGCAGGCACTCCCAAAGCGTCTCGTAGCGTGTCGCAGCAGACGTGCCGTAGTCGGGATGGCTCTGGTTCATCATGCGTCGTCGGTGCCTCCACTCCAGCCCTGGAACCCACCCCTGCTTGTCGCGGACGAGGGAGCCCACCACAGACAGCGCAAGCGCCAAGCCATCGCACAAGTTTAAGGCTGCTTGCACGAGCTCGGGGCTCTTGTCCGCAAGAGCATGGTGCGGCTCGGCGTGGGCAAGAAGCACAGCCTTGGCGGCTGCATCAGGCAGCTTGTCAACGCGCACGGTCTTGTACGCCTTCCCGCAAGGGAGCAGGTCCTCACGTCGCGAGGACAGCAGGAGGCACGAGTTCGGAACGTCGTGCATGGCGCGGCTGTATAGTGCCGCCCACCGGCTGTCCCACACATCGTCGACGACGACAAGGCAGGCCTTGCCGCTGAGAGCGCTTCGTAGGCGGTCGACGGCAACGTCGGCGTTGACAGCGTCCACCTTCTTGCGCTGGATGTCACTCGCCAAGCTGCACATCAGGTCGATGACTTGCTTTTCGTGGACGATGTTTGAAGACAGCTGCTCCCAGTACACACTGTCACTGAAGCGCGCTTTCCCGTCCTCGCTATCCTTAATCTTGTGCGCCACCAGTTGGCACGCCACGGTCTTGCCCACGCCGCCCATCCCGTGAGCGCCGACGGCGGCACAGGTCTTGGCGCCGACGGCGGCGTCCGGCGTTGCGCAGACGGCGGCGCCGGACGATGCGCTACATCCCATGATCGCCTTGTACAGCTGCGAGGCGGGCCCGTTCTGGTCTTCCCAGTCGACGACCACTCTGGGAGGCAGCTCAGGGGGACCCGACCGGCGCGCCAGCAGCGTCGCGTCCAAGGGCGCATTCCTGACAGCGTTCTCAGTCTTGGTCGCCACGTAGGAAGTGATCTGCTGCCCCAGCTCGGCTGCTGTGACACTGCTCGCCGAGAGGCGCTTGTCCACCGGGCTCCCCACCTCCGTCCTCACACAAGGCGACAAGCACGCGCGCAGTACTCGCTGGCGGCGCGACCGCGCGAGGTGGAGAAGCTCCCCCGCAAGCATTTCCAAGTCGGCCAGGAGCTCACCGGTCCGCTTTGTCAGGTCCTTAGCTCGCTTGCCGCCGTCGCCGCTCATGTCCCGGAGCGGCGGTAGCAAGTGCACGCAGATCGTGTTGCACAGTTTGTCCACGTCCAACGTCCAATCTGCAACCGCCTTCGGCATGCCGCGCAATGCACTAACGACATGCACGGCATAGAGGAGCGAGGAGAGGACCGCGCCCACCGTAGGCCCTACAGCGACCGCGAGGTTGGACGCATCAAGATTCGGCACGGCAGTGGCAATGTCGGCTGCACCCGCAATGCAGTCGGTTGACACGAGGCCGCCAACGCATGACTTGAGCGTCGCGAGAGAACACAGGCACGGTTCCCCTTGTGCACCCGCGTCCGCGGTGGCCCCGCCGCCACCATTCCGCGGCGCCAGTGCGGTCGGGCTGCCGTCGCCAAACTCGGGCCCACACAGCGACCACACCAGGGTCAGCGGGGCCAAGCGCATCAGCACTTGCTTCTGCCACCCGCGAGCATCCTCCTCGCTGTCCGCGCAAAGGAGCAGTGAGGGACCCGCTCCCCGCAGCTCCACCACCCACCGTCCGGCAATGCTCGCGAGCGCCCCGTCTGACGCCGCTTGAAAGACGTCCACGCGCGACGAGGGCGAGTCGGGCTTGTCACGCCGCAGGGGGAAGAACTTGTAGTGGCTGCCCGCACCAACCAGCGGCGGCATGTCGCCGCTACTGGGCGCCGCCTCGTTCGGCGGTCGCTCGAGGTAGTGCACGCCGCAGTGCAGCCAGACCGAGGCCGGTACCAGCGACTTCCCCCGCAGCGCTCGCGGCAGCGACCCAGGGGGTTTGAACAGCTCCAACCGGCCCGCGTAAGGGCGCCTCAGCCCATTCCACTCCTCCGTGGCTTCCGCCGCCGGCAGGCCATAGTCGGCAACAGCCGCTTGCTCGTCAGAGCCGCTCTCCGCCAGCGCCGCAGAGCGGCTCCCCGTCGGCGCGGCAGAGCTGCTCCCCGCCGGCGCGGCCGAGGCGCCTGCAGTCGACGCCATAGTTCTGGCGCAGCCGCAGCAGGACACACATGGACAGGGGGGTGCCCCGGAGAGAGAAAGCAAGGGCAACGCGTGCCGCCACCGACGGGGTGGTGGCCCCGTTTGGCTGCGCTGAGCCGAGTCATTGTTGCGTGCGCGCCCCAGCAGTCGCCAACGGGGTTTGGCCCGCGCGGCGGCCAAACAGCCTGTGCAGCGCGCAATGGATGGTCTTGGAGCGCCCCGCAAGCACCAGGGTGACAAGCGGCCACAGCCAAGCGCCCGAGGCCGTCTCCCCGTGGCCACCCAGCGCGCGCAGCTCCCTGGTCAACCATCACGTTCCTGTGCACTGTCGGCACCACTGGCGCAGCTCGTGTGCCGGCCCCACCCGCCCCAGCCGATTACAGGGCCACGGGTGAGCGCGGCCACGTGCTGACCGCCACGCCTCTCGCGGCGGCGGCGGCGGCCGCGCGGCTGTTGGCGTGCCGCTGCTGCCGCCGCCGCCGCCGCCCGCGCCGATCCCCTCCCCCCGACACCCGCGTCGACGGGTGATGCGGCCGCGTCCCCGCCGCCGACGGAGCGCCGCGGCCGGGTCGGCGAGGGTGCAGCCGGGTGTGCCGCGCGGTGACGCGGGCGGGCGGAGTGCCGCCGCCGCTGCTGGTGCCGGGAGGGGGCGGGGCGGGGTGACGCGGGTGCCGCCCGTGGTGTTGGCGGCGGCGGCCGCGGCCGGCCGCCCGCTTGGCCGCGACCAGCGGGCCGGGAGTGGCGACGGCGGCGGCCGGCGTGCCGTCGGCGGCGTTGCCCGCGGCCACGCGGGATTGCGGGCGAGGGCCCCAGCCGGCGCGCGAGGCGCCCCGCCGCCGCCGCCGCCATGGCCGCCGCCCCCGCCCCCGCGGCGTCTGCGTGCCGCGCGGCCCGCTTCGCGCGGGGGTTGGGGGCGGCACGGGCGCCCGCGGCGGCGGCGGCGGCGGCAGCGTCTGCGCCGCCCGCGTCGGCATTGCCCGCTCTGGCGGCGGCTGCTGCTGCTGCCGCCGCCGCCGACCGCCGCCGACCGCCGCGGCCATGTCGGCCACCCCCCGGCTGTGCGCCGCCACAGCCGCCGCCGCGTTGACGTCGGCGTCGGCCGACGCGTCGGAGCGGGACGGCGGGGAGCAGGCAGGGGGGGAGGGGGGTGCGAGGAGGCCCCCAGCACCGGCGGCCGCGGGGAGGGAGGCGGGGGGCGACCGCGTGCGGCGGCGGCGGCCGCCCGCGTCTCGGCGGCGGCGGCCACCCCGGTCGTCCCGCGTCACGCGGCGCCACCCGACGGCGGGGCGCCCTCTCTGGCCGGCGCCGGGACGGCGGGTGGGGCCGCCCCGCACGGCAGACGCGTCGGCACCGACGGGCCGGCGTTGGGCACCGTGGCGGCGCCCCGCGCGTTGTGGGTCGGGACGGTTTGGGCCCCCGTCGGCGGGGGGCGGCGGAGCGGTGGGCGGGTGGACGTGCGGCGGTGGGTTTGGCCGTCGTTTCGGCGGCCTTGGCGGGGACGGTGGCGGTCCACCGGAGCGACGCGTGGGGGTGGGGCGGCGGCGGCGCATCGGCTGGCTGCGGGGGGGGTGGCTACCCCCCGGCGGCGGCCAGCGTCGCTGCAGGCGGCAGCCGAACAGGATATTGCTGATCCCCCAATTTTGTCCTCATCGGCCAAGACTGCGACTGCTTTGTACAACAGGCCAACCATTGGTCTAGAACAGCAGCAAACAGCTGCTGAGTGCAAATCTACGACGCTCCATTGGCTCTCCAACCGCCAGGTCCGTGCAGAATCGAGATTCTCCGTTTTCTTCAGATAATCTCCCTTTCTCAGTCGTCTCATGGGGTAAAGTAGACCAGAGCAGTTTGTTATCGAGATTTTCCTCGAGATTCTAAGATAATCTCAGAAAAGCGAGTGCGCCGATTGTGCGTTTGCGGGCCGTACGGGCACATGCTGTAATGATGGGACCCGACATGCACTGCTGTCGATCTTCTTGGCCAATCAGAAACGTCCCTGCATCGCTGTTGCACTCCCGTTCTCTGCCGATGAGGACAAAATTGGGGGATCAGCAATACTGAACAGAATCGCCTGTTTAGCAACAGACAAACAAAAGGCCATCTGTTGCACCCCCTGTTCGGGAAACAGAGCCCGAACGAATCGCGAATCCGTTTGGCAGTGCTGTTGGCAGGGTTGCGAGATCATAATTATCATGCTTTGATTCGACCCCAATTTTAGACGACAAGGATCAGAAGCATGGATCCTTTGACCATCATTATCAAAGTAATGCCGAGATATACGAGAATATAAGTACCAAAATGAGGATCACACACACAAGTGGATTGGCTGGCAGCCATTCCGCACCACGCCTCGAAAAGAGGCAGCGTACCGGCTGCTACGAGGCGACGAAAGAGACCATCAGAACGTCAATGCTGGCGCGGGCCCGTCAGACCATGACCCGTGCTCACAACCAAGTTTTGACTACATAATCGGGGTCTACACTCCCACTTTATCCCCAGGAGTGCAGGGGGAGCTGCTGTACACACGGTCGGAAGCGTACAGACAGCGTCACACCACATTTATAGCTCAGAATTCCGGGTCGTCAGGTGGGCATCACCGCGAACACAGTGACAGATGACAGCGCCCTTTGCCACTACGGCTGTCCAAAACTGAAAACAAATATATTAAATACACATCCGTATGCGTCTGTCATGATTTCATGATTATGGCTATAAATTATCATAATTATGCTACAATCTTCGAAGGATGCGATGATTGTACGCCATTTTTGCAACCCTGGCTGTTGGCCTCTCTCGTGGGGGGGCCGTGCAGTTGCCAGGAACTCGCTGGGGAAACGGCTCACGCACATGGGTTAGGCACATAGTAGGGAGCGCAGCTGACTAGGAGCCCCTAATCAAACGGTTGCCGAGACTTGGTGTCACCAAGAGGGGGTTGCATGAGCGGCAAGACACAGCACTCCTTGGGCCTTTCCAAACCAACTACGTCGTGGCGGGCACCTCCCACCAAAGTGCCGGTTGCCAAGGGTACGAAAACCATGTATGGGACACACAACCGAGCAACGACAGCCTCGGCGCCATCACGCCATCGTGCACGGTCGCCCCAAAAAAAGAGCGCAGCCATCGTCACTGCGATACCATGAGGTCCGTGTCGCCAAGATGCGTAAAAGAAAAGACCGTACTTTGGTCTCGACTAGTGTCTATTCTACCGCAGCATCATTTGATGCGAATCGCATAAAATGATGCCCAATTTCGGAGCGTTTGTTTTCGTACTTCCCGACCTCTGACGCTCTTTTTGACAACAGAAACGGACTCAGCGATGCCTTGTTACTCTTGGGGGAGCTCCCAGCCAATATGCTATGGATACAAACGGGGGGTGCTCCAGATGCCTCAACAGGGGGGGTCGAATCGTCGTTCTCTGGTCCTGTCCGAGGGTGCATCATTTGATGCCCGACCGGGCATCATTTGATGCCCGATTGCGGTAGAATAGACACTAGGTGCTAGTGGCGACAAGCCCAACAGACCACTCCATCTCAGGCATCACACTCCCCACCAGGGCACCTGACACCGGTCCTTCCCGCAGGCAATTCTACGTCACGATGCCGTGAGCGTCCTACCACCAAACAGTCCGCCCGGGGCTTGTCCCATATAGCTACTTGGATTGAGCACGCGGGATGTGAAGGTGTAGAAGTGGTTGGTAAAAAACCGTTGGGCACGACGTTCTACAGCGGTGTTGGGGGTGTTGGACGGCACGGCACGGAGACCGTGCCGGTCGCCCAGGTCCTGGAAGTCGGGGACGACGTGTTCAACCCGCAACACGCTCGCCAGTGCCACGCGGTCAAGGGCGGGCCACTCCGCATCGGCAGCACCAAAGGACCACGCCATCCTCTTGCAACCCGACCGCGTCAACGGGCAGTCGGGTAGTGAGCACACCTCCTCCTTACGCCACCAACGACGAAGTCATCAACCGCACCAGCAAGCTTGCGCACAATCAAGCGCGCCCACCCCAACCGCCTCTGGCCGCTCGAGTCGGTGTACCAAATGTGGTCATAGCGTGCCTTGCCCAGGTACGATTCGGTGGCACAAGCAGTCTGCACCACAGTGTCCGCCCCCCACTCAAACGTACAGTAGAATGAAACCGACGACGACACAAACAAAGAACAGTCGGCGTCCTCTCCCAGTAGCGAGCCCAGTACGCTCATGCCTGGCGCCTGCTCCAAGTCATGCACCCGTATCCGTGCTCCGCGATGGGACCTCGACAGCGCTGCGGGCGATGCCATCGAAACCTCTTCACCCGGAACGACATCCTCCAGCAAGCTGAACAGCTCGTCGTCGCCACTGACATGGACGTCGTCGTCTGTCATCTGACGGAGCTCCCGCAGCACCTCGCATTGGGTCTCCGCCGCCCGCATCATTTGCGGGACAATCGTCGGTCCGCGCTTGTTCGTGCGGGAGTACATCCGCTTGCACGGACCGTGCAAGGCCTCGTTCTCACTGGTGTCACCCTCCCGCAGGTTTCCATTGCTGAGCAGTGCTACCAGCAGGTGACTCGCGAGTCGGTGCGCTTTGGTCGTGTGGGCCGGTCCAAAGATCAGATCGACATAGTCAACAACGAACTCCTGGGCCTCATGCGCCAGGGAGCGCATCTGCTGCTCCGTCATGCGGGTGGTCTCGGCAATGTTGTCGCCCATTAAGCGGCCGCCGAGCGCCGCCATGCGGCAAAAGACGTCGAGCACCGCTCGGTGCAGGGGGAGCGCACCAAACAACCGCTTGTACTTAGCAGACGAGACAACGTCGTGCACCACTGGGTCGGGGAGGATCTCTTCAGCATCTCCCAGTACCGCACCGTCGGGCCCATGTCCGTCGTCCAGCTCCTCGTCGTTGGCAGAGGACTGCCGGCGACCCGAAGACTGTCCCCACTGGGGCGACGTCATCATGCGGGGGGGGGAGATCTTCTGCACGTCCACAGACCCCAGCCATCATATGTGGCATCATGGAAAGCCCGTGTCGCCACAGGCGACCAGTCATCTGCAGCTGCTTCTCCGTGGGGGGTACAAAGAAACTAACAAACACGATATCGATGGAGACAGAAGTGTTCGAGGAGAAAGCACCAAAGCGCGCTGTTGGTGGGTTACAATGACCAGTGCCATAAAAAACGAGACAGGAGTCACGAAGCGTCTGACTACAAGACACTCGTGCTTTGAGGAAGCCGCGATAAATAATAATGGATGCGCACGTATGAGGGTCATAGCATACCCCGGTGGTGTGGGAGAAGGCACGCAGAGATGCCCCATCTCCCATGCACGCAAGTTCAGGGCATCCAAGGTGTCAGAGAGCGGCCCTAGACGGGTGCCCTTGCCAGCACAGGCAACTCGCAGGAAGGATGGTACGCGCTGGGCCACCATACGCACGACACCCAGCTTCCATACGTGAATTAAGTCGAAATAAATGACGTCAAAGAGCCGCTTGTTGTCGGTAGACAGCCCCCAGACAGCACCGAGAGCGGGAACGAACGCCAGCGAGCTGTGCTCGGTTCGCAGAAGGTTTCTTATCGAGGGCCGCGGGTCACGGTCCCGAGCAATGGCTCCCTCCAGCTGCGCGTCAAGGAGGGTAGTAACATCTCTCGGCGAGGCGCCGAACCCCGCAGCGCCGCCAGCCACGTCCCGTCGGACTACACAATGCGAGAAAATGAACTCACAGGCGTTGCCCATAAGGCACATGACCGAGCGCTCGCCTAGTTGGTCCGCGACGAGGCCCAAAATCCGCGGCACAGCTGTGAGCATCTGCTGGCCGGAGAACTCGACGGGCACACCAGTTTGGCTTGCTCCAGCGCACCGCCGAAGAAGGATGGCGAGGCAGCGTTGCAGTAGAGCGTTGCGGGAGTCTCTGGCACGGCGTCGGGCGGCCGCCGTGCGGGTGGTCGGCTTGCCAACGTGTGGGATATACCCGACCGTCACCCACTGCACGTTGCGGTCACGGATGTTGATCACGCGTGCCCTGATAGGGTAGATGTAATGGGCGCCCGACCAGGAAACAACAGCCTCGTCAATAAAAAGCTGGACACCCCAGACAAAGGACAGAGAACCGTGGCGTCCACGGACGGTGCACTCCTTAGAGAGAAGCAGGTCACTGTCCATCATGTCAGCACGCACGCGCGTGCCGTCCGCCCCGTTCCCAAGCTTCTCCCCCCACAACTGGACGTGACCAATGTTTAAAAGCAGGTCCAGCACAGTTAGAAGCAGGTCCCGGGAGTAGAAGTTATACGCAACACCCTCTACCTCCCTCGGGGTCACGTCCCAACAGAGCTTAGAGAGCACCCGGCGCTGCTCCTCCTGCACAGCTGCAACAAAGGAGGTCTTGTTTGGGAAAGCCCGGCTGAGCTCGACGACGTCGTCGTCTGAGCTGGGCTCGCCGTCAGACCCAGCCGTTCCGCACTGGAAAAGAACGGAAGTGGCAGCAGCCGCCGTTTGGTTGATTTCCGACACGCGTCTGGGCCTTGGCGCGCATCGAGAGCGCCCAGGATACTGGCGACGACCGCCCGCCTCCGCCAGAATAAGTACAGACAAGTATGCGGTCTGATCGGCCTGGGATAGCCCTGATGTAAGACCCGCCAGGACACGTGGCGAATCAAACGTACTCGGGAGGGGCAACGGTTGACGGGGAAGGCCCCGCCTAAGACGATGGGGGCGACGACGGAGGGCACTAGGGATGTCGATGGGTGTGACG
>Ga0209093_1002224_pt1 | contig 10918 bp, 17 predicted proteins | sample SidtaG_4_FD_187450 | JGI IMG/M metagenome (GOLD analysis project Ga0209093, IMG submission 187450) | Marine algal microbial communities from Sidmouth, United Kingdom - Sidmouth_Male1 metaG (SPAdes) (version 2) | ecosystem: Host-associated > Algae > Red algae > Unclassified | place: Sidmouth...
CCCCCCCCCCCCACCCCCCCCCCCCCCTCCCCGCCGCACCTCACGCCTTGTCATGGTTAGCTGTCTTTTGTCATTCGTTTGAAAAAACGTCAATTGTCTTGTGTATAATTCTGTCGTAGGGCCTGGAATGCCGACGAACCCGCACTTTATGTACAGGCCGTGCCATGAAATCCGTAAATCTGTGTGAACACTGGCCCACTGGCTAGAATCCGGGGTGAACACTGACACTGTTGAACGATCAGCAATCCGGGGTGGTCGCGGACGGACGGACAAAGTAGCCTACAATCATCTTGAAGAGAGTAGAAGCCGTCGGGACCACATGACGGTCCCGGCGCCGTCGTTGGCGGATGAGTTCCTCCTCCTCGGACGGAGAGTACTCCGGGGGAGATGGGGGCCGCCCTGTGCTCCGTCGCTCTGTGACTCGTGCCCTAGGGCGCGATCTGGAAGGGAAACCCCGTCGTCGGATTCCCCCTAAGATCGTCCCAGCGGATGATCGCTATGCCGCAATCTTAGACTGCGCAAACTACGCCTTGGCGAATACCGATGTCCGGTATGACCGGACTATGGCGCACGGCCTTGGCCGTCTGCATAAGGATGTCTCGGCCATCTTTGGCCGTGACGCAGAATGGGATGGGATGCCCGCATTATGCGTCTTCGAATTCCTCAGCCGCTTCGTAGAAGCGGGTGAAGACAGTGATGTCCCGGAGGGCAGAGCCCTGTATCTCCTTCCCGAGTTCACTAAGGGTGACCTCAAAGGGGAGCTGTATACGATCATGCCGTCCCTCCAAGGAGGGCGGAGTGCGGAGGTCAGCTCCTATCTGGAGCTGATCAACTGGCTCCTCCGCAAATATGCGGCCGAGCAATCGCCAAGCGATCAAGAGGTCTTGTTCTATGGGGCCGCCCAAGAGGCGGACGAAACAGAGAGTGATTAATACGTGCGCCTTCGGGGGTTACGTCTCCTGTCTGGTTTTATCCACACGGAAGGACAACTGGAAAGTTGCTCTACTCAGGGACTTGGCTGGGAGGATCGCGCAGATGTGCGCGAGCATAATACGCCGAATATGCCAATGGACCTGCTGGTGCAATATGCCCAGCGAAAGAGTGACGTCTGTCGTATACGCCACCAGGAACAAAGAGATGAGGAAGACCTACGGGCCGAGGCCCTTCGGGTACGTCGCGTTTCCCGGCCGGTGCCGCGGAAATATGTAACCGCGGCTGTAGCTGCCCCACCTCAGGTGGGGGAAGCCCCTTCGGGTCCTTCCCGATGGGGTCCACCTCAGGTGGGGGAGGCTGGTCCTTCCCGATGGGGCCCGCCGAAGGCTAGTGAGGCGGGTCCGTCCCGCTGGGGCCCATCTAAGGTGAGGGAGGTCCCTCCCTGTCTGACTCGATAGGCTCCCGCTAAGGTGGGGCAAGACCCACCAGGTCCTTCCCTACGGACCTTCACCAAAGGGGGGGGAGCTCCACCTGGTCCCCTCCGAGAGGACACGGGTCATCCCGGGCGAACTCGGACAAACAATTGCCTCGCATGTAACATGCGGGGACATTTCTTTCGGGAGTGTCCCCGCCTTGACGCAGGGACAAAGGCTCTGATCACGAAGGCCTTCATGGAGCGGTGCAGGAGCTCCGGAAAGGACAGCCGGTAGCAGCGGTGAGGCACCACTATGGTCTACCGTGGTCGTCCTCGGACGACTCGCCCGCCCCAGGGAGAGACGAAGCCGAGCAAGATGAGGAGGACAACTCCCCCTCGGGAAATGAGTAGCGGGTGGGATAGTCCCACCCACCCCGAAGACAAGCGGGGTAGACCGGCGATACAAGCCTTCCCGGAGAGCCGGGAGGAACAGGCCGAGTTGATTAGTGGGGGCGTCCCAAGGGAGGCCCCCGGAGGGCACGCCTTGTGCTTTCATGCCCTCCTCTAGTTACCAACTAGCCGTCCGGTTATTCCTGACGGCAGGGTTTGATCTCAATACCCTGGCTATATTAGATACCGGTATTGGCCCGACCCGAATAGACCGGCGGTTACTGCCGGTCGACACCCCGCTACAACCGCTGGGTGATCTCGCGAAGATGCTTCACGATGTCAATGGGGGATGGCTCCACATTGTTGGTGCTGTCTGTCTTGGTGTGACCCTTGGGGGTGAGACCTCCTTCATCTTCTTGGGAGTCGTGAACAATATGAGTGTCCCAGCAATCCTGGGCAACTCCTTTTTAGATGTCGCAACTAAGAACATTGCGACTCAGGAGCGACATGTGGAATTCCTGAACGGCACCAAGGTACCGATCAAGCGAAGGGGAGCCCCGAGGACGCGCCCCGATACCTCCATCTCGGCGGTCTGTGCTTTCCCCGAGGGAACTTCGGCTCAGCTGAAGCCGGCCCGGAAGACCTGGGTTCAACCCGGGACCATCGCTCATGTTCCCGTGAGGAGTACCTACACGGGGCATGGCCTCGTGAAAGGGCGACCCGCCTTATACTATAAGCATGGCATACAGGTCGCCCAAGGCCCCGCCATTATGATGGCGAATGAGCCAGTAACCATCCAGGTGATGCACCTGAGTGTCACGCCGTGTCGGTTAACGACAGATATGACCATTTGGTTTTTCCGCGCTCATGAGGGGCCGACCTACGGGGTCTCGGAGATCGAGCTCAAAGAGCTCGCTACGCCACCGAAGGGGGTGGAGGAGCCTCCTCTCCCTGAGGTAGACGTTTCTTCGGTACCAACGGAGTGGTCGAAGGCCGTGAAGGCCCTCCTACAAAAGACTTCCTCCCCATGGGAGGGCAAGCTTGGCTTGATCCGACGTGTGGAACACCGGATCCGACTGAGGCCCGGGGTTGTCCCTGTGAGACAGCATCCCTAACAGGCCGGGCCTATGGCCCGGGAGAGAGAGAAGGCGAAAGTCTAGCGTATACGTTCCATGGATGTGATTGAACCCGCACGCGGGGAATGGGCTGGCCCTGTGGTAATGGTTCCGAAGCCCGATGGCTCGAGACACTTCTGTATCGATTTCAGAAAGCTCAACTTGACGACTATCAAGGATGCATTACCCATCGCACGGATGGATGAATGTATATACTCCTTAGGGGACGCCAGGGTATTCTCTTCCCTGGACTGTAACGCGGGCTACTGGCCAATGCCAGTAGCAGAGGAGGACAAGCACCTCACGGATATCCCGTTCCACACGGGCGCGTTGCCAGGCGTCCGCCTCCTCTTTGGGCTATGCAACGCTGCTGCGACGTTCCAACGCGCCATGGATATGATCCTGGATCACGTGAAGTGGCAGATATGCTTAGTATATCTGGATGATGTGATCGTTTTTTCGCGTTCCCCCGAGGAAGGCCCAGGAAGACCCCGGTTTCTCCAGCGAGCAATGACCACAGGCCTCCACGCCCTCAGTTCGATGCCTTTCTCTGCTCCTATCCACTCTCGGCACGGCACGATCGGGCGTTCTCGTGTCCATGCCGACAGCTCCACCAATAGGAAGCCTTCATTCTACCCCTCACAGGCCCCTTCACCGCACCCACCGCCGGGCCTGGTTTCGCGCTTGCCGCCGGCAGAATGGTATGAATCTTTTGCAGCGCGGCCCACCTGTGTTCCTTACATTGGGCCGTCGCCGTCGTGCTGCCCCTGCAATTTCGTGCACGGACCATCCCAGGTTTGTGGGCCGCTGGGGGTCCTGCACCAGACGCAGGCCTGCGGCGAGCACGGGAATGATTGGCTCAGGACCTGCCCTCGGCTGATTTCAGGTCCTCATGGGAGATCGGTTCGGGTCCGTTGTGGCCTCCAATCGTGGAACCAAAAAACGGATGATGGGCCGATCTGTCGCGCGCTTGGGCGCCCTGCATGATTGGCCATCAGACCGCTTGCGCTCGTTGCCATCAGACCGCCTGCGCTCGTTGCAACACCCGCGGTTCCGCGCTCCGCGTCGCACGCCGCGCTCCGTTCCACGCCGCCGCTGGCATCCGCTTCGGCATCCACGGTGCGGCTCCCTGCCGCCGTCGCTTGGTTGGGCCCCACTCTTGACGCTGAGACGTCGCTCGCCCCCCCCCCCTTGTCGCTTGTGCGGCTCCTTGCTGCCGTCCCTTGGTGGAGCGGGTCCCCTTCTCGACGCTGCGTCATCACTCGCAGCCCCCCTTCCTCGTCTTCGGTTTTGCGGCTCCTTGCTGCCGTCGCTTGGTGCCGCGGGCCCCCCCCTCGACGCTGCGCTGTCGCTCGCCCCCCCTCCTCTCGTCTTCTGTGCGGCCCCTTGTTGCCGTCGCTTGGAGTGGCAGAGCCCCCCCTCGACGCTGTGGCGTCGCTCGCCGACGCTCACCTCCCCACCCGCGTCTTTAGTGCGGCTCCCTGATGCCAGTTTTTGGTGGCACTTACCGCGTTGGGCGCGTTGCCGTCCCTGGCCGCCCCGTAGGCGTCTCCTTTCCCTCCTTTGCCTCCATCCTGCCCTTTAATGCTCCCTACCCTCTGCTGGCACCGCGATGGTGTCCTCAGACGTGCGTGTTATCGCCGCGGAGGTGATGGACACCGTACGCCGCTTTTTTTGGCCTGTACGCATGGGCCCCGTCACCCTCGACCTGGTGATGCAGAGTTTGGCTTTGGTCGAGGTCTTCACCAAGAACCACACCTATCTCAACTTTCACCTGCACGTCTCGGGCTATGACACGCTGGGAAAGATCTTTTGGTTGCCCATATGTGAGGACGACAGCGTGAGAAAGAACCCGAGCCCCGCCCGCCTGGTGTTGGGCATGGTCTACCATTACATGGAGGGCGCCGATAGCATGACGGCGTCGGCGCGGGCCCTGTTGTCTTTGCGACCAGCGCTGCCGGCTTCATCAGCCGGCTCTCCACGTCTGGGCGACCAGATGGCCGGCTTGGACTAAGAGGACACCGAGCGGGAAGACCAGAAGAGGAGGGCTTCCATCTGACGCGGACGCGCGGAGGGCGTGCCGGGTGCGGCGACGGCGCAGCGGAGCGCAGCGGCCGGAGCGCCAGTGGGTGCGCGTGAACCTGGGGGAAGTCGGTCGGCGTCTGCAATTGCGGGAGTTGTCACGCCAGGTGCCGGTGCTCGTGGTGCAGCGGCAGTCGTGCCACCGGTCACTGCAGCTGACGTGGCCGAGGCAGCCGACCTGGCGCGCGCCCAAGCGGCAGCGGCAAACGTGATTTTGTCCAATGGGGATGACGATCAAGATGGTGGCGCGGCGGCAACGGCTGCCGCTGCGGCAGCGGCCGCGGCTGCGGGGACAGCTGCGGCGGCGAGCGACAATGGAGGCAGCGAGGACCAGGACACAGGCAGCAGCTCGTCGGGAGGGAGCACTTGAGTGCGGAGCAGGCGTCGCCGCCGCGTGGGCGCTCACCTGCGTCGGCGAGGGACGCCCACCGCACCTATTATGGACTACCCACCAGCCGACTACATCCCGACGGTCGAGGCCAAGGATCTACTGAAGCTCATGCTCGACACGACGACCGACCGGCTGACGCGTTTGCGGATGGCGCTGACCAAGGGCAACGCCGCCCTGGCCGCCGGGTTGTCCACGCGGCGGCGACGGCTGTGTATCCCCTGGTGGCCGCGGCAGTCGACCCAAGATTCGCCGTGGCCGCTCCGGGTTATCGTGGACAAGGCGCTGCTTGATGCAGCGGGCGCCAAGGACGCGACCAGTATGACGAAGGACACTGTGCGGGCGGTGCTGCCCCATGCCACCCTCGAGCGGCGCTCGACCGTCGCACAGCGATTGGCTGAGTTCCTCATCCTGGCGGAAAAGTCGATGGAGGCGCATTTGGCAATGTCAACTTTCATCTCTGGCGTGGCGCCCACCCCAAGGCTGACTGCGGCGGATAGAGCTCCTCTGCTCGGGGCGCTGGCCGCACTGCGCGCGGCGCCGCGGATTGCGCCGATGTCGGCGCAGTATGCCGTGCAGCAGGCGGACCTGCGTCGGCCCGGGGACAAACTCTCCGGTGGGGTGGTGCGTCCTCCTGGCTGGGTCCCCATTGGTTCTCTTCGGCCAACCCACCACACAAGACCTGGACCAGAGGAAGTACCTGCCCCGCTGCCAGCCGACCACCCTGCCGCCGCCCGAGCGGCATTGGCGGCGACCGCGGCGCTGTCATCGATGGGCGGTAGCGCACCGGCGACGTCGCAAAGGGACAGAATCCGGGCGGCACTGAAGGCTCGCGCGGCCGGCAAGGCCACGACTGGCTCTTCAACTCGTCCGCGGCCGGCATCGTCGGGAAGTGCGAGCGCATGGGATCCTGCCGGAGGGACGTCTCTAACACCAGCCACTTCTCCCGCCCAGGGTACCCAATCGTCCTTGTCAACCACAGCTTCAAGGCCTTCTTTCTCTGCACGTGGAAGACCGCCGACCTCGGAGAGCACAAGGACTGCTGCTGGTGAAGCGGCTTCCAGTACCGCGCCTGCGGCACCCGTTGCTCCCGCAAGTAGTCCTTCAGCGTCACGGGGTGCCGCTACTGCTGAGACACCTCGGGGGCAATCGGCGCCGCCCGCTGCAGCGACTGCTGCTACGCATAGTCGTCCATCGGTGCCGCCCAACGGCGCGCCCGCTCATCTACCTCGTCGTCCATCAGAGAAGCCTGCTGTGGCATCTTCTGCTCGTCCTCAGCGCCCTTCGGTGCTACGTGGTGCCGCGCCTGGTGCCACGCCTGCCGCTCCGCCCCGTCGTCCATCGGAACTACCTGCTGCCGCTCCCGCTGCCCCACCCTGTCGTCCATCGACACCGCCTGCTCCCGCTTCTGATGCCTTGACACCTGCTGCTCCGGCCCGTCGTGCATCCGCTCCTTCTGTTGCCGCTTCCGCTGCGCCACCCCGTCGTCCATCGACACCGCCTGCTCTCGCGCCTGCTGCCTTGACGACTGCTGCTCCACCCCGTCGTGCATCCTCGCCGCCTGTTGCCGGTCCTGCTGCCCCACCCCGTCTCCCATCAACACCGCTTGCTCCCGCGCCAGCTGCCCCGACGCCTGCTGCCCCCCCCCCGTCGTGCATCCACGACGCCTGGTGCCGAGCCCGCTGCCCCACCCCGTTGTCCATCAACACCGCTTGCTCCCGCGCAAGCCGCCCCGGCGCCAGCTGCTCCGCCCCGCTGTGCATCCACGCCGTCTGTTGCCGCTCCCGCTGCGCCATCCCGTTCTCCATAAAAACCGCCTGTTCCCGCGCCTGCTGCCTTGACGCTTGCTGCCCCGCCCCGTCGTGCATCCATGACGCCTGTTGCCGCGCCCGCTGCCCGACCCCGTCCTCCACCAACACCACCTGCTCCCGCGCCTCCTGCTCCGACGCCTGCTGCTCCACCCTGTCGCCCATCCGCACCGCCTGTTGCTGTGCCCGTATCTCCACCTGGTCTTCCATCAGCAACGCCTGCTCCTGCGCCTGCTCCTCCGCCCCGTCGTGCATCCACGCCGCCTACTGCCGCGTCCGGTGCTACTACTTCCCGTTGTCGATCGGCGCCGCCTGCATCGCCTTCTCCTCCTCTTTCTTCTGTGTCTACTTTGCTCCATCCTACAACTGTGAATGGCGAAGGTGCCGCAGTAGTGGAGACAGATAACGCTCCCTCTTCTCGGAGTGTCGCTCCAATGGCCACACGTGCTGTGGTCGCCGATCCACCCTGTCCCTTGCAGCCGTGCACGTCTGTCACGCCGACAAGTTTGTCTGCCGCTTCCTCCACTGGCGCGCTCAGCTCAACATCCCCGTCGCATTCAACTTGTGCGTCGGGTGCGCCAACGCCCGCCGATGCACGTCCCGCGTCGACCCCTTCAAGGACCATGTGCTCTGGCGTAACGCTGCCCCCCTCCGGCGGTCGGTCTTCCGCGGAGGGCTCCCCGCCGGACACAGCAACCAGCTCCCTGGCGAGTACTCACCGGTCTGGCCGACCGCAGGTGGTGCCGCCGACGGTCGAGACGACGAGAGTGGCTGCCTCTCAGAGCTCCCAGCCGTCCTCTTTGGGCGCCGTGCTCGGGCGGCCCGGGCCCTCCGCCGTTCTCCCGGTTGGAGGATCCAGCCTTATCACTCCGGCGGCGTCTTCTGCGAGGAGGCCCCATTTGCCGCCCCGACGCTCGCGGCCGCCGAGCCCGACAAAGACAGTGGCACGTGCCAGAACTGTGGGGAAGGGCAAGGGAGCTGACGGCGGCGGAAATGCTGTCACGAAGGGCAAGCGCGTCAACAGCGGGTCGTCAGGGAAGGCTGGCGTGGCGGCTGGCGCCGCGATAAGTTAGGGCAGCGAAGGGGCATCCGCGAAGGTTCCAAGGAACGCGGATCCCCAGAGTGCGGGCAATGGAGGTACGGAGCCTGCCTCTGCCGCTGGCCAGGCCGCTGCACCTGCCCGCGGTCGTCACGGTCCGGCTCGTTTTTCCGCCTCCGGAGCTGTCGGCATTGGTAGGCGGCCAACCCGCGGTCTTCTCGCTGCTGAGTTTGCGGCTGCGAGTGCGCGGGTGGCCAAAAAGAGCGAGACCGAGGCGAGCATGCAGTCAACGGAGACCGTTCCCGTGACCTCACCGTCCACGCCAGCCAGCGGTGACCGGCGGACAACTCGCAGCCACCTCGCTGCCAAGCTTGCTGCTACGAGCGTGCGGGCGGCCAAGGAGCTGCAGACAAACGCGGGCAAGCGGCCGGCCGAGGACAAGCCTAAAGGCGCGTCGTCCCCGCCGCCCAAGCGCTCGCAGCGGTTGGCCAACAAGCTGCACGCTGTCTTGGGGGTCACGGGCACCAGGTGGGTTCGAGCGCTCGACTCGGGGGTCGTGCCCAACCGTGCCCCTTGCATGCTCTTGTCAGAGTTGGGTGGACATGTGGCGCCTGCGCGACTCGTCAAGGACCAGAAAAGCTTCCACAAGCGCTGTGTTGACGAGGACGTGGTCGTCGTCCGGGTGGAGAATGTGTTTGATGCCTCCGTGTCCTACTTGTGGCACCAGCGCTACCCTCTCCCGGGCTCCGGCAGGGCGGCTGCGGACCTTGACACCCTCATCGACACTGCAGTTGTGTGGTCAAAGGACATGCTATCGTTGACGGGTACTTGATCGGCACGTCTGTTTATTCCGTTACTCTTGCTTCTTCTGTACAAGCACACGCACAGTTGTGCCACTGAGCACAGCCGACCTAGAGGGCAAATAAATGACACAAACGGGTAATAGCCGGTCGGGCGTCCAGCCTGTCCTTTGAAGTCCAAGTACGCGGATGCACGGAAGTAGTCTCGTCATGCTTTATCGCTAGAGGTTGTAACCGGCTGCAACGTGCGCAGCCCACAAGAGTCCTTTGCAACAAAACGTGCAGCTGAGCTAGAAAGAAGAAATAGAAAGAAACCGAGACAAAGCAGCTGCAACGCAAACGCCCAACAAGCAGACTTGCGTCAGTCTGCGCGGCACGGGTCGAAGCTGCGGCGGGACGACAGTGGTACCAAGTAGGGCGCCGCAGTGGAAAGCAATGCGGACCCACTGTCCACCGCAGCAGCAGCACAGCTGAGCCTGGCACCCCTCATGTCGTAGTGGGGGTGCTGGTGGCGTTCGTGGCAACGGTCGCGGTCACAGTACCCTCACCAACACGCTCTGCGCGTCCCCTAGGCCCTGCGCCCAGCCCACCCCGTACCTCCCCCGGCGGCAACTGCCTGCCCACCAACACGCTCCGCGCGTCGACTACGCCCGGGACCCCGCCCACCCCCCTTCTATCCCGGCGGAAGCTGCTTGCCGAACAACACGCTCCGCGTGTCGACTACGCCCTGGACCCCGCCCCCCCCCCCCCTCGCCCTGCAGCAGCTGCTGCCCACCAACACGCTGCGCGCGTCCACTAGGCTCTGTACCCCGCCTACCTCCTACCTCATCAAACCACCGCCGGTGTCCCACGCTGTGAGCCGCCCACCCCCCCCCTTACGGATCCGCCACCAGTGTCCCACATGGGTATCTCCTGCGAGCGGGCATTTCAAAAAGCCGCCCACACACAGCCCCCCCAAAGCAGCCCCATGCGGCGTCGGCAGAAAAGCGCGCCCAGGAGGTCTGGCGCTCGGATCAGGACACTGGCACCCCGCCCAACCCCGTCTTACAGACCGGCCACCGGTGTCCCACAGGAAGCCTCCTCACAGGTGGAAAACCCTCCCACACACATCCCCACAACAGTGCGGGCATTTAAACAAGGCAAACTCACGTGCCCTCGAAGAAAAGAGCGCCCAGGATGTTTGGCGCTCGGGCCTGGGCACTCGTTGCCTGCTCAGACCCAGCACTACCCCTGGTCACTGTCCGCGACACGCCCCAGGTCGCCGATGGCGGCGAAGCGCGTCTAGCCTGTCTGGCTCTCAGGCCCCGCCTCTGCCCGCCCCTCCGCGGCCTCAGCGCCTCGAGGAGCGGGAGCGGTCCCGACGAGGATAGCGCTACCATCCTTGAATCGCATGTGAACCGCGAGACCCACACAGCCAGACGGCGTTTACAGAAGGTCTGTGCGTGAATTGAGTGGGCTGTGTCAGCTGCCTCGCTGGCCGTTGGCGCAAGGATCCCGCGTCCGAGCTGCACACAGATCTCTGGAGCCAGATTTATTAAGTCATTTCGCAATTAGAAAGCCGGCATTCCGGCTTCATTGCCTCCTGATGTTCTTCGCTTCATTCGAGGCCCCCCTTGCTGTGCATAGCAAAGATACGATGCGGCATCGATCTGGGTCCTGCCGTGGAGACAGCCGATCCCAGAGGAGAGTTTCCACAGGCCCGGATGGAAGCACTTCGGGGGGCGCCGAAAGCAGCCCCCCGCAGCAGGCGCCTGTTGGGGGTTTGCGGTCACGCCACCGCTGCTCGACACTGCGTTCCCGCCAACCGGAGAGCAGCCCATCTCCATCCTTTACCGCCCGCTTCCGAACACCACCGGGGCCCGCCTCGCGCACCACAACCGCGCATCACCACCTCCTCGGTCTTCCGCACTTTCCCCCCCCCCCCCCCCCTCCCCCCCCCCCCCCCCCC
>Ga0209093_1002226_pt1 | contig 10913 bp, 12 predicted proteins | sample SidtaG_4_FD_187450 | JGI IMG/M metagenome (GOLD analysis project Ga0209093, IMG submission 187450) | Marine algal microbial communities from Sidmouth, United Kingdom - Sidmouth_Male1 metaG (SPAdes) (version 2) | ecosystem: Host-associated > Algae > Red algae > Unclassified | place: Sidmouth...
CCGATTCTTACAGCCTGGAGGCACTTTTTCTCTTTCTTCGACGCTCTGTATCTCCGGAACGGCTGCCCTATGGACAAATCTGAGCAGCGCAAAAGGGGGAAGCGGGGGGGGATCGCCAACTTTTTGCTAGCTATCGATTGAGCTGGGTCCCGTAGTCGTCGGGCCATTTTGAAAATTCGCGTCGAAGGGGAACGAATTTCGACGAGAGATTGCGGGCGCCTGGGGCCCGCGGGTACCGACTAGTCTATCTATATAAAGCGCGTGGTATACTACTTGTCCGTCCGTTATTCGCGTTTCGGAACTGCCCAATCGCGACGCCGCACGGGGCCTCGGAAGTACATTTGCGGGGCGACCCAGATTTTAACGGCATTACACCTCCAAACATTCTAAGGACATGCGGGAGCGGCCCGGATCAATTCCATACAGACTCGCCTGGCAATCGGGTTGCGCGCACGGGCTACATGGACGAAGAAATGGATTGCAGGACGTGCCACATTTTCGGTGCATTCCGCCGACAAACTTTCTAAGGACCTGCCTGCATGTCCGGATCAAATCCATTCAGATCGCGGTGCGGCGCATCGGAAGGGTGTCGAAAATGAATGCCTGCATTTCCGCTATCCAAAATGGTTCTCGGGCTCGAGGCGCCGTGTCAGGTCTGAAATTTCAGCGCTCGCATGTGGCCCCCGTGGTACGCTTCGACGAGCAGCGCAGCGCGAGGGCGTCGACACGACCGTCGACCACAGACTCGGCCATGAAGGAAGCGAATCGACGAAGCCTGTCGGATGGAATACGGTCCTAACGAACATGCGCGTTTTTCACACAATGCAGGGGGCCTCTCCGTGCCGGGCCTCGCACGAATTTCATCGATTTTGGGGGGTCTGGGGGGGCTGCTGTTCCGCCAATGAGCACGCTTCATTGCACACCGCGTCCGGCGCCGCCGACCCCCACCCGAAACGAACACCAATCCTTTGATCGACGGTTTCCTGGGTCGACCCAGATCGACCTGCCCGCCGCCGTCGCGTCGACGGCCCCCCGTCGTCGTCGTCGTCGCCGCCGCCACAGCCGGATACTCGCGCGTGCTGCCTGGACCCAAGTCAGGCCGGCCACGTTCCGGGCCGGGCCGTCCTCGGTTGCGGCTGACACGAGGACACCGTGTTTACTAGCGCCAACGTAGAGGCGATCGAGACTCAACACTATGTCTAACCCGAGACCAGTGGGATCACGGCGCAGGCCCGAAAACTGACAAGGGGTCGATTCTCGAGAACCACGCGAAACGGCGTGCAAGGAACAGCCTTGTACGGCCGTCGCTTAGTGGTCAATGGGCTCGTGGACGGCCCGACAAATGATTTCTGGTAGCAGATTGCAACGGCTATGAGCTGCCAGCATGACGGTGCGGCCCCATGGCCGGTGATGTTGGCGTGCGGGCCTGCGCGCAGAGCCCAAGTCCGCGTGCATGGCTTGTGGCGCACAGATCCGGCCCAGTGAACAGTGCTGTTACCCGTGGGACATGCTGCCTGGATGGCTACAGGGCGCACACAGCGGGCCACGTCCTGAGCTGCTTCTGGTGGACCCACCTCTGTGACCGTTGTTTGGACAGAGGTTGAGCACCTCCTGCGTCGTCGACGAGTCGGCGGTCGAGGACAGTGCTTGCGGGGGTGCGGCGGCTGCAAGGCGGAGGAGAATCGTGCTCGCAGCATTGGGAGCCGGCAGGTGTGGAGAGGACGAGGCTGCACCGCGCGTGGGTCCCGGAGACGGGTGGCGGGCGGTGGGGGCGGCTCCCGGCGACGAGTGGGGCGAGGACGAGGGTACGCGGAGAAGGGTGCCACACGCACGCTTTTTGAGTATCGGTGGCGGCAGAGGACGTCACGACGCCGCGTTGGGGGAGCAGAGGCCGTTATGGGTCGTCCTCCGCCGCCACACCTGGTGATGCAGATTGGGAAGTTTTTTGAAGCCTTGGTGGGCCTGACGGTCTTGCCGAGGCACACGCTCAAGCATGTGGCCGGTTTGTACTACCACGCCAAGGCCTTGGAGACCCTGTGCGTCCAATGGCGCGTCCACGTGCACATCTCGGGCTCGTCGTCCCGGTTGACCAACCGATGGCTGCCTCTTCACGAGACGTGCTTCGACGATCACTCAGACGAGGCCAAGGTCATGGGCACCATTTACGGGCGCGTGCACGCCCACCAGACGATGATGATTGCCGACGCGTTTTTGGCCAACGCGCCCAACCGTCGCGCCGCCATTGCCGGGCCACCCGATGGCAGTCACCCACGAGCCACCCATGTTACTGGGAGACGCGCTGAAGACGGGGTTGGTCGTGTTGAAGTTGGTCAACGAGCACACAGTCAAGGAGACGGTGATGCACGCGGTGCCGACCTCGGGGATGGACGTACAGCCACCCCCACGGGTGCCATATCTGTGCGGGAAGACGGCGGTCCTGCCGCATCTACAGCTGTAGTGCCCATGCGCAAAGACGGACGTGTTGCCGCGCCCACAGGCGTGGTGCCCGTGCGGCAAGATGGCTGTCCTCCCCCGTTAGCGGGAGGGGAGCCGTCGGTCGGCATTCGTGCACTGGTGCGCGCCGAAAGAGCAGCAGGTAATTTGCGGCTGAGCGCCCCTCCAAGTGGTGCGCAACGCACGGCTGCGCCCCCAGCCCTCGGATTCGCTCCCCTTCATCGCATTGGGCCTGTCCGAGACGCTCGCACTGCCGCGCGCATGCTCGCGGTGCAGCGGGAAGAGGCGGCTGTCAGACGCAGAGCGGCTAAGAGGGCGCGCGTGCCATACTCCAATGCACGAGATGAGCGTCTTTTTCGAGCGCGCCTACGCGTAAGGCCTCTGCCCTCATTCTTGGAGAGGGGGTCAATCCCGAGGGCGGCTGTTCCAGCGTTGTCGGCCGGGGCTTCTGCACCGGCTGTGGCGCGAGTCCTCGTTCCAGCCGCGGAGGACCTGGAGGGCCTCCAAGAACTTCTAGACGCCGGGAGCGGGGAGTCATCGGTCGGGACCAGCGTTGCGTCGGACGACGTCGAGCGCGGGGTGGAGCAAGGTGGGCGTGGTGATGCGGCGGACGACGTCCAGCACGGAGCCGATCAAGGTGGGCGCGGTCGCGCGACGGACGAGGGCGAGCGCGGAGTCGATCAAGGAAGCGGAGATGCTGCGGTGGGCAGGGGCAAATGCGGATCGGAGCAAGGTGGGAAGCGGGTATTTCATGTCCTTTTCAAGACTGATCCCCCACCTGTACACGAGCCGCGCGCGGACGGCTCGTTGGCCTTTTTCAACCGGTTGATATCAGATACCAAGTCGTACGTGACGCTGTGCCGTGGTGTTCTTGCGCATGCGCGCAACACGATGCTCGTCAAGTACGCTGTGAATACGAACGCGCAGCTGCACTTCAAGATTGCGGCAGACTGGCCATGCCGCCCGGTGCACAGCGGGGGTCCTAAGCGCGCATGGGAGGGCTCCCATCCGCCGCACCCGTACCGCGTCCATGTGCCACGCCGATTTTTGATGGGGACTAGGCGGACCCCGGCGAACGACGAGGGGAGCACCATCGTCACGACGACAAAGATCTGGCACGGCCCAGGTCAGGACGTTCAGCTCATCATCGCGACCATCTTATTGCTGCACGACATCAATAATGTTGCGCGCAGCGCTATGGAGGAGTTTTTGATGGTACGCTCTGCAGGGCCTCGTCGCTCTGCTGCCTATGGGTCCTCCTCCGCATCACTCTTCACCACGACACCACCACTCCCTCCGCTACCGCCACCTCCACCGCTCGTGCCGCCCCCACCGCCGTCAACCCTCAACAACGTCGCAGACGCCGACGACGAAGCCGTCGGCCGCGTCGTATCCCCTGGGCGGGCCTTAGCCGTCAAGCGTTCGTCGGAGCACGCCGGCGGCGACACCGTCGAGCGGGGTGCGACCACAAGGGCAGCTGTGGTGGAGTCACGGGCGGCGACACACATGCAGTTAGACAGCGGCACCCAAGTGTCGCCTCTAGCAAACCCCATGCCCTCTGTGCACATGCCAGCAACACTGGCTGCGTCAGCACGCAGCGCTGGTCGAGCGGAAGCTGTGCTGCGCGCGTCGGTGGCCAAGGCCGCCGCTGACTCGCTCAAGGCCGCGGAGATGCGACGCAAGAGGGTTGAGGCGGCGTCGGCGGGCGTCGTGGGTGGCCCGGTCAACGGCCCTAAACGACCGCGCACAACTGGCAGTCAGGCTGCTGTCGGCTCATCGGCCGCGCGGCTTGCTACGGCAGGCCCTCCCACCGAGACTCCTTCATCTGGCCGAGAAGTGGCAAGCCGTGTCCGAGCAGCGGACGTCGGGGCACCTGCCGACAATGAAGAAGCGAAGCAAGCTGCTGTTCGCGCCGACGCGCGAGCCGACCCGCATGTAGCTGACAATGCTGGCGGTGCTGTCGACTCCACTCGTGCAGATGCCGGCGCGAGTGCAGTCGAGCGGTTTATGTTCCGTTTCCCCGCACCGCCAAAGAAGAAGGGCGGTGCGCAGGGCTTGGAGGACTGCGTAGTGGGCCTCCGGTCGATGGTGTTGAGGGCTGTGTGCAAGGCGGCGTGGCCGGTGCAGCTTTGCAAGGCCACCTCCGTCGAGGCATTCGTTCCGGATTGCCAAGACACAATGAAGGAGATCATCGACAATCAGGCCCGGTGCGCCTTCATCCTCTGCGAGAGCGACCTCGCGAAGGCGACCATCGCGGCGACGGACAGCCGACTGCCGTCCGCCGATGCGGGCGTGCTCGTCATCCCAGAGCACTGCCGCGTGTGTGCCAAGGTGGAGTGGTCCAAGAAGGATGTGTCTGTCGTCTTGACGCCGGTGACGATTGCCAATATGCGCACAATCCGCATCGCCAAGTGCCTTTCTACTCACATCCAGTCGGCCAAGCAGTGGTTGCAAGCGGTGGCGGTGGTGCGGCCGTGTGGGGCCGAGATTTCATCACCAGCGTCCAATCTGCGCAGCTCCACCATCCCTGCGCGCGCCTGCACGTGTTTGCAGTGTACGGGTGGGGACAACGCCGCTGTCCTGGCCGATGGCACCCCCTTGTCTGAAAAGGTGCGAATGCTCGAGGAGCTGCTGATGGAATGCCCCTACCAACGGCCCTGGTACAAGTACGCGGGCGCGTCCCCCCACGAGGTGCGGTACAGGCGCACATCTGTGCACCACGATGACGCCCTGTCGGCCTTCTCCACGGCGTTTTTGTCTTCATACATATTGGCGGCGGCGCTGATTGAGCTCCAAGAGACTGCACGGGCTGCTGATAAGCCGTTCTTTGTTGTGCTACCCGAGGAGGCAGAGTCCATCCTGGGTGTGGCTGGCGGCGCGGTCCCGTCGGACGGCGCAGTGCTGCGCCGGGCCAAGGCCATTGCCGAGCAGATGAGCAGTGCGACCAAGATCCTTATTCTCATCAACCTGGGCTCAAACACGCATTGGGCCGCCGCCGAGATCGACTTGTTCAACAAGAGCACCACGTACATGGACTCCCTCGCCGATATGTGCTCCATGGTTACCGTCAAGGGTCGCCTGCAGGTCCTCTCTCATGCATTATTCATGTACAAGGTCATGAATCCTGGCTGCAAGGAGCGGGATGAGTTTGACGTGCGCGCCAATGCGTGTATGCGTGGGTCCGGTACGCTGCTTAACAGGCGCTGCCGCCTTATGGAGTGGACCGAGTCGATTGTCAGTGAGCCGCGGCAGAGCGACGGGTACAACTGCGGGGCGTTTGCCGTCATGCATCTACGGCAGCGCGTCCTCGGCGGGGGGCCACTGACAATAGTGTCGGGGAGTGGCAACCACGCCCGCGTCAAGCTAATGTATGATCTTTTCATGGCGGGCCGGGGGTATGATCAGGTGCGGCAATCGAGCTGAACGGCATTTGTACCAATAAAAAAAGAACATGTTTATGGCAATGAAGACGAAGAAATCACACAAAAAGGGAATATACATACAACAGCGAGAACACAAACACGTTAACCTTACGACATGCGATTTTTCACATGGAGACACAGAGAGGGAAGCACGTCACGAGATAGAGTGGATCAAGCGAAAGCGCAAAAGCCCCATTGGTGTCTCAGGAGCGACTGTGCCCGCCAACGCTACTTTGGAGAGCAGAGCACGTGACCACAATGACAGAGCTGTGTGGCCTTTCCCCCGGCCAAAGAGGCGGCCAGAACACTCCCAAGATCAGACGACCACGTTTGCTTTGAATTGCACTTGACCGAGCCAGATTCAAAGTTGCAGTATGATACTCTCCAGATCAGGAAGCAGGATATGACCGGGCCGAAGAACGCACCACAGGCGCCGAGAGAACGGGGAATGTGGACTGCAAACAGATTTATGGTCGACCTGTTGAACTTACTCTCAGGCAGGATCAACTCACACAAATCCGAGCTCATCCTGGAGGAATGGAACGTAAAGTTGCCCGCGCAGATTGCCCGCCGGTCTGCCTGAAGGCGGACTGCCTGCCCAACAGGGCCAACACTGAGCTCAGAGTCCAGCCTGATGACATTCAGCCTGTTGCTGACAGCGAAAAGTTGGACGTGACTTCTCTAGTAGCCGTGATGGCCAACACGACGCTGCAGCGCGAGTTCGAGAGCGTAAGCGGTCAAGACCATGCGCAGGTGATGCGTCGCTGGGTGGTGGCCGAGACCGATGTTGAGGCCGTCGATGAGATGATTGTCATGGTTTTGGCTGGGGCGGACGATGAAGAGTGATGGGGCATGATGGGTTGGTACGAGGCACACTCTTGCGTGATCAGGTTGTGCGAAGGCAAGTAGAATTGGATTTCATCTCGTCCGAGTTCCCCGTAAATGCTATCTTGCGCACTTCTCTTTCTTCCCAGTAGTATTGAAATCACCTCACGGCAGCCGATCGCAAGTTGAGCACGAGGATCCTCAGTACTGTCAGCAACTATAAACAAGTGGCGATGGTTATGACCGAATAATGACTGTACTCAGTAGTAGAACACTCACGCCATTGGACAAGTCTCTGTCTGTGACAGGTACATGCAGTGAATCATGAGAATAGAGCTTCCGCCTCCTCGGCGATCAATCATTGAGGGTCCATCAAACTTCCACCGAAACGGCGCGTCGATGGGGTACTCAAGGCCTCATCGGACGCCATAGTGAATCGGCGTCGATGGATGTATCCTGCCTCCCCGACCATGTGAATACAGTTGAAGCGGCGCGAGGCGTCTTCGCCTAGCAAGAGAAGCCCAACGGCAATGGCTGCTGCTAGCGACGGAGCTTGTGTATCCAAGAGCCCACTCGCAGTATGGCCACCACGAACTGACAGGCAGAGAGCAAGCAATGCTCTGACAGCAGCAGGCGGGGGGGGGGCGGAAAGCGGGGGGGGAGAAGGGGTGGGGAGGTGGCTCAGCTGCAAGCTGCTGACCATTTTCAGAGTGGCCCACATGACGGCCGCGACTCGGCTTTTGATGGTTGAAAACAGTCCCTACGGAACACGTGCTATCGCTGCCGACCCCGCCATCACCGCGGACGCGGCTCTTATGGCTGGTCGCCGACCCCATCGTCATCTGCCGCCCCCCAGTTGGGCTCTTTTCCATCTAGTTCTTTGTAGTAGCTGCCGACGCCACTGTGGCCTGCCTCGGGTCATACTCTACCCGGCTTACGCCGTGGTTGTGAGAAGGTATCACTCCGCGTCACGTCAAGGCTTTTGTTTGGTGGGCTGATGAGGGATGGGGCGGCCCACGGTGACGCGAGCCGGACGTGGCCGGCTGACTGTAAAGCGTTTTTCTCTAGAGCGCAAGACCGGCAGCACCCCGATACCACCGGGTGGCCACGAGTCGGCGCATTATGTGTGTCTTGCATTTGCGCCTGTGGAGAAGACGGATGAGGCAGCGCGCGCGAGGGGCTGGCAGCTAACTCGGTCGTGCGCCGCGGGACGCACGGCAGCACCGATGCTATGCGACCGCGACTTGTATTCAGACGCCACCCGGCTGGGACCAGTCTCACCGGGGGCATCATCAACAGAGCGCCTGTTCATGCTGTGGTCACCATTCAAGGCGGCCTGCTCGCTGCGATCTTGACGCTGCCTGCGGCCGGGTATGCTCCCCCATATCTGGCCAAGTCCACTCATGTCTGGCCATCGACACCCTTGTCTGGAAACTGCTGCCGGTGCTGACCGCAAACCCGCCGCCGCTCTGGACCTCTGGCATCACCGCCGGTTTCGCTGCTGTTACCATCCGCAGTCACCACCACCTACACCGGCTCCTCCGACAGCCACCATCGGCCACCGCCACATCGGACGGGCGCTCCCCACGCTGCCACGGTGAGCTCTCCGGCGTCACTGCAGCCCCCCACTATGCCAGCCGTTACATCTGCCGCTATCTGCGCGTGCAGGTCTCGCTCCCGTCGCCTCCCTGCACTCCCCTGGAGCTGCCCGGCAGCGCTCATCGTGCAACGTACCACCCACTGCGCAGTGGTGCTTAATCGGGTGTGGGACACAAGTGCCATTCTGGTCATGTGAACAGCGAGTCATCATGTGGAAAGACATATGGTGAGTCAAAAACCACACACATCAGCACTGTTTTGTGCTGAAACTTGTTGGACTCATGGCTCACGCTTTGTCTTAACGGCGCGTGCACGGTGCACAAGTGCCTTCTAGCCAATGGGAACGCGACGTTCCAATCATGCCCCAATCACGTCGACCAGTTTTCCATGGCCTTTAGGACAGGGTGCTCTCAAAGTGTAGTGATGCACACATATACTTAGATCACGGAACTTGATCTCCGTTTCAGAGGTGGCAGTCTGCATTCGTGTCCTCAGGGATCTGAAGGCGTGTCAGTGTTGCAAGGGTCGCGATGACGCTAAAAGCGAATGGAGTTACATGGCTGAGAAGAACTGTCCTGCCACAGGGGTCACAGGGCCCGGACGGCGCCTGCCCCCCTGCCCCCCCCCACCGCCCCGAGTCGGGGGGCGGCCCCCACAGCCCCGAGTTGCGCTCGGTGACCGCGCGCAGCGACTTCCGATGATCAAAGCGCCCAGATGGCCCGCGGGTGATCGTGCCTGCGCGCCGGCTTCTGTTGCGGCGGCTGGTCGGCGGTTGCTGACGCCATCCACCGGTGCGGTTACAGGCGCCCCGTCGCGCGCCGGTCGAGTCCACCCACCGGCCCGTGAGCCTTGCCGGCCGCCCTGCCCGCCGCGCACAGGTGCGCTGCGTGGCGGGGTGATGGCCCCGCCCGTGGGCGCTGCGCCACGCCACCGGGCTGCCGCCGCTCTCGTGGCGGCGGCGGCACCCCTTTCCCCGCCCCGCGCGCCCCCCGCCACGGCAACGTGGCTGTACGTGCCCCCGTGCGCGCTCGCGGCCATGGGGCGGGCCGGCGTGCCCCGTGTCGATGCGTCGCCAAGCGCGCCACCGCCCTGAAGGCCAGGGTATTGCACGCACGTGCCTGGAACTTTCCAACAGTTTAAGTGCGGGATTTGTGTGAGAACGGCTGTATCAAGCAATACGTCCTCGTTGTCCGGGAATGGCAATCCTCATGGTTTCAAACCTGCTCTTATGACCCCGTACATGGAGATTTCCCACGCAAATGTGGGTCTACAGCCGTACTCCCAAAAATCCACACTCCAACTGTTGCAAAAGAGTTCCAAATCGGCCTCAACCACACCGTAGAGGCCGACTTGGAACATTTCTACGGGAGTTTTGGGAGAACGGCTGCACAACCGTTTACATGGCCAAAAGTGTCTCTTGCGTCCCACCCCCAGGTAAGCACCACTGCGCTGAGGGAGCACACTATTCTCCGCCCTTGCAACACCAAAGATGCCCGGCAGCGCCGGCCGCCCGAGTCCGCGACCCCGAGCTGCCTTCCCGGTTTTCATTCCACGGATTCTCTCACGAGTTGCAGGGCGTCTGAAGCTGACACAGGAGGGGCGGGGCATACCTGTGACGGGACGTCCAGGCAGATACCAAAATCGTGATTCCAGGCACGTGCGTGCAATACCCTGGCCTTCAGGGCGGTGGCGCGCTCGGCGACGCATCGACATGGGGCACGCCGGCCCGCCCCATGGCCGCGAGCGCGCACGGGGGCACGTACAGCCACGTTGCCGTGGCGGGGGGCGCGCGGGGCGGGGACAGGGGTGCCGCCGCCGCCAAGAGAGCGGCGGCGGCCGACACGGCGCACGGGCGGGCGGGTGGGATCGACCGCCGCGCGACGGGGCGCCTCCAACCCCGCCGCTCGATGGCATACGAAATTGCCGACGAGCCGCCGCTACAGAAGCTGGCGCGCAGTCACGATCACCCGCGGGCCATCTGGGCGCTTTGATCATCGGAAGTCGCTGCGCGCGGTCACCGAGCGCAACTCGGGGCGGTGGGGGCCGCCCCCCGACTCGGGGCGGTGGGGGGGGGCAGGGGGGCAGGCGCCGTCCGGGCCCTGTGACCCCTGTGGCAGGACAGTTCTTCTCAGCCATGTAACTCCATTCGCTTTTAGCGTCATCGCGACCCTTGCAACACTGACACGCCTTCAGATCCCTGAGGACACGAATGCAGACTGCCACCTCTGAAACGGAGATCAAGTTCCGTGATCTAAGTATATGTGTGCATCACTACACTTTGAGAGCACCCTGTCCTAAAGGCCAGGGAACTGGTCCTTCTGTTCAAGCCCTTTTCTTGATGCGGAGAGTCGAGACTGACGTGCAAGGGGTGTCTAAGAGCAACGGTCCGTGCAAAAATGGTGCTGCCAAGGTCAAGCTGTGCCACGGTACGACGCGGCGAACCTTGGTAACACCAGTATTGATCGGGGCATGGATGGCAAACTTTCAACTTCTTGACGGAGGACTTCGATCAATCTATCGATTAATTGAGCATTCTATACTTTAACATTAATCGAACATCAATCGATCACTTTATTCGGGTCTCTTCAGTGCCCAACGCCGACTGGAAAAACC
>Ga0209093_1002227_pt1 | contig 10911 bp, 1 predicted proteins | sample SidtaG_4_FD_187450 | JGI IMG/M metagenome (GOLD analysis project Ga0209093, IMG submission 187450) | Marine algal microbial communities from Sidmouth, United Kingdom - Sidmouth_Male1 metaG (SPAdes) (version 2) | ecosystem: Host-associated > Algae > Red algae > Unclassified | place: Sidmouth...
GACCCCGCCGGCGCCGGCGCTCGGCGGGGTCGGCGGCAGACCCCGCCGGGAGGGTGGCGGTAGGGTCCGCATGAGGAGGGGGAAAAGGGGGGGGGGGCGACACGAGCACGGGGCCGACGGCTCCGCGGGGCGCGCGCCGAAAACGGACCGGGGGAAGCGGGGCACGGGCGGGCGCAACGTGCGTCCTCGTGACGGGCGGGCAGAGGTCGTTGGCGGCGCAAGGAGGAGCGGCGGCACGTCGATGGTCGGCACGGCCCTTGGCCCAAGCGCACGAACAATGCACGGTGGCGGAGGGGCGGGGAGGCGGCGGCCAGCGGGCGCGCCCCACAGCCCCCACCTATGCAGGACGCCAGCGGTCTCCGCAGCTGCAAGCGGTCTCCGCAGCTGACGAGTCGGCGGGCCCCAGCGCCGCGCACACTGGTGTCTCGGAGGGGAGGGAGGGGCGGCACGCCGACACCCAAGGGTCGCGACGCGGGGCCGCTCGGGCAGGCGCCCAGTTGAATGACCAAACAAATGTGACGAGGCGCGGCATCGGGGCACCCAACCCGTGCAACCGAGTGCCAAGATGGGGCTGGCGCCGACGTGCCTCGCCGTCTCGCGGTGGCGGTTCTGGCCCGACTCGGGCGGAGAGTGGCCATCCAGCCACACACGCGGTGTGAATCTGTAAGTAGTCGTCTGTCCGAGGCTCGTGGGACAGGCCACACACCGCACGACCGACGAACAGTGGTCATGACGAGCAACGTGGTGATTCATGATTGGCCCCTCTTTGATGCACACTGATGTTTGGGTATGATGCCAGACAGAAAGGGAGGGCCACTTTCAGACGCTGTGGTCTCGAACGCCCTCGTGACCCGCATTCGAGTGGAAGCAGTTGCGTGCGGGCCTGGCGTCGTCATCGTCACCGCCATCGTCACGGCCCCCAGGATGCCCATCCAAACGCGTTTTGGATGGGCCTTGGATGGGGACGGATGGGCTGTCGGACGGAAACCGATGGGCCCAAAATCGCCCATCCATCCCCATCCATCCCCATCCGCGATGGGGTGTGGATGGGGAATTGGATGGGCATTTCCAGGCGATGGCGTAGTCCCCAGTTCCGCCCGTGAGAGTGCTGACTCGCGAGGCCCGCGGGAGAGACAGCATGTGATCCTCGGCAGGCTCGGCCGTTTTTTATTCAGAAATCTGGTATTGAAACCATGCGACCATACCATTGGGTCTCGCACATGGGGTCTTCGCGCGTGAGCAGCAGTGTCCGTTCTGGCCAATTCTTCAGCACCTGGTGTAAGTACCACCCCAAACTCCACGGTAGCAATTACATTCCAAGCACCGTCGTCGATGATGGGAGACTTCGCGCCGGTCGCTGGACGTCGAGTCGTCTCCACGGCCGAGGTCGGCCGACATGAGGAGCGAGGTGCGTGTGCGCTTACGAGCGAGCCGGCGTGTACGCATGTACTACGGACGATCGAGTATAGCACTGTGCTTTTGACGGATTTTTTGCGTTATCGATGCGATTTGCTGAGTACTACGAGGTGCACAGCGTTTTGCTACATCGCTGACTCGACGGATTTTTGAAGGCCAAGTCGGATCGTGTCGGCGCCGATCAGCGCGAAGAAGACGGCTGCCGCTCTGGTCGCGACGACGACGAGGCGGCAACAATCAATCTGACTTAGGTTGCAAATACTACGAAAAGGATAAGTTTTCTTGAGGAAATCCAGCATCCGACCTGATCCCGCCGCCGGGATCGCGCACGGCGTGCCACGATCGACAGGAACGGGGGCTACAGTTAGCAAGGCTTGCGGGAGGCAAAGAAACGAGGCTGGCCCAATCACACGACGTTTCCGCTCCGCGGTCTCGGGCGAGCAGGAAAAGAGACAGTTCCGCGGCTCACTCAGGGTGCGAGGCTCAGCCTCGGGTCAGGCCCAAAAGCCCATCCAAAGTGAGTTTGGATGGGAAACCGGAGGGCGCCCAGAGCGCCCAAAAACGCCCATCCAAAACGCGTTTGGATGGGGGATGGGCTTGGATGGGGATGGATGGGCTTGTCTGGGGGCCGTGACGATTGGACTCACACTCGCGCGTGCGCGGCTGCCAGGCGGCGGCCGCCTCCACCGGCAACCAGCAGCGCACGTTGTCCGTCGGCCGGCTCTGCCGCCCCTGACCGCCCCGTCACCACGCGTCGGTACAAGGCGGGCGCCGCGTCAGCCCCCTCGCAGCGGTGGCGCATTCCCCGCGTGGATGCCGCTCACAGACGGGCGGGGCGGCCGGTGGGTGCGGCGCGCGCGCGCACGCGCGGGCGCAACGCCGGCCGCGCCTACGCCGGCAGGGGCTGCGTGACGCGCGCCCGCCGCGCGCCGCGCGCGGGCCGCCACGCCACGGGGCGGCGTCGCACGCGCACGGCGGCCGCCCCACGCGGCACGGCCGGCCCCGCCGAGGGCCGAAACGGTGGGAGGGCGGGCGCCGCGGCGCCGCGGCGGCCGCGACCGTCGGGCCCCCGCGCACCGTGCCGGCAGCGTGCCCAGCGGGCGTCGCCCCGCCCCTGCCGCGCGCAGCGGCACCGCCGCCGGGGCGCCCGCCGCCGCGGCGGCCGCCGTTGCACCCCGCCAACCCCGGACGGCAGCAGACGGCGGGGGTGTGGGCGGGGCGGCCGACGCGGGCGCCGCGGCGCGGCGCCCCCCCCCCCACGGCCGGGCGTGGGTCCCGCTGGGGCCCCCCTGACGCGCGCCACGCGGCGGCGCGTCGCGCGGCGCGCCGGCCGCCGCGCCGCCGCGGGCGTGCGTCGTGCGCCGCCGCCGCCGTTGGGCGGGCGGCGCGCCGCCGCCGCCGTGCGGGCGCGCGCCGCCGCGCCGCCGCCGCGGGCGCGGCCGCGCTGCAGGGCGCGCGGCCGCGGGGCGGCGCGTGCCAACGGTGCGGGGGTTGCACGGGCGCCTCTACCCACCAACCCACAGCCAAAGGAGGGACAAAAAGGGGGAAACCATAGAGAGAGTGGAAGGGAAGGGCGGCCGGCTGTCTACAAAAAAAAAAAAAAAAAGAGGCAGGAGGAGCGGGGCAGTCGTCGGAAAAAGGACGCTGAAAAAAGACACGCAAGCAAAACCAACAAAAAAAAACACGGGCGATGATGGCGTCCGCGTGCGCACGCACGCGGCGGCCGTCGCCCCCCCCCCCCCCCCCCCCCCCCCCCCCCCCCCCCCCCCCCCGAGACCCGACACGCCCGCCCTCAACCGGGTGGCAACGGCGACGCGGCGGCCGCCGACACCAAGTCATCGGCGCGCGCTTGCTGCACCTTTTGGGCGCGGCGCAGCCGCTCGAGGCGCTCCCGAAAGCTGCTCGGCGTGCGCTCCACCGCCACCGACACCTCCTCGTCGACGACGTCACGCGCGCCGCCGCCGCTGCCGCCGCTGCCGCCGCTGGCGGGCGTGCCCCGCGCGCCCGCGTCGGGCGTCGGGGCGACCGACGGCGGGTCGCTGCCGGGCGTGGCCGCCACGGGCGTGGCCGCCACGGGCGTGGCCGCTGCCGTGGCGGGCAGGGGGGGGGAACGGGGGGGGGACGCGTCGCCACCGTCGGCGTCGTCGTCCCCACCCGGTGCCGACGCGGGGGGGGGGGTGCCCGCAGCGCCCAGAGACGTGGCCGCCGGCGCGGCCGCGGGCGCAGCCGCAGGAGACGCGGGCGCCGCTGCACCGTCGGGAGCCGCGACCGGCGACGCTGCCTGCGCCACCGGCGTGGCCGCTGCGGGCCGCACCGGCGGCACCGCCCCCAAGGACGGGGGCAGCACCACGGCGCCCGCCGCGTCCGCGTCCCCGCCCGCCCCCGCACCGTCCCCGTCGCCAACCAGCGGCGGCGGCACCAGAGACGACCCGTCGGCCGCCGCCGCCGCCACCGCCGCCGTCGCCGGCGACGCGGCCGCGGCGGCGGCGCCCCCCCCCTCGGGCGCCGGCGCCAACGACGCGGAGCGGCGGTGCGTCGGTGGCGCCGCCGCCGCCGCCGCCGCCGCCGCCGACGAGGAGCGGCGGTGCCCCGACGGCGCCCGCGGCGGCGTGGCGAGCGGCGGCGACGAGGCGACGGCGTCGAGGTAGCCGACCGACGGCGACGGGGAGTGCACGTGCGTCGGCGGGGCAGCGCCAATGCTGCTCCGCCGCGAGCCGCTGCCGCTGCTGCGCCGCGAGCCGCCGCCGCTGCCGCCGCCGCTGCCGCTGCCACTCGGCTGGCCGGCCGCCGGCCGGCCGCCGCCGCTCGTGCGCCGCCCCGCCGGGCTGCCCGGCTCCGAGCCGGACCGGCCCGACCGCCCAAAGCGGCCGCCCGACCCGAGGTGCTGCCGCGACGCAATGCCCTGCAGGCGCTCCAGGTAGGCGCGGCCCGGGGAGGACGCGGGCCCCGCCCCCGCCGCCGCCCCCACCGCCGCGGCGGCCGCGGCGCGGCCGCCGCCGGCCGGCGACGCGGACGCCGCGCGGGGCGGTGGGGGCAGCGCCGCCGGCTCGGCCGCCGACCGGCGGCGGCCCGACGACAGCGCCGGCGGGGGCGGGAAGCGGGCGGCGAGCGTGCACGAAATGTACCGCACCAGCGGCGGGTTGTTGCGGACGGGCACGCCCGAGAGGCAGTCGAGGACGCCCCGCCCGCGCTCGTCAATGAGCCCATCCACGACCGTGAGGAGGAGCCGGTGCGTTTCGGCGGGGAGGCTCTCCACGACCAGCCGGTCGTCGTCGCCCAGGTCCGCGCCGCCGTCGCCCGCCGCGTCGCCCGTCGACAGCGACACGTACGTGTGCACGTCGGCGAGCAGCGCGTCCACGTCCAGGTCGTCGCCATAGCCCCGCCGCGTGACCTTGCTCACGCACTTGAGCAGCAAGTTGGCCCGCCCGCTAATGACCACCGACGGGTCGGTGCCGCCGGGCGACAGCCCCGCCGGCGGGTCCCCGGCCGTAAACGGGTCGCCGAGCCGCCGCAGCAGCACCGAGTAGAGGGCGTTGCGGTTGCTGTGCTCGAGGCACTTTAGGGAGACGAGGTTGCACGCGCGGTGGAGCTTGACCCACTCCTCCCCGTCGAGCGTCGCGCCGCTCGACGCGCCGCCGCTGCCGCCCACCGACGTGCCGCTCGGCAGGAGGAGGGCGCCGAGCATGGCGGTAAAGACGGCTTCCACCGCCTCGACGGTCACCGCCACCATGATGTGTTTGCGCATGACAAACGACATGATGCCATTGATCGACCGCTTGGCGGCGACGAGCGCCACCGCCGGCCGGGGCGCAAGGTCGACCGTCGCCGTCGTGCCGCCGCCGCCCGCCAGGTAGGCTTGGAAGGAGGACGTAAAGTAGACGCTCAGCGGCGGCAGCAGCTGCGCCACGCTCGTCGGCGCGAGGTTAATGACCTCGGACTTTTGGAGCATCCGGTGCAGCTTTTGGACGCCGTGCATCCGCGCCTCATTCTCCGTGCTCGTGAGGAGCCCGTAGAGGCCGGCGACGACTGTGTCCTCCTCGGACGGGGGGCGGGCCGCCGGCACGGCGGGGCGGGGGACCGACTCGGCCCGCCGCCGCCGCGGGGCGGCCACCGAGCCGGCCGGCGACGACGCCCAGCTGCTGTTGCCGCCATCGGCATACGTGCCGCCGCCGCCGCCGCCGCCGCCACCCCCGCCGCCGCCGCCATCCGAGCTATCCCGCCGGTCGTCGCTGGTGAAGCTCGCATCCGGCGCGCCCATGCCGCTCGACTCCCCACTGTAGGAGCTGTACGTGCCGTACGGCGGCGGGGCGGGCAAACCGACGGGCGCCACCGCCCCGCCGCCGCCGCCGCCATCCATCCCCACATCATAGTCGCCAACGACGCCCGGGTCGCCCTCCAGCTGCCGCCCGTCTGGCGCCTCCCCCTCAGCGTCCGACAGGAGCTGCTGCAAGACGTCCACCTGCGACGCCGTCAGCGCATCCCCAAACGCCACCCAAATGCTGTCGCCGACAAACGAAAAGACGCGGTGCAGGCAGTCGCAGGCGGTCTGCGAAATCCCCTCGTCCCGATCGTCCACGTGGCGCGCGAGCTCCAACAGCGGCGACGTGGGGAGCTCCCCCATCGCCGCGCACCGCTCCGCAATGAGGTCCTTGATGACAATGAGCCCCGCGGCGCGCGCGCGCATGTCGCCCCCAATGCGGAGGCCCTCCCCAATGTACACAATGCGCGCGTCGGCCTCCATCACGTCCCCGAGCGCGTGCATGGCGCCCTCCACGGCGGTGCGCACCGACTCGCGCGCCGCCGCGAGGCGGTCGACGAGCGGCGGCAGCACCGCACTCGCCTCATAGTCGCCGAGGCGCTCGCCCGACGCGACGAGCACCTCGACAATGGCCGACACGCAGTCGGCGGCCGCCGCCACGACCGTCGGGGGCGTCTTGGTGTCGGCCAGGCGAAAGCCGAGCCACCGCAACAGCGCGTCCGACACGAGCACGACCACGTCGGGCGCCTCCCCGAGCGCCGCCGTGATGAGCTTGATCGCCGCCAGGTGTTGGGGGAACCGGTTGGGCGGCGCGAGCATCTGCGCCGCCACCGAGGGGGTGACGCAGCTGCGCACGTCGTCGGCCATGGCGTCGGGAGACTCGGGGTCGTACCACTCGACCGTGTCGAGCGGGGGGCCCCCCGCGTACGTTTCGGTGGCGAGCCCCTTGTTGACCCGCTTGATCGTCTCGACGCGCGCGCGGCGGGCCAAGCGGCCGGGCAAGCCGCCCCCGTCGAGGAGTACCGCCTCGGGGGCGGGTGGGGGCGGCGGCAGCGGCGGCGCCGCCACCACGGGCGGCGCCGGCGGCGGCGGCGCTGCCGCCACGGGCGTATGGTGCGACGGCGGCTCGAGGGGCGGCCGCCGCCCATAGGCGCCCGCCGACCGGTCGGGCACGCGGCGGGCTTCCCCGCGAAACGGCCCGCCGGCCGCCGCGGCGGGCGTCGGCAGCTGGCTGCCGGGCCGCCCCGAAAAGACGTGGCCCCGCGGCACCCGCGACGCCGCCGGCCGCGACGCTGGCGTCACGGCCGCCGGCGCGGCGGCGGCGGTCGGCGTCGGCGCCCCCGCCGCCGCCGACGGCGTCGGCGGGCGCGCGCCCGGCGGGGCCGCCGCCGCCGCTGCCGCGCGGAGGCGCTCGACGACCCCCCGCAGCTGCGCGGCGGCGGTGCGGCTGAGCCGCTCGTACCGCGCGTCGACGGCCGGGAGGCCCCCGACCGTCACGAGGAGGCCGAGCACCACCTCCGCGTCGGTGCGCACGCCGCCGGTGCGGTCGGTGAGGCACGTAAAGGCCGCGTCGGCGAGGCCCGCCACGTCAAACGGCCGCGTCGGGCGGCCGCCGGCCGACGCGGCGGCGGAGCGCGCGGCGGCGACCGCGTCGCGGACGCGCGGGAGTGCCCACCCGAGCACCTCCTTGCGCACGGGGGAGTTGGAGGTGGCGAGCGCGGCGGGGAGGTAGGCGGCGACGGCCGGGAAGCCAAACGCAGCCACCCACGCGTCGACACAGTCAATGGCCGCCGAGCGCACGGAGCGTTTGCTGTCGGCCATGCCCGCCGAAAAGACGACCGGCAGCACGTCGCGGCACGGCCCCGCCGAGGCGGCCGGCGCGAGCGCGCGGGCCAAGCCGGCGAGCGCCCGAAACGCCATGGCCGCCAAATTCCGGTTGCTGTCCCCCGTGCGGTCGCGGAGGGCGGTCACAAACGACGCGGAGAGGCCCGGCACGCTGTCGGGCGGCGCCGTGGAGAGGATCGCGTCGGTTTCCGCGAGCGCCTCTTGGCGCTTGAGCCAATTCTTGTGGCCGAGGCGGGCGGCAAGGTCCGCATTGAGCCGCGACGCGGCGGGCGCAGGCGGCGGAGCGGCGGCCGCCGCCGCCGCGGCGGGTGGGGGCTCGGCAGCCTCGGCGCGCCGCGCGCCGGGCGCCCGCAACTTGCCGCCGGCGGTGGTCGCCGGCGCCACCCGCCGGGGGGCGGCGCCCTTGGCCGCCCCCGCCCGCCCATTGGCCGACGCGGCCCGCGCCGCCGTCGCCCGCGTGACGCGGCCGGTGGCCGTTGGCGTCGGCGCACCACCACCGCCGCCGCCGCCGCCCGGCTTGCCGCCACCGGGGGCGGGCCCGAGGCCGAGGTCCATGCCCCCCGCGGCGGCCTCGTCCTCAGAGCTGCTCGCGCCGGCGGCGCCGCCCGCAGCCGACTCGTCCGACGACGTGGCCGTCTCGTACTCGCTCTCGCTGTCGGCGGCGGGGGGTGGGGGGGCGGCGGCGGCGACGACCGGCACGACCGGCGCCGGCGCCGGCCGCGGGAAGCGCCGCACCTTGTCCGGCGGGTCTGGTGGCGCGTCGTTTTTGAACTTACCCGACGCCATCACCTTGTCGTAGAGCGTCAGCGCCGCCTCCTCCGCACCCGCCTCCACGAGCCGCGCCCGAACGTCCACGTCGGGCCCGGCGGCGGCGTACGTAAAGCCCGCCAGGGTGCCGGCCGGCGTCTTGACCGACGCGACCGCAGACGCCATGAGCGGCGTCACAAGCTTGACCACCACGTCCGTGCCAATGGCCGGCAAGCCGTAATCCTTGAGCAGCGCCGTCACAAACTTGGTGATGCCCCCCTGCGCGCGGCCATTGTTGGACGCCACCGCCGCCGCCGCGGCCGCCGACGCGACCCACCGCGGGGACGTGGCGGCGGCAATGGTGGTGAGCGCCTCGGTGGCAAACGCAGAGGCCTTCATGTCGCCGAGCTTCTCCGCCAACACGGTCACCACGGGGCCGAGCACTGCCCGCGGCAGCGGGCCCGTCGAGCGGCTCACCGCCAGGGTGGCGAGGGTGGCCTTGGCCTTGAAGACGCCCACGTTGGAGTCGACGAGCTCCCCGCTGGGCAGCAACGCCAAGCGGAAGAGCGACGCTGCGCGCTCAGGGGCGAGGGTCGGGGGGTCCCCCTCTTCCGGGGGGGCGAGCGCAGCCAGGATGGCCTCGAGGGCGGCGGCGCGGACTTTGAAGCTCTTGGCCGTCAAGTCGTCCACGGTCACGTCGGGAAAGTCGGTGGCGACCGCCGCCAGCGCCGCGTCTTGGCTCACTGACAGGTCGTCGCCGAGGCCGTCGTCGGCCGAGTCGCCCCCGTCGTCGACGGGGGGTGGTGGCTCGGCCGCAGCTGCCGCCGCCGCTGCTGCTGCGGCCGCTGCTGCTGCTGCTGCCGCCGCCGCCGCCGCGTCGCCGTCGCCCTTGGCCTTTTCCGGCTTCTTTTTCTTTCGCCGGCGCTTGGGCTTGCCGCCCTCCACATTCTCCTTGTCGACGCCGTTGGCCCCCCCCGCCTTGGGCTTTTTCACCTTTTTCTTCTTTTGCCCCGGGTACTCGGCTGGCGGCATCTCCTTGACGAGCGCCGCAACGCGGTCCTGCCGCAGCTTGTCCTGCTTACCGAGCACCGCCTCCGTCGCCTTGTCGCCGAGCAACACGGTCAGGGCGGCGAGGCCCGCCACCGCCGCGTCCCGCACCTCACTCGACGCGTCGTCGAGGGCGTCGCCGAGCAGCTGCGTTAGCCGCTTGACGGTGTCCCGCTCCAACGTCGACGGCGGGGTGCCCTTGCGCGCGGCGGCGTGCACCCACGTGAGGCACGCGACGCGGACTTTGGCGACTTTGCTCTTCATCACCGTCCCGAGTTCGTCCCCAACGCCGCCGAGCGTGACACACCGCTGCGCGTAGAGGGCTTCGAGGGCGCCCCCAAACGCCAGCTCCGCCGACTTGGTCTTTTCCTTCATGCGGAGGGAGAGCTCCAGGAAGAGGCCGCGGCTGCCGACCGGGCCGAGGCGCGGGCCGAGCCCCCGCGCCAGCGCGCCGACAAACTGCGCGACTTTGCCACACACATTGACGTTGACGTCCTTCTTGAGCATCCGCCGGAAGCGGGTGACGAGGTCCCCATAGTTGCCCGGCGCGAGCTTCTTCGAGTCCTTGGTCGCCGCCAACCCCGCGTCGAGCACCCCCGCGCGCACCCGCCAGTTTTTGTGGTCGAGCCCACTGTAAAAGGCGTGCGTGCCGTACGTCTCCTTCTCGTGCGTGATTTCCACCGAGATGCCCGAGAGGGCGCCGAGCAAGTCGACCTCTGCCTCCAAGTCGAGGACCGGGGCGGCGGCTTCCTCCTCCACCTCCTCCTCAGACGAGGAGGAGGACACCTCGGCGCCCGCGGCGGCGGCGCGCGCGAGCGCCGCCTTGAGCAGCTGCGCCCGGTTCTTCCGTGCGGCCTTGACCTTGACGCCCGCGTGCGCCGCAAACGCCGTCTCCAACTCCTTGACGGTCACCTCCTTGGCGCCCCCAAGCAGCGGCCGCACGCCGTCGCGCACCCACCGGTGGAGTTCCACCACCAGCGCCTTGGCCGACGTCCGCACCGCCGCGTTGCTGTGCTCGAGCAGCGGCGGGAGCGCCTTGGCCATCCCCTTGACGGGCACCGCCGTCGCCCCAAACGCCGCCAGCGCGGCGGTCGCCGCGTCAATGCCCGCGGCCACCACCTTGGGCGTGCGGTGGCCAAACGACGCGGCGGTGAGGGCGTCCAACACGGGCTCCCCCGCGGCGGCGCCGACAAACGCCAACACCGCGTCCACCGCCGCCGCCCGGTTGACGGGGCGCCCCGACAGCGCCTTTTCCCCGAGGCCCTTGCCGACCGCCGCGGCGACGCGGCGCACGAGGCCGACGGGCGCGTGGTCGGCAAACGCCGTGACGGCCACAATGCACGACAGCTGCGCCGCCGCGTTGGCGTCGCGCACCATCTTGGGGAGGAGGCCGACGGTTTCGTCAAAGACCCCATCGACGGGGGCGTCGGGGGGGGCCTCGGCCGTCGACGCGGCCGCGTAGCGGGCGGCGGCGGCGCGCGCGCCAGCCTCCCGCACCTTCCACACCTTGTGGGTGAGGCGGGTGGCCAGGGGGGCCTTTTCCGACTTGGCGACGAGATCGTCAATGGCCGCCACGGCGGCGGCTGCGTCAGCGTCCA
>Ga0209093_1002228_pt1 | contig 10910 bp, 12 predicted proteins | sample SidtaG_4_FD_187450 | JGI IMG/M metagenome (GOLD analysis project Ga0209093, IMG submission 187450) | Marine algal microbial communities from Sidmouth, United Kingdom - Sidmouth_Male1 metaG (SPAdes) (version 2) | ecosystem: Host-associated > Algae > Red algae > Unclassified | place: Sidmouth...
GGGAGGGGGTCGTGTCGGTGGGAGAAGTGGCGGGCGGGGGAGGTCGGGCGGCAAAGTCGAGGATCTGCTCGTGTTCGCCGTCGAGGTAGAGCTGGAGCAGGCTGAGGCGGGTTAGACCGCCGGTAGTCCGGTGGAGGTTGACAGTCGGGTACGGGGGCCACACCTCGTGGATGGCGATAGAGATGGACGTGATCTGTCTGCGCGTGAGGACGGAGAGGTCGAAGTCGCCGACGGCCATGGTGGCGGCGATGTTGATGTCGGCGGTGGTCCAGGCGGGGGTGGCGATGTTGGCGATGGTGTGGAGGCGGGCGATGAGGACATCGTAGGTGGCGGGGTCATCGGGGATGGAGGCGAGGAAGGGAGCGGTGACGGAAGTGGATGGGGAGGGCGAGTCGGAGGGGGCGGGAGTCGACGGCATCGGAGGACGGAGGGGGCGCGGGGCGACGGGCGGGGGGCCGGGGCGTAGTAGATCCGGGCCGAGGCGGGGGCAACGGCGTAGAGGAACCGGGCCGGGGCAGAGGGCGGCGTGAGGCGAACCTCAGCAGCGGCGCACGTGGTTGCTACCATGTGAGGTGCCCGCCGCGGACGGCGGTGGTCCGGCGGCGGTGGCGGTTTCTAAGGTAAAGTGAGATCAGGCGGGAGATTCGGGCGAAATATCAACGAGACGACAATACGGTAAAATGGATGCGCTGGGAATGTGGGCCTATCGTTCCACATTCGACCCTTGTCTGAACACAAATACAGGCCTCCTATTGGCCAGACACGTGGCCGAAGGTGTGTCTGGCCAATCAGCACTCTGTATTCTCGTTTGAGACTCTGCCGTTAAGACAGGGCCTCAGCAGATCTGCCCACTCCACCCCCCAGCTACGCCAACCGCCCGACAGACCAGCGGCTTGACGCCAGTCACGTGGCGGGCGTGACAGAGATCTGTCAGCCAAGCCTTCCTCGGATTGCCGATCCAACAAACTGACAAGAGCCTGTCCACCAGAGATCGTTTGTCATTGGCACCTGCGTAATCTGAAACGAGGCCGGACAAGATCTGACCCAGAGGCCATACAACCTGTTTTGGCCTCTGCTCCCAGAAATATCTTGTATTGGCTCTTTTGCGCAGAATTTGAACTGCTGTGCGGCCCACGGGTACCTAGTAGTGTATATATGTTCAGTATATGGCAAGTTTGCTCCTGACTCCGAGCTGTGGGCCAATGGCTGACGCGGAATCTCTCTGAAGCTGGTGTCCACTCTCGGGCAGGCTTGACTGGGGGTGGGCACTCCCCCTCCACCTGCGCTTTTCCTCTGTAGGTACGTGCATGGTACGGTTCGCAATGGGACTTTCTGTGTCGTCTTTTTTTCTGTGCTCCTTTGGGCAACTTGCGTGGTCGTCCTCGTGGCCTTCCTCCTCCTTTGGCAATCTTGTCGGCGGTGGAAGGGTCCCCACCGTCTGCCGTTGCAACTACCGCCTCTAACCAGCGACCTGCTCCCCCCCCTCGCCTTGTCCACGCTATTTTGCCGTGCTCACTGCCTATTCCCGGCCCTCCTATAGCTGTCAATGTCGCTGGTTAGTGGCGTCTCCTTGCACTCATGGGAGAAGTGCGCGCAGCGGTGGTAGCCCTGTTGCCGTCGTGGTCGTCATCTACTGCGATGCAGCATCTTGGACACAGGCAAGTCCAGGCGTGGGTCATGCCCTATGCTTGTCTTCGTGGTGGTTGGTGCACGCATGGCGCTCGCACGTCTACCCGCGCTGTCGCTGTTGTGCCGTTGCGGCCTCGAGGTCGCGTCATGACGGCGTGTGCCTTGAATCCCGCAGTGTCTGGGCCTGAGGATGGTTTTGCGAAGCCTACAGCGACTTCCATGGAGTCCGCCCTGCTCATCCCGTACGATGACATCATGTTCACTGAGCTGCGTGGGAGCAACATGCTCTTCTTTGACTTCACGTCGTACATCCCGGCCCTGGTGCAATATAGATCGAAGAACATGCTCATCACCCGCCCCTCGCGGTTTGGCAAGTCGCTTTTCTTGGACACGTTGGCGACCTACGTCGACGAGGCTACGTCAGAGGAGAGCTTCCGAGCTGCCTTCGGAGGTACAGCCGTGTTCCCTGACGGGTCCAAGCAGCTGCCCGCCGACGCTCGGTCCTACTGTGTCCTGCGCCTGAGCTTGGGCCTCAACGTGTCAGACCCTGACCCTGTGGTGCTGGACGAGCAGCTGGGTCGGGTCGTCCTGCGAGCGTGCCGGAAGCTCGTCCGTCGCTACCAGCTGTCGATGGCGGATACATCGTATCTGGTGGCCTCTCCCAAGGAAGCGCTCGACGTGCTGGAGGGCGTGGCTGATGCTGTCATCGAGTCTGGGAGGCGGCTGTTTGTCCTCGTTGATGAGTACGACCTGTTTGCGAATGAGCTGATGCTGAAGGACCCGGTGGTGTACAGCCGCATAGTTGGTGATGGGACGGCGGCCAAGACGTCGTCGCCCATCTCCGGGCTCTATGTCTTGTTCAAGAAGATCGCCCAGAATGCCGAGATCGGCGAGTTTCGCACCTTGTCCATGGGGATCACTCCGATTGCGCTGGCCGACGCATCAAGCCCCAGGTCTATTGTGGACCTCACGCGGGTGGAGCAGTTTGCAGACATCTTGGGTGTCCGAGAAGAGACGGTCTGTCAGGTGCTGGACGCGCTGGTACCCTGCAGCACGCAGCGGGCGCTCATCCTGAAGCGCATGCGCGAGTACTACAACGGCTTCCTCTTTTTTGGTGGTCGGACGGCGCTCTACCACCCGCGGCTGTGCACCTTCTTTTTCCAGCGGCTACTCACGTCATCCTCCTTCTTTGCGGCGATGACGTCTCCTTCTACTGGCGTCGAGACGCTTCTGGGTCTGATGGACTCTCCGGACGTGGGCCTGAGCGAGTACTCCCTGTCCTTCATGCTCGGGCAGCCGCAGTTTCGGAACGCGCTCCTGCTGGGGGGGGTGCTGGAGCTGCCGACAAAGCGGGGGGTGTTGTCGCTGGGGGCTCGCCGCGAGGTGACAATGCCCATGGGCGTGTTCCTGCAAAAGCTGATCTTTGCCAACGTCCTCTCGTCTGCCACCGTGTCGTCGTTTGGCAGCCCTCAAGATCGTGTGCGACTCTACCTGTACTTCCATGGCGTGTTGGCGTTTGTAAGGACGACCTGGTGCCCTGAGACAAACGAGGAGCTGGTGGTTTTGCGCGTGCCCAACTTGACGGCAATTGCCAAGTTTTCTGGAGAGCTGCAGAGCTTGCTGCAGGAGCGCATCGACAACATCATCCGGACTGTGTGCTACCCGACGGAACGGGACGTGCAGCACCTGATCTCGGACTTGATCCAGCACCCCGGAGGACTGGGGAAGGAGCAGTCTTGGGACGAGGCTTGCTTCCAGGCGAGCATTACCTCGTACATTCTTGGAGCGGCCAAGAACACGACGCAGGATCTGTCGGTCCGTGCCGAGATGCCGACGTCGGTCAAGGTGAACGGCGGACGGGAGCAGGTGGTGTCTTCAACAGATTTGGTGGTCGAGTCCTGCGGCGGGACCGTTGCGCTATTGCTGGAGCTCAAGGTCGTCCACCGGAGCAGCATCCGTGTGCGAAAAGCCGGCGGGCTGCCTTTTGAGATCATCCGCCGCTACTTGTCCAAGGAAGCGGAACCGGGCTTTGTCCTTACTGATGATCTCTTGCTCTCACTGCCGTTGGTGTCCGGCTTCATCCTACGCGATGCGGACAACAACAAAGTGAAGGTCAGCACACCGGCAGACTCGGTCGAGATCATAGATCTCCAAGACTTGTCCTTGAGTCAGGCCCGACTCCACCGACGCAACCTTCAAGGCAAGTACCATACGCTTCGTTGCTTCTCGGTTTTGATGGTTGGGTATTCCGTCATAGTGCGTGAGCTCCAGGACGATGATTGAAGGGTCAACCTACGCCGTCGGCGACTTCTGCCCGCTGCATGTTGTGGCTGACGGCGGGCGGTGGGAAGTTGAAAGCTCCGCGGGCGGAGGCGAGGCGGAGTGGTGGCCCCTATGCCCGTGCGCTGGGGGCCACGTTGGTCAACCACGCGGTGTTGCGGGTGGATACGGCAGCGCGCGAGGAGACGTCGTCGGTTCGCGCAGACGGGAAGCCAGCGCCCTTGTCACCACGCGCAAGCAATTGTGGTTCTCTTTCCCGTGACGCTCGGCCTCCCGGGCAGCTGCCAGTCTTAGGCTTTGGAGTGTGGGGGCGCTTGTACGCGACGGCGGTGGTGGCTTCATCCCCGTTTGGACGCGGTGGGGTGCGGGGTGCGGCGCGGTGGACGGTGGCGGGCCTCCTCGCGGAGGGGGTGGGGGCGTGTGCGCCCTGCAGCCGGTACGCGGCGGCCGCCATGGCGGCCGCTGTCTTCTCCCCCGCCCCAAGCGTCGGCCGCGCCCACCCGCCCGCCGCCGCCAGGCACCGCCGTCGCCGCCTATCACCGCGCGCACGGCACCCCTGCGCCCACGCCCCTCGCTCCTTTTCCCCCCGCCCCTATCCGTCCATCGTCCCCCCTCCACTTCCCCGCCATGCCCGGGACGGGGCTGCGCCGGCCACCCGCCGTTAGGTTGAGCGGGGGGGGGGGGCGGCCGCCAGCCGACCCCGCCGGTCCCCGACGCGGCACCCCGCCCGCCATCAACGCCGCAAGCCGACCCGCCCAGTCCCCGACCACGGGGAGTGAGGAATTGGCTGATCTTGGTTTCACTGAACTTGAGTGAAAGCTACCCGTGAAACCAAAACTCGAGTCGCCTGGCACGCGTGCCGCCGGTACACTTGAGCGTCTGATCAGTGCGCATGGCCCTATGGTGGGCTCTCGCTGGCGCCACCGCTCGGCTCCGCGGGTACGTTTCGGCGAGCGGTGCAGCGCGACGGTGTCGAGCCGATCGCCTGCCACGCGTGCCGCAGGGACATTTTAGCATATGGTCTGTGTGCATCGCCCCGATGTGGGCTCTAAGAGCCCGCGCTGGTCCTACCTTGTCCATCATTGTGAGCAGTGTGCCTGCCGCCGGCAACTACGCACTTCGGCAGGCGTCGCTCTTCGGCATGAGCAGTGTGTCTGCTGCCTGCGTCAACTTTGCGTGTCCAGCAACTGGTCGCCTGAACCTGCTTGGCGGTCGTGGTGGCTTTTCGTCAACGGTGGGCGGCGCCTTCGTTTGCACCCAGGCCTACCCGGCGTGTGGTCGCGGTCGCCCATCGACGTCGGCCCTCCTGGGGACCCGAGCCAGCCGCTTTGGCGGCAGAGCGCTCGCTGTGCCCGCACACCCGGCAGCGCTCTTGCCTTCTTTCGTGCGCTTTGGTCTCCCTGTAGCTGCTCTGGAGGAGCATCCCCCGGAAGGTCCTCTTGTTTCTACCGTTAAGCAGGAGGCAGATGATGATGGCAAGCGATTGGCGATCGGGCCGGCCGACTACCCGCCGGACCCCGCTATGCTGAAGGGTGTGCACACGCCTGTCGTTGTTACTGGGGCATTACGGAAGCTCTGCGGTGTGCCAGTCTCTACTCGCCCGGCGCTCGTGCGCTTCATCTCCCGCTACGTCAAGACCAACAAGCTCCAGCGCGCTACCGACAAGAGGTTCTTTGCTGTGGATGCCGAGCTTCGAGCTGTTCTCGGCGTGGATGAGTGCTCATTCTTATTGGTATGCTTGCTACATGAGGGATCTGCCGCCTTTTCCAGTGCGGTTTTTGGCACTGCTTTCCTGCAATTATGGCATGGTCTGTCTGGTATGAGTTCCTGCCCGCTCACATCGCTCTGTTGGCGCTCTGGTTCTTATTGTTCTTCTTTCGAATGTCGTGGCTTGTCGTATTTGTCCATATGGTGCTCACATCGCTGACCTGTCGCGCCCACTTCCTCTTTCGTTCTTTCCCAACAGATTGGCAAGCACATCGCTCAACACCTCCAGTCTCCGCAGAAGGCGGGTGAAGCAGGTCAGCGCAAGCTGAAGGATTTTACGGCGGCGGTCTATGGAGGCTCTGGCGCCCCAGCTCGGTCTGCTGTCTGGTCGTATGGCCAAGATAATGCGGAGATTCTGCGTAGGTGTCAGGCCTTCTACGTGGACAAGACGCGGTACATCATCATGATGGAGCAGTTGGAGACGCCTCACCTGGTACTGCTACGACCGCCTCGGTCCGGGAAGTCTTTGATGCTTTCCTTCATGCAGGTACGTTGAGGGATGTGCTGGCGCAAGTGGGCTGGTGTCGGCGAGCGGATGCTACGTCAGCAGCGACTGGATTGACTTGGCTATATTTTTTTGCCAGCGGTGGCGGCGTTGCTGGCGGCGGGCGCCCCCGTCGACGCGGCCAACGTGTGGGGGTCGACGCCCCTACATGCGGCCGCGTACAGAGGCCACGCGGCGGTGGTGGCGGCGCTGCTATCGACCAGCGCCCTCTTGTTCCTTCTGGAGGCCGAGCTCGTTCGGCTCCTTGACCTACACGGTCGGCTGCAGCTGGATGACCATGTACTGACCTGCTCCCATCGCATATTATACATCTTTGCGTTACAGTTCCTCGTCTCCTTCTGCCTGGTTAACTCGGTTGTTTGGCACACAGGTTTTCCACGACATCCACACTTCAGAAGAGGTATTCAACACAGTGTTCAAGAACGCGGACGGCTCACCCACAGACGCGTACACACTGTCGGGCGGTGGCACCACCTCTGGTGCGCGGTCGTACTGCGTCCTGATGCTGGACTTTGCATTCGACATGTCAAACGTTGCTAGCTTGACCCTGCACGAGATCTTCCAAGACGGACTGGACGTGGCATTGCGCGGCTTCTGCGAAGAGTACAACATCGACATCCAGCGTTGGATGCCGAACAACGCTCTTGCGAACCTCACAGCAGTGGCTCTGGCCTTGGGTCGCAAGCGCCTCAACCTGCTGATCCTAGTTGATGAGTACGACCGGGTGTTCAACCAGCTGATGCGGCATGACCCCGCTGCGTATCGTGCGGCAGTGCAGCCGGGCGGCCCCGACCAGCCGATGGGCTTCCTGAGACAGTTCTACCTGAGCTTGAAGAGCATCACCAAAACCAAGGGTTCGAGGGTGCGGAGCTTCACCACGGGCGTCGCGCCTGTTGCCTTGACAGACTCATCGGGGTGGAATGTCGCTTGGTCGCTGTCCCAGTTGGAGTCCTTTGGGGAGTGCTGTGGCTTTGTGCAGGCTGATGTTGAGCGCGGCTTGTCGCTTTTTGACTTGACGGACGCGGAGCGGGCCCGGGCTCTTCTTCTCATGCGTCGGTTCTACAACGGGTTCAACTGGGTCGGCGGCAAGCGCACGCTGTACCTGCCGACGTACGTCATCTTCTTCTTCAAGAAGATCCAGGACGATCAACGGGCGCGTGACATGATTCTGCAGAAGCTGAACGCGGATGACATCATGGGCTTGCTCCCCTGGATGGACGACGACAACGTTGCGGTCTCTCACAATGTGACGGGCATGCTCCGCTGTTCCTCTCGGGCGGCTGTGGCCGCCTTGGAGGACACATTCCACCAGTCCAAGGAGCTGTCTGTGTCCGTTGACGTGTTCAAGGATTCGATATCCTTAGCGGGCCTGGCGCAGGGGCGGAAGCCCGACGTGGACCTCATCCGTGACCCTGAGCTACCTGTACAAGAAGACTTTTCGGCCTCCTTGCAGTACCAGCGTGCGCTGATGGTGCTGTTTTATAACGGCATCTTGCAGGTGAGCCATTACACGGACAATGGCGCTCGCGTTGTGCTGGGGCCACCGCACCTGCTGGCCACGTGTTGCCACTTCAAGCGGCTTGAGATGGTCATCCAGGACGACGCCTTCTTCTTGGAGAAACTCGTGCAGTCTCCAACGGCGGGCTCTCTCATGTTGCTTGTGGATTCCGTGCTACGTGGTTGGGAGTCTGGGTCCCTTGCGATTGACCGCTGCTGGGGGTACGTTTGCTGCGGGTGGGCACTGACGGTGGGGTCTCCGTTGCAGGACTGAAGGTGTGCTCGTCCGCAGCTTCCATTGCGACGGGGCATGCAAGCCGTTCTCAATTGCCGTCCTCTCTGTCGTCCACTTCACTGACAACCGCGTTTCCGTTTCTCTCTTCTTTACTGTGTTTTCAGTGAGAACTGTTTGAGCGCGGCACTCGAAGCAGCAATAGGTGGATGGCTTCATGCTCGAGGCGAAGGTCGCGTGGTGCTGAGGTCGGGTCGTGGGCACGCTCTCAAGCTTGCCAACGGGAGAAAAGGCTTCTTTGATCTCATGCTGTTGAACAAAGAGGAAACTGCCGGGATCCTGCTGGAGTTGAAGGTTGTGCGCGTGAATGCCGTCGCAGTAGCTCCTCTTGTCGCTGCAGTTGCTGGAGAGGATAGCGACTACATCAGCCCAGCTGTCGACAGGTACTTCGAATCACTATCTGATGACGAGAAGCTGGACCTGGAGATTCTTCCGAGCTGCCGTCACTGGTACAAGCAGTGCGAGACGGTCCGGGAGGTCGTCGAGCTTGCCAAGCTTCAGGTGCGGCGCTACCATCAGGCGTTGTACCCCTTGACGCTGCGCGCGTTTGTTGTAATGCTTGTCGGCACCCGCTCTTACGCTGTTGAGTGCACCTGACGACTCTTGTCATTCATAGCGCCCACCCACGCCGGTAGCCGGCTGGCCAACTTGCTTCGGGTGAACGCATGTTCTCGCTCTTTCTTTTGCATTCAACTGGGATTCATTACGGCCGCACCGGCTGCCGCGCATGGTCGTTGGTGCCGCCGCCGCCGGAAAACCCTTTGTCGTCTGGCAGCAGCGGCGACGGGGACGAGGGGGTGGCGGCCGCCAAGCCGCAACGGCCTCGAGCAGCGGCAGCGGCATCAGTGGCAGCTGCGACGGCCTCAGGGCCGGCGGCAGCAGCGACGGCGGCGGTCGCCGCGGCGGCCATGGAAGCGACGGAGGCCGCGGTGACGGTGGCGGCAGAGGTGGCCGGGTGCCGCGGAGTTGGCGTGCCAACCCTTTCTTTGCCACCCTCCGAGCTCGTCACCTGCCTCCCCTTGGTGTCAATGCCACTGCCACCGGGCGTCTGCTGTCGTCGGCGGCGGCGGCGGGGGGGACAGGGGGGGAGGCGGGTGAAAGTCGACGGTCACGGCAGCGGCGGCGGCAGCGGCGGCGGTGGCGGCGGCAGCGGCGGCGGCAGCGGCGGCAGCAGCGGCGGCGGTGGCGGTGGCGGCTGTGGCGGCGGCAGTGGCAGCGGCGACTGCCGGCGACGGTCGTCGCAAAAGCGGCGGCTCGCCGGCGTGCCAGCACGCTCTCCTCTTCATATCTTCCCACCCTCACCGCCACCTCGAGCGGCAACTGCAGCGGTGTCAGCGTCTGCACCAGCAGTGGCGGCAGCAGCAGCGTCCTTTGTCGGCGCTCCCAGTCGGCCCCGGCCGCTCCTGCGGTGGCCGCTGCCAACCTGCGGATGTGTTGGGAGAAGGTGGGCGTGCCGATCAAGGGCCGGGTCATCGTCTCCGCCTCCATCTTGTCGGCGGCATTTGCTGAGCTGGGCCCCGAGGTGGACGCGATTCACGCGGCCGGCGCCGACTGGGTGCACGTGGACGTCATGGACGGCCGCTTTGTGCCGAACATCACCTCTGGCCCGCTGGTCGTGGACACCCTCCAGTCAGTGGCGAACAAGGTGCTGGACGTGCACCTGATGATTGTGCAGCCGGAGCTGCTCATCCCCGACTTTACAAAGGCCGGCGCCGACATCATCTCGGTCCCTGCCGAGGGCGAGTCCACCATCCACATGCACCCGGACGCTCAAGCTCATCCGCGACCTGGGTGCCTCGGCGGGGGTGGTGCTCAACCCGGCGACGCCCGTGTCGGAGCTGTGCGACTTGGTGCTGGTGATGAGTGTGAACCCGGGCGTTGGCGGCCAGCCTTTTATTGAGAGCGCCACGGACAAGATGGCGTGTCCACAATGACGCTGCCGCTGCCGCCGCCGCCATCCGACGCGGCCCCGTCGCCGCTGCTGCCGCCACGAACGAGCACCCGCAGGCGCACGGTGCGGTCGCCACCGCCACGGTGGTCGACGGCCGCGGCCGCAGCGCCGCTGTCGGCGGTATCGCCGCCGCCGTGGCGGATGGGCACCATGACCGACCCGCGCACGCCGTCGTCGTCACACGCAGACAGACGTATCGATGATACCGCCGCCACCGACGGCGTGGCGGCCGGGTGAGCGGCGGCCGCAGCAGCGCCCCCCCCCGCGGCGCTGCTGGCCGACAGCGCCGGCGACGGGGGCGTGGCGGCGGCGGGCGCCGCCTCCCCCCCAAAGGGCACCTCTGGCACGCCCCCCCCCGCCGCGCGATGGCCTACCGCAAGGGCCTCAACAACCTGTGGCGGACGGCGGGATGAAGGGCGAGAACGCGTCCAAGGTTGTGCAGGCGGGCGCCATCGCGCTCGTTGCTGGCTCGGCCGTCAACGCGGCCGACCATGCTCGGTCACTTCAGGCCATCAAGGCCGCTCGGACTCCAGCGTCTGTTCACAGGTGGGGGGTGAGCGGAGCGGGGGGGTGGGTGCTGCTTTTTGCTCTTGTTTTTTTGTGTGCCGACGCGCACCTGCGCGCCCGGGCGCGCGTCCCTCACGCAACCTCTTGACGGGTGCCGAGGCCTGCACGCCCCCCCCGGCCAGCCGCCGTGGGCTCTTTACGGCCGTGCCGTTGGTGGCGGCTGCATGACGGAGGACCGTTGTCGCCGCCGCGGCGGCCGCCGCGGCCGGCACTGGCGGAGGGGCGGCGACCGCCGCGGGGAAGGGGGAGCGGCGAAAAAGGACACAGGACTTCAAGAATTTGGAGAAAAAGCCTCGGTGGGGATCTCGGGAAGGACGTCGCCGGTTCTCTTCTCGCGACCTCGAATGACGTTTATGCGCGTGCCGCTCCGGTCACATCCCTGTGGAGATCGCGGCATGAAAATTCGGGGACGTCGCGGGCGG
>Ga0209093_1002230_pt1 | contig 10907 bp, 15 predicted proteins | sample SidtaG_4_FD_187450 | JGI IMG/M metagenome (GOLD analysis project Ga0209093, IMG submission 187450) | Marine algal microbial communities from Sidmouth, United Kingdom - Sidmouth_Male1 metaG (SPAdes) (version 2) | ecosystem: Host-associated > Algae > Red algae > Unclassified | place: Sidmouth...
ACCGGAATGATTCAAAATATGCGTCAGTAGGACATATTTCCCTCGCGAGAGCCAGTGACCGTTTGGGACTGACTGGATCCGATCGCCCCTGACGCGAATCCACGTGTCCCCCTTTGACTGGGAGGGACTGGTTCCCCGAGTGTGCGGGCCGGGTGTCCGGCCGTCACACCTTACAACGACCGCCACCGGTTTCGGATCGGCCAATTCCAATGCCGTGGTGCGAAAGCGATCGACGAGGAGTTTGTAGGTCAAGGTGTCAATGACTCGATGACGTATTGCCAATACCCGAACGATTGGCCTGACCACGACGAAGCTCTAAGGCAGCCTCGTACGCCGTGCCCGACCTGCGAAGCTGATGGCGGTGGCCAGGGAGGCGAAGACAACGACGAGGAGGACGACGACGAAGGAGACGTCGAGGAGGACGATGGAGAGGACGGAATCACCGCGCAGGAGAGCAGCGACGAAGAACCGGTCCAGGAGGACGATGGAGAGGACGGAAGCACCGCGCAGGAGAGGAGCGACGAAGAACCGGTCCAGGAGCATGAGTGACGTGGCGACCGCATTTCGTCGGCAGACCGAGCGCTTGTGAAATTTGGTCAAGGCTGTGACGGTTGGTCAACGTCCGGCGCGTCTTCCATCTCGCCTCGCCCGCATAGTGGGTTCTTTGAGTAGAAGAGCACATCTTGTGTTGCTTTGAAGGCTACTACCATGGGTAGCCATGATGTTTCCTGCTGTTTGTTGTATTTGCGTACGTGTTGCGAGGGTATGCATGTGCTGCGTGGCATTAGAATTTCTTTGTTTGCACTGACGACACGACACACTACCGAGCACGAATGGTGCACCAAGAGGGAACAGGGTTGGTCAGCGCATTCTATGGATGCATGTATCTCACACTCGTACGCGTGGTCACACGGTACAGCGAGTGAGGTGGCATCTTTGCGGGACAACAGGCATTGCCAAGAACAAAAACAGAAGCAAAGGTCTCAAGCACAATAGAGACGATTCATCGCGTAGGTGTAGGGTGCTGAAAGCAAATGACATGATGGGCTGGCTTGCGCGACCGCATGCATTGAAAGAAACAAAAACAAAAGAAGTGGTCAAGAACGGGGCGTACACGTAGGGTGCTGAAAACAGTCTCCCTGCTACTCGTCTGGCAGCTGCCTTGACCCCCAACTTCAGCACCGACCACCACCCTCGAGGCAGGCGACAATCGCGTTCATGGCCAAGAGCAGTTGCTGAGACAACGGGCGGGCATCGGCGTGGTACACCAGCGCGGACTGCCCGAGCTTGCGCATCTCGGAGAAGCCTGCCGGAGCCGTGTCGGGCCATGGCAGCTGCTCGCCGGCGACGATGGCACGTTGAGCCACTCCGGCGTGAGCGACGTGACCCCACGCATCCTTGCCCGTCACGAGCTCCCACGTGAGGATGCCCCATGACCACACGTCAGACATTGGCGTCCAGGGGCTACGAGGGCATGTTGATCCTGGGGGCCCGATCAGAACCTCTGTCACTTGCAGACTCCGGGTCGGTGCTGACCTCCGCCGCCTCGGCGGCGGTGACGGCGGTGCGGATGGCGGAGACATAAGCCTCCGCGGCGGTGACCGCCTCACGGCAGGTGCCATCGAGGGTGGACGCTTCGGCGTTGGCGGCGTTGCGCGCAACCGCCACCGCTTTCAGGCGGTCGCGCGCCATCTTCCGCACAAGAACTCCTGTAGAGATAGCATTACGGTCTGCCCGCCCGACGGCAAAGGCGTCTTCATCCAAGGCGCCCTTCGTGGCCTCCGCGGAGGCGCGCAGCCGGCCCATGTGCTCCTCAAATGCCGCCGCCGCCGCGAGCGCCACGTCAGTGACCGGGTGGGCGGCGACGGCCACACGGGGTGTGTCGTCCAGGAAAGCGCCGGCCTCGACCGCAGCTAACCCCGCAACCATCTCTGTCACGGCGGTTTGGCCTGCGACTCCGACGGCGGCCAAAGCCGCCTCGGCTTCTCGCGCCACCGTGCGCGCGGCACCGACGACGCGCGAGACGAGGGCGGCGGCGCGCAGGCAGCTGCCGACCACGCCGCCCGCGTCCATTGCGGGCGGAGGCACTGGGGAAGAGCCGCCCACCGCGGTAGGTAGAAAGAGGGGAAGTCGTTCCGCCGGCGAGGCGCCCTCTTGGCGCCGAGACTGCCGAGCAGCCGGCGACGACGACGCAGACAGGGACGACGGCACGCTTGGCCGAGAGAACTGGCCGCTGCCCGACGGGGGGTCTCATAAGAAGACCCGGTCAGGCCGCGCTGACGCGAAATCAGCTGCCCCGAAAGAGCATTGCCGCGCACACCGCGCCACTCAAGCCGAGCCAAGGGACGGCAGGGTGGTCTGCAGCCGCCCGGGACCGGCCAGCCGGCGCCGGCTGCGTGCGGCGCCGCGCCGCGACACCGACAGGCAGCAAAACGGTCGCCGCGGGCCGCCGCAGCGGCCACAGGAGGCCTCCATCCGCTTGCAAGACAAATGAAGGACCACACAAGACGCGAAGCGGCGGGTGGTAGGCACGAGGGGGAAGGGGGACACGAGGTTTTACGCGCTTACGACTTGCGAAGGCGCGAGCGCGGGAGCGCATGACGCCGGTGCGTTCCGCGACACGAGTGCCAGCGCGCGGCATCCGTCCGCGACGGGACCGTCGTCGTGGTAAAACAAGCGACGGCTGGGCCGGAGCAAAGATGGCGGGAGACAACAGCGTCCCAAGACTGCTTCTCATCGCAGCCAGGGACACGCTTAATTGAAAGATGAAAAAATGCGCTCGACATGCAGCGGTTCTCGTCTGAAAGGCCCGTTCGCGAAAAGACCCTGGACTTGCGCGCCGTCAAAACTAGTTTCACACTACTAAATGTATATCTCATGCACTAAAACGTGTCCCAAAATCGATGTGGGAGCGTCGAAAATGGACGTCCAGGAGCCAAAGTCTCTCAGATGACGGATATGGGAGTTCCGGCGGTACTCCGAAAAAACGGGGCTGTGAATGCGAGGAGCGCCTGAGTGCGCGTGGGTCGTGCGCCACTGGTGAAGCGCTGCGTCCAGTTTCCAGCTCAGCAATAGCCGTTGCAACATTGATCCAGCTGATAAATGCAGTCCACTCAAATTGATAGGGTGCTACTTTTGGATCACGGCTTGATTTTGGGAACCGCATCGGAGGACCTGTCGCATCCATCGTTCACCTCCCATCCGAGCCAGACCGACAAGAAAACAGCGTACAGATTATGTGCAGGGTAAAATGCGCCTACTCAGACATGTCACCCCCCTCGCCCTCGCTATCCCCCCCCAAATCACTCCCCTTCACCTCGTCATCTTCCTGGTCATCAGCAAACGCGGCCTCTTCCTCGGCACACACAGCGTCGACGGCCCGATAGTAGGTCTCGGCCTTGATCGCGTGGTCCTCATACAGGGCCCAGACCTCCCCGGTGATTTTCACAAACTCAACCTCCGCCATGCTCCGAAGGGTCGCAACGGAGAATGTCGCGTTGGCCCGCTTCAGCGACACCTTAACCGTTCCCCACACCATCTCGATGGGGTTGAGCTCTGGGTGAGCCACTGGTGAAATCAGGATCGTGACCCCAAACCGGGCGGCCAGGTCCTGGACGAGGTACGCGGGGTGGGTCGGTTCTGGTCCGCTCGGTGCTTCAGCACCGCCCGCGTACAAGTAGTCCGCCAGTTCGGCCCCCACTCGGGCAATACGAGGTTGTGCTTCTCGAGCCAATCGGCGAACTCCGCTTTGCGGAACTTACTTGCCGCCGGCCGAGTAGCTTCGTTACGCACGAGATGGTAAGGAGCCCGATCGATAACGAGGACACCGCCCCGGATCTTTGATAGTACCGAATCCTCGAGCCACTGCAGCCATGATGTAGAGTTCATTTCGGAGTGGTAGTCAGACGACTTCTTGCTGCCAATGAAGACCCATGAAGCGCCGTCGAAAAGTCCGTCCTTACGCGATCCGACGTGCGCGACGATGATTCGTGCGCCCTTGCCAGATGGCACCTTAAGTGAAGCGTCGGTATTTCCGTCATTCCTGCTGCGGTAAGTCGACATGTTCTTGTTGAGCCACGTTTCGTCCGTGTAGTAGATAGTCCGCTCCGCCTCTCGATAATTGCGTACCGTGTCGATGAAGTTGTTCCGCTGCTTCCGCACTGACGGCTTTTCGCGAGCCACGTCATAACGATTGGGACCACGACTGAAGGAAAAGCCGATATCTTGCATCGCGCGGTGCAGGGTTGCACGCGACCACACATATGGAGCCCTTTCCCCATTGGCCGATTCACCCGCGCCGTCCCCCCCCCCCCCCCCCCCCCCACCGTCGGGCCCAGCCGAGGCACCCTCGGGCCCACCGGCACCACATTCCGCAGCACCACCTGCGCCACGAGCCGCGTCCTCAGGAGCGTTGAGATGCTCCAGGGTGCTATCCAAAGTAGGCAACATTGGAATTTGATATTGCTCGTAGATCGCGGGCCGTACCCTCGCCAGCTCCTCGGGGGGGACCCGCCTATCTGAGTGGCCGGTCTCGGGAGCGCCATCAGCAGGCACCTCATCACACCCCCTCTCGGTAAGGTGCGTTATGACAGACAGACTCAGCCCCGTAGCCTCTGCAGTGCGCTGTGCCACCTGGCGACGCTTGGTGGCACGGCCAGTGACAAACTCACGCTGGAAAAAAGCACGCACACACAGTATGATGGAAGCGGCACCAGTGTGGAGAACGCGGAGCGCACGGGTACGCTTGGCGCTCCTGCCCGCAGGCGGGGCCACACCACGCTCAGGGGGAGCACGCTTGCGCGGCATTGTGACACCGCACGGTACGGGCACACCACCAGCCCACAGGCAGAGGGAGGCGGAGGGGGGAGGGGGGGGGGGGGGGGGGGGGGGGGGGGGGGGGGGGGGGGGGGAGCAAACCTGTGGGCACGGCGTGGGCGGGAGAACGCACGCGCTCGGCACACAGGCGGATACCTGCAATGGGAGGGCGAGGGTGCAGACGGGCGCAGAGCTGGCCTCCGCTGCATCCCCGTGCACAATTCTGGCGGATCAAGCCGGTCATGAGGGCGGGCCAGTGACCTGGATCAAGCCGGTTGGCTTGCATGAGACGAAAAAAAAGGCGGGCGCATGCAATCGAACAGTAGCCCCCCGCTTCGTAATCTGTGCGACAGGCGAGTGACATGCAACGATCCGGCCATTTCCAAGGGCCGGCGCTTCACTTCTGGTCCCGGGCGTAGGAATACCTACGATCCGCCGGCACGCCGCCGTCATCTGGGCATACGGGCTCCAATGGCTGCCTCTCCGCGCCCTGAGGGCCTTCCGGCACGCCGCGTCTACTGCCGATTGACGCCCGTGCCACTGCCACGGCCAATCATGTGCCTGCGTGACCCCCGTTCCAGGCCCCTCTGGCACGCCCTCCACAGCCTCGAAAATTGCCCGGGCTCGCCACAATTTTGCTGCTCCCTACAAATGTCAGCATCACATTATGCGACCTGTTGTGACCGTTCCTCCTTACATGAATCAGGTGGACCGCGGACCACCGACCACATGCCCAGCACCCCTTCAGGTGGGTCCCTCGGGCGGCCGCGCGGGCTCGCTCTCCGGCTGCGCGCGCGCGGTGGTCTGGGTGCCCGCCCTGCAACGTTGGTTGTGCTCCCACTTCCTGGGGCCCGGCCTTCTCGCCGACCGTCCTCTTCCCGCCTCGCCCCGGCGGCACGCTGCCACATGGTCGCACGCCGCACCCTCGCCCCATCACCCCCGGACGTCGGGGGGTGAGAACTCACTATCGGCCTACACCGTTAAATCCCCCTGGCCTCTCCGCACCCGGCTCCCCTCGACGACGCTCTTTTCGGCTTTACCCCTCTCCTTGCGCCGTTGGCCTGCCTACTCTTTCCCCACGCATTCAATCCACCACCCCCCCGGCACTCCCCCGTCTCCTCCCGCCACCCTCCTCTACCTGCTCTCGACCGGCCCCCGCACGGCTGCCCGGTGGCCTGTCACCGCCCAGCCGGCGGCGGCTGGGCGGCACCGCACCACCGTTGGTCCTGGTGCCTGCTCTGGTGGTTGACATGGTCTCCAAGGCGGTGCGTGAGACGCACGCCAAGCTGAAAAAGAACATCAACCGTTTGGTCGGGAGCCGTATGACACCGGCGTCCGTAGCCAAGATCGAGGTCTTGCTCGACCTGGTGGAGCATTTTGCCATTGACAACCCGACGATCAACTTCCACTTGCACATGTCCGGCTACGACCTCGGCGGCAAGGTGTTTTGGGTGCCCATCTTCGAGGATCAGGTCGTCCGGGACAGCCCCGCCAAGCGCGTGCTCAACATGGTCTACCGCTACATCGAGAGCGCGGACAGCATGCTTGCCGGCTCCACAACTTTGCTGGAGGCAAAGCCCTGGCTTGCTCGTGCTAATAATCGGTCCTTCAACAAGTCGCGCCCGCGTGGGCTTCCACCTTCGGCTTCCAACCTCACTGCTTCGAGCACACCGCTAGCGGCGGGGGCTCCCTCGACTGGAGGAGCACCACCCGACGCACCCCCCCCGTCTACTTTGTCGGATGATCCAGACAGCGCGGACGGCAACCGTACGGGCAGCGACGACGCGGCAACCGACGATGACGCGGGCAGCAACAACTCGGCCACCGACATGGATGATGAAATCCATTCGAGAGCGGTTCCAACGGGCGGCCGCAACCGGCCGTCGGCAAAGACCTGCCCCGAGACCGCCACCGCGCCTCTGCTGGTCATCCCGAGCATGGCCACTAAGAACGTGGTGATGGAGTTTTTGACAGGGTCAAGCAAGCCGCTGACGCTGATGAGGACCCTGGTACCTGCAATGGTCAAGAGTGTGTGCAGAGGGGCCTCCGTCGCCAGGATCCGGGTCAGCCGCCGCTGATGGCCCAAGACGGACAAGGGCGAGTTGTGGGAGCAAACCGTCGAGGTGGACAACAAGCTGCTGCGCGCGGCGGACAGGACCAAAGGCCCGACCGACGGCGAGACGCTGGTGCACCTGCGGAGAATGCTGGCCACGCGCTCGGCGCCCGCCACCGAAAGGGTGGCCGACATGCTGCTGATGGTCGAGAGGGAGCCCAATGCCAAGGCGACGCCCATTAAGTACAGCCTCCGGCTGAAGAGGACGCAGCTACGCCGCTCCGTGACGATCGCGCCGATGACAGGCATCGCCATTGCGTCTGCAGAGCCTGCCGGCCAAGGCCAGCCCGCTGCGCCAGCCGGCCACAGCCAGCCCACGGCGCACACTGGCCAAGGTCATCGCACGGCGCTCGGACGTGCTGCCGTTGCGCGTCCCCAGGGCGCCCGCCTATCGCTTGCCGCGGCTGCGGCGGCGAGCGAGAGAGCACAAGAAAGTGCACCTGGCTCCGGAAATGGGCTCCATCATTCTGGGCATTCGCATGGACCACGTGCTGAGGTGCCAGCGTTCGACCAGATGCGTGTGCGCGAGGCACTAGCGGCCGCCAAAGCCGCGATTGAAGAAGGCGCCGCGGCCGGAACGGCGGCGGCAGGTACTGCGGTGGCAAAGCCGCCTGCGCTAAGACCCGCGTTTAGAAGCACGGCGGCGGCACGGCCAGCGGCAGCACCACCGGCGGCGGTTAGGACGCCTGCGGCAAGGACGGTGGCGGCACGAACGGCGGCGGCAATGCTGCCTGCGGTAACGACGGCAGCGGCACCAACGGCGGCGACAAGGCCGCCTGCGGCAAGGACGGCGGCGGCACCAACGGTGGCCACAAGGCCGTCTGCGGAAAGAACGGTGGCTGCACCAATGGCGGTGGCAAGGCCACCTGCGGCAAGGACGGCGTTTAAACGTACGGCTGCAACAACGCCGACTGCGGTGCAGACGGCGGCGAAAAGGCCGCCTGCTGCAAGATCGGCGTGCACAAGCACGGCTGCGGCACCAACAGCGGCATCGCCAAGGGCGTCGGCAATGCCGTCTGCGGCAAGGACGGTGCCTGAAAGCACGGCGGGGGTACGAACGGTGACGGCACCAACGGCGGCGGCAAGGCCGCCTGCTGCAAGGTCAGCGTCCGCAAGCACGGCTGCGGCACCAACGGCGGCATCGCCAATGGCGTCGGCAATGCCGTCTGCGGCAAGGACGGCGCCTGAAAGCACGACGGGGGTACGGACGGTGACGGTACCAACGGCGGCGGCAAGGCCACCTGCAGCAAGAACGGCGTTGACGGGCACGGCGGCGGCACCGACGGCGGCGGCACCGACGGCGTCGGCAAGGCCGTCTGCGGCAGGGACGGCACCTGCAGGCACGGCGGGGGTACGGACGGTGGCGGCACCAACGGCGGCGGCAAGGCCGCCTGCTGCAAGAACGGCGTTCACGGACACGGCGGCGGAACCGACGGTGGCGGAACCGAATGTGGTGGCACCTGCGGCTTCGGCTCCAGCGGTAGAGGTACCGACGGTGGCGACAGGGGCGGCGGTGGCACCGATGGTGGCGGCAAGTGCGACGGTGGCACGGACGCTGGCGGCAACGATGTCGGAGGCAAGGTCGTTGGCGGAAAGCACTGCGGTGGCAGGGGCGACTGTGGCAAGGGCGGGGGCGGCAGGGACGCACAGGATGAGGTCGAGAACGCCGGGTGGGGCTGCGGCGTCGACCATTGCGGTTGCCGCTGTGGCGGTGGCGGTTTCGACGAAACCGTCGCCTGCTGCACCGTCGCGTACTCAGCGGCCTCCGACGGCGGCACCCCTCGCATTGACAACGCTTCCTCAGCCACCTCCGCTGCTGACGCTGATGCTGCCAGACTCCACGTGGGCGCGGTTGCCCCGTACGGCGCAAGAGGTCCAGGCGGCAAATTTGCCGTGGGCGCGCGCGCTGCCGCCAAGATCTTCTCGTGCCGTCGGATCGGCGGCCGCTGCGAGGGCGACGCCATCGTCGACTTCAACAGAGAGCAGGAACGAGCAGTCGAGTGCATCAACTGCGGCTCCGTCGGCAACAACGGCAGCGTCGTCTCATAAGCCACCCCCGATTGCGTATACGGCATTTTCTGTGTTGCCTGTGGTGCCCGCCGCCATCGGCGTCCATGCACGGCCGCCCTCCGCATCCCTGTCGCAGTCCTCGAAAAACGCGAGCGCTTCCGTCCCTGCTGTCGAGCCCTCTTCCGGCTCTCCTCTGAGACTACAGTCTCAAGCCCCGCCCCCCGATAACCCGTCTACCGTCTCACCGACGCCCGACTCACCGGAACCCGGCGGTCCTCTCGCCGATGTACCGGCTCCCGACGAGATGCCGCACGAGATGCCGCCCAACGAGCGGCGGCTCCACAAGCTGCCGCCTGAGGCAGTCCAGGATGGCGGAACGGCACATCTGGCGGGTGCTTCTGCCCCGACGCCGAAGCGGCCCGCGGCTGCAGCCCCACCACGGCGGCTAAGGGCGGCAGCAAGGACGTCAGCGGTAACTGCCGCCCCTTCTGTGAGGTCGATGGCAGCGAGGCAGCTGGCAGCAGCCGCTGCGGCTGGCGCACTCAAGCCGCAGCCAGCCCCAAGACGGCCGCCAGCGGCCAAGCCGCCGCCGCCGGCCAAGCCACCTGCCATGCCCAAGCCGCCCTTGGCCCAGACGCCAGAGGCCCAGCCGCCGCCAGCGGCCAAGCCGCCGCCGCCGGCCAAGCTGCCATCGGCTCCCAGGCCCCCGTCGGCCGAGCCGCCAGTGGCGCGCAAGGTGCGAGTGGCATCTAAGCCGCCGCCGCCGCCCAAAGCGCCGTTGACGACCAAGACAAATTCCGCGCCATCAAAAAGGGGTGCGCACTCCAAGGCCATGCGGGCGGCCGCCGGGTCATCGACGGCGGCGGCGTCAAGACGGGCAACGACACCGGCCGTGCGCACAACTCGTGCTGCAGTGAAGGTAACCCTGCGAAAAGGGACGCCCGCAATGACGACGCGGGGGACCACCAAAGCGTCGGCGCCGGCTCCCCAAGAGCGAAATCCCGCGACTACACCGACGTCAGTTGCGCGCGGAGGCCGCGCGCCGACTGCCACGTCGGCGCCCCCCCCAAGGCCCTCACTCTCCGGCATTGCGTCGGCAGTGGCCATCGAGAGTACGGCGCTGACCCCGTCGCCACCGCTAGCGACGGGCGGTACGTCGGCGAGGGAGGACGGCGAGGCTTCCGCAAGCCCGACAGCTGGACGGGGTGGAGACCAGGCGGCCCGTCGTCGCGGTTCAAAGCGACCACGAGCTAGCCCTGGCGACACTGTGCGCAATGCGGAAGAGCCGGCACCCAAGTCTTTGCGGAGAGCGTCGGCCGCCAAGTCGGCGCCACAAGAGCCAGCGAAGAAGCCGGTGCGACGGACACCCCGTAAGACGGGGAGCGGCGGTCAAGGGCGTTGAAGATGCGGACTGACGTGTTCTTGCCGTGTCTATGTTGGCGTTCATCATGTTTCTCTCCGCTTGACCTTTTGGACTGCTTTGTACATTGAGTGCGTAGGCAATGGTAGGCTTTTAATCATGCAATGGACAGCTCAATGACAGAAAAACATGCCTCGCCGCGCTCGGCTGCCAAGCGTACGGTTACTGGATGGGACTCACACACAACTGAAGTCAGCTCCGGGAAGAAGACGAGTTCAACGATGAAGCGGTTTGTATTTTCTCCTGGAGTTCGTATCCATCGTCGTCAAAGTGCAGCAGTCGCATATAAATATGAAGAGAAGTACTTCACATGATCAAGTTCTATGGCAGGCCTGACCCCAAAGTACGGTGGACGCAAGAAGCGGTTGACCGCCTTTTTGGGAGCTGCCCCAGGGCATGCCTTTCAGGGGGCGGGTGGGGGGGCTGCTCGGGTGGTCCTCGAGGCGCTCGCGGTAGTCGCAGGCACCCGCCTCCATCGGGCAGTATGTCATGCCACCCGCTGGCCTCGTTCGTCCCCAGCATCCTCTCCTTGCCCCTCGTCATCTGCCC
>Ga0209093_1002231_pt1 | contig 10907 bp, 8 predicted proteins | sample SidtaG_4_FD_187450 | JGI IMG/M metagenome (GOLD analysis project Ga0209093, IMG submission 187450) | Marine algal microbial communities from Sidmouth, United Kingdom - Sidmouth_Male1 metaG (SPAdes) (version 2) | ecosystem: Host-associated > Algae > Red algae > Unclassified | place: Sidmouth...
CCATTGGTGCATTTGAGCTGACGCCGAATCATCCGGAGTCAGACGCCGCATCATGATGAGTCAGCGGGGCGCTGGATGGCCTCACGCCAGATCAGGTCGATCGGCGTGTCCGTAGCTTCCACTAAACAGATGGAGGCCGTTGTAGCAGATGTTGGACGCGTACAGCGCGTCACGAAGGAAGCGTGCCACGTGGAAAGTGACGTTGGAAAGTGATGAAATGGTGAAAGTAGGGTTCCACGTGGCGTGAAAGGCCGGAGGTCTTACCCAGCCCCCCAATTATGGTATTTTTGAAAATCCCACCACACAGCTCGAGCTTGTGCGGTGGAGTTGCCCGCTTTAGAACAATTTCTGAAACGAACAATAATATTTGCGCCAGAACAGCTGTCTTGGCCAATGATATGGCCGGAAACCGGCAGAGGACCACTCAAACAATGTTCTGCTCTGGGCGTTTGGCTATCAAGGTCTGCAAATTTTCATGCAACAGCAGTACCCGACACAGCAAGCGCGCTACAGCGAGAGTTGTAGCACAAAGGAGACAAGGCCGGCAGCGACCGAGGGGCGCGTGCTGGTGGCCGCCGTGAGCTGAAGTGGTAATGTCGCCAAGAGTAACCACGCCAGCGTGCCTCTGTGGTCGCGCCCGCTACAGGTGGCCACCGCCTGGTGCTGTCCACCGTGCGCAGGGGTCCGCCGCCCCCTGTCTGGAGCTCTGGGCGGTGCCCCGGCCTCCGGGCCGCTTCTGCGTTGCTTCTGAGAGGGTGAGAAACCTGAGGGGAGGGTCGCGCAGGCCCGGTCGGCGGGCGGCGCAAGAAGGCTAGGGCGGAGGGTGCGCGCACCGCTGGCTGGCGAGCGCGCGTTGCTGCTGCAGCTTGTTGGGGGTGCTCGGGTGGACGTGGGGGCAGGGTTATTGTCGTTGCGCCAAAAAGTGGAGAGTCCAGGCCTATCAAAGAGGCTAATTTCTGCGTTTTATTGGCCCAGACATCGATCGGCTTGACTGGGGCCTCTCCAGCTTTTGGCGCAACGACCATAAAAGGGTTCGGGGTGGGTCGGGGGTGGGGGGCTGGGTGTGGCGTAGTGGCGTTCTTGCAAGTGAGGCCGAGGTTGGGCTGGAGGTGGGACTGTGAAAGCCTGCTTCAACATTCATGCCTTGGGGAGCCAGTGCACGGTTCTGCAGTCAGCCTGCCTTCTGAGCTGTCAACGTTTCCACGCTCACAACTGCCTGCAGTGCTCTCAGTAGCATGGGCCTGCCCCTCAAGTGTACAAACACGCACTCAGAAGTGCGTAGATGTCGGTCACTGCCCTCTATTGACCCGTTCTGGCACAGCCTTGGCCTTTTTGGACAGCACCGCCCTGAGACTGGGCGTGCCAGCCCCTTTGAAGCCGCCCTAGTCAGCGTAAGGTGGGGCATACAGTAGGGAGGGACGCGTAAATAGGTCTTGGGCCACTCGTTTGCACAAACGGCAGCCCTCGATGGCTGCACGTGACCGTTCGACCGGCATGACTCAGCCTCGAAGTCCTTGCACAACCTGAGGGGGTGCGACCGCAACACACGTCACGCACTCGTGCGGATTCGATCCATATTGGTACCGAAAGGCCTACACGTGTCTCGCTAGATTGCCTTGATTTGGGCGGTTCGGGCTCCGTTCACACGCTTTCCGTGACATGTTCGGCACGTATTCGACGGATGCCTCTTCATTTCGATACTTGCGACGACGCTGATACGTGTCCTTCCTTGGCAACCACCGACTGCGGCCAACAACGTCGAGGCCAACGGCGCTCAGATCTTCGAAAGGTAGCCCACTCTATTTCACCCATTACATTGCCCGTTGGCAACGCGTTGGCCCGTTGGCAACTGACCACTCGCAGGGCCACACGTAGCGGTTTCATTTCACCGTTTCAGACCGTTGGCCCGACATTGGTGGGAATGCTCTGAAGGAGAACCAGGCGAAAGCGTTGTTACAGAGTAGGTCGGCGCGCGGAGGCAGGACTGTTGTTCCCTTTCTCGGCCCGTTCCCCACTCTTGCACATACGGGCAACAATGTTCCTGTCCTATCCTCCCTCCCTCCTGTATGACCCACCGCCTCTGAATGATTCTGAGGCCACACTCCCCTCATCTTACCAAGTACATCTGCCTTGATTTCGCCGACACCCCGCTTGCACTCATCACCTACTCCTCAACGTCTCTACACACCGCCGAGACACCAGACAGTTGATTTGACGAAGAAAGCCGTAGGAAACATGTGAACACCAATCAGGACGGCATCAGAGGGCAAAGAAGGACCACGACACCAAGGGAGGGTAAATGCCGCAACAGCGGGAAGAGGGTTGATGCAGTGAACAAACGCCAGTACAACGGCCTTTACAAAAAGCCCGCATATGGTCCCATGCTCAATCGAATCGCCATGCGATGCTGGATCCGATGCGAAAAACCTCAGCATCAAAATGAAATTGCTTCACTCTGCTTCACGGGCGGGGGGGGCGGGGGCAGATGGGCACGCACCAATAGGGGAGCACGACGAGCGTCAATGCATGGCCACCAAGGAGCCACCTGGTCCTGGAAAGGATGCAGAAGGCCTCATCCAGGGTGTCAAACTCACGGGAAGAGGGGGGATGGTCGGAGCAGTAGGCGTCTACCGGCGTCTGCGGCGGAAGAGGTGGTCGCATGAGTTTCGCAGCAGGACGACGAGCCGGGGCTTCTGAAGGCTGTGGAGGGCGGTTTGCTGTAACGAACACAGAGACGAGGCACCTGAAACCATCAAAGAACTCAAAGCCACATGTCCGGGCTTAGCTAGGCGTGCGATACAGCCGATTAGGGTTGTTGAGTGCGCCCTGGGGCGCTCAAATCGGGGGCTTTCTGGGCGCTCAAACGGCGCACTTTGGCCGCTCGAGCGCCCAGCGCCCCCGTTTGTGGAGGCGCTTTTAGGGCGCTCTCGATGAAATGTAGAGGGCCCCTTTTTGTTAAGAAATCGGCAGAAAGTGTGAGTTTCCAGGCAATTCAAAGACGTGGGGCACGATGTTAAACTTTGCTACGCGCTGGATGTCTGAGTCGGTGCCCGTTGTATGTCTCTTTCATGACGCCGGCTCGCGCCGCTCCCCAACCATACTGTACACCAGCGAGTCCTTGGGGCCAGACGGTGATTCCTCTGGGTGCACCACGAGTTGAATTGTCCGCGCTCCCGCGTATTGAAATCAGGCTTCAACTGCCTTTAAAATAGGGGGGGCTAATGGGTTATCTGATGGGTGCTATGTACATACTAAGGGCGCTTTGGGGGCGCTCAGGGCCCTCAAAGGGAGCTCAGGGACGCATTAAGCGCCCTCGCCTCGCCCCCTAAATCGGGGCGCTCCCAACAATCCTACAGCCGATGACTATGCTGGCTCCCACCCAGAAGAGCCGATGCACGGTGGCTTGACCAGTCCTCACGAAAAGGATTTCGGTAAGTGTATTCCCCAAGTCTTTTATTATGGTAAGTACTCGTACTCGCGTGATATTTCGATGCAAGCCCCATACCCATACTCGGTGAATGAGCAGTTGCCAGATTCTCGATCACGGAGGGTATGAAACAGTATTTCTCTTACTCTCGATTTTGAAGAATCCGATATTCTTGACGGCCCCCTGAATGGAAGTTCCTGCCACAAATCCATGCGTGGCAAACTGCAAAGAGGTAGTGTGCGGGCGAAATGGCCAGCATCGCACATCCTGTTTGTACTCGAAGCGAGTCGCGGCTCACCATCCATCTTCTTGGGCCCTTCGGCGCCCTTCCAGCGAAAGTGCTGTATCCCTTCCTCCGTCGCGCCTTCCATCCTGGCCCACCACACGGCACGGTGGTGGTCGTCCCCACACCGCTCCCTGGAGTCTTGCCTGCCAAGTGAATCACGCTCAGAGTTGTGCACTCCCACCGCGAGTTCCAATCGAACCCGTGCGGACGTAGTTGAAAGGGCTCACCGCTCTGGTAGCCGCCCGGACGGCCGCACCGACGATGCTCTTTCGGGCAGTGGAGGCGACGGAAGGCCGGCACCGTGACAGTAGTAGTCGTTCGACAGAGATTGACATAACGAAAGTCCAAAGTTAATTGCTCAAACGGGATATTGTTTTCATTAACAGGTATACGCACACCCGCGCTGAGAACGATCTGGGATACCGACAACCCAAAATCTCAAGAGTATACACCCTTGATACTCGCTCTGAAAGATTTGGGCAAAACTCACACTCGGAACTCGGAGATCCATCTCACTGTCAGCCAATACTCGCTGGCTGGATGTGAGCCAAATACCGTACTGATGGCCAAAACTGATACCCTTGGTGAGGCCTGGTCTCGACTACAGTTGGGCGTGTTGCCTGTTCCGTTCTAGGAAAGGGGAAATTTTTATTCAATGGGTTCAATTGCTGGAACCATGAACTCTGCAATGCTGGACCACTCACAGTGAATCAGTTGCCGAGGGCCCGGCGCGGAGTGCAGTGCTGGACAGCGTACAACGCCAAACCGACACAACCTGCAACGCTGGTGCGCCCCGTGAGGACCCGTTTGGGCCACGAAGTTGGGCGATGCTGCACGCTGTCTAGTTTGGTGGTCGGTCAGGATCGGTGGCGCAGGCCGCGACCGCCGTCCGTCGCAGCGCCACCACGACCGCATGTCCGCCACCGCTATCGACAAACCAGGAGCCGACACGAAGCCCAACGGGCTGGCCCGATGCGGTCACTCCTCGTGGACCTCCGTCGAATGTCACGCGCTTGGTGGCCCCGGGCCTTTCTGGACCAGTCCTTTTGGACCCCTGACCCCGCTGTACGCCGACGACCCAGTTTCTGCCAGTTTCCCCCCTTGACCTTGCCTGGATCGCGTCCGCGTCGACCCCTTGCGCTATTGCTTTGCGCTGGGCCCGTTTTCTCGATTGACAGCACTGCCTTGGCTGCCGCTGCGGCGCCGCTCGTGCGCGTTTCGGTGTGGCGGGCGCCCTTAATTGCGGCACACGCGGCCGCCACAGCCACCGTGGCGCCGCGACCGACGGCGGGGGTGCTGGCACCGTGACGCGCCGCGTTCCCCGCGCCTCTGGCGCCGCCGCCCCGCGCCCACGACCCGTCTGCGGCCGCGTGCGCCGCGCTGCCACCGGGGGTACGTGCGGCGCTGTGGGCGCCGCTGCGCGCCCGCCGCCACGCGAGCCGTCGGCCGCCCCCGACACCAGGCGGCAGGGCGCGGGGGACGCGCGCGTGTCTGCGGCGGCGGACGCTTCCACTTGGTGCCGGGCGCCGTCGGGGGGCTAGACCGAGCGCGCGTGCCGCCAACCCCATTGCCTCTTCCCGCCCGTGGCGTCGGCGCGCCGTCGGCACGTCTCCTCTCTGGCGTGTGGTGTGGCCGCTGCCGCGTCCCGGCACACGTGGCACCCGCACGGGCACCTGCCTCCCCCCTCCGTTGCTGCTGCGCGCTCTGCCTGTTGGTGGTGCGGAGGCACTATTGTCGGGGTGGGGTCAACACGCACCGCACGCCGACGCGTCGGCACGCTGCGAGTCGTTGCTCATCGCACCCGCCAGTCCCGGCTGTGCGCACGCCATCGCTTTTGTTTGGGGGGGCTGCCCACGGTAGTGCCTCATCCTACCGCTGCTGCTCCATTGGTGACGGCGCGACCGCGACGCGCATCGCACTGCTCTCGGTCGCGGACGCTGCTGCTGCCGGGTGCGTGGGGGGGCGGAAGGGAGCGCCTGTGTGGGTGTGTATGGACACCTCTGGGGGGATGGACGTGGCCGATGAAGCCACGCTCGGCGCCATGACGGTGGTGCGTTGGTCCGTCGTCGACGGCCCCATGGCGGCGTCTTCGGCGCGGGGTCCTGCCCACGGCCGGCGGCTTAGCGAGGATGACGGTGTGGGCGGCGGCCTCAGCGACTGTGGCAGCAGTGTCAGTACGGAGGAGCTAGACGCGGGTATCTCTGCATCAGCGCGGTCGCGGGGTAGCCCTGATGGGGCGCCTTCCACATGGCCCCGCAGCTCCTTTGCGTCGGCAGCGTCGTCGTCGTCGGCTGCCTCCACGGCCGCTACCGGCAGCGGCAGTGGAAGTGCTGGTGTGGGCGCGACGGGCGGCGCCCCGGGCACGCTACCCCTCCCCGAGACTGCCCGCACGTCGGTGGCGGTGGCGCGGCGGCGGCGTCCACCGTCGACGCGTACTTTTGCCTCGCTCCCGTCGCTCGCATCGTTGGCGTCGCTGTCGGGCGGTGGGGTCGGCAAAGCCGCGCCCTCTGCCGGCGGCAGCAGCCCGTCGAGCAGCGGAGAGTTGCGGCTCAACCGGCCACCGGCAGCACCCACCGCCGCCGGTGGGGTGGCCGGCATCCCCACTGGTACGCTGCCGCGACAACAAGCCGCGGGTGTCGCAGTGCGGGCGGGCCTCCTCCACTCGCTGCGGGGTCTCGGCTCCCTCGATCGCCACGCGGTGGTCCTCCGGCCGGCGGAAGATTTTGCGGCGGTGGTCGTTACGCGCGGCTATGGGCCGACGGGGGCGGCGGCGGCAGCGAGCGCTGCGGCGGTGCTTATCGCGGCCGTGCAGCGGCACCTGAGGTTGCCTCCCAAAGGGGGCGCGGACGCCAACGGCGACGGCAGCGGAGGTGTATCGACGCAGGCCCCCCAGGTGGGCGAATCGCCGCGGTCGCGGGCCGACGAGCCGCTTCTCCGCTCCGTCTCCTCGACGACGTCTGCGGCATCCGTGTCGGCTGCCGTTCACTCTGCATTTGTTGACGCCTCGCTGGCCGTCGACGGGCTTCCCGGCTCGGCCGCATCGGGTGCGGCGGCCACCCTCGCCATTGTCCGGGGCGGCCACGTGACGGTAGGAAACGTTGGCGCCATCACCTGCTTCCTCGCCACACCGCCAGGGGCGTCTTCGTCAGCAGGAGCCCCGCACACGGTGCACACATTAAGTGCGTCACACACGCCCGAGTGCCCCGGCGAACGTACGCGGATTGTGACAGCGGGCGGCCGCATCCGCCGCGGTCACGTGCTGGCGAACCGCGGCGGCGGCGCCATCAACGTTACCCGTCTGCTGGGCGCGTCGGCCCTGCGGGCGGGGGGGGTCTCTCAACTGCCCGATGTGACAGCCGTACCCGTGGGGCGCGTGGCTGGTTCGGCGGGCGGTGGCGTCCGCATCCTAGTTGTCGCGTCGGACGTGGGCGGCTGGGCGGGGGTGGAGAGCGGCAACGTGACGGGGTGCCTCGGCGCTGCCGTCGCGACCGCCGCGGCCAAGGAGCGGGGGGGGAAGGGCCGCTCTGGCGACGGCGTTCGCGCGGCCGCCGAGGGCATTGGTCGCCTGGTGTGGGGAGTGGGCGGGCAGGTGGACGATGCTACCGTGGCGGTGTTGCACTCGCGGTGGTGACCGTTTTTTTTTTTTGGAGTGGCGGGACGCGTACGCGGAGGGGGTAGGGCTGTGGGCTGTGGCCGTGCGGGTCGGCCGAGGGGTTTGGCTGGCACTTACTTTTTTGTACCATCCACCTGGGGGGGGGGGGGCGGTTCCATCTTGTGTTCTTACTCCCGGTTCTTTCCTTTTTCTTCACCTCTGTGAGTCGGAACTCAGGAACGACATGGGAAAACGGCAGGGGGTGGCCGGCAGGCGTCTGCCCAGCTCCTGCTCTCAAAGCAAGACTATCAAGAGTTGCGGGTCCTACCGTGCCGTACTCCCGGTACTCGCTTCAGTGCCGCCGCAAAGCTTGGCAGCCTTCGAGACGACATCCCAGCTGGACATCCCAAGAGGCCGCTATCCCGAGATGAGGCAACTGCTAGTACACAGGAGAGGTCGCGCTCAAGCGATTAGGCTGCGCGGTCGCGCGTATGCCGCGCCGCCTCACCTCACTCGACCTAGCAGCATCTCGTGCAGCACTTGCTACGGCAGCTCCTCCGGCGTCCTATCTCTCTAGGCCGCGCATTGCAATGTCTGGGCCGGGCTCGGCGGGCGCCCCCCGAATATAGCCACCACGCAGGCGTCGCCGCGAACGGAACAGGGTCGAGGCTGCGCCCAACCACACCTTGGAACGGTGCCGGTCGCAGGCCGACCACGCAGCAGTGGATGGACCACAGCAAGACGGGACGCATCCAAAAAGGGAGTCGCATGGAAAGGCGTACACCCACCCACCCCGGCCCCACGTCGTCGCACAGCGCGCACGTCAGCCGCCCCCTGGCCCACCTCTCCGCCCGCCCCCCGCCCCCGCGTGTGCGGATTTCGCCGCTTCTAACACCGCCCGCGCGGCAATCACCCCAGCCGCCGACGTCTCGACAACGCCCTTGCACGTGGCAACCGCCGCCGCCGCCTTGGCCGCCGCTGACTTGACCTGCTCCATGACCCGCGAGTGGGCTGACAACTTGGCCAGGGCGTTAGACAAGCCCGCTTCGGCGGCCTCGACCGCAGCCGACGAGGCGGCCGTACCAGGCAGTGGACCGGGCTGGACGGGCGCGTGCCCGCGCCTGTGCCCGTGCCCGTGTCCGGGTGGCCCCACCGCTGAGCGGTGGACACCATGCGGGTGCCCCGTGTAGGGAGGCAGGCCAGGTGCGTGGTCGTGATCGTGACCGTGGCCGTGAAGGACGTCGATGCCGCCCGCTGCGGCCGTGGAGGGAGTGTAGCTCCGGGGCGCCAGGTCGGCCCCGCCAGGGGCGTGGGAGTGGCCGTGGACGTTATTGTACCCGCGGCCGTGCGCGTGCACGTGCGCGTGTGCGTGTGCGTGTGCATGCGCGTGCGCGCGGACTTGAGCATGTGCTTGGGCATTTCCTGGCATCAGCTGCCGCTGGCCGCCACCACCGCCAACTCCGCCGGCGCCACCACTGCCGCCGCCGCCACCGCCACCACCGCCGCGGCAGCCACCACTCGACCCAGTGGGGACGGTGCTCCCGCCCAAATCCGAGCCGTTGGGTTGCACGAAACTCGCACCCCCGTGGCCGCCGTAACCCCGAGGGTCTCCAGGCTGCGGAAGGCGCGGCCGCTTGGCAACGTGCGTCCCCCCGACAGGGGGCGCATACGCAGCGGGGTGGCCGGGACCGGCGCCGACCCCGACGCTTCCGCTGCCGCTGCCGCTGCCACCGCCACCGCCGCCACCGCCGCCACCGCCTCCACCGCCAGTTCCAATGGCCAGCGACGAGGTCGGGCTCAGGGGTGGAAGGGCCGACGGCCCACCCCCCTGACCCGACCCGCCCATGACCGACATGGCGGCGGCCACCCCCGCATCCGCCTTTCCACCCTGGAGGTACCCCGCTACGCCGTCCGCGGGTTCAATAGCGGCGCCTCTTCCGCCTGCAGCCGTGTCGATCTTACCCACCCACGCGTTTTCGCCGCCTTCGGCCCCGTCTCCCCGCTCAACCCTTGCGCTCCCTGCCACCACCTTCTCCTCCTCTTTCCGCTTTTCCGCGGCGGCGGCGGCGACCATCGCCGCCTTCTCCCCCGGCGGCAACACCAACAGCGGGCGAGCGCCGCGCACCAAACGCTTGCGCGGCACGCCCCGCCCGCTGACTGTCAATGCCGAGTCGCCAAAGTGACACCCACACACGCGGATGTCGAGCACGCCGCGCCGCGCCGGCGGCACATTGAGAGCATCGCACCAGGCCGCACGCTCCGCAGCGGGGACAGGGACGTGGAAAAAGGCTGCGTTCGGACACACGTGGGAAGCGTTGGCCGCCCCAGGGGGGGGGCGCCGCCCAGACGACGTCGGCAGCACCGGGAGGGCGTGCGACCGGCAGCGGCAGCCGGCCGCAACGCAGATGCATTTGACCATCAGGGGAAGGAGGGGGGGGGGGGGGGGAGATGAAGCGGAGAGAAAGCAAGGGGATGCAGGCGGGGTGCATACGATGGCCCTACCCCGTGGTCCGACTCCACCAGTGGGAGCGGGACGGCGTGGAGCGTGGCGAGCGAGACGCGGCTTGACAGCCGCTGTGTGACGCTGCGGCGGCGGCCGCCACCCGGTGGTACCGCAAAGTGAAGCGTTGGCGGAGACGGGAAGTGGGAGGAAGAGTGTGGCCACTGGATAGTCCGGGCGCCCAAGGGGACACACGCCCTGACCCGGCGTCGTCGTCGCACGCGGTGTCGCTGGTGGCCAAGGGGGCGGCCGGGCGGGTGCCGCTGCAAACAACAGGACCCACCTGGGGTTGGCGCCGCGTCGGCACGGGGCACAAAACTCCGTTTGGCTGGGGTCCGCTCGCACCCCTCCTCCCACCCTGGCCGGCGGGCGCGCGCGCGCGCGGGTGGCGGCAGTGGCAGTGGCCGCCGCGGCCACAGACGGCGAGCGCGCCACGGGCGGCCGGCGGACCCCCCGCCGACCGGCCCGCCGGCACGCGCTACTGTGGCGGCCAAGCGCGCCGGTGGGGGGGGCACGCGCGTGACAGTTGGCGTTTTAGGGTGTGTTGGAGGGGGCCGCGGATCAGGCAGGCGCAAGCGTCGTCAGGGTGTGGCTCTCGCGCACACCCTGACAGGAGGGGGGGTGCCCCAGCAGCATTGGAAAGGGAGGGTGCTGTCGCTGCCAATCATGTGGAGATCATCTCGCCGCATGACGCTTGCATGCTCTATAAAGTGGAATGTGAACACGCCCAACCCCAGCCGGCCGCACACAGGAAATTTAGATTGGACGTCGCTGGATTGGGCTCGATGCGCCAACAGCACGGTATTTGGAGTGAGGCCTAGTGTCTATTCTACCAGGCCCTGGCATCAATTGATGCCAGGGTTGTGCTCAATTGATGCCAAGCCGGAATCGTCGATTCCAGCGAGAATACCTGATTTGGTGCCTACGAGCACAAGCCGTTGCGCTTCCCAACGGAACCACGAGGATTGAAAGCATTGACTCAAGCTCTGCAGGGAGGCAACCCCCTGAGTGTCATCCATACGAAAAAGAACTGGTACAAACGCACAAGAATCATCCCTTCCAGCAGGCCTGACGTCGACCCTCTCTGCCCCCCCCCCCCCCC
>Ga0209093_1002232_pt1 | contig 10905 bp, 11 predicted proteins | sample SidtaG_4_FD_187450 | JGI IMG/M metagenome (GOLD analysis project Ga0209093, IMG submission 187450) | Marine algal microbial communities from Sidmouth, United Kingdom - Sidmouth_Male1 metaG (SPAdes) (version 2) | ecosystem: Host-associated > Algae > Red algae > Unclassified | place: Sidmouth...
TCCCCATCGGATGTTGCACGAACAAAGGTTCTTCTTCCTCGCCTCTAAGGCGATAGCGTTCGCTTTATCGCGCGTCTACGGTCGGTCGCCATTTACTGGTTAGTTAACCAACGTCATTAATACCACACTTGTGCTGGGCTACGTGCTCTTCAACAGGCCGGGAGCCGCCGCGTGCATGCGGCGGTGCGACATGGCCTTCACGGATTTCGGCATGGAGCTGCAGGTGGTCGACTTCCAGCTGGCCCTCCGGACGGGGCGCGAGCGCCTGGCCGTCACGGTTCCCGTGGACCTGGACCAGAACAAGCCGGACAAGGTCTCAACTCTCGTCCGCCTTGTCACGTCCCGCCACGACGCTGCCGGCCGGCACCCGCGCGCCCTGCTCTTCGCCGACCCGCCTCTGCCTGCGCCGTCCCGGCGGTTCTGGCTGGCCGCCCGCGTGACCAACACGTGGCTGCAGCGCGTGATGCGGCTGCTGCCACTCCACGTCCCGCTGGGTGGCCGCTACCAGGGACACTTCCTGCGCAGCGGCGCTGGCACGGAGGGGTACGCTATCGGTTTGCCGCTGCCGATCATTTCCGAGTTGATGGGGCTCGCGTCTATCGAAGCGACGCTGCGCAACTACGTCAAGACGCAGTGGCGCGCAACCCCGGCGGCCCGGGAGGTGCTCATTCGGTACCTCCCTCACCATCTCCGACTATAGTGGCGTTTCTTCCCCTTCGGCTACCTTGGTTATGCCTCGAATTGTATTCTTCCTGTAACCGGTCCTGTGTATTTATTGCCGGCTGGCCGCGCGGGCGGCGCGCGGCCCAGCCGCTGGGCGGGAGCCCCTCCACGGCGCCTGTGGTCGTAAGGCTTCCCCCCGCCGCGGCGCGGCGGCGCCGTTGGCGCCTCCACCGTGGCGGGTGCCCGCCCGTGCGTGGGGCACCCCCCGCGCAACATCGGTCGTGGCCGGGTGGCGGTAGCCACGCCCCTCCCCCCGACTGCCACGTCCGCTTGTCGTGGCGGCCGACCGGCCATGGTTGCTGCGTTGGCCTCTCCCTCTTGGTGCCGCTGTCGGCGGCGGCGGCGGCGGCGGCGGCGGCGGCGGCGCGCGGCATGATGCACACCCGCCGCAATTCGACCGCCAGCTTCCACTCGCCCGCCGGGCAGCGGTGCCCGCCCCCCCCGCTTTCCCGCTCTCTCTCTCTGCGATAGTGTGGGCGCCGGCGCCCCGCGGCGGGCACCGGCGCGGGGGAGGGCGGCGCGACCCGACGCCGGTCAAGACCGCGACGGGGCCAGGCCACCGCCGGCCCAACCGGGCCGGCAGCTTCCTTTCTCTTCGCGCTTCCCACCCACCCTCCCATCTGCTCGAGGCTGCATCACCCCGAGTGCTCATAGCGCCCATCTTCCTCGCACAAGACGCACACGAAAAGACGGCCCACGTGGCGCCGCTTTCTGGGCGGTGGCGCGCGCGAGCCGCACGCTTATGGACTGGAGGCAGCGGGCAGCCAACTCCCTGCTCGCTCCCGGACCCAGAAGGCGCGCCAGCACCGCGGCGGTGAGCGGCCAACTTGCTTGCGTCTTGGTGCCTGCACTTTTACTTCTGTTTTTATTCCTGTAGCGCCGCCTCGCGTACCGGGGCAGTCAGCTGGTGGCCTTTGGGGCACCAGCCTAGCCTACACGCGGAAATGTATAAAATGTCACGTTAGTGGACCTTGGCGGGCTTGACGGCCGACGATTGGGCGGTGCGCCACCCGTCCACTTTAGGGGACTGCACGAACGCCGGTTGGGCGGCGCGCCGCCCGTCCACCTCGGCGGGCGTGACGTCCGACGGTTGGGTGGTGCGCCACTCGTCCACTATGGGGGACTGCACGGCCGACGGTCGGGAGGCGCGCCGCCCGTCCACCTGGGCGTGTTCCGCGAGAGTCGGTTGGGCGTCGCGCGGCCCGTCCACCTCGGGGGGCTTCGTGGCCGACGGTCGGCTTGCGCGCCGCCGGTATCGGGCGGAGGCGGAGTCCGTCGCCTGATCGGTGGGAGGGCGCTACTTCGCAAAATAGGTCGCGGGGAGGTCGGATCACAGCAGCACTGGCACTGGCAGTGCGCAAAGGGCGGCGCGACAGCGTCCGTCCAGTCATGCAGGTGCCTCCGATCCTCGGTTTTCCGCCACTGCTGCCGCTCCCGCTGCGCCCTGCGCCACTTGCTGTCTGGTGGCCTCTTTTCCCACGGCATGGAGCCCCTTTATAGGAGAGCAGAAACCGCCTGGCCCTAGGCCGCTACATGGTCACGCACGCCACGGCCGGCAGCCGGCTCCGCCACGCACGCACGCAAGGAGCACACCGCCTGGCACCAACGGCCGACCGCAGCTCACAACACGCACAGACGGGCGGCCGCCGCCCACTCCACCGATGGGTGGCCGCCGCTCACAGCACCAACAGGCTGCATGCACCCGCAAAAACGCGCGCCCCCCGAACCCGTCGATCCGTCCGCCGCCTACACACGCCAACGGCCGGCAGCCGCCCACAGCACCGAAGGGCGGCCGCAGCCCACTCCACCGACGGGCGGCACCCACCCGCAAAGTGCGCACTCCCTGAACTCCTCTGCCGGCGCTCCTGGGCGGCCGCCAAGCGCGTACAGGCTGGGTAGCTGCCCCAATAGCGGAGGGGGCGGACGGGGGAGGGGATGACAGACGCTGGAAACTGGTCGGGGGGTCGACGTCGGAGAGGGTATCCGTGGTGCCCACCAAATAGAGTACATAAAGCGCGCGCGCGAGAATGTACCCCAGAAAGGCACCCACCACGCACTGGCCGCCGCTCGGGTGGAGGCCAACGCAAAAAGAGCGCGCGCAGAGAATGCGCTCGCACGACGAAGAGCTGCGTCACACACGTCCGCCGGTTGCACAGGTCTCACGGAACCGTTCAGCACAGCACGTGCACCACGACGTGGGAGCACGACGGTACTGCGCACTCCGACGACAGACAGGCAGCGCACGCTCAAAGGCACGGCCGCCCTCCACCACGCTCCTACGCAACACACCTTGTATGGCAGGCCCAGCAGGCGTTCCCCGCGCGGGGCCGCACCCCCCCGTCTTGAACAGAGGGTGCTTTCCAGCACCTTTCCGTCTGTTGTCTCTTGTGAAAGAGATCGGTGACGGAAAGATGCTGGAGGTCGTGCGCAGGGGGGGGGGGAGCACTGAGAAAATCGCGCTGTCGCGTCCCAAACGCTCGCGCCAGTCCCCCACACGCAGCCACCCGCGCCTCCCGCGCTCCTCGCCCCTCGTCACTGACGAAGCGAGACGTGACACCAGACGAGCCCGCGTCAGCCCTAACATCTGACAGTGCCACGGCCGACTCAAGGACGAGAAGCCCGTGGACGCGCCCCCATTGAAATCAATACATTACGCGCGTGCTTCATTGCGCGGAAGAGCCGTCCCTGGAACGGGTGCATCGTGCGAGGCGCCCAAAACGGGTCACGGGCCGGGCGCACGGATATCTCTGAAACACGCTCATGTACACCACTAGAATTGCGGCGTTCTGCTGACAGTGTGGCTGTGCCAGCCATGAAGATCTGGCCCAGGTCCCTCACCCCGGTCTTTTCCACAGCTTGCGTATGATCTGGGAAGTCTGACAACCAGCAAGCACTGACGGTCAATGCCAGCGCGGCCGCCTCACATGGCACGCACGACGGGCGAAGTGCCGACGATGGGGCCGTGCTCCGCTGCAGGGGGGGATAGTGCACGCACGCACCAGTGCCACGGAGCGGCTTTGAACGCCGTGTCCGGTGTGGCCCGCGCCGAGCCGCGCCCCCCGCGCCCAAGACCTTGGGCGCGGGCCCAACGCGAGGCAAGCGCCTCGCGTGACGACACGCGCTCGCTTCCCGTCCGCGGACCGTGCGTGCTGTTTATTTTTTGCCTCGTCAGGTCGGCCCGTGCCTGATAAGGGAGTCCTTCGGGACTCGCCCTGTTCTTGAGTCACACGAGGGGCACCACACTTTCACACTCGCCAGGACAGGCCGTGGGCGAGGCGTAGCGTCCTCGCACGTTGCCAGGGGGGAAAGGGTGCTGCAAGAGTACCCCCACGCTCGCATATGACGGTACGCACCGCCGGGCACGTGAGGCGCAACGCAGTCGTCGGTGCGTGTGTGCTGGTCTCTTCGATGTCCCCGGGCTGCCGCAAGCAACGTCACTGGCGGTGCCTCAATTTCTTCGTGGTCACAAGTCAATCCTCAGTTTCTACCATTTTTTGGATCACTGGTCCCTGGTCAGCAGACCTGCGTGATGGTGGCCACCAAGCACGCGCGCCAGTGCAAAATTCGTGGCTCTGGTTCCTGCATTCATCATTCGCCAGGCACACGACACTTCTCCTGCGCGGATCACACGAATGCTAGTCAAACATCACACTGATCACTGCCGACATGAGGATCTCATGCTCATCCACTCGAGGTGCGAGAGCATACGTTGACCACTCCCGCGTGCAGCTCACCGCTTCATCTCATGCGACAGCACGATTGGCTCGAAATGCATCATCCCTGCGCGCCGTGGCAGCACGGGGCGCCGCCATGTGGCACGAAAATCCGCTTTCGAGCACGTTGTCGTAATTTCTGTCGTACATGTGTGTCGTGTCAGGTTTGTGTCAATCAATCGCTGAGTTTCGGCGGGTTCTCATCCGTAAACTGCAGCGCACCTTGCGCATTTCGCATCCATCACGTCTGCGATATTCCGCACAACGTTTAGTCCAAGGGATTAGTCCATCGACCACCCAACAACGACAGGGACTATCGTTCGAAAAGTAGCCCGGTCCCGCGTAACTCCATTGCACATCTTCCTCTTTCTGGGCCCCTGCAATAGTCGGCCTGTGGGGGGGCGCCACGTCGCACGCCCAATGAAGATTTGAAGGATAGTCTATTCACATTGATAGGTTTTCTCTCAGTACGTTGTACAGTTTCGCGACGATGCTGCTTCTGTTTCAGTCTGCCCAATTCTAGCCGATCCGAACAGGAACACATGCACTCATGTGTTCTCGTAAGTTTTCATAACTGCACACTTATCTTGCATTTATGCAGGCATGTTTCACTGGAAGTCGGCGGTTGAATTAAATTGGAACTGGAGGAGGTGCAAGAACACGCTGTCGGCGACCCGGCGGCCGTGGCATCGACCGTTGCGCCGCACCCCGCCCCCCCACCCCCGCCCGTCACCATCGCCGCCGCCCCTGTCGCTCCGCCGATTGCAGACGTCCGTCGTGCCTTGGCTCGTATCGAGGGCTTCGCGGAGGTATGTCGTCGTGGCGCACACATTAGGGGGTCCGCCTTTCTGTATTTTTCGGGGGGTCGGGGCGGGGCGGGGGGGGGTCGGGGGCTCGTGAGGGCGCGATGAGTGGCGGGAGCCGTGATCGTTCATCTTGTGCCGTTGGTCTCTGTCTGTCTGTTGTAAATGTTGTCCCTCTCCCTATTGCTCGCGATCTCGGTCGTGACTATAGTGTAGGATCATGTTCTTCCCGTGCTTGACTTGTATGTGCCCCGGCTCCTCCTCTTTTCGTGCTTTTGTGCGTCTGTATATGTTAGGGAACATCAGGCATTCTGATTGCCGCTGAGTATGGATTTCTGGCAGGCGGCGCGGACGGCGGCGATGGGGGGTGAAGGGCGTGAAGCGTCCAATTTGTTTTTACATTGAATTACGCTACAGAAAAGACACAGGCAGACGCGCCGTCTTTTTATTTCTTGTATGGTCGCTCTCCCCCTATGTGGGCGGTCTTGCCCCCTATTTCGTCGGTCTGTGAGCAAGGAGCCCGACTATTGTGTCACTTCGGGGGGGGGGCAGGGGAGAGGCGAAGACGAAGACGACAACGCGCCGAGCAGCAATAGACAGCCAATCAGCGATCGAATTTGTGGTGCAAGGATCATGTGTTGAAGCCGATCAGCAGATGCGGAACTGTAAACAGGTCTCCTTCAGATGGTCGGCGTGTCCAGCGGCCCGACCAAGGTCGCTCCGGCCTCCACTGCAGTCCCGTCGTTTCCCCTCGTTTCCACCCGTTTCTCGTCGTTTCTCGTCGTTTCTCGGGCGTTCTTCCTTGGATCCGCGTCGATTTTCGGCTCTTTGCCGCCTCGGTCGTGCAAAGCAGGCCCGATCCAGGAAGAATGGCTCCAGCGACGTACACCACCACACGAGTGCGGTGAACCTCTTGCGACATTCAAATGTTTTCAAATCACGATCTGACCACATCGTCCGTGGTAGAGGAGCCAAGGCACCCCCCGCTTGATCACTTCTCTGACAGTTTGATTCTCAGTCAGACGTTTCCCAGCACAGGGCCTCAGATGTAGTTTGATTTGGTCCTTAAAGGTCGTCAGTCCGTACTTCGCACTCTTGTTCTCGTTCCCCTCGTGTTCGTGTTCCTGTTCGGATCGGCCAAAATTGGGCAGACTGCAATATAAATTTTAGCGTACTGTGCGATACGGTATTCCTGACCTCCAAAAAATGGCGGTTGCAGAGTGGTTGCAATCATTCAACAGCGTACGTGGACCAATGGAAAGGCTAGGAATCATCTGAATTCCTTACAGAGTCTCCCCACGCAGCTCTGCGAACTGGAAACGCACATCAGGATCTCAAGAAATCTGAAGAAATTTGTTGATCTCATGAGAAAACACAGGTCTGACCCAGAACTCTCTCCATGCCCTCTTCAGGTCCAAGCAAGCGGCCCAAAAATCTTAAGAAATCTCATTGTGGGTTGCAATGGCTCTGCGTGACTCCTGCATGACACGGTGATTGGCTTGCAAGATTACTGGCGGCAACTCTCAGCCAATAGTTCGATCGTGGCTTGTCGAACAGCTAATCCGACTTCATTTCTACGTCTTGTCGTCAGCTCTGCCTCCCTTCTCTCTGCAACCGCCATTTCTTGGAGGTCAGCAATAAACATGGACCTCTCTATTGTGCTTCCCACAAACACTGGACCCTGATGCATCGTCGGGAAAGTGGAGCGCACCCTAGACGTGTACTAAGACGCGTACTAGAGCAATGTTCATGTACTACAGGCCCGATTACGATACTGGCATCAATTCGGAGGTGAACTGGATCCGTGGCCAAGCGGGGGGGGCCGAACGCACGTCAACTGGGGGGGGGGGGGTCCAGAACGTGGGGTACAACTCCCACGTGCTGTCCCCGGTGGGGTGCACCAGGAAAACCGGCCCAGATTTGTGCGCTTGTAGCCCCTGCTGAAGCAGGCAACCAGTGACGCGGACTCAAGGAATTCGGGTGTGCCGTCGTCGTTTCGGAGCGTTCCAGGGCCGGTCAGGACGGTTTGTCACACATCAATCTGTGCCACGCGTCTCTGGACCGCCAGAAGCCACTAGCGTTCAGCACGTCATATTATCCGGATTTGTTGTCGCACATCAGTTGAGGACAGGCGCCTCTGCACTGCCAGAACCCATCAGCGTCCAGAAAGTAGAAGCAACATCTCAGGGGGTCACACATAAACTCTTGTGCCGCGGTCTGGTCGCCGAAAGAACTCTACGACTACGCTCCTGGCTGATTCCTGACCAGGCGCAGTGCTGTCAAGCATGCCGGGGCAGCGGTCCTTCTGGACTCAGCCCGGCCTGTCCACGGTCAGACACGGCCGCCCCTTGCCTCCGGTACCCCGTTACCCACATCAGAAACATACAAAAGGCCGGACCAAGGGCGCGGGGCGCCCGCAGGTGCGGCGCGCCCCGCGTTGTGGATAGGTGGGACGCACCACCCCCCCCCCCCCCCCCCCCCCCACTACTACGGTTTCAGAGCCAACAGCGGCCACCAACACGCGCACTGCCGCCCACCTGGTGGCCGCCGTCCTCATGACGGTAGCCGTGGCCGACCCACACCAGGGCCCATCACAAACTGTACGCTTTTGTTCCTGGCTCGATTCTTTTTGTACCATCATTCTTTCATGTGTTCGTCTCATTGCTGTGCTTCACTGGAAGATGTGGTTGTCCGCGTACTATGAGCAAATACTGACTGAGTGCATCTTGGACGTTTGTGCTCTCCTCCTTCTTCTGGTTGTCCTACGCTGATTTCACTGCGTTTCTGCGCTTTTCTTCTCTTGTGCTGTCCTTGGATTTCGTCTACTCATGTAGTAACGGGCTGAGGCTAGGCGGGGCGTGCGCAGGAGGCGGGGGGGGGAGCATGCCGGTGGGCGACGTGCGGTTTTTAGCGGCACCGGGAATCGCTCCCAGAAAAACTGTAGGAAGCCTGTGGGAAGGCGAGGGGGGGTGGGGGGGGTGAGCAGCCCCAGAAAGCGCCCCAGAGAGTCGGTGGGGAGGGGGGCAGGGGCACCCCCAGGAAGCACAAGCACGCGCATTAAAAAGCACTATTTGCCCTACAACGCACTCGATCAGGACAGCGCGACGTGGACGGCAGGTCTGCGGACGGGAGAATGCTTCCCCGTGCACTACGTGACGTTCTTTGGCCAGGGAGGTCTACGTTTCTTGTCTAGGAAGCAGTTCTTGTCTATACTGCGAGAGTGCAGGGGTGCACCGCTGTCTAAAATGCGAATATCGTTTCTATTCTATATTGGAAGTTTTGCAGTGTGGATGGGGGTCGAGTATGGTCTAGTACATGCCATTTCACCCTGTACTGGAGGCGTTCGGAGGCAATTTGAAAATTGTGGGTCACGGCCCCAGTACAGAAAATCAGCATGCGCCCCACTTTCCCGACGATCAGCATCCGATGCAAAATCGCTGTTTCATTGGCTCAGAGGGCGGTGCATGCCGATGAAGCGGATGAAGCGAGTCCAATTCTTACGAGAAGCACCACAGTACAGTGCGGCCCCTCACAAGGTCCTACGCGAAGAAGGTCCGGCGGACCTTCTGCGAGAGTGGCACAGTCCAGTAGCCCCACATTTTTGACGCAAACGGCGTCCCTCAAGCAGTCGGACCCTCGATACAGTCATTATTCGGTACTGTCACACTAGGTGTTGTCACGCCTGTGACAACACCGGGTGAGACCAGGCTAGATCCAGAGAGTTCTGTCTGGAAAACTTAGGTGACGCAAATTGTAATCGTCGATCCAATTGAGATCCCTGCCACCGCCGATGTGCCGACACCCGACGTCGTCACCGTCGACGCAGCACCACACCACCCCACACCCTCCCACATCCACCACTTCCTGGCCCCGCACCTCCCACACTCCACTTTGCGTGCTTTCCTGTCACCCGGTATTGTGTACAATGGCTAATCGGAGCCCTACGCGGATAGAGAGCGTCAATGCTGCCGCTGCCGTGGCGGCGGAGGCGTTTACACGCGCGGCGCCAGAGGTGGCTGCCAGCTGCCCTGACGCTGTGACCGGTGCGTCGCACGCGGCATCAGTCGCCGTGCACCTGATGGTTGACGCGGCGCCTGCACAAGGTGTGGCTGGGGGTTGAACTTTCCCTCAGCCAGGACAATGGGGAATACAGGGAGGAGGAGGAATAAATATAAGACGCGTCCTCGAGCAAACACGGACACAGCACTTCCCTCCATAGCACGGCAGTGACCACCCAGCATCGGCTTCATCGCCTTGGGCACGGGAGGACGGCTGTGCTGGCGCCGAGACCCACGTCGGTGGGGTGATCGTCGGTCGAACAATGAGGAATGACTGCTGTATTGATCGCCCAGTCAAGTGCCAAAGTCGTACTTTGTCATGTCATTCATCAGATTAGCAGATTTTTTTATTGGCCATCGCAACCTCGACGCCCTCCACAGCTGCCAACCTGCGACTGCGCGGCGTGTGTCAAAATCGAGTAATGACTGTATGTCGGCGAATATTTGAGACGCTGGCCCAGAGAATCATCCGGTTTCCTCGTCAAGTCCGAATGACGCATCAGTGATCATCAGACAGCCTGTGGCACGAGTTTCGTGGCCAGTAGTGTACAGCGGGCGGTGTGTGGCAGGATGCGAAGGCAACGCAGAACCGGTCTCTATTGTCAGTGGAGGTGCACTTCTGCGTCACCCATGTGATGGAGAAACATCAGAAGCCGATGCCAGCTGCCCTACATCGGGCGCACGACGCAGCACTGGCATGGCCTTCCCCGTGCCCAAAAAGTGCCGTCAAGAACGTCAGTCCCATCCCGCCCTCACACTCAAGCGAACGGTACAGCCGAGACAATTATGTGACATGCCTCTCTGGAGGTAGAAAAAAGAAAGCCAGCGCACAGCCGGAGGTGCCCGGCTCCACTTCGGGAGGTGATAGGAAGCGGGACAGCGCATGGCGTTTACGGCCGCGTACGGCAGTGGGCGGCAGCAACATGGCGCGCACGCAGCATCTGCTTGATCAGAAAACAATGCGGAAAGGGCGACGGGGAGGCGCTCGAAGCGAAGCGGGTGGGTGACAATCGGTCCATGACAGATCTGTGTCCGTCGAGGTGGCGACACCGCTCCTCGCGTGCGTCCTCAATCTGTCATCCAGCGCTTGTCGCTGGCATCAACAAAATGCGTGTATTCAGAAAAAGGGAGGCCGAAACCACGCTTTCGACAACCTAAAGGTGGATCTCACGCATTAAAACATCTGCCGGTGACGCATGTTCAGGCCCGCCAGAGACGGACACCAACACACCCAATGCCGAATGTCCCGCTATAGAAAGAACCACCAACTCGCAAGCTTTCAGTCTACGCGCACCGTTCTGGTGTGCGGACTGCATTTTTGCGCTTTGTCGTCTGTGCAAAATTTGTAGGGTGCCGATTTTGTGGTATTTTTTGAGCTCTCGTTGTCGCCGTGCTTCTACTGTGGAGCTGTGAGGCGTGCTCGACCGGGGAAAGTTGTAAGCATGTACATGACAAGCCTTGCAGCCAGTCAGAACTCAAAATTGAGCATTGCGGAAGCGCTGGCGGTCGGGACCGAAAGTGAAGCGCCGGCCCTTGAACATGGCCGGATCGTTTCATGCCACTCGCCGGTCGCACAGATTAGGAAGCGGGGGGCTACTGTTCGATTGC